>Ga0326728_10003926_pt1 | contig 44969 bp, 39 predicted proteins | sample MB3enrmetagenome_FD_207602 | JGI IMG/M metagenome (GOLD analysis project Ga0326728, IMG submission 207602) | Lab enriched peat soil microbial communities from McLean, Ithaca, NY, United States - MB31MN | ecosystem: Environmental > Terrestrial > Soil > Wetlands > Peat | place: USA: New York...
TTGCTTCCATCGTTCACCCTCCGGGTGTGGGTCTAGGATTCTTCGCAAAATCTCTATAACACACATCCCGCGAGGGTGAACGTCTTTTCTGCGGTTTCCCGCTCCTATCAATCGCGATTCTCGGGTGAAGACTTGTGTTGAGGGCTTGGCGATTGGCGATAAAGTCCTGCGGGCAGGGTGCCATGCCCGGCAATCCCTGCCCCGGTCAAATAGTGAGGTCCCGCCAAAGTGTGCAATTTTGAACAGACAAGATGCCGCCGAGGGTGGTCCAATGACTATAAGGTGCCCATGGAGGAGAACCATGGTTTTGCCGCAACCAATCGCGGACCTAATATCGAAACCCCGGCCGGGTTTTTTTGCTGGAGCGCCAGATGTATTGGTGCTAAACTCGGGCGCGAGTTGCGGATCCTGCCACGTGGGGTTTTAGGCCAGCAGATTATTTGCATCTTTCGAGAATCCAGCTCTCGATTAATGTTACCTTCCTGCTTTACCGGGGGGTGCAAGAGCCGGGGGCAAAAGCAAAAACAGGGCTTGAGTTTGAACTCAAAGTCCTGGGGTCAGGATGCGTCGCGGCGCTGGTCGGCCCACCATGGCAAAGACTTTCCATCGCGCTCACCTGGGAGGGATATTCATGAAAGTCCTGCTCGTTTACCCGGAATTTCCTGACACGTTCTGGAGCTTCAAACACGCTCTGCCCTTCCAAGGCAAGCGGTCGGCATTTCCTCCCCTGGGACTGCTCACCATTTCTGCGATGCTGCCTCAGCATTGGCAGAAGCGCTTGGTGGATTTGAACGTCCAGCGCCTGAAAGATTCGGACTTGGCTTGGGCGGACGTGGTGTTCTTCAGCGGCATGATTGTGCAAGGTCCCTCGATGAAGGAGCAAATTGCGCGCGCCAAACGACACGGCAAGCGAACGGTAGTGGGCGGGCCGATCACCAGCGCTCATGATCCCGCCATTTCCGAAGCCGACCACATCGTGCAAGGTGAGGCCGAGGAGATGATAAGCCAGGTCGCCGCAGATCTCGAGCGCGGAGCTGCCAAGCCTCATTACATCGATCCCCGTGTGGTGGATGTCACGCGCGTCCCGCTCCCCGACATGCACTTGGCCCGGCTGAGCCGCTATAGTTCCATGTCCATTCAATTCTCGCGCGGCTGTCCCTTTACCTGCGAGTTCTGCGACATCATCGAAATCTACGGCCGGCGCCCACGCACCAAAACCCCTGATCAGGTGTGCGCGGAACTCGACCAGCTTGATCGCCTCGGCTGGCGCGGCTCGGTCTTCATGGTTGACGACAACTTCATCGGCAATAAGAAAAGCGTAAAGGCTCTCCTCCCGCGCTTGATCCAATGGATGCGGGACCACAAGTCTCCCTTCTCGCTTTACACGGAGGCTTCCCTGAACCTGGCGGAAGATGAAGAAATGCTGGCGATGATGCGCGAGGCCCATTTTACACGGGTTTTCCTGGGCATTGAGACGCCGGTGGCCGAAAGCTTGAAGGAAACCACCAAGTTCCAAAACCTTCGCAAAGATTTACTGGAAAGCGTGCGATTGATCCAGGCCTACGGCATGGAAGTCATGGCGGGCTTCATCGTGGGATTTGATAACGACCCACCCGACGTTTTTGACCGGCAAATTGAGTTCATTCGTCAAGCGGCGATCCCGCTCTCCATGGTTGGCCTGCTCACTGCCCTACCCAACACCCAGTTATGGCGGCGGCTCAAGGCGGAGGGCCGCCTTCTGAAATCCAGCCTGGGGAACAACACGCTCGCTGATTTGAACTTCATCCCGCGCATGGATAGCCAGGAACTTCTGGATGGTTACCGCCGCATTCTTCAGACCATCTACAACCCGCGCGAGTACTTCCAGCGCGCTTCGGCTTTCCTCACCCAATTGGGCAGTGGCTCGCGCTCGCCCCTTGTGTTCTCTGACCTGGTGGCGCTCGGCCGCTCGCTTTTGCGGCAGGGATTGCTCAGCAACTACCGCCAGGAGTACTGGAAATTCCTCGTCCAGTCGCTGCGGCAACACCGGCACCACTTCAGCAAAGCCATTACGCTGGCGATCATGGGACACCATTTCTTCGCGCTCACCAACGCCATCGAGGCGAACTGAATTTTAGATTTTGGATTTTGGATTGGGCCGGCCTCTCAGGAACACCCTGAGGTTTTCATGTTAAGAGCAACAGAATAAGGTAAACGGCGCCTGACTCCGCAATCCAAAATCAAAAATCCAAAATGATTACCCCTTCTTCAATTCTGCCAAGACCTGCCGGCCGCACTCCTTCAGGGTTTCAAACACTCCCACTCCCTTAAAGGCCACGGCCTCAAAAACCGGCTCGTTTTTCTTCAACAGGGCCTTTTTCAATTCCTCGACCGGAAGTGCGGTGGGCAAGTCGCGCTTGTTGAGCTGAAGCACGTAAGGAACCTTCATAAAGTCGTAATTGTGCTCGTGCAAGTTCTCGGATAGGTTCTCCAGCGCTTCAATGTTGGCGTCCATTCTTTCTTCCTGGGAATCCGCCACAAATATCACGCCGTCCACACCCCGCAGAATCAGCTTGCGGCTGGCGTCGTAGAAGACCTGGCCAGGCACGGTGTAAAGGTGGAAGCGGGTCTTGAACCCGCGAATGGTGCCGAGATCGAGGGGAAGGAAATCGAAGAACAGAGTGCGGTCGCTTTCCGTGGCCAGGGAGATCATTTTGCCGCCGGTTTTCGCCAGGGTCTGGTCAAAAATCCACTGGAGGTTGGTGGTCTTACCGCCCAGACCAGCTCCGTAGTAAACGATTTTGCAGTTGATTTCCCGGGCAGCGAAGTTAATGAAACTCACGCGGTAAGATCCCCTTCCCCAAGGCTTGAAGCTTTGCCACTGTAAAGAATGTAATAGGTCGGCACGAAGCGGGTCGCCCCTCCGGTGATTCTTCCCTCTTGGCGATTTCCAACGTCCAATGTATATAACACAGCGGCACCCGGCTGACAATACCGCTTCGTCCTTGCGACGAATTCCCGCAACCCGCAAGTTGGCGGCCGCAGCCCATGAGCCTCAGCCAGCCGAAAGGCCTTTTGCATCAAATTATTCCCAGTGGCTGACGAAAGCGCTTTCGAGCCCTCGTCTATTCATCTTCACCTGAGCTCAGCCGCCTGAAGTCTCGATCCCCAAGAATCGTCGGGGTGTTGAATTCCGCCATAGCCTCCCGCCTCCCGTTTCGTCGCACGATAGATAACTCGGGAGGAGCCGAGGTGTATTAATAGGTAGGCCATTGCCCCGGCTCTCCCGGTCTTGTCAGAACGACCCCCCTTAAGGGGGCGGGTAGTGGCTAGATCATTAGTGGTCTAAGCTAAGTACATAATGCCACAAATCAAGGGTATGGTGTAAATTAATTGCGCTAGATCATTTTTCCCTTCGTAAGCCCGCTTCTCCTATTGCTGGATAAGAGCCGCTCGATCTGCTGCGAAAATCCAGCGGTATTCGCCTCGCGTGAACAATCAAAGCGAATTCAAAAAGATTGCGACTTAACAGCGTCAACTAGATTATTTTTCTTTAACATACAAGGTTAGAGGCAATCTTGAGGCAAATGGATTTATATCTTATTTATTTTGAGCAACATTAAATTTTACTATTGTCTTACTATATCCTTAACTTACATAGCTAGTCTATGCTTGGTTATCTCTTATTCCTAATTTTTTCAAACGCTTGATTTTTTCTTCCGGCCATCAAAATTCTCAGGTGGTTTGCTAATTTCTTATTCTCTGAAAAGCAATTAGGTTTGTGCGGCGCTTTGTCTGATTTTCGCCGTTGAGAAACATGGCTGAGGTCCATCCGCACTAAAATGAATCGCAACCCGCCGCACAGGCAACTTGCTCCAATCCTACAAATCTGAGAATATGACACGCTTAACGAGGGGGGCATTCATCATTCAAGGGGGATATCATGCCAAATAATTTGAAGCATCGCAGTCACATTATCACCGACGGCCCCGACCGCGCCGGGGCGCGCTCCATGCTCAAAGCCATCGGGTTCACGGACGAAGACTTGGCCAAGCCGATTGTGGGCATTGCCAACACTTGGATTGAGACCATGCCGTGCAATTACCATTTGCGGCGATTGGCGGAAAAGGTGAAGGCAGGCGTGCGGGCCGCAGGCGGCACTCCCATGGAGCTCAACACCATCGCGATCTCCGACGGCGTGACCATGGGCACCGAGGGTATGAAGGCTTCCCTGGTCAGCCGCGAAGTAGTGGCGGACTCCATCGAGTTGGTAGGGCGAGGGCACATGTTTGACGCCATGGTGGCGCTGGTGGGTTGCGATAAGACCATTCCGGGCGGAGCCATGGCGCTGATCCGCCTGAATGTCCCGAGCGTGCTTCTTTACGGAGGATCCATCGCCGCGGGCCGCTTCCAGAACCACGACGTAACGATTGGCGATGTTTACGAAGCCGTAGGGGCCAACGCCGCCGGGTTGATGACGGACGCCGAGCTGAAAGAACTGGAGGACCACGCGTGTCCGGGGGCGGGCGCCTGCGGCGGGCAATTCACCGCCAACACCATGTCCACGGTGATGGAATTCATTGGCCTCTCTCCCATGGGATTGAATAGCATCCCTGCTCTCGACCCGAAAAAGGATGAAGCTGCCTTCCAGTGTGGCCAGATCGTCATGGACTTGCTGAAGCGCGGAGTGAAACCGCTCGACATCCTCACGCGCCAGGCCTTTGAAAATGCCATCGCCAGCGTGGCGGCCACCGGTGGCTCCACCAACGCAGTGCTGCATTTGCTCGCCATGGCGCGCGAAGCCAATGTCCCCCTGGCGATTGAAGACTTTGATGTGATCAGTTCGCGCACGCCCATCATCGCGGATTTGAAACCCGCCGGGCGTTTCGTGGCCGTGGATGTGTATCACGCTGGCGGAATTCCGCTGATCGCCAAGAAGCTGCTGGAGGCCGGTCTTCTTGATGGCACGCAGATGACGCCCACCGGCAAAACGATCGCGGAGGAAGCCGCGCGCGTCACCGAAACCCCCGGTCAGGTTGTGGTGCGCCCCGTTTCCAACCCCATCAAGAAAACCGGCGGTTTGGTAATCCTGAAAGGGAACCTTGCGCCAGAGGGTTGCGTCATCAAAGTGGCGGGCTACGAACGCACGCATCATCGCGGACCGGCACGCGTTTTTGATTGTGAAGAAGACGCCATGCGCGCTGTGATGAGCAAGAGCATCAAGGCCGGGGACGTGGTGGTGATTCGCTACGAAGGCCCGCGCGGCGGGCCGGGGATGCGCGAAATGCTGGGCGTCACCGGGGCACTGGTGGGCGAGGGCTTGGGCGATTCGGTGGCGCTGCTCACCGACGGCCGGTTCAGCGGCGCAACGCATGGCCTGATGGCGGGTCACGTGGCGCCGGAAGCAGCCCGTGGAGGGCCCATCGCCGCGCTGGCCGATGGCGACACCGTGGTGTTCGACATCGAAAAGCGCCGCCTCGACATGGAAGTCCCCGACGCCGATATTGTGGCGCGCTTGGCGAAGTGGAAGGCTCCCGAGCCGCGTTACAAGCGTGGTGTCTTCTCCAAATATGCGGCACTGGTTTCCTCCGCCTCCGAAGGCGCGGTGACGTTTGTGAAGTACTAAACATGGATAAACAGGATGGACATGATAAAGAATGAAAGCATGAGCTGATAACTGAACGCCCCCGGGATCAAAGTTGGCTTGCTCATTAACTTCGCCAAACTCAAACAAGCGGTTTACGACGAGCAAGGACTACAAACACGGATAGATAGAATATTCAGGTCTTTTTATTTCGCTTTCTTATCGTGTCTATCCTGCCCATCCATGTGAAGAAGTGACATGAGCGCCCGCATTTCCTTGCCGGGCTGCCTGAGAATGTGCAAAAATATTGATTGATGGAAGATGCGGCGCTGGAATGACAGGGCGTCGGCATTCCGACCGGGGCGACACTGTGCATCCAAGGAGAGTAAGTGCATCCTGATCTTAAAGCCGTCGTCGAGGTCCAGCAGCTTGACCAGCAGGTTGCAGGGCTGACGGTGCAGATCGATTCCTTACCCAAACAGATTCAAACCCTGCAATCGCAACTGGATGATTTCATCCACGCGCATGAAGAGCGCAAGAAACGCTTGGCCGCCAATCTCAAGGAGCGCAAGGATCTGGAAGGCGAGATCAAGGTCATCCAGGAGAAAATCACCAAACACAAAGATCAGCTCTACCAGGTGAAGACCAACGAACAATACCGGGCGATGCTGAAGGAGATTGAAGGGGAAGAGGGCAACATCCGCACGATCGAGGACCAACTCCTGGAAAAGATGATCGAGGCGGAAGACATTCAGAAGCATATCCAGGAGGCGGCGGCGCGGCTGGAAGGCGAAAAAGCGCGCGTGGCGAGAGAAATCAAGCGTCTCCAGGACGAGCGGCAGGAGGATTTGGATGAGCGCGAGCGCCTGCAAGCCCGGCGCAAGGAAGTGGCCACCGTTCTCACTGATTCCGTCCTGGCCCTCTACGAACGCATCCGCACATATCGAACCGGCGCGGCCGTGGCGGAGGTGCGCGACGGTCTTTGCACCGCGTGCAACGTTCGGTTACGGCCCCAGATTTACAACGAAGTCCGAACCAACGAGGCAGTGTTGACTTGCGAAAACTGTAGCCGCATCGTTTATTATGTGGAGCCTCCCGCCGCCGAGCAGGCCCCGGGCGGCAACGAGAATGCAGTGGCTAGTGGCTAGTGGTTAGTGTTTAGTTGCTAGTGGGTAGTTGCCAGCCACCAAGCACTAACCACTGCTTTTGTTCCGTGCCTAACTCACCTGAAATCATTGCCCACATCGACGGCGGGTCGCGAGGCAATCCGGGCCCCGCAGCCTATGGAGTGGCTATCAAAACGCCGCAAGGCCAGCCCGTCAAAGCATTTGCGAAATTCCTGGGCGAAACCACCAACAACTTTGCCGAATACCAGGGGCTGCTGGCTGCCCTGGAATACGCCCTGAGCCATGGCTATCCGCGCCTGCGCGTGTTGACGGATTCGGAATTATTGGCTCGGCAGATTTCCGGAAGCTACAAAGTCCGCAGCCCTGACTTGAAGCCCTTGCACGACAAGGCCCAGGCGATGATCGCTCGCCTGGAGTCCTTTTCCATTCGGCACGTGTATCGCGAGCAAAACCGCGAAGCCGACCGGCTGGCCAACGAGGCCATGGACGAGGCCGAGCGCGGCATCGCGCCGCAGGCGCCCGCGCCACGCGCCGTGCCGCCACACGCTGCCAAAACGCTTTCGGCGAAACCCCTGTTGATTACCGCGACGTTCCAGAATGGCGTGCTCCATCCACACACGCAACTTCCACTGCTTGACGGCGAGGAAGTGGAGTTGGAAATTCGCCGCAAGAAATAACCAGCCGGATTTTCCTGTATAATAAATTTGCAACCGGGTGCGGATTGCCGTCGGGGGAATCCGCCCGCAATCGAAGGACGTACAAAATCTGAACCGGAGAATGAATTCCAGGGAGAAGGGTTTCTATGGCACAGCGAATGGTGAAATGTGTGAAGCTGCATAAGGAACTTCCTGGTCTGGAGGAGCCTCCCTGGGCGGGAGAACTCGGCCAGCGCATCTACGATAACGTCTCCCAAGAAGCATGGAACCAGTGGCTCAACCTCTTAAGGATGTTGATCAACGAATATCGTCTAGTGCCTTCGACGAAGGAAGCCCAGGAATTCATCGCCCATCAGATGGAGCAGTTTTTCTTCGGCGAAGGGTCGGCGCATCCGCCGGATTATGTCCCGATTAAGTAAAGCAGCGGTCAGGGGTGAGTGGCTAGCCGCTCACCACTCGCCACTCACACTGCACTTTCCAATTTCAAGGAGCCCAATGCGATTCCAGGTATCAGCATTTTTCAATGTTTTAGGAGTGGGAGCTTTTTTGCTCATCTTCAGCCTTGCGCTTCAGGCCGGACCGAAGCCCGACAACGCCGGCGATCTCTTCAAGCAGAAGTGCTCGATGTGCCATGGCGTGGACGGCAAGGGGTATCCGGCCCTGAAGACTCCTGACTTCACGGATCCCAAGGTGCAGGCTTCCCTGACGGATAAAGAAATCATGGAGACCATCAAGAAGGGGAAGAAGGACACGGCGATGCCGCCCTTCGCGGACAAGCTGAGTGACGACCAGATCAAATCGCTGGTCACTTACATACGTTCCCTAAACAGCCGCAAGAAAAAGTAACCGCCGGGGCCGAGAGGGGAATTTGACTTTCCGCCTGTATCGGGAGTCTAAGAATTGGACGCGTCGCCGGAATGCATCGTACAGCTTTGTAACGTCGGTAAGCGTTACGGGGAACACGCCGCCCTGGAAAACTTTTCGCTTGCGGTGCGACGAGGCGAATTCCTGACGCTTCTTGGTCCGAGCGGAAGCGGCAAGACCACCCTGCTGCGCCTGGTGGCAGGATTCGAATTGCCCCAGGATGGGCAGATCCTGATTGACGGACGCGACGCTTCCGCCCTGCCTCCTTACCGCCGCAACGTCAACACCGTCTTTCAACATTACGCGCTTTTCCCCCACCTCACCGTTTTCCGCAACGTCGCCTTCGGCTTGGAGCAGAAGAATCTTGCGGCGGAGGCGATTCGCCGCCGTGTTCGCGCCATCCTGGAAATGGTGGAGTTGCCCGGTAAAGAGGATCGCTATCCCCATCAACTGAGTGGAGGCGAAAAACAGCGGGTGGCCCTGGCGCGAGCGCTGGTGCTGGAGCCCGCTGTGCTCCTGCTCGATGAGCCGCTTGGCGCGCTTGACCAGAAACTGCGGCAACAGATGCAGGTGGAGTTGAAGCGCCTGCGCGCGCGCCTGGGCATTACCTTTATCTTTGTGACCCACGACCAGGAAGAAGCCCTGGTGATGTCCGACCGCGTGGCGGTGATCAACCGCGGACACCTCGAGCAAGTGGGTACGAGCGAAGAAATCTATGAACGCCCGCGAACGCGCTTCGTGGCCGACTTCATGGGAGTGGAGAATTTCTTTGAGGTGCGTTGCGCCGCGCACACCCCGGAGGGCACGCGGTTTGAGATGGAGGGAGGGCAGGACCTGTGGGCATCAAACTCCGCGGACCTTCCCCCGCATTCACTCGCCACGCTGGCGGTGCGGCCGGAGTGCGTGCGCTTGACGCATCATCCTCCCGCCGGGAATGGCGGCCCGCGGAATTTGCTGGAAGGCGAACTTGTGGAGTCGATTTACGAGGGAGGAAGACGCCGCTGGGCGGTGCGCGTTTCCAATGGCCAGCGCGTGGTGGTGCGGGATTCTAGCACCTCGCGCGAATCGCCACCCACCGGCGAAACAAAAGTTTATGTCTCGTGGGATGCAGCGCGGAGCCTGGTCTATCCGCGCGATGGCTCAGGGCGGCGCTGACGCGCCTCGAATCATGTTAACAACTCTTTCTTAAGTAGGGCGGAACCGCGTTCGGCCCAGGGCCAGCACCGCTGGCCCCTGCACTGCAAGGCCGTAGGGGCACGCCATGGCGTGCCACCACAAAACGTGTTTCGTTGCGGCTCCGCCGCGATGCGCAACAGGGAGGAACGGATGAGCATAGAAAAAGTCGTGAAATCGGACGCAGAGTGGAAGCAAATCCTCACCCCGGAGCAGTATCAGGTGACGCGGCACGGAGGCACCGAGTGCGCCTTCACCGGTCAATTCTGGGATCTTCACGAAGAGGGAGTTTTCCGCTGCGTTTGTTGCGGAGCCGACCTCTTTCATTCCAAAAATAAATTCGAATCCGGCACGGGCTGGCCGAGCTTCTGGGAGGCGGTGGATCCCGAAAACGTCCAACTGAAAACCGATATGAGTTACGGCATGAGGCGCACGGAAGTGCGGTGCGCCCGCTGCGACGCGCACCTTGGGCACGTGTTTGAAGACGGCCCCCCGCCGACGCACCTCCGCTATTGCATTAATTCGGTAGCGCTCAAGTTTGTGAAAAATGAGTGAGAAGCTAAGGAGGTGTCAGGTATCAGGTGCCAGTAGAACCCTAACACCTGACCCCTGACACCTATTCTTCGTATCAGGAGTTGCCCGCGGCGCGATCGAGTGCACCCAAATCCGCGAGCTGCTTTTCCAAATCCGTAAGCCCGTTCTGGAGCATCTCGCGATGGCGTGGGTGCTGACTTACTTGCATTTGTTGTTGCAGGTGGGTGCGAGCCAGCAGCAGCGTTTCCTTCTTGCGCAGCGCTGCCGCCCCTTCCGGAGTCAGGCGCATATGGGCCGTCTCCTTCCTCGCCGCTTGCGAGGTTTCCATCTGCGACTCAACCGATTTGCTTTCCCAACCTCTGGCCATAAACTTTCCAGTTAAGGAACGGCCCGTTCTTCCCGCCTCTCTGGCGCCGGGCAAGAAGTTGCTCGCGGGTCTAACAAGCATTCTACTCCCACAGAAGGCAATCTGAATCACAAAGCCGGGTAGCACCGCGCGCCTTGGGCTGCAAACGTCCGGCGATGCATCTATTGTCACGCGCTTTTCGGCATGAGGGCCTCCCCTGGGCGAAGGATTTGGCGGTGGCTCGGGCCGGGCTGGCCGCGTTAGATTATCTTGACTGCGGACAGGAGGTGAAATGAGGGAGAAACCCGGCGAGCCATGCCCGCCGGGTAAAATGAAAATGCGCGAAAGAGCTATTGGCTGATGGCCACCCCGTTAAAGGCAGCCACGCCGATGGAGTTTGATGTCGCCACAGGTGTGAGGTCGCCGTAGGCGTCGATCGAGAAGACGGCAACGTGACCTTCGCTGTCGGTCGCCCCAATGTAAATGACGGCGAGCCACTTGCCATCAGGGGACACCGTGATGTCCGTCGGCATCAAGCCCGGCAACGGTACCGATTTGTAGAACGCCCCGCCCTGGCCGTCGCTGAAGAATATCGAGATGGCACCCGCGGGGGAATTGCCCGTATACCATATGTTCCCGGCGCCTTTAGCCACCCAGCAGGGGGCCTGGCCGCTGGAAAACGGCGTCCCGGGTATCGGGTATTCAACCCCGTTGTTCACGATTGCGAAGTTTTCCTCACTGTGGGCGGGAGTGAATCCCAGAATGTCTCCCCAGAACGCCTCCCCGAGCGGGACGGAGTCCGCAACGGGCAGGAGCGGTACGGATATGGAAGTCCCGCTTAGAGCCCCTTGCGGCGTGAGCGGCAGTTGAAGGAGGTATCCGTCCGTCTGGGTGACAGCCGCCCATGTCGTGCCGACTGCTATCTGCGCAGCCGAAGGATCGGTGAGACTGACGACGCGTCCATCCACCATGCCTGAGGGCCACGCATGACTCTCGGCGCAGTTCGCGCCGACCACAAAGAGATGTTCCTGGGTAAGTGCGACGGAGTCGGGTTTGGTGCAGCCATCCGGCAGGTTTATGGTTGGCCCCACGCCGATGAAGTCGTCAAACCGCACCAATTGGCTGACGCTATTCGATCCGAAGTTGGCTACAGCTCCAAGATTGTCCCGGAACTGTAGAATTCCAGCGTTCGTGCTTGCACCGCCATTACCACCCGTCCGCAACATGTCCACCAAAGAGAGCGAAGGCCTGCCTATCGTATCCAGCTTGAACACGACTACATCATTCCCGCTTGGGTTATTCGTGCTTGTGAGCACGAACATGCTACGGCCAGGCTCGGCTGCAACCGCCCATGCGGTGGCGAAAAATACGGCCGCCAGCACGTCGACGGCGCGACACAGTTTGATTTTCAAGGTACTGTCCTCCTTTATTGGATTGGAATTTCGAACGTCCAGAGCCCCTGGCGGCTGTCGCCGCTGGCGCCTCTGCCGAGTTAATCAGCAGTGGCCCCACTACGGAAATACCATTCGGGTTCGTTTCTATTCCCGAGAGCAAAAAATTCTGATCCGTCCTGGTTACAAATCGAGGGAAGGGGTGTAGGGGGTGGGTTCGAAGCCAATTCTGGCCGCACGGTGGCACAGGCACTCTTGCCTGTGCCGAAGCATGGCGATGGTGGCACAGTCAAGAGTGCCTGTGCCCTGGAATTTGTGCATTTCCGGTTCAGCACCACCCCGGCGCCTCGGGCGCCACCCCTCCTCATCTGAGGAGGGGAGCCTCGGAGAACTCCCCTCCTGAATCAGGAGGGGTGGCGCGCTCAGCGCCGGGGTGGTCACAGGAGTGGGGTGGTTACAGGAGCGTAGCCCGCCAGGTCGGTGCGAGGGCAAGAATGTGGAAACTCAGGGGGCACAGTCAAGAGTGCCTGTGCCACCGTGCGGCAAATGGAACCTCGCCCAGATCCACTCGAGCTTGGGATTCACTGCCCGCATCCAGGGCAACTTTCAAGGGTGGAGCAAGCTCGCTGGCAATCTGCACCGTCATGGCCTGGCTGAGGTCAGAGACGACAAACCCAAAATACCCTTTGGACTCAAATCCTGCGGCGTTCATGCCGTCGAGGTGAGCCTCATACAAATTGACACTACCGGAATTGCCCGATACGAACCTTTTTCCGTTGGGGAGTTGTTCTCCCTCGCGTCTGGTCAGAATCACGGAGAGAATCGTGCCACGACCTCGCGTGATGAAATGAACATATTTGCGCGGGCTGCCCTGAACCGAGCAGATGTGCGCTTCAAGGACTTCGAAGCCGGGCAGCTTTTGTTGCACAACTTCTAGCAAGCCGGCGTATTGTGGCCCAAGCTTCTGGCGGAGTTGCTCGGGCGGGTTCGCGATGTCCGGGTAGTTGTGCCCTTTAATGGCGCACTGGAGATGGTCCGAGACGCCGAGCGCCAGCACGCTGGCCACCATTCGCCTGCCTTGCCGCAGTCTGATCCACTGTTGCGCCATGACCCCGACAAGGACGACAACCACGACGAGCGCAGCAGCCCAGGTTAGCTGCGGAGAGCCTCCCCAAAACTCGGGCTGCCTTTTCCTGATCTGGCGCTGAATTGCTTGGCGCAGCTCCTCCGGCGGGATCTGGGTTACCGCCGCTCTGCGTAATGCCTCGCGTACCCGCGTGCGGGCTTCCAGTTCCCGCGAGCAGGCTTCACAACTCTCCAGGTGCCGGAGAACATCGCTGGTGGTCTCAACCAGGAGTTCGTTGCTGAGATAAGCATCGAGGTGCCGGCGTATCCGGGCGCATTGTTCGGAGTTAAAGTTGAGTACGTTCATGCGGATTCACCTGCCCGCTCGCGATCCTTGGCCGGCGTGATCCCAAATGATTGCGCAACCCCGGCCAGTTCCCGGCGCAAGAGCTTTCTTCCCCGGCTCAGTCGAGACATGACGGTGCCCAGCGGCAGCTTCAGGGTGTCCGCGATCTCTTTATACGAGAACTCCTGGACGTCCGCCAAGAGCACCACTTCGCGGAATTCGCTCGGCACCCTTCCTAGCGCCTCCAGCACGTCCTCATCCCGTATTTCCTGCGGAATGGGAGTTTCAGCAATGAGGTTGTCCTGATCTTCCGGATTCTCCCATGCCTCCATTTTGGCCGCCTTCGCCCAGCGCCGCCGAAAATGATGCAGGCGATGAAAAAGGATCTTGAACAGCCACGCACGGCAGTTCGTTCCCATTTGGAAGCGATGAAATGACTTCCATGCCTCCAGATAGACTTCCTGCACCAGATCCTCCGACTCCGCCCGGTCCTGCGCCAGCAGGCGAGCAGTCCGGTAGAGGTCGGGGAAATGCGGCATCGCCTCGGCTTCAAAGTCCTCCACTCGGAGCTTGGGATGAAAGAACAAGTCGATCTCCAGCGTTGCAGGGCGTTCGCCGAGGCGGAAATGCCTGGCCGCCGCTCCCGCCGCGCCTGAGCTGTCATTTCTGGGTGCTGTCCCAATTTGACCGTAGCGCCGCCATCTTGGCGGCTCAATGCCGGCTGGAAGCCGGCGCTACATCTGAGATTAGGACAGCACCCATTTCTGGCTGTTCATCTTGTCCATCTTAATCTTTCTTGCCGGCGCCGGCCTTTTTCTTTCTCATCTCATCCTGGCTTCGCATGTTGTCGCGCCGCATCTCGTCCCTGCCTATCTTGTCCCAAGGTACGATCGCAGCGTGTCCAGGTCCCTCATCTTGCTAATACCAATTACACGGAATTGTATTCCCGCAACGGCGATTTACTTAAGAGGGGACTCGGGGGCTAAGTACAAGGCAGGCTAGTGCAGGGCGAGCTCAGCCCTGCGGTTTCGTCTGCGCTCGAAGCGATGTCGATAAATCGAGAATCTGGGGGCATGAACACAGTGGTGACGTGAACTGCTGCGTGATGCCCGCAGAAATCAGTTGGTCCTCCAACCCTGCTAAGTTACAATTGACTTGTCATGGGCACTCGAAGCAGCACGAAGAAGCCTCCTGCCTCGCTTCAGGAGTTCGTCCGAAAGCAATTCCCACGCGGAGACAAAACTCAACGTGTCTCCCGGGCGCTGGCAGCCCTCAACGAAGAAGAGCGCATCAAGCTTTCCCCGGAACAATGGAAATGGGTTGCCGAGGACGTTGACCTCGAGGAACCAGCCTGACCATGGCGCTTGACTCTCTTCCGAATCTTCCCGACCGAAGTTTTGTCTTCATCGATTCGAACGTGTTTATTTACGCGCTCACTGCCCAGTCTGCCGAGTGCCGGCAACTTTTCGAACGATGCCTGCGGGAAGAGGTGACGGGTATTGCCCTGTTTGAAACCGTCAATGAGGTTACCCATCGCTTTATGATTGCCGAGGCCCTCTCCAAGGGCCTGATCACCGCCGGGGGAGCCAAGGCGCTTCGCAACAAGTTCCAGCAAATTCCCACCCTGACGGATTACTGGCTCAATACCCAGCGAATGTTGGCTCTCAATCTCCTTTTCATGCCGGTGAATGAAACGATTATCAGGAATGCGCAAACCGTGCGACAGGAAGCTGGACTCCTCACCAACGATTCAATGATCGTCGCCGGTATGCGTGAATACGGTCTCTCCTTCCTGGCCAGCAACGATTCGGACTTCCAACGCGTGCGGGATATTACGGTCTTCAAACCAACCGACCTTCCTTAGCACGTCTCTTGAGTCTTGAATCCGCAATCTCCAATCCCGCGCGACGTGCCCGTAACCCGTATCCCGACTCCCCCGTTTCTTGCCACTCGCCACTAACCACTGGCCACTGCTCTTCCGGCCCCGGACTGTCTTCCTGGTCACTCTTCACCGCTCTTTGCGTTGGTCCTGAACTCCGCGGCTTGTATACTCGTGAACCGGAGAACAGCCGTAGAGTAAGGCAAATTGCGCCTAACTCTGCGCTACCCCGCTTCTCTATTCCGGCAACTTTTGAACTTGACGCCTCATTACATTGTAAGTACATTGTAGGAGGGTGCCCGTGCTTCGCTTTGAGTGGGACGACCGCAAGAACGCCCTAAACAGGCGCAAGCATGGCATTTCGTTCGAGGAGGTGGAGACGGTTTTTTTGACGAGCAGGCGCTTCTGATCGCCGACCCCGACCATTCCGAGCAGGAAGAACGATTTATCCTTCTCGGCCTAAGCAGCGCGCTGCGGACACTAGTGGTCTGTCATTGCTATCGGCGGGAGGGGGACGTGATTCGGCTTATTTCCGCGCGCCGAGCTGACCCGGAGGAGCGCGAGGCCTACGAGAGCAGGTGGACATCATGAGAGAGCATTACGACTTTTCGAAAGCCAAACGCAATCCTTATGCCCGGCGTTTGAAGCAGCAAGTGACCATTCGGCTTGACCACGAGACGGTGAGGTATTTCAAGCGTCTTGCAGAGGTAACCGGTATTCGTTATCAAACGCTGATCAACCTTTACCTTCGGGAATGTGTCTCGACGGGGAGGAAACTCTCCAACACCTGGACGGCCGCCCCTGCCCGCACTTAGCCGCAGGGGCCCAATGCCCCCCCGAGCCCCTAATCCCCAATCCCTAGCCCCTAGTCCCGGCTCTTGCGACCTCGGACCCCGGCCTCTTTTTTGTGTCACTCGCCACTGACCACTATCCACTAACCACTGTCCTTATGACTTCGGACCTTTTTGTTTCCCCCTAGTCCCCTCGGGAAATCGAAGACCCACGACAACAGGGGTCTGCACAGGCCAGCGTTGGCTTGCTATTGGCTGCCAAAAGGTGTATAACACCCGCCAGCAAGCATTGAAGGTAACAACATGTGGCCAGCACTACCAATCGCCCGAGGGATGCGCGAACGGCGAAGTGCTCGGCCCCTCCCCGAATCAACTTCCTCTCCAGCACCCCCCGCAGTCTACCCACCAAGGAGGCATCGATGTTGAAGCGCCTAACTCTGGTCGTTTGCTTTTTTGCAGTTTCCCTACCTTTGTACGCGGGACTGAGTAGCAATAAGGCCCTGTACATAGGCGGCACGGTTTCTGCGGATCAGGCGGCCACCCCCTCAGCAAACCAAACTCAACCCGCGAAGCCTGCCGGCTTTCGACTCGAGGATGGGACCCCCATTAAGCTGCGCCTGACGCGGACCATCTCGTCAGCAGACGCACAGGTCAATGATAAGGTGGATTTCGAGGTCCTCGAAGATGTCAAGGTGGGTGACATCAACGTCATCCCGAAGGGTAGCGTTGCTTGGGGGACAGTAACTGACGCCCAGGCCAAGCGGAGAATGGCTCGGGGTGGAAAACTCGACATCAACATTGATGACGTACGCCTCGTGGATGGTGAGAAGGCCGCTTTGCGTGCGGTGAAAGAGGTCAAGGGCGGGGGTCATACAGGCGCGATGACTGCCGGTATTGTCGCCACAAGTTTGGTTATTTTGCCGGCAGCCCCGTTCTTTCTTTTCATGCACGGCAAAGATATAACAATCCCCCAGGGTACGGAAATCACTGCCTACATCAACGGTGACTTTAACTTGGACCATGCGAAGTTTGTGAGCAACGTGGCCAACGGAACGGCCCCGGCAGCAGGCGGGCCACCTGGCGAGGCGCTATCTACCGTTGACATCAAGTCTGCGCCCGATGGTGCCGACATTAGCGTGGATGGGAAGTTCGTCGGCAGCACCCCATCAATCGTTCGATTGGTGCCTGGGGATCACAAAATCTCAATCGAAAAGTCGGGATTCAAACCTTGGGAGCGGACCGTCTCTGTGCGCCCTGGCGCAAACGTAACGCTAAATCCCACGCTGGAACAATTACCGAATCCTGCTCCCACGCAGTGATAGAAAAAGGCTGGATGGCGACGTGATTTGGTCTACCACGCAGGAAAGCCGCGGGGCCAAGTTCAAGGGAGCCAGTGCCGACGTCGCGGACAAAATCGCGAAGCAACTTCTCCACGACCTCGATAAGGCCGCACCTGGAAAGATGTAGGAAGCGATAGTTAAGGCTCAGGCGATGAAACCAGCGGGGGGGCGGGGACAGACGGTCAGCTTTTAGTGTACGCGATCTCCCGGAGGGACTGTGCTCCTGCACGGCCTTGGCGCGGATACAGCCCCCGGAAGCGAGCATTTCTTAGGCTGACTAAGTTGAGCCGCAGACTCCCACAAGGTCCTTCGGCAGGTCGCGGACCCCCAAGAACAGGGGTCTGCGCTGGCCACCCGATGTTATAATTCCCGTAATTTCAATGGTGAACCTTCGCACATGATTGGCAAAACCACCTCCCGCTATCACATCGAAGAGAAGCTCGGCGGTGGCGGAATGGGCGTCGTATATAGGGCGCTCGACACTGTACTCGGTCGGGAGGTGGCATTGAAGGTTATCTCCCCGGAATTGCTAACGGATCAAGATGCCGTGAACCTATTCTTGAGGGAGGCTAAAGCTGCGTCCGCCCTTAATCATCCGAACATCCTGACGGTGCATGACCTGGTGGAAGCCGAAGGAATGAAGTTTATAGTTATGGAACTCGTCGATGGGCGGACCCTGCGGAGCAGGATTCCCAAAAAGGGCATGGTATTGAAAGAGCTCCTTGGCGTAGCAGTCGAAGTTGCGGATGCTCTTTCAGCGGCACACAGGGCAGGTATCGTTCATCGGGATTTGAAACCCGAGAACATAATGGTACGCACTGATGGTCGAGCGAAGGTTGTCGATTTCGGCCTGGCCAAGCTCCAGTCGGCCCAGAGGAAACATGCGGGCCTCGGGTCAAACGAGTCTACGCTTCCGCTGCGAGAATGTCTTGCTGTCCCGATCGAGCACAGCCAGCTCGCGGGGACGCTTCCTTATATCTCTCCCGAACAACTCCAAGGCAATCCAGCCGACCGACGCAGTGACATCTTCAGTTTCGGGGTTGTCCTTTACGAGATGGCGACTGGGCAGCAACCCTTCGGTGGGAGGACGATAGGCGAGATTATGCGGGAGATCATCGAGAAGGACCCGCAGCCAATAACAGATTTGTGTCCCCGAGCTCCGAGTAAGCTTCAGGAAATTGCAATTAAGTGTATGGAGAAGGATCCTTCCGAACGCTATCAACACATGGAGGACCTCCTTGTCGACCTGAGGAAGATGAAGAGGGTCACAGATTCCGGAAAGACGCTTCCGCCGGTTGTAATTGCAAGGGTGAGCGAACAGCCTGCCGCGACATTTCTCAAGAAGTCTCAACTAAGAGTCATCATTGCCGGGCTAGTAGTGTTTCTGTCTGCGGTCACGCTTTCGGTATACTTGTTGACGAGACCGCCCAAGGCAGGGTGGGCACGCGTAGGGAAGCTGGATACAGAGATTGGTCAGGCATGTCTCTCCCCAGATGGAGCGCACATCGCCTTCGATAGCGACGCCAGCGGGCAAAGTGAGATATATGTGATGCTGGCCAAGGGCGGGGAGCCAGTTCAGATCACGAAAGGGCACGGGGACAAATCTGCTCCTCGTTTCTCTCCAGATGGTACACAGATCCTGTACACAATCATCGGAGAACCAAGTGAACCGACTGAGGTGTGGAAAATTCCTACGCTCGGAGGAAATGCGGAAAAACTCGTAAGCAATGCGAGTTGTGCTGACTGGTCCCCGGATGGAAATGAAATCGCATACGCGCGTGAGGCCGACAGAGAGACTGCTTCCATCTGGATCTGCGATTCTATGGGACGAAACCCACGCCAAATTTGGAAGTCGCGCTATGAAACAATAGGTCTGGTCAGGTGGTCGCCCCCAGATGGAAGGTGGCTCCTCTGCACACCTGAGGAAGGACCGAGCCTTGTGTCGAGGGACGGCAACCGAGTCATCAAACTGCCGAAAGAGGTCGATCCTTCACAGGACGGAGCGGAGTGGTCGAGGGATGGAAAGTACTTATTCTATGCTAGCCGCATAAACGGCATTCAGAACATATGGAAAGCGAGTGTTCCCGACGGACCACCAATGCAGGTCACAACAGGAACCGGCGATGACTTTGATCCGCTGCCTTTGCCTCACGATTCCGGCCTGATGTACGCCAGCGGGCGCTCGGAGCGAGGATTATGGTCGAGCAAGCCAATTGGCAAAGAAGCAGAAGAACTGCTTGGGGGGGGCCTGTTCTCAACCCCAAATCTGTCTCATGACGGAAAGTGGCTCGCCTATCTCGATGTCGAGTCCGAAGACTCTGAAGCTGGGGCACTCTGGACCATGGAAATGGAATCCAAGAACCGTTCTCGAATTTCGGAAGGAAACGACTGTTTCCAAGCAGTATGGTCCCGAGATGGCAAGCATTTAGCCTATTCTGCTCTGGTGGGGCCAACGGGTCAAAAGCAGTACCGTCTGTTTGTGACCAAATTTCCTGAGGTCGCACCGCGAGAAATAACTCGCGGCGAGTTCGATGATTATGTCCAGGACTGGGGACCAGGCGATAAGACAATATTGTTTTCAAGAGCCATCGCAGGTAAGTATTCCTTGGACTCGGTGGACCTCTCTACGCTTGTGGTCACCTCGATTGCGGAGGATTTTGATGGCGGAAGCTATTCCGCGGATGGTCACTGGATTCTTGCCTTGCCTACAACGGGCGAACCCGAACGAAAGGGAATATGGTTACTGCCGAGCTCAGGTGGGGAGGGAACCAAGATTTCCTCTGTGGATACTCCCAACGCGAAATGGGCGAACAATGATGAGACGGTGATCTACAGCCGGTCGGGCAGGCATTCTGCGGCCGTCGAGCTGTGGAGGCTGCAGCTCCGAAACCACAGGGTCGTCGATGGCCCTTCGCTTTTTACGACCTTTCCCGCTAGTACGGGCGCTAAAGAAGAGTGGGATACCTCCGACGATCTATCGGTCATCGTGTTTCCCCGAAAAGTAAGTCAAGCAAGCTTCTACCGGCCTATCAGCCATGATTAGGAGCAGGTGGCGCATCCCCCCCGATCAAGCTTTAGGGGCATACAGTTCAAGAAGCTCACGATTTGCTTTCCGCCATTTCTCTTTAAGTGCGGCGTGCATATCGAGAAAGCGCGGGTCCAGTTGTAGCCGTCCCTTGAGATTTCTAAGGAGGGCATCCTCCATTATGCAAGAGCAATTCAACAGGTCCACCAGCGACACGTGGCAGGTTCGCTTGTCCACCTCCAGAAAGTTGAAACTGACATCGAAGTGCCCCGGCGCTTCCCTCCGAGAAAGGCGCGTGGCCAAAGACGTCCACGAACTGTGTGATCCAAATTCTGAGTATCGCTGCCAGTAGCGGCGGAGCCGGCTGAGGCCATATTCCGGAAGATAAAGACCTTGCTCTCTTATCTTCTTGAAAGCCCTCCTGAGTCTGCGCCGGCCGCGAAGCATTTCTTCGTCGGTGACCACAGTGGTTCCGTCTGTGAAAGGCTCGTGCAAGAAAGCACATCCGTAAGCAAAGGATTCAATTCCAGCCCGCATCACCGCCCAAGCTTCCGGCAGGCATCTTGAGAATCCAAGCTCAAATGCGAGCCGAATCCTCCCGTTGGTCTCAAAAAGCAGGCTGAGTGGTAGCACCTGTTTTGTGGTAATACCCGCGCCCGAGTCTTCCAGTGCACGAGCCCACGTCTCGTCAAGAGCCTCGAAGGCATCCAACACTTTGGGAAAGGCCTTTACAGTATTGGCGAAACACCCGCGCTTGGATGCGAAGAAGTCTTTTAAACTTCCATGCAAAAGCTCGGCCACCGCCCTCCCTGTCTGCCCGGGCGTATGATATATATGCGGCATGGCAAAATTCCAACGCGATAGGTGGCATGGGCCCTACCCCTACGATGAGGGAGGGATTACCCACTTGCGCTCCCTGATGGATGCGCCCCTGGCTGGCACCTACTTGGTTCGCCTGAAGGGTCTTACGATCCCATATCCCTTCGGCAGATCTTCGATTATATACCTTGGAAAGGCCACAGACCTCGACATCCGCCTCATACAACACCTCAGGAACTCCGAGCCCAACGACGCACTCCGCAATTATCTGACAACTAGAGCCTGCACTTTTGAGTTTCGGAAATGCAATCTGAACGGAGCCCGCTCGCTCGAACGAGAATTTCTGAGGTGGTGCATTGATAAGCTCGGCTCAAAGCCTATCTGCAACAACCAGTTGTAATCTGCACCGCGTACGGCTGGTCACCGTGCGGGGGTCGAAGGGATTACACGCCGCGCTGGCACTGGCCTGGCTACAGGTTGCCATGCAAAGCTGTTGGGAGCACCTTTTACCGTTCACTCTTCACAATTCTCTCCGTCCATGCGAATATTCCCCTCCAATCGCCATTGCCGAGGTTCAAACCATGGCCAACCCGGAAGAGCAGTGACAAGTGGCGAGTGACAAGTGGCAAGCACGAAGTCCGGCGAGATTTGGTAGAATGGTATGTGCAAAAGGTGAGTCCTATGACCTTCCAACGAATCACGGTAAATCCCCATCAAATGGGCGGGGTGCCCCGCTTGCGGGGGCTGAGAATCCCCGTGGCCACTGTTGTCGGAATGGTTGCGGATGGAATGAGCGAGGAGCGAATTCTAAAAGCCTATCCCGACCTTACCGGCGACGACATCCGCGAGGCCCTGCGCTACGCCGCCACGGGTGAGTAACCCCCGCCCGATTTCTGTTCAGCATTCAGAATTCATAATTCTCAGTTATCAGTTTCCAGTCATCACTTTCTCAGTTTAGAAGCCATCGCCCATCGGCGGTCAGCGCTGCGCGCATTCCGATCAAGAACCAGGTACGGCGGGGTCTTTACTTAAGACTGATGACTAATAACTGAGGACTGGCGAAAGATCAGTTGTCAGTTCCAAGTTGCTTCGACGCACTCTGGTGCCTTATACTCTGCTCATGCCAATCATAAAGGCTGTGGAACTTCAGGGGGAGATTGACGACCAGCACCGGCTCCATGCCGACGTGCCGCAAAGCTTGCCGGCGGGTTCGGTGCGCGTCATCGTTTTCATCCCTGAAGAAGACGAGGCCGGCTCCACCTGGGCAGCCGGGGTGTCATCCGAATGGTCAGCGGAATTGAATGACCCCGCCCAAGACATCTATACCCTCAACGACGGACAACCGATCGATGCGCCCCGGTGAAATCTATCTCGCCAAGTTCCCGTTCGGGGATGCGCCGGGCATGAAGATTCGTCCCGTCTTATTGTTGACTGACCCGGTCGGGGTCATTCCGGAAATACTGGTGGCATACATTTCCTCGGTTATTCCCACACGCCTTCTGCCCTCCGACTTACTCCTCGATCCGTCGATTCCGGAATTTCGCTCGACGAACCTCAAGGCACCATCGGCGCTTCGTCTGCATAAGCTCGCCACCATCCATTGCTCAAGCCTGGCGCGCTATCTAGGCGTCGTAGACAACCGCGCCTGGAGTGCGGTGGCATCAAAGCTCAAAGACCTTCTGCGATTGTAGAGCCTCGGTGATTGTAGGGGTACGGCTTGCCGTACCGTCTTGGTTCGTTGCGCGATAAAAACGAAGAGAGTACGGGAAGCCGTACCCTGGAGTTTCTACATTTTCACGCGTTGGCGGCGTGGGTGAACGCGTGGCCGGTGAGTTGGAAGCCCAAGGATTAGGGACTTTCGGGATGGTGGGCGAGCCCCTGCGCGACGCGCTCGCTTCCGGTCGCGGGTCCTCTTCACCTCTTCGGGTGGACAGTTTGTCTGCCTCGTGGGTATCATTAACTAGGCTCATTTTTTTCTTGACAAAGCCTATTAACTATGGCATATAAAACTAGGTGATGTATGCTGGGCCGTGTACAACCGGGACGGATTCGGGACACGGGGTTAGGGATTCAAGACTCGGGACTCGGGATTCGGGATTCGGGGTTAGGGATTGGGGGTTAGAGACGCCGTGGGCGGGGAATGGGGATTAGAGCGCTCAACGATTCACTTGCCATGAAAGACCTCATTTTCGCAGGATGTGCAGCCTTATCAATACTTTCGGGAAGGTTCGGGAGGGAGTATTGCAAAAAAAAGATGTTAAAAAAATGCGTTCGAAGCCGCTATGTATATGAAAACAAACAAATCTCGGACAAAATGCCCGAGAAAAAATCGGACATTTTTGTATTACGTTCGGACATTTTTGTCTAAGCGACACGGATTTTGCAGAATTTTGGGGTAATTTGCGATGAAACGATGGAAATAGCGGACGTATGCTCTGGGCCGTTGTCTCGGGAGGTTGGAGAGGGAGAATCCTGGTCACAAATGTAGAAACTCCAGGGCACGGCAAGCCGTACCCCTACAACCACGGCGGGAGAGCCATTGGCCAATTGACAAAATTTAGGTGTATACTATTGGTCGGCGGGGAAGTCAAAACCAAAAAATCTGGATAAGTGGTCCTAATGCGGGGTTCCGACGTGTTTTACCAACGCCGCGTGAAGACCGCGCGTGGAAAGCCCATGGAACGTCTCCGGGAGAAAACGGGTTTCCTGGAAAACGTCCCCAGATGCAAAATCGACCCGCCGGAAAGCCCAAAAGGAAATCTTGGCTAGGAGATTCACTATGTCACAAGTCACGGCAACAGTACGCGAAAGAATCCAGGCGCAAGGCTTCTGTAGTCTGGATGATGCAACTTACGGAGAGATCAATTACCCATTGCGCCTGTCTCCCGCCATCTGCATGGTGTGGGCGGCCGTGGGAACGGCGCTTGCCTCGCCAACGATTTTGTGGGCCTTGGCGCCTTTCGCAGCACTGGGTGCAATTCTGCCCGGGCATCCGTTTGATGTTCTCTACAACTACGGCCTGCGTCATCTACTCGGTACACCTGCACTGCCCCGTTACGGGGTCCGGCGACGCTTCGCCTGCGCCCTGGCGACGACCATGGTTATCGCGGCCGCATGGGGCTTCCAGGCAGGCACGCCCATGGTCGGCTACATCGTCGGCGGGGCGCTTGTCGGCGCTGCCTTTGTGAACGTGAGTACGGGGTTCTGTATACCCTCGTTCATTCTTCGCATTTTCTTCGGTAAGGTGGTCTGTGGTAATCTGACGGCCTAACCCCCGCTTGCACACGGACGCGCTAACGCTACCTCCGGGCCCCCGCTGGTTGTAGGGGTACGGCAAGCCATACCCTTACAACCACGGCGGGAGAGCCGTTGGCCAATTGGCAAAATTTAGGTGTCGCGCGACACGAGAGAGTTGACTTTGGCCAGCGCCTCTTCGAAAACTTCACGCGCGGGCAGGAGGCTGAGGACGAGAAAGCCTTCGGAGGGAAAATCGTAGAAGTGTCCCGGATGCACCGAGACGCCCTCTTGGGTGAGCAATTCCGCCGCCCAATCCTCATCGCTGCGCGTCGAAGGCACCCTGAGAATGGCGTACCAGCCGCCTTCGACTTTCAACCGGCTCACGGGCAGGCCTGGGGCAAGCAGTTCGTCGAGCTTGCGCAGATTGGCTTGTACCCGCTCCAATATTTGCGCCTGAATGGCGTGCCGATGCGCCAGCCACGCGGGCGTGGCCAGTGCCACCGGGGCGCTCACGGAAAGATAAGTGTCGGCAATCACCTCGAGTCGAGCCTGTGCCTCGCTGCGCAATTCCGACGGGCCGTTCACCACAATCCAACCCAGCTTCATCTGCGGCAAGGCGGAGATTTTCGATAGCCCGCTGAGTGTGAAGGTGAGAGCTTCGGAGTTTTGCGCGTGGGTCAACACGCGTTCTGCGTCCGCGCCAAAGGCATAGTCGGCAAAGACTTCATCGGCGATGACGGCTGCCCCGCTGGGGTGACAAATCTCGACCAGGCGATCGAGCTCGCCCTTTCGCAGGTATGATCCCGTGGGATTGTTGGGGTGAACCACCAGCACGGCGCGCACGCGTGATGCCCATCGCCGGCAGAGCGCTTGCAAATCCACCTGCCAACCGTCGTCGTAGACCAAGGGGTAGGGGAGCACCTCGACGTCATTCAAGGCGCCGAGGAAATCGAAAAGGGGATAGCTCGGCTGGGGCGCCAGGATTCTGTCGCCAGGATTGGCGAGAAGCCGGAACACGAACGAGTAGGCTTCACTGGTGCTGGTGGTGAGGAGGATTTGATCGGGGTCAAGGTGAACCCCGCGCTCGCAATAGTACTGCACCACCGCCTCGCGCGCCGCGCGCAGGCCGCGCGGGTCCGGCTGGTAAGTAAGTGAGCGGGGATCGTGGAGCGGGGCAAGAATCTCTTCCCCGTCGAGCCAGAAGCCGCAACGGGTGGGATTGGATTCCGTCAGGTCCAAGATCGGCAAGCCGCGCGCCCGGCGCTCGCGCAGGAGTTCCGAAAGACGATTGGGGGTTAGCGGCCAGTTGGTGCGGGAGGAGAACATGAATTAAAAGTGTAAAGGGTAAAGGTTAAAGGGTGAATTTCTAGGGAATAATGTGCCACTTAGCGGCCGCCATCGAAATGGAAATGACCACTCCAGCCACCGGGATTCAGCCTTCATCCTTCATGCTTTAACCTTTGCACTTTATCCTTCTGACTCCTAACTCGTGACTTCTGCTTTTATGACTTTCAACAACCCTTCCAGCGACTCGCGTGTGCTTTCCACTTTGTTGCCGTCCGGGCGGCGGTAATGGGTCTCAAGTGACATGGTGTCGTGGTACCCGTCTTTGATCAGGGCCTGAAACTGGCCGTGGAAATCCACGACGCCACCGCCCACGGGCTTCCAGTGGGCCCTGCCGGTCTTGGGATCGCGCACCGCATCTTTGATGTGCATGTGGCGGAAAAGGCCGCGCACGTGGTTGTACCCGTCGGGATAGGGAACCTCACCCAATTCCACGGCGTTGCCCGGGTCCCAGTTGCCGCGCAGCCAGGGTGAGTTGATATCGCGGAGCATCCGCCCCAATTCCTTTCCCGTGGCGACGTTGCAAGTTTGCTCGTTCTCAAGCACCAGCAAGATCTTGTTCTGTTCCGCCAGGGCTGCGGTTTTCTTCAACCGCTCAAGGACAAATGGGTACGCTTTGTCGGGGTCGTCCACGCGCCAGTAGCTGAAGATGCGAACCTTCTCGGTGCCGAAAAACCGCGCCATCTCGAAGCACTTCTTCAGCAAATCCTCAGCGTCCTGTTCGGTGAAGTGGGCGTTGTAAGCGTCGTGTTTTTCGGAGGGCAGCTTGGGCATTTCCGGCAGATTCCATTTGTAAATCGGTGAGGCGAGGTCCGATACGTGGAAGTTATGCTTGTCGATGATCTTCTTGGCGCTCTCGAGCTCCGACTGCGACAAACTCATGATGTTCTTGCCGCCGATGGTGCGCAATTCGACGTAGGAAAGCGAGTAGCTGGCTATGAAATCCAAAGCTTCTTCGAGATCCTCAGAGATTTCGTCGTTGATGATCCCCAGCTTGAACGGGATGGGCTCATTCTCAGGCGCCGCCGCACGTAGCGCAACTCCTGCGCCCAGGGCGCCCATTGCCCAACAGAACTTTCGGCGTGTCCACTGGTCCGTCATGTCATGCCCCTTCATCCAAAAATGCTTATGGCAAGGATACAGGATGCAGTGCTTAATGTGAAGGGTCGCGATTACCGGCTTCAGAAACAGCATTCGAGGGCGAACCCTTGAGAGTTCCCCTCGGGAATGATGCTTAAGGAAGCGCAGTTCCATTCCGGAACCGCGCCGCCTAGAAGTCGCGTGTCCAGCGGATGGTGAGCAGATTCGCCTGGAAGTTATTGGCCGTGATGATCTGCTCGATATAGTAGGTGCGCTGGAGATCCACGGACAAGCGTCCCGCCTTGGGGAAATTAACATAAACCGTCCCCGTAACGAGCGGCCAAGTGAGGGGCCCGTAGGCGGGCGGCTCTCCGCTGATTTGTCCGAGGCCGGTGGAACGGTCAAAGTTGCCGGTAAGCTGCAAGCCAAAATACTTGCTGGGCTTGGCCTCGACCCCTGCCTGCATCACGCGGTCCGCTTCCTGATCGCGCAGGAAATCGTTGAGCGGCGCCGTGCCGCGGGCATACAGGATGTTTCCCGCGGCAAAAATGCTGTCATAAGTATACCCCGCAAAAACTGAAAACCGGTCATTGAGGGCATAAGACAGCGTCACCGTGTTGGAGTGGACGTTGTCCTGGAAGCTGGAATCGATAAGCTTGTCGTTGGTGAGATTCAGATCATCTTGCAGCGTTACCTTCTTGAATGGCTGGAAACGAGTGATGAGGTGGCCGGCCACTTCGGTGTGTGGAGTGATCGCTGTATAGGACGAGCCGTTATCAAAGGTATGGATGTCACCCCGGACACTGAAAATCTTCGAGGGTTGATAAGCGAAACTGAGTTCGGGCCAGGCGGTTTTGGTTCGCAGGGTTATTTCGGGATCAATCACTCCGTTATTGAGTGCCTCCACATCCGCCTTGAGCAGCCGAACTCCCGGACGCAGCGTAAGCGATGGGGTGGGCGTAAAAAGCATGCTGAAATCAAAATCACTCACGCCATCCCGCCAGACCTCGGACTCCGTGCCAGAAGAAGTTGTGGTGGAGCTGACCTGCGAAGCCGGAGCTGCCGTCGGGTTGGTGACGATGCTCAGGATGCTCCCGTAACTCCCGGCGCTATTCGTGCTAAAGCGGGAGTAGCGGTAATCCGCAATGATCTCCCACCAGTCCTTGGGCTTGTATGTAAAGGTCTGGTACACGATGTTATCCGGTTCCGTCACCGTGGCCCGGGCCGTCTCAGTGACCGTGTAGGGTGCGAGTGCGGAGGCGCTGGTGGAGGTGCTGTTGGGAGCAATGCCGTTGAAAGACTGGTTGAAAGTGCCGGGCCCCTGATAGCGGTAGTAGGTGTAGCCGCCCCGCCATTCGAACTTGGCCAGCGGCTTCCCGGTAAAGGAAAACTCGCTGATGGGAGTGGTGAGCTGCCGGTACTCCGCCTGGGAAAAGTTATCGAGCGGATCCAGCTTCGAGCTCGCGGCGGGATCGATACTCAACTCGGGCGAACCGACATTGTTCATACTTACATTCTCGGTAAACATCTGGTAGCCGAGGTTGTAATGGAAGTTCCAGGCGCGGTAGGTGTAGTCGATTCCGCCGGTGAAGCGATTGGTGTTATCGCTGATGGGCGCGTACAGGTAATAGGGATTGGCGCGCGCCAGCGTACCCCAGTATGAAGGGTTATCGAAGAAATCCAAAGACTCCGTGGTGAAGGTGGGACCGCTGTCGCTGGTGTGATAGTAATCGAAATTGAAACGAAGATTGTTGGTGGCGTGCAGGGTGAGGTCGGCGGAACCGAACTTGCGCACCGTTCCCCAGGCGTGATTATCGGTGAGGCCGGTGGAAAGTCCTGAAGCCACCGCGGTAATCGGCAGGACCACGTTGTCATTGGGGTTGTCGTAGAAGTAGCTCTGCCTCCAGTTGACCCGAAAGTCGTAGAGCCGGTTCTTTTTCACGGAAAGCTGCCCCACTTCGAAGGGCTCACCTCCCAGCCCACTGACCGAAAGGGAATAGCTGTCGGCGAAGGAGTTGGCTCCCTTGACGGCCTCTCCGAACATGTTAAAGTCCATCAGGCGAAACCCCTTATTGAGGTCCGAGAGCTCCTGGAACATGGGGCGGTAGCCCTTCACGTCGTCGAAGCGGTAACCGACCGTCACCGAGCCCTGGGTGTTGAACCCGCCCATCGTGAGCGGCGTCTCCGCGTTGTCCTGCGCCACCAAAACCCTGCCGCCAAGCAGCAACACCGCCAGGGAGATAATTAATCGTTGCCTAAGCCTCATGAGATCTCCCTTCACCGCAAGAAATCCGGATCAAGTTCCGAGCCATGGATCTGGACATGGCAGCGGGTGCACTCGCCACTGGTCTGGAATCCCAACCGCGAGTGCGGCACTTGCGCCTGAGTGTGGAACCCGGTGTGACATTGCAGGCAGAGCATCCGGCCTTCCCGCCGCACCAGCATGAAATGATTGGTGTTGCCATGGGGACTGTGGCAGACCACGCAGCCTTCCACCCTCACGGCCGCGTGCTCATAAACATAAGGCCCGCGTTTTTCCACGTGGCACTTGACGCAAGTCTCCCAGTGGGTCGCATTCAGGCTGGCACGATTGATGCTGCCGTGCGGGTTATGACAGTCCGTACACTTCATCAGGCCCTCGGGCACCCGGTGGTGCACCGGCAGGGCGAACTGCGCCTGGATGTTGCCATGGCAGGTAAAGCACAGCTTCGGCTGGGAATCCTTGAGCAGGCTGCTGTGCAGCCAGCGCACCGTTTCCGGAAGCTCCGGCACCTGGAAGAAAGCTTGCTGCGCGTAAGGAAGGCTGCCCTTGCTTTGCTCTTTGACTTCGTGTACCAAGTGGGCGGAATGGCATTCGTTGCAGGAAACGCCCGCCGCCGCGTGCTGCGAGTGGGCAAACGCGTCCTGGTCCTTGCCGGTAATGTGGCACGCAAGGCAGCGTTCCGAGTTTTCCTTGGGGTTAGCGTGGAACGCGAAAATCAACTTGGCGCCAGCCATTTCCTTGGCAGCGTCACCCCCCGCTGCCTGTTGGGCCTCGGCGTGGGCTCTGCCGGGGCCGTGGCAGGTCTCACATCCTGTTACGCTGGTGGGCGGCGCAGTGGCCGCGGCCTTTGTCGCCGCAGGCGCCCCCCCTTTCAGCGTCATGAGGTAATCGACAAGATCGTTGATTTTTTGGTCGGACATATCGGGTGGCAACGTGGGCATAATGGTGCCCGCCCGACGCTTGGTCATTCGGTCCAGCAACTCGGCGCGCGTGCAACGTGCCCCCACATCATCGAGAGGGGGAGCGGCATCCCCACCTTGGCCGCCTATGATGTGGCAGCCCGCGCACACCATGTCGTCATAGATCTTCTTCCCCGCCGCCTCCGATGCGGACATCCCCGGCGTGGCGGTGGCGGGAGAAGTTGGCAATCCCTCGCCCGCCGGCGCGTGCGGAGTCTTCGCAAATGCTTGGGCTTCTGCGCGATGGCAGCCCGCACAAGTCTGCCAGCCGGCATAGTCGCCCGGCTTCCCGACCAGCGGAGCTTGCGAGGCCACCGACGGACCGTGGGCAGCCTCCGGCATCCTTTGCGCAAACGTGTGACCGGTGAGCCCGCCAGCGGCGAACATCATGGCCAGGAACAGAAGAGGTTGGCGGCTTCTCTTAGGTTGGGAATTCATCGAGCATGGTCCTCCCTCGCCGGGTGTACCACTGGAAATTCCTTTTGTGCCTTCTAACCGTTTAAGTCCTATCAGCCTGCCCTTTTTGCCACAGGTCAGAATTCTAATCCTAGTTTGTTGAATTTTTCAACTTGTCCTGACCACTAGGTTAGTTGGATTGCGCAGGGTAGCTCTGCGGCCTTGGATTCGCAGAGCTTTGCTCTGGGCAATCCGAATCGACTAGAAGCTATTTCTAGTGATTCCGAAATTGGGGGTAGGAGGACATGTCAATATTCTCTCGGCATGCCATTGAAAAGTTAGTGGACGCGCATCGGGCTACGGCGAAGGTTTCCCAAAACCGACCCGGTAGGCAACAGGACCCCGGGAGAAGCCCCCGGGCCATAAGTGGCGGGGTTGTGGTCTTTGCCATGGCAGGTGAGGTAGCAGGTGCCGTTGCGGGCGCCCAAGCGCTGATATTGGAGCATCCCGCTGCTGCTGGGACCAACAATGGTGCGGTCAAAATCAATCAGCATGGGCCCCTGGGACCCGTGAGGAGCGTGGCAGGTGGAGCAAGCGGCATTGTCGCCGCGGACGTGCGTTCCATGATAGGTGAAGCTCTGGTCCCTGAGGACGCTCCCTTCCACGTCATGGCATTTGTCGCAGAGGGCGTAATTAATGAGCGCATAGGCGACGCCCGCCGACGAAGCTCCGGGCGCCGCCGGCGGCGGTTCTAAGGAGCTTGCTCGTTCGAGCAGGTGCGGCAGGTTCGAGCCGTGCGGACCCATGGGACCATTGGCTATCACCAAGTTGCGTCCTGTGTCGTTGTTGTGGCAATCGCTACAGTAGATGTAAGCGGTGCCAGAAAGTTGGCGGTTGGCCATTGCCGCCCCGCCCGGCGTGATGGGCTGCCGTCGCAGGCTTGGCACATCACCTCCGAAGCCCGTGGTCAGATTCCGGGGGCGGGTCACGGGATGAAACGAAGGGCTGAACTGGAACTCCAGGCGCGTGTTGAAGCGGCTGGGACTGCTAACCTCGTACATTCGATGGGGATTGCGCCCGTAGCCGATGCCCACCACGTTGAAATCGGTGGATTGGGGCTTGTTCGCGCTGTCGGCATGACACTTAAAGCAAATCTCGTACTCGTTGCTGCTTTGGACAAGGTACGTATTGGCTGCGGATTGCCCTTTTACGCCCAGCAACGTCCCGTTCACGGATGGCGGCTGCGCCGAGGTGCTGTTGGCGAAGTGGGGTTCATGGCAATCTACGCACGCGGCATGGCGGGGCGTGCCACTCGCGGTTTCTGGAAGCGGGTGCTGTGTGGAAGTCGGAGACTCAGACGCATCGTGGACCGTGGAGGTGATTTGGACCGGGTGGCGGTAAGTTTTGGCGGTGAATTCGCCTGCGATGTTCAGAGTTGCTACGCTCCCGTTGTGGCACTGGTAGCACGTGGTGGCTTCCACGAACTTCACCAGCCTCTGAGCGGTCGCAGGGGAATGGGGACGATGGCAGCTCTCGCAGCCATTGTTCGTGACCCCGACGTACCCGGTGTGAGCGCCTTGGGCCACGGTATACTTGGCATCCTCGTTCGGGTCCAGCGGCTTCCGGTGTATGGAGTTTTCCCATCCCGCCTGGATGTGGCAGGTTAAGCAGAGCGCGGATTCGGAGTTCTGGGTCACGAGGAATTTTCCCACCGTCGGATCCAAGTTTTCCTGGTGGGGATCGTGGCAAGTGGTGCACTGCACCTTTCCGGCGCCATCCAGGAGGACCGGGCCGGAGCCGGTGAGGGGCTTGATCGCGCTGGTGTGCGCAGGGACAAAGGCAAACGGATGGTCGTCCGTGAACCCATTGTTCGCTCCCAGGTTGGAAGCAGAACTCGCCGGAAGGGTATACGCTGAGCCTTGCACAAATTTAAACAGCCCATCATTGAGGGTGTCGCCCAAGGCAATCGTGCCATCGTGGCAACTCAGGCACAGCTTGGAGACGTCCTGCGGCTGAATCGGCGCGACGTTGGACACCAGCGTTGTGCTGGTGTAAGCCGGGAACTGCGCCGTGGACATTTTCTGGTTCCACAAATAGGTTGCGGGGTTCGAGTTGTGCGGCGTGTGACAGAAGATACAGGCGTCCCGGCCGGAAACTGAGCGGATGGTGGCTTGCGAAGAAGCGCGAAAATCGTGCTTGGAATTGAGCACGGCAGTTACCTTACCGCTTCCAAACGCCGGCGCCACCATGCCCGCCCAGAGCGCCAGCAACACGATGTAATTCGCCCGCCGCAATTACTCTCCTCCGTTGGTTGCCATACCATCCGGCCGCAAGCGAAACATCTGCACGCGGCGGTTGAACCCATCCGCAACGTAAATCCGGTTTTCGCTGTCCAAGGCGATAGCGGTGGGAAGGTAAAACTCGCCGGAACCGGCGCCGGTAGAGCCGAACACAAACAATAAATGGCCTTCCGCATCGTAGACCTGCACGCGGTCGTTCCGGCCCTCGACCACGTAGACGCGGCCCTGCGGGTCCACGGCGATGCCCTTGGCCTTGTCAAAATCGCCGGGCCCGCTGCCCGGACTTCCGAAGGCGGAAAGGAACTTCCCCTCGGGGTCAAAGTGCTGCACACGGAAATTCAACGAATCGGTGACCCACAGCGAGGCATCGGGAGCCACGGCGATGTAGGTGGGATAATTGAACTCGCCGGGTCCATCCCCACGCCGGCCGAAGTGGCCCACCACCCTGCCCTCGAGCGTCATCATCACCACACGCATGGCAACGGTGTCCACAACGTAAAGGCGGCCGCGCTGGCTGTTCACGGCGATTCCCGTCGAGCGCTTGAAGATGCTCTCTTCGCGGTCCACCGCGCCCAGCGCCCGCAGGTATTTGCCCTGAGGGTTAAAAAGGAAGACCCGCGCGCGCACGGCGTCGGAAACATAAATCCGCCCCTGCGCATCGCAGGCCACGGCAATGGGCGCTAAAAAGGGATCGGAATCAGGCGGGTGGAATTCCTGGTAACGGCGGCGCACCGGATCAAAGACGTGCAGGACTCGCTCCTTGGTATCGGCGACCAGAATTCTTCCTTGCGGGTCCACCGCGACGCCGTTGGGCTCGAGCATGGCTTTCTGCTGATCGTCCAGCCCGATGACCGCCTTCAAAACCCGTTTGGCCCAGGAGGGCTTTCCCTTAACGTCGGCAGCGCTGCGCAGCTCACCCACCCAGTCGACAGCGCCCAAGGCGATGGGATTGATGGGCGCCTTCGGACTATCCGCGACCATCAGCCGCCCCAGCCACACCGCCAGAAAACAAAAAACTGCAACCCCGCGCGCGAGCTTATTTCTGAAAAGGCGAATTGGTCCTGTCCTAATTTCGGATGTAACGCCGGGCTTCAGCCCGGCATGTGCCGCCCTAAAGGGCGGCGCTACATTCTTTTTCCGGAAAAGGCGAATTGGGTTAAGGCGCGACAACGTTTATCCTCAGAAAAACTTGAAGTCTCTCGTCACTCGCAAGAAGTATTGGTTCATGATGTTGCCTGTCTGGACGGGGAGGACTATGTTCTCGATCCGGTAGGACCCGAACCCCGCCTGAATACCGAATTTGCCGAAACGGTAGCGAGCGCTGACATCCGCCGTGCGGAATTTCGCTTGCGAGCCGGTAAGCACATCGCTTTCCGACATGTAATCGGCCGACACGTCAAATTGCTTACGCACACGGAGAGTGGCCGTCGCCGTGTCGACGTTCGAGATCCGGTTGAGCAAGGGGGTAGCAACCAGCTCGCTCAACGGCAGCGGAACGCTCAGCCACTGCTCGGCGCTCACGGTGGCGGGAAATAGCGCGCCCGCGCCCGCTAAGGTTTGGTGGCCCCCGCTTAGCGCCAGCCGCCATTGCTGGACTTGCACCGCATAGTTCGTCGTATCCGATTTGATGTCGCCGCTCACACTCAGGAACTCCAAGTGAGCACGTTCGACGCTTCCCCGCAGATGCCAGCTCAAGAAGCGGGTCGATTCCGCTTGCAGGCGGAAGCTGCGCGTGGTAGAGAATCCGCCGAGTTCTTCAACCAGGTTGTCCCGGGTATCCACCCCGGAAGCGAGCAGACGAACGCGCCGGATGGCGCCCCAGCCCACTCTTCCCTCCACGTCATTGGAGAAGGTTACCGGGTGGTTCCCCAGGTTAGTCCCCAGCTCTTGGAGGTGGCCGGTGTAAGTCCCCCCCAATTGCAGGCCCCGCCACAATCTCGTAAAAGAGGCGCCACTCATCGAATCGAACTCGGAGGTTTCCGCCTCCGCCACTCCTTGCACCGCCGTTACAAAATATTCTTGAACTTGCTGAAAGAGAGTCACGGTGGGGGTGGCACGATATTGCACTCCCCCCCCAAAGGTATTCGAAGTGAAGGCCGGGACCTGAATCAGGCTCACGGAGCTGCTCGTAGCCGTTGTTTCGTCCAGGGAAGTCTCACCGCTTTGGCGGTTGTCGGTGAAAGTGTAAAAATAGGTCGAGGAAAGTTTGGGGGTGTGGTTGATGTTGAGTTGGGAATTGGCATAAGCGTCCGTAAACTGCCCGGCAGGCTGGCCCTGGAAAGTTTCATCCTGCCATTCCACGCGGTCCATAAGGTTAAACCGGGCCTTGTCGTCCCAAAAGGTGCGGGTTACAAAAAGATCCTGCAATTTCAGATTTTCCTGGAACGGAGCCGAAGGAGCGAGCGCCTCGGCCGTGTTGTTGTTGGTGGAGAAGTCGGTGAAGCCAGCGTTCCACTTCCAACTCTTCCACTTATCGGACGCATGAATACCGAGGTCGCTCAGGCGGTAGTTGGAATTGGTGAGCGAAGTGGGCAGTTGCACTTCGTTGGATTGCTTGAGGTAGCGGACGTCCACGTGAGGCAAGCCGTGGACACGAAGAGCCCAGGTCAATCCCAATGAGGAGGTGTCTGAAGTCTCATTAAAACCTGTGCCCAGGGCCCCGTACTCACTCTTCCGGTAGAAAACCTGGAGCGGAAACGGGCGGTCGGGCAGGAAAGATGCGGTGAAACCGAAGTCATAAACGTTGTCCCGAAACCCGCCCAGTGCTAACGCGTTTGAGCCATGCTCGCCGCTGAAGTCCATGGTGAAGGGAACGAATTTTGGGTCTTTCAGGTACCCGCCCAGGAGAACGCTCAAATCTCCGGCGATGGTTGAATACTGGGAAGTAGTGTTGGAATTGGAAGGCGCGAATAACTGTGTGTTGGTGGAATTACTGAGGTCGGCGCCCAGGGAGCCTTGCAATTGCCAGTGTTCAGCATTCGACGCCTGCCCGAAACTCGGCAGAGCGGCCACTAAGGCAATTGTCACGAGTTGAATTGCCAATCTTGCTTTCACGATCTCCCCCGCTTGCTCACCGGCACGTTGCCATCCTATTAGGCTTCCCAAGGTGCAAACGAAACGCGGGTGATGTGGACCAGCCGGCGGGAGAGGGCTGAGGTAAAATGACCAGACCTGTGGCGCGGCCGGAAAAATCAGGAGGAGGCGCCAAGTGCAATAGCGCCCCCTCGCTAGGTCTTACTGGTGGCAATAAATGCAAAAACCACCGGACCCCGTGTAATTCTGGAACGTAGCCCGGGAGTAAGGGAAAAGAGAGCCGTGCACTGCCGTCACCCCATTGTGCGGGTCATGGCAAGTCGTACACTGCATGATGTAATTGTTACCGTAAAGGGGTACATCTCCAGCCGCGTCAACCGAATTAGGGGAGGCCGGAGAAGTCAACGAGGCTATACTGGCCACGGCAGGGCTATATTGGAAGTTGACAGGGTGCGTCTTGGTCAGGTCCGTAAGCTCCATTCCCGTATACATGGTCGTGGAGCTGCCGTGCCCGTTGTTCCAAGACGACCCATTCGCGGGAAGCGAGAATCCCCCCTCATAGAAGCTCGAAATCGCGACCGTACCATCGTGGCAGCTCAGACACAGGTTGGCAGCACTGAAGTTATTCATGTTGTTTTGAGTCCCCAGGTCGGTAGGTAGGGCGACGCCGGCCGCAGTCAGCACCGCGTTGAACGTGGCACTGCTGTAAACGCCGTAGCTCGCGGTGGAGGAAAGAGTGTGGTTCCAGAGCCACCTGCCCGGCGCTAGAGAAGCCGTCGTCGCGGTACCTGAACTGTTTGTCGCGGTCTTGTGTACGATGTGGCAGAAGAAGCAGAGATTGGTCGCGGCAGGGGCAGCCGTGGCGCCTGCCGCGGTGCCGGTGAAGGTATAGGTCGATGACGTGAAATCGTGCGGTGAACCGACGATGTTTGCCTTGGGAGCCTCGGCCCAGATTGTTACGGCCGTGGCCACCAACAGAAGCATCGCCAGTGGTAGAGTTCTTAAAATTCTCATAAGGACCTCTCAATTCAATGGAATTTACTTAGTGAAGCTGGAAAATCTTTCTCCTTAGTTCTAGAAGAGCTTTCTCACCTCCTTATTTCATGGATTTGCTGGCGAGCCCGGGTGGTCGCCGCCCAAAAATTGAAAAACTTGCACGCGGGAATTAAGCGCATCCCCGACGTAAACGCGGTCCTGCCGGTCAATGTAAATTCCCAGGGGCAGGTTAAAGTCGCCCGGCCCCTTGCCGTAATTGCCGACGAACATCAGGATCGTTCCTTTGGGATCGAAGATCTGGAAGTTGTTGAAGGCGGCGTCCACCACCCAGATGTTGCCTTCACTGTCGAACGCCACGCCCTTCGGCCGCGTAAAGTAGCCGGGGCGATCACCCCGGCTGCCGAAGCGCCGCACAAATTTGTAGTCCGGGGAGAAGATCTGGACTGAGCAGCTTCCCGTATCGGTCACCGCAAAGTAGCCATCCCGGTTCACCGCGACGCCGACCGGGTAGTTGAATTCTCCGTTCTTATGGCCCCGCTTACCGACCGCGGCGATGTTTTGCAGCGTGTCCATGTTGTAGACCAGTACCTGATGGAGGTGGCTGTCTACCACAAAAAGCCTGCGCCGGACTTCGTCCAGCGCCAGCAAGGCAGGGTTCTGGAGCGTCGGGTTCTGCGCCATCACGCCTTGCAAGTGGCCATCGCGGTCGAACTTTAGGACCAGGTGCAGCGCTGGGTCAGAAACGTAGATATTGTCGTGGCTGTCCACGGCCAGGCCGAGTGGCGTTTGCAGCACAATTCCCCGGTCACCTCGGATGCGGGTGACCGTGTGGTGTGCCTTGTCCAACACATATAGTGTGCCGGTCTGGGTCGAGGTGAGCAAAATTCGTCCCTGAGAATCACTCGCCACGCCGGACGCCCGCTGGAAGACCTCGACTTTGTTGGGGTCGGGATTGCCCACCATTCGATCCACGAGACTGAGCTTCTTCCGCGGCTCGATGTCATAGTTGTTGGAGAACATTTCCAGGAATCGAATGCGCGGCTTGTCGGGAGGCAAAGGCCAAACCAAGCTGGGGGAAGACGCAGTCGGCGCGTTTTTTTCGCCTCTCCCTCCCGCAAAAACCGGCGCTCTCCAAAGCATTACCAGGACGGCAGCCAAGACCAGCCCCATTCCTTTTGACTTTTGCAGTCTGACTCTCACGGGTTCTCCTTCTCTCCAGGCTTCGCAGGGGTATCCGGATTCGGCTTGGCTTGCTGCCCCGCTTGCGGCTGCGACAGGCTCTTCTTTTTGGCTGCCGCTTGCTCGTCGATGATTTGGTGACATGCGAAGCAAACGTTCGCGGCGCCTTTCACCGGAACGATAAGGTTCTCATCCGTCGACGCATGAGGAGTATGACAACTCAGACAGGACATTTTTTCTCCCGGATGCATCGGGTCCGCGACCTGGGCAACCGGATGAGTCACCCAGGGGTGCCCGAAGCGCTGCGTAGGGTCGAGGTCGATTTTCGGAATTGCGTCAAAATCGGCTGCGGACATTTTTGTGTAGCCGAAAAGAGTTACCGGATCGGCCGGAGCTTGGACATCTGCGTGGCAGCCGAGGCAGAGTGAATTTCCCGCCGCTCGCGTCTGTGCCTTGAATTCCGATGAATGCGGATCATGGCAAGTCAGGCACTGGCCACTTTTGTAGGGGGCGTGGAGCTCCGAGTCCTTTGAGGCTTCGTGACACATTGCGCACAGGTCACCGCCCGTCGCGACCAGCGTGATGATGGTTTTATTGTTCGCGGAAGCCGTCTGGTGGCAGTTCTCACATCCCATCCCGACTGCCGAGTGTATGAACTTCCCTTGGTTTTTGTCACAATGGCACTTGAGGCAGGTTTCGGACTTTAAGTCCTTTGTGTCAACATACGGGTGATTGGTGGACTCGGCAGCAAAAATTCTGCAAACGCTCAGTACAAAAACTGCCGATATAGCGATAAGGAGAAACGGTTTTCCTTTAGACGCTTCCATTAACCGAATTCTATGAGACTCATATCTTACAAGCATGGCTTCGAAACCCGACGAGTAAGGGATAGATAGCAAGGCTTTCGCCAAAGACATGAATAATTTGTCCTCTGCAGTCGTTAGAAACCATTAATTTTCTGTACCTTGGGACTATTGATAATTTCAACCTTGAGGATGTGTCGTGCTTTGCAGCAAAGTGCGTTAATTTCCACAACAGTTTGTTTCTTAATGGGGCGTAACTCACGTAGAGTGGGCACCTCGAAGGTATAGATCATTTCCTTACATGCTGTTATAGCGTTATTACGACTTTTTGTCCGACAATAGGCTCGGTTCGGTCTTCGGTTCGGCGCTTGATGCTCGGATCGGAGTACACAGATCCACGCGTAGAATCTGGTTCAGAATGTCTGAAGAGTTCGGGGGCGAGAAGGCTAAGATATGACCGGTGCTTGCGTATATGAAGATCATCAGGTATTGGCGGTTTATATGGCGCAAGAAGAGATAAATCCTCAATCTCGCGAGACAAGCCGGAACATGGCAGAGCAATGCCAGCGCGCATCCACCATTCCGGAGGAAATGCGCGCCATCGTCTTGGACGGAGTCGGCTTCTCCCACCTGGGAGTCCGCCGTGTGCCGACGCCCCGACCGGGCCGGCAGCAGATGCTGGCGCGCGTGGACGCCGCGGGGATTTGCACCTCACTCATCAAGTTGATCGAACAAGGTCCGAACCATCCGCTGCTTTACGGGTGAGACATCACACCCTTTCCGCTCATTCTCGGCGATGAAGGTTCTGTCACCTTGGTCGAGGTCGGCGCCGATCTGCGCGCGCTATTGCCCTGGGCAGCGGTTCGTCATCCGGCCCGCGGTGGCTAGTGCACCCATCAACCATTGCGAGTGCTAACGTGATCACGCGCGGGGAGTCAACAAGGTAGCAGTGGGCTACACGCTGGGCGGGCATCTATCGGAATGCGTCCTGATCAGCGAAGAGATCCTGGCCGCCGGTTGCTTGCTTCCGCTTCCCGATGCCACCCTGGCTTATGCCCGTGTGGCGTTGAGCGAGCCCTTCTCCTGCGTCATCTCGGCGCAGGATCACCACGTCCATTTGACACAAGGCAACCCGCTCGGCCCGCACGGAGTGGTAAAAGGGTTGAAGCCTGGCGGCGTAACCGTGGTTTGGGGGGCGGGCGCTCCTCCCGGCTCCTGACTCCCGTTCTCATCACTCGTCACTCATCACTGTTATTAATGGCTCATTCGCGGCGATCGATGAGCAATTTCATGGCGGCGTTCTTGAGCGTGCCGCGCACCTCGCCTTTCTTGCAAATGTGTCGCAAGCTGCACGAGCTCAGGTGTCCAAGCAGCGAGAGCGCTGTACCGCCGGGCGTTTTGGCATTGGTGACCAGAGCCAGTTTCAGTTCCTCGCTCGCGGAGTACTGCGGGTTGGAGCGCAGCAACTTGGCTATGTATTCCGCCACGAGCGCGTCGATGCACGGGAGTTTCGCGATTTGGACGATTTCGGGCAGCGTGATGAGGGGGTTCTTCGCCAGATAAAGCAGCAGGATGGGGCTGGGCTGCTGCATGATGATGGTGCGGCCACTTTGGCCGGCGCGCGTCGCGTAAATCACCCTTTGCGCGAAGTTCATGCGGCGAATGCGCGTGAACTCGTCGAGCCTTTCGGCGGTGTCCGCTTTGAATTCGTCTTCGGAGGCGGGAGGGACTTCGCGCAGCGCGCGCTCCAGTTCCGCGAGCAATTCTTCCGAGCCCTTGGCGCAGGTGATGTAAAGCTTCAGGCCGGGATTCCCGGCCAGTGCTTCGGTGGCCGTGGCTTCAAAGCGTCCGACTTGAATTTCGATGGGACGCGGGCGCTCCGGTAGCTTGAAAAGGAAGCGGCCACGAAACGGCAGCGGCATGTGTTCCTGGTTTTCAACTTCCAGCCGGCCCGATTGAACCAAGTCGTAAACGTAGGAGGCCTCTTCAGCATCGTTATCGAGCCTCACCACAACTCGCCACTCTTTCGCCTCAGAGAAAACTTGCATTGCCGGCCTTCTCTGTAACGTAGTATACGCCCCTCGGGCGCGCTATGACAGGCAGTTGACAGAAGGTAAAGGTGGAATCCACAAACCGGAAACGCCTCAAGGCTGTGCGAAGTTTGATACCTAATCGCAGAAGTTCAGCACTGCGAGGTGGGACAAAAATCGACTGGGCAAAATTCTGAAAACCTCATGCCGCTGCGCGGGATAAGCCACCCTTGCCCCTCCCTTAGCGGATAAAGCCCACGGAATCGAGTAACTAATTTATTTTCAATATGTTACGAATTTTGTATTTTTTTCGGCAGTTGTTTTCAATAACTTGTGTGGAACTTACCTTAGCATTTTCTGCCGACGCGCTCCGCTGGTGGAGCGACAATTTGCCCATTGCTCGAGATTCGGGGCTCGGCGCTCAGGGCGCTGGGGCTGTACAAGGTGTCAGGTGCCAAGTATTGGGTGTTAGGTGCTTAAGAAAAGCTGCCTACTGCCCACCGCCTATAATATTTGTCCGGTGTCGACGTTGGGGATTAGCGCTCGGGACTCGGGGTCGGGACCAAGGGGCTACTGGTTAGGAACCCGAATCGCCAATCCCGAACTCCGAATCCCGAATCCCGAATCCCGAACCCCGAATTCCGAACCTCGGACCCCGAACCCCGAATCCCCAATCGCAAGCCCTGAACGTCGCGGAGGATCTCGTTGTTGGGCCGCATTGCGTTCTGATATAAACTCGCTACACTTTAGGAGGGATGAATAACCCGTGGAGGCTTCCCGGCGCGAGGGCATGGAGATGAAGGTCCGGCAGTCGCACCCAGGCCAACAAATGGAGAGTTGAAGAAAGTGTCGAATGGCAAAAGCACGACAAAAGGCCTGAAACAAACTGAAACGGCCAAAGCGGGTGAGCCCGTTTTTGTTGGAGGCGGAATGGAATTTTCGCAGGCCTCTGGGCATTCCTCACAATCGTGCCTAATCTGGAGGAAGTTTGTGAGAAGGCCCTGAGTTCTTGATAAAATTTGTTGTTCAGAAGTTCTTGCTGTACCTTAGCCGGCTATCAACAGCCGTTTTTCAACAGATGTAAGCTTTTCCATGATGATTCCGTTTCTACCCGCGGGCAAGCTCCCCCAGGAGGTTAATCATGAGGCTGCGCAGATGGACCGCAAACCTTGTTCTTGTGGCACTGGGAATGGCCCTTCTGTTTCCGAGTTTCTGCGGCTACGCGGTGACCCTGAAGCCGCTGGTGATGGGGCGCCGCGGCGTGGTGGCTGCCGGCCATCCCCTGGTAGCCGAGGCCGGGCTGCGCATCTTGGAAAAAGGCGGCAACGCAGTTGACGCCGGTGTCGCTTCGGTTTTCGCCGCGTCCGTGGTGGAGATGATGAGCTTCGGCGCGGGGGGCGAGTGTCCCATCCTGATTAAGCTGAAGAGCAGCCCGGTGGTGGCCATCAACGGCGACGGCATCGCCCCGGAACTGGCGACGGTGGAATTCTACGAACACCTGCGGCATGACGATCCGCGTGCGGTGGGGCAGGCCACCGAGGCCGGAGCCGCGGGCGGCATCATCCCTTCCTTCGGTCCACTGAGCGCGATTGTGCCGGGCGCGATGGACGCACTTCTGCTGGCCCTGGAGAAATACGGAACCAAAAGCCTGGCGGAGGTCATCCAGCCGGCCATCGAGCTTGCCCAGGGTTTTCCTATCGATGCCAGACTGGAGCATGTGCTCGCGCATGGCATGCCCCTCGCCGAAAAATGGCCGGCTACGGCGAAGGTCTATATGCCCAATGGGCTGCTGCCCAAGGAAGGCGAGATCTTCGTGCAGTCTGATCTGGCACGCACTTTTGAAACCCTTGCCCACGTGGAAACAGAAAACGCAGGGATGGGACGAATCGCCGCCATCGAAGCGGTGCGCAACTACTTCTATCGCGGACCTATTGCCAAGCGCATCAGCGATTTCTGCAAAGAAGAGGGCTGCCTGCTGCGCGAGGGAGATTTCGCCGCCTTTCAGACGCGCGTAGAAGAACCTCTAACGGCGACTTATCGCGGAGTGGAGGTATACAAATGCGGTTTCTGGACGCAGGGCCCGGTTTTCCTGGAGAACCTCAACCTGCTGGAGGGGTTTGACCTGAAAGCGATGAAGCACAATTCCGCCGACTACGTCCACACCGTGGTGGAAGCGGAAAAGCTGGGGTATGCCGACCGGGATGCTTATTACGGTGACCCTGATTTCACCCCCATGCCCGCCGCTCTCCTCTCCAAGGAGTACGCGAACCTCCGCCGGCCGCTGATCGACCCGCATCAGGCTTCCGCGGAGCACATCCCCGGCGACCCTGTCCACATGGTGGCACGTGCGCCGGAGGACTTTGCGCGCGAGCGATTCCAGCACCGGAACGGCGAGCACCAGGACACCACTTGCGTCAATGTGATCGATCACGACGGAAACCTGTTTTCCGCCACGCCCAGTGCCGCGTGGATTCCCGCCGTCATCGCCGGCGACACGGGAATTCCTCTCTCCGAGCGGGCGCAGCAATTCGTGCTGACGCCGGGGCATCCCAATCAAATTGCCCCGCACAAGCGGCCGCGCCTAACCCTGACGCCCTCGCTGGTGCTGCGCGACGGCCAGCCCTGGCTGGTCTTCTCCACTCCCGGCGGCGACAGCCAGGACCAGACCCTGTTGCAGATCTTCCTGAACGTGGTGGAGTTCGGAATGAATCCGCAGGAGGCCGTGGAAGCACCGCGGTTCAACTCCGAAGCCATGTACAGCACCTTTGACGCGCATGACGACCATCCACTGACGCTCGACATCGAAAAACGCTTCGAACAAACCGTGCTCGACGAACTTCGTGCGCGCGGCCACAACTTGTTGGTGGGAGGAGAATGGAGCAACCCCACCGCGCCCACGATGGTGGAATACAATTCCACCACGCAGGTCATCTCAGCGGGAGCCGATGTGCGCGGGCATCGTTATGCTTTGGCGTGGTGAGAAAGGCAGGATCTAGGATTTGGGATTCAGGATTTAGTTGTCAGTTATCAGTCTTCAGTTAAAACTGTCTGGCGTGCATCGATGCCAGCATCGGAAGCCGGACGACCGGGTTCGCGCTCTGTTTGATTGTTGAAAGCTGAGGGCTTGATGCCTGTACTGACGACTGACAACTGATGACTGATAGCTTTTGTTACTTTTTCGCGCTTTCATAACACCCCAGCACGCGCAAGAAGTTGGTCACCTCGCTCAAGTGCGCCAGAGCCTTTTTGCAATGGTCCTCCTTCACGTTCCCGATAAAATCGAGATAGAAGAAGTACTCCCACGGGCGGCCGCGCAGGGGCCGTGATTCCATTTTGGTCAAATCGATGTCGCGCAGGGCGAAAACGCTCAGGCACTCGTAGAGGGCTCCCGGCACGTTGCGTGTGGAAAACACGATGGAAACTTTGTTGGCCTTGCGGCTGACGCGTGCGGTCTTGGAGAGCAGAAGGAAGCGGGTGTAATTTTCGCGGTGATCCTCCAAATGCGTTGCCAGGATACGAGCGTGGTAGACCTCCGCCGCGATGCGGCTGGCGATGGCCGCCGCCCCGGGCGGTCGGCGTTCCGTCAGCATTTTCACGGACCCTGCCGTGTCGTAAAAAGTGATCCGTTCCACCCGCGGGTTCTTGGCAAAGAAGCGGGCGCACTGGGCCAGCGCCACGGGATGGGAATAGACTTGGCGCACATCCTGGCGCTTCGTGCCCGGAGGCGCGATGAGATGGTGGACAATCCGCAAGCTCACTTCGCCCACAATGTGCAGGTGGTTGGCAAGCAACAGGTCGAAGTTTTCGTAGACGGACCCGGCCAGGGTGTTCTCAATTGGAACCAGGCAGTAATTGGCTCGCCCGCGGGTGACGCTTGCAAAGGTAGCAGGAAAAGTCTCGCAAGGCAGCACGCGGATCCGCCGCCCCAGGAGCTTGTACGCGGCTTCCTCACTAAACGAGCCTCTTTCGCCTTGGAAAGCGACCAAAGATGTAGCCATGAATACGGTTTTCTCCCCGTGTGAAGATGAGAGGATGCTACCACGCGTGAGCAGGGCCGACAACCTTATCGCGCGCACTTTACCCCGCGCGCGGCAGTGGGTCAATTTGATTCGGTGATTCAGCCATCGCTCCGGGGACCCTGGACTTTTCCCTGAATGGAAGAACCTAAGGTCAATTCCGAAGGCGAATTGACCATGGCCACCTCCGGGTCACAGAACCTCAGGCGCCGTTCGAACGGGTGAATGCAATCACGAGATGTAGCGGCGGGGCCATGTCCCCCTACGAGGATTGCGCAGAGCGCAGCTCTGCGTCTGGAGTTTCTACATTTAGGTCTGGCAAGGCAAGATTTTTATTGACAGACCGACCTTAAATCTGTTACCTTCCTCCTGAGTATTTGCTCAGGAGGTTCCATGCCCGACGATCTTAAGGAT
>Ga0326728_10003927_pt1 | contig 44959 bp, 43 predicted proteins | sample MB3enrmetagenome_FD_207602 | JGI IMG/M metagenome (GOLD analysis project Ga0326728, IMG submission 207602) | Lab enriched peat soil microbial communities from McLean, Ithaca, NY, United States - MB31MN | ecosystem: Environmental > Terrestrial > Soil > Wetlands > Peat | place: USA: New York...
TGAGGGCCGCGGTGCAATGACATGAAAATCGATTTCCACGTGCATACGGGGTATTCGCCAGACTCGCTCATCCACATTGCTGACCTGAAGAGGAAATCGGATGCGCTCGGCGTAATCCCAGCGCTCACCGATCACTATTCGATCGGAGCCCACCTGGAGGCCCGTTCGCTTGGCCTGCGGTTCATTCCAGGCGAAGAGATACTGACAGATAAGGGCGATCTCATCGGACTTTACCTGAACGAACTTATACCCAAGGGAATCCCTTTCCTGGAAGCCGTAGACAGTATCCATGAGCAGGGCGGGTTCGCCTATATTCCCCACATGTTCGACTACGGCCGCAATGGTGTCCACGCAGACGAAGACGAAGCCGCTAAAGCAGACATAGTGGAAGTGTTCAATGCCCGGTGCATGGACGACGGATTCAACCAGAAGGCCCGGGCTTTCGCTCTGAAAAGCAATCTCCCTGGGGCCGCCGGAAGCGACAGCCACTACCTCTTCGAGTTCGGTTCCACCTATGCGGAATTGCCTGATTTCGAGCTGGACAACCCCCTGATGCTGATGAAAGCCCTTCCACGGGCCAGCCTCGTGACGAAAAAAGCGCCGTTCTACGTGCACGGAACAACCGCGCTCATATTCCGGGCTAAGACTCTCTTCCGCTAAAGCCGGCCTTGGGCAAAACCTATTTAATCCTGCGATGACAAGCAGTTTCGATGGCAGACGAATTTGCAGGCATGGGAATAGCGGTGATAATAGTCACTGCCTCCATAGTGCTGTCCGGGATCCTCTTCGGCGTCGGCCGCGCATTCAGTTACAAGAATCTCGAATATTTCGGCATAGAGGAACTCCTGCAGTCGGTCATAAATGCGGCCCTCATAGGTTCTTTCGCAGTCGTGACCGGCCTTGTCGCAAGTGTGAGCGCGTCCATAGTTACACCCGGTTGCTCGGCTGGCAGCATCATAACACAGCTCACATGCATGCTTGGCATCGTTAACACCAACCTCTTCGCGCTCTTCCAGACCCTCATCCAGATGCTTAACATCCTGGGTTACTACCAAGGCCTGTCGCTCAATTTCGGTGCTTTCAGCGTGGTCCCGTTCGGCAATTTAGCATCCGTTTCAGGTGTCCTCTCCGCACAGCTGCTCTCACTCAACCTGATAATGATCCTGGTGGGCCTGAACGCCCAGATAACGATTTTCATAGAGCAGAACGCGCTATCGCTGCTCTTCCCCGTCGGCCTCGTGCTGCGCTCGCTATTTGTCACCCGTAAGGTCGGCGGTTTCCTTATCGCGCTGGCGGTGGGTCTCTACATCTTCTACCCTGCGTTCGTGCTCATATTCCCGAGCCCCCAGACTGACCTGGCCAACACCACCGCTCTGGTGGCTACGTTCAACAACAATAGTTTCTATGCGCCCGTGCCCGTGGTCGATCTGAACAGCAACTACGCGCTGGCAGGCAAACTCGATGTCATGAGCGGCCGGTGCGCGTCATTCCTGAATTCCAGCCTTATGAATTACACCGGCAACCAGTCTGAAACTAACCAGTCCAACAGTACCCTGCTGAACAGCACCCTGGCCAATGTGACGGTCTCCAATTGCCAGAATTTCACCAATCTGACCAGTGAATCCACAGACTTCAGCGGCGATATGACCGTCATAGCCGGCAGCACCACGAATGTGCTGGGTGAATCCCTGCTATATACCGTTGTGGCACCCCTATTCTCGCTGCTGATCACCGCCGTATTCATCAAGGAACTCGGTTCGATACTGGGCAGCGAGATAGGGCTGCGGACCGTGGCCTCGATTTAGCCAGTTCGTGGACATCGGACCTCTAAGGTTTTTAAATAAGGGATGCGGAGGGGTGTACATGATAATCAACCGTGCCATCACAATCGCTTCGCTGGCGGGTGGCGTCCTAGCGATTCTTATCTCGCTCATCTATGCGAATCCCCTCCTGCCGCTCATAGCCGCCGCATTTTTCTTCGCCTCGCTGGCAATCTGGAAATACGGCTATCTGTTCATACCTGTCATAACCAAGGCCACGAACATAGTCGAGGTCCATGGCAACTACGAGATTCCGCCCACCCGTGACTGCATCGTCAGGAAGTCCGGCGGCGGCTATTATGCCTCCAAGTTCCTCGAGATACGGTTCTACGAGAGTTCCATGGACAAAGACAGCGAGGAGAAAAAGCTCATGTTTGATTCCTTCGAGAAGGCGATAAGCTCCCTGAAATACGTCGTCAGGATATCACTCATGATAAGCGCCATCGACCTTTCCAGCCACATAGACGAAATAAAGACGAAGCGGAGCTCGGTGGAGACCAAAAAATCAAAGTCCGTCCGCCTCGCCAATGATGAGTCCATGAGGATGGACCGGGAACTCGCCTACTGGAACCGACTCCTCGAGCGGATAACCCAGGGTGAGCGGCCCGTGGAGATACTGGCCTTCGCCAGCACTACTTCATCCGGCCTCACCAGAGACGAGGCGCTGAGCAGGGTTTCGCGGCAGGCCAAAGAACTGAAGACCATCCTGTCCAGCTCGCTGGGCTGCGACGTGAGGGAATTGAGCGACCTTGAGATGATAAAGTGCTTCGAGTGGGAGCAGTTTACCCCGACGCTGCAGGAAGACCTGCGCGACGAAGTGTTCTAGCGGCGTTTCGCGCTCTTTTCACGTTAATATCCTGCGGGGCGGTTTACCAATATTTATATACGTCTACGCCGATATCATATTCAGAGGTAACAATGAAACTTTCATATATGCTTTCCAAGGAGATGGCACGCAAAATGATTCTCGTGCATCCGCCAGAGCCACGCAAGGAGCTGCTGCTGTCCCCCCCGTCCCAAGGCGTGTACATAGGCAAGACCCGGTTCCTCCACACACCAGTTTTCTGGGACCCGACCAAACTGATAAATCCGCACCTGGCCATCATAGGCATAACCGGTTCGGGTAAATCCTACACGGTCAAGACGTTCCTTACCCGGGCGTCGCTTATCTGGAATACCAATGCAATCATCCTGGACTGGGTAGGCGAATATGACAAATGGGTGCGCCAGGCAGGCGGAAGAGTCATAGACCTGTCCAAGGAACGTCTCAACCTGCTCGATTTGGTCGGCCTGCCTAAAAGGAGCAGGATAAAGCAGATAATCTCAGCGCTTGACATTCTGGTCGACCTGAAGAGTTATCCGAACGAACGCGACGAGATAGAGGAAGCGCTCGAAATCATATACGATCGCGTTGGCACCAGGAAGACTCCCGGGATGAAGGAAGTAGTCCAGGCCTTGGAGAAAAAGAAGACAAAAGGCGGCCAACTCAGGCGCGCTCAGGCAGTTGCGGAAATCCGGCAGCTCACCAGGGCCGAGGACAGGAAACCGACGCTGGTCGACGTGGTCTTATACCTGGAGCATTCCGGCAGGAAAAAGGCGGCCCGCCTCCTCAAGCGTTTTACCGTGGAGGGGACGGACTTCTTCGCAGGCTCGTCTACGCTGGATATACGGAAGCTTACGAGTAGCGGCCTGGTGTGCATAGACCTGCATGGTCTGCCGACCGAGGAGATGCGCAGCCTGGCGGGTCTGACGATACTGCAATACATAAAAGAGCTCATGCGTGCCGAAGGCATGCGGGAGGATAACCGGCAGGTGCGCCTGTTCGTCGTGCTGGATGAAGCGTGGAAGATAGCCCAGGACGAGCGCAGCGATGTCATCGCTATCGTCCGCGAAGGCCGGAAATACAATTTCTCGCTTGTCATCGCGACGCAGAATCCTACGGATATGCACAAAACTATCTTCAGCAACATCGGGACCGTCTTCGTGCTCCGTATAATACTCAAGGAGTTCCGCGATTACGTGCGGAATTCCATCGGCTATTCCGGCTTCGTGGACAATGAAATCTCGAAATTCGGAGTCGGCGATGCGGCCGTAAACATGATTTTCGCCGAGAGGCAGTCCAAGGTGATGACATTCCTTATGGACAAGATAGACGGGGAGGAGCCGCTCATCAAATACATGATACGGGGTGGAGATATGAACATAGAAATAGAACGCGAGCAATTCGTCCGTATGCTCTACGAACTCGGTCTCAACGAGAACCAGGTGACACTGCTCAAGGAGGAGTTCGAGAAGGGAGACGGTGCGCTGGATGGGGAGGAGCTGGTGGCCATCATGGAGAAGTTCGGCTATGCCAAGCCGTCTGTCATCTCCTTCCTGCGGCAACTGGGCATAGACGACAAGAACCTTATCAAGGTGTTCTCGCTGGTGAAGATGAGAAAGGCGACCAAAGGCGTCGTGAACGTGGTTCTGGATGATGTACATGGCTGAAGAAAGGATTGTGGTGGCTGCGAAGCAGCAAAAACCGCTCAAGGCCCTTGCGGCGCTTCTGGGAGGGCTGGGTTTCACAAAGATATCCTACTCGAACAAGACCCTCACGGTGGAGAAAATGAAGGGCCAGGACATAAAGGGGAAACCATACCTGGATTATCGCGTGGAATTCAAGGGCGCATCCATGGAACTTTCCTACACTATCCCGCCCAACCGGAGCAGGGTGGCCCGGTTGCTGGAACTGCTGCCTACGTTCCTGAACATAATCCAGGTGGCCGAGGACTATTACGTTGTCAAGCCCTCCAGCATTTACGCACAGATAAATCTCGTACTGAGCGAGGCTTCGAAGATAATCGACCGTGATGCGGTCGAGTTCTCCACCCAGCTAACCGATTTACAGGCCCGGTATGCAGACCTGAACGCGAAATATGACGATTTGGTGCGTTCCAGCGAGGCCAACACGCGCATACTGCTTGAGTGTGAACAGAAAAAGGACGAGCTGGACAAGAAGCTGGTCAGGATGAGCGGTATGAGCGATGATCTGCTGCGGGAAGCGCTCTATGGCTGGATAAGGCTGCACAACGGTTTTATAGATGTCAAGGAATTCGCCAAGGCCAATTCCATCGCAATAACGCGCGCGGAAGAAGGTCTAAACCTGCTCATCCAGGAAGGCTACATCCGGAGGCGCTTCGAATGAGCGCCAAAAAAACCAGCATGCCACAGACAACCTCCAAGGGAACATTCAGCTTCGAGCTGCTCAGGCCCTATCCGGAGGCCCGCGCATTCGTGATAAAGAAGCCACTGAAAAGCTCCATGGTGGATGCGGTCTTAGACCTTCTTGGCAGTGGCAGCAAGCGGTGAAAACATGAAGGTCCTGCTGGTGGGCAACGGCGCGCGCGAGCATGCCATAGCGGAGAAAGTCGCAGCCAACGCAGAACTCTGCGCGGTCATGTCGAAAAGGAACCCCGCCATCATGAAGCTGGCCAAGGAAAGCTGGCTCTGCGACATCGAGGACGCGGATGCAGTCGCTGCAGCTATACGAGGCAGGACGTTCGACCTGGGATTCGCCAGTCCGGACGCTACGCTCGCCGCCGGCGTAAGTGATGCGCTGGAAAAAACCGGCATGGCCATCGCGTCCCCATCCAAGGCTGCGGCCAGGATAGAATGGGACAAGTCATTCATGCGCTCCCTCCTTGCAAAGCACCACATACGCGGCTCTCCCAGGTACGAGGTCGTCCAGAACGGGGCCGACGCACTCCGCGTCATAAAGGACTACGGCCTGGTCGCGGTCAAGCCACTGGGGCTTACCGGAGGCAAAGGCGTCCGGGTGAGCGGCGACCATTTCACCAGGATTGAGGACAAGATGGCATATGCGCAGTCCCTCATAGATAAGGATGGCAGCGTGCTCATAGAAGAGAAGCTGGTTGGCGAAGAGTTCACGCTCCAGGCTTTCTGTGACGGCTCGCGCATGAGTGCGATGCCTCCCGTTCAGGACCACAAAAGAGCATTTGAAGGCGACCGCGGCCCCAATACCGGGGGCATGGGCAGTTATTCCACTGGCGGGATACTCCCGTTCATGGAAACGCGCGATCTGGAGGCAGGGAAAGAGATACTCCAGGGAGTCGTCACTGCAATGAAACGCGAGGGAACACCTTTCCGCGGCGTTCTCTACGGCCAATTCATGGCCACTGCCGACGGGCTCAAGGTCATAGAGTTCAATGCCCGGTTCGGGGATCCGGAAGCCATGAATGTCCTCGCTCTCCTCGAAGGGTCATTGCCCGATGTTTTGCTTTCCATGGCAGAAGGCAAGCTGCGCGCACCGCGTTTCTCTATTGATTCGACCGTGGTCAAATACATCGTGCCGGACGGCTATCCTGAAAAGCCGGTGAAGGACGCCGAGCTTTCGGTGGATGCTGAAGCGGCACGCCGCTTGGGTGCGTCCATATATTACGCTTCAGTCTACGAGAAGGATGGAAGGATATACACTTCGGCCTCCCGTGCCGTCGGCGTGCTCGGGCGGGCAAAGAAAGTCGAGGATGCCGAGAAAGCCGCAGAAAGGGCCTGCGGCTGCGTGAAAGGGCCGGTCTGGCACCGCAGCGACATAGGGACGGCGGGCCTGATAGCCGAGAGGATTGCGCATATGCGCTCACTGCGTGATAAACGATGAAAGCGAAGGAGGCGCTGCTGCTACTCGTCCTGGTGTCAGTTGGCTTCTCCGCATTCGGCCCTTCGAGCCTGATGATCGAGCGGGACTGGGTGATACATGCCAACAACGGTACTAATATCGATTTCCAGGGCGCCCTGGCCATGAATGACACCCATCAGCAGGTCATCCCGATGACTCTTTCACCAGGCCTGACAGCACAACCGAACGCGAGCGGCAGCATCCTTGTGCATTACAATGGGACTATGAAGGGTGATATGCTCCTTCTCAACGCGACGGCTACGGTGGACGTGGATTACGGCACTTCTCTGGCTGCTGATCCGCCTCTCTCAGGCACTAACCTCTCATCCACCGCCCTCACAGAATCAGATGCTGGGATGGTCGCGCTGGCGGAGCAACTCTCGCAGCAGAACTCCTCACTGACGACCATAAAGAACCTTGTCAACTGGGTGCATTCCGCGGTACAATACAATACGAGTTACTGGGGAAAGACCGTTTCTGCTGAGGATACCTTCCGCACCAGAGAGGGTGTGTGCGTGGAATATACCCAGCTCCTCATCGCCCTCTCGCGCTCGCTCGGCTTCGATACACGCTATATCAGCGGTTATGTGTATTCGGATGGATGGCAGCCTCATGCATGGGCGGATATATACGTCCCTGGTTACGGTTGGCTTCCTGCGGATGCCACGTTCGGTCAGGTCGGCATGCTGGACGGTACCCATCTGGCCATAGCGGAGGGCATGAATCAGGCTTCAGTCTATGACGCCGCCCTGCGTTCGAATGGCAATGCGAGTCTCGCGGTACAGGATCACGTTACCGAGGTCTACCTTTCCAATGATAGCAGGAATGTCTCGGTTTCCATCAATCCCGATAACTCCACCTATGTCGTTACAGTTGATATAATCAACAACCGGCCGGAGTACGTGTTCGGCAGCTACCAATTCCTGTCCGATCCTGCGTATGGCCAGCAGGAATCCGATGTGCTGCTGCTCCAGCCCAAGGAGGTTCTGCAGCGCCAGTACCTTCTCAATCAGTCTGATTTCCAGGCAGGCTACACCTACACGGTCCCCCTCTATGCAGCCTTCAATGACGCTCAGGACGAGAAGAACCTCACCATCAGCAATCCGGTGCCTGGCAGCCAGGTGCAGCCACAATCGTGCGCGCTTCCGGCATTCCTCGTCCTGCTTCCCATCGTTCTGCTGCCCTTTTACGGTATCCATAACGCGGTTGGCCTTTTTTAAACATCTCCAATCAAAACCAGGATACATGGCAAAAGTCCATGTGGTAGGCGCAGGGCCGGCCGGTTCCATAGCCGCGCTCAGCGCCCTCCGTAACGGCGATGAGGTGGTAGTGTCAGAAGACCATCCGGTAGCTGGTATCCCCAGAAACTGCTCGGGTCTTTTCTCCATAGACGGGCTCCAATCGCTCAGCCAGTTCGTGGATTATCGGAAGCACGTGATAAACACCATCCATGGCGCCGACATACTCCTGGGCAGCTCTGCGTTTTCAATCAGGCGGAAATCACCTGTCGCTTGCGTATGCGACCGGACTGCCCTGGACCAGACTCTGGCCTCCAATGCCGAGCATGAAGGTGCGCGTATGAACTACTACGAACGCGTCAACGGGCATTATCATTCGGAGAGCATCATAGGCGCCGACGGTCCTCTTTCCCACGTCGCATTCAGCCACGGTTTCCCGAAAATCAGAAAGTATGCGGCCACGCTTCAGGCGCGTATCCCCTTCCGGTGCCGCGATCCGCATGCGGTGGAGATGTTCCTGTCAAACGACCGGTTCCCCGGCTTCTTCGCCTGGGTAATCCCGCACGACGAGTACACGGCCGAGTTCGGCATCGGAGTCGAGCTGCCTCATCGGGCTCAAGATGCCTGGCGCAGGTTGCTGAAACTCAAGGGCGTATCTTCCGTTCCGCATCCCACCGGCGCCATAATCCCTCTCGAAGTGCGTTCCAAAACCGCATTGCGCGTCGGCAAGCGTACCATTCTTCTGGCCGGAGATGCCGCCGGCCAGGTCAAATCCACCACCGGTGGTGGCGTGATATTCGGAGGCAATTGTGCTGCGCTGGCAGGGAAATATCACTCCCAGCCGCTGCGCTACGAACTGGAATGGCGCGCCCGCTACGGTGCAGACCTGGTGTTCCACCAGTTGCTGCATGGCTATCTCGCCAGCCGGCGCGACAGTGAGCTTTCCATCCTCGGCACAAGGCTTAAGAAGCTGAATTTCGAGGTATACCTGTCTAATCATGGCCACATGGACCGGCCGACCCGGATGCTCCGGCCGGCGCTGGTGGCTCACATGGTGAAAAACATAACCGGAGTTGCTTGATATGCAGGGTAAAACCGAGAAATACATACTTGACGAGCTTTCTGGGAAGAAGGGGCTGCTTTTCGCCCTCATAGATCCCCTGGACTACAGTTCGCCGCAGGATGCGGTGAAGACTGCGAAGAATGCAGACGAAGGCGATGCCGATGCCATCCTCATCGGCGGCAGCACAGGGGTGCAGGGCGAGGATCTGGACAGGATAACCAAGACCATAAAAGAGAACGTGTCGAAGCCGGTGGTGCTGTTTCCGGGCAATGTAGGCACGCTGACGAAGTATGCTGACGCCGTCTACTTCATGTCCATGCTGAACTCGAGGAACACCTATTGGATAAGCGGAGCTCAGATGCTCGCTGCTCCAATGGTGAAGCACTACGGCATAGAACCTCTTCCTGTAGCATACGTGGTCGTCGACCCCGGTGGGACCGTAGGATGGGTAGGCGATGCCAAACGCATCCCGCGCAACAAGCCGAAATTGGCAGCGGCATTCGGCATGGCGGCCGAGTGCATGGGATTCCGTTTTTTCATAACCGATGCCGGCAGCAACCCCGAGCAGGGTCACATCCCGCTGGACATGGTCAGTGCGGTGAAATCGTGCATATCCATCCCGTACATAGCCGCAGGCGGCATAAGGACTCCTGAGCAGGCGAAGGCAGTGATAAAGGCCGGCGCCGACATAATCCAGGTGGGTACGGCATTCGAGAAGGAAGGCTCGGTCCAGAAGATCAGGGACATGGTCAAGGCAGTACGCGAGGGAGCCAAATCAAGATAACCTGTCGCTACCATGCTCTTTTTATAACCTAACACCCACGTTTACCACCAACAGGGGGGGTGAGGGAATGTATCCGGGGCAGAAGATGCGGAAGTTTACCGCCCCGTTCGTCCATGCAACTAGTATCCTCAATCATCGCATCAGTGACGCTCTGCACAGTGTCATCCCGAATGCAGAAACACGGCTTCTGAGGCTCGCTGAAGAAGGGAACGTGACCGCTGTTCGTCCGATTCTTCTCACAAGCGGTGTGCATGTGGATGCGAAGAACTCCAAAGGGGAAACTCCGCTCATGCTCGCCTCTAGCGGTGATCACACCGAACTCGTGGATGTCCTGACCAACGAGTTCCATGCAGACCCATTTGTACTGGACCAGCGCGGTCTTACTGCAAGGGGCAGGTTGGAAAAGGCAGGTGGCCATGAGCGCATGGCCCTTATGATGAAAATATACGAGAACGAATGCGCAGAAAAACGACTTCTTTCAGCTGCGGCAAAGGGGGATGTCATCTCGCTCCGTTCGATTCTCAGAAGCAGTGTTATTGGCGTGGATGCTGGCACTATAGATGTGGATACGTTTAACTCCAAAGGAGAAACACCCCTAATAGTCGCCGCTGCAGGCGGTCATGTGGCTGTTATTTTTGAACTCATGTACGTTAATGCGTCTCCGTTTGCGGCTGGTCAAGACAATCTTACTGCGCGTGGCCGTGCTGAAAAAGCAGGGCATGATGATGTCGTTTGCATCCTAACAAAATATGAGAAAAAAAGGAGAACCGAGATTGAGGAAGCGGAACTCACGGAAGCGAATGTGTCCACTCTGGACTAATCCGGCTCCAGGTGAATGTTGACTTCCTTGACTGTAGGTATCTCCCTGATTATCTCGTTTTCTATCTCGTGAGCTATCCTGTGCGCCGTTTCTAGGGGTGTACCGTGCGGGAAGTGTATGTGGACATCGACTAGAATCCTGCTGCCTGCGATACGTGCGCGGAGCTTGTGGAACCTGGTTATCCGCTTCTCTTTAATCAGAACACTCTTTATCTTCACCATGGTCTCCTGTTCCGGACTGAAGTCCATGAATACCACGTATGAGCTGTAGAGCAGTTTCATGGAGATGTAGAACATTATCAGCGCGACAGCAACCGCTGCCAACGGGTCGCCGATTTTATACCCGAGCTTCACCATGCCAAGGCCAACCAACACCGCGATAGAACTCAGTACGTCTGTGAGGTAATGCGCGGAATTCGCTTCCAGAGCCGAGCTTCCTTCCGAATGGGCAATTTCCCCAAGATGGCGTGAGGTGAGGTAGATGACCGGAATGGAAATGAGCATAAGTGCTATGCCCAGGAGAGGCTCGTTCACTCCAGTTGGTGCAGTGAACTTCCCATAGGCGTCATATATTACCACGAACGAGGTTCCCAGTATGAGAAGAGCCTGTAGGAAAGAGGAGAGGTTCTCGAACTTCTCATGCCCGAAATGATGATTCTGGTCGCTGGGTTCTTCCGCTTTCATTATGCCAAGGTACGCCAGCACCGAAGCGAGCAAATCGAATAGCGAATGCGCGGATTCGGCATAGAGGCTTATGCTTCCGGTTATAAGTGCGACCGCCAGTTTGCTTATCAACAGCCCGGCGTTTACCACTATGGAGACCGATGCAGCACCGAGTTTGCCTCCTTCCGCCATGATTGTCTTTTCAACCTGCATGCATAAATAACCTATCTGCATAGTGTGTGCAGTGGTAAAATGAACACTTCCTTCATAGAATTCCTCGCCAAAAACGAGGCCGTGCGTTTCGGCGAATTCACGCTCAAGAGCGGACGCCAGTCTCCGTATTTCATTGACCTGGGTGTCCTATGCAGCGGACCTGTGACTGCAGAGCTCGGCCGTCACTATGCTACCAAGATAAACGAGGTCTTCGGCAATAATTTCGATGTTGTCTTCGGCCCTGCATACAAGGCTATTCCCCTGGCGATTAGCACCACCCTTGCCCTCAGTGCCATGGGAATGAATAAAACCTGGCTATTCGACCGCAAGGAAGTCAAAGTGCACGGGGCCGATGCCAATACTATCTTCGTGGGTGGCCAGAATCTGGACCACGGAAGGCGGGTAGTCATAGTGGACGACGTTTTCACCACCGGAGGCACTAAATACGAAGCCATAGAAAAACTGGAGAAATCCCTCAAGGCGGAAGTTGTCGGCGTGGTGATAGCCGTGGACCGCATGGAAGTCGGCAAAAGGTTCAATGCACTCGAGGAGTTCACGGCCGTTACTGGTGTGCCGGTCTATCCAATCACGGATATACGCTCAATCTTCGACCATTTGAAAAGCAGGCGCATAGACGGAAAGGTCTACGTCAGCGATAAGACTTATCAGGCGTATCATTACTACCAGGGAGAATACGGCGTAAGGGTGTGACCTGGGCCTTCAGGCACAAGTCAAGGAATCCATCCTCTATCTGTTCTACGACCAGCTTCGTGCATTTCGCATCCGTCTTAAGGAGCTCGGCTATGCTGGGCTGTGTCCTGCCGTCATCTCCAGAGATGAGCTCTTTTATGTATGTTCCGGCCTCGGCGGTTATCCTCAGCACTGCCCTGCCGCCTGCTGTGCTTAGGATTTCCAGACGCTTCACTTTCCTGTAGCGGACCAGATCAGCCCTCCTGTGGGCGACACGCTGCGGCGTCTGCTGCGCCAGCGTCTTTTCTTCCATCTCCTTTATACAAGCCAAATCCTCTGCGGTGAGTGGCTTTCCGAACTCCACATACGCTTCATACGTCTTGTCGAAATGCGACTCGGTGACGACTTCAACGAACGGTCGGCCGACTATACGTAGACCACTCACCGACACCTCCCCGCTTTCTGCTATTTCCACTGAAGCCCTCTCCAGGTCCAGAGCCCGTTTCCGTGGATTTGCCAGCATCAGCACGAACGCTCTCCCTGCGGTATTGGTGGCATCAACGTCCTCGCGTCCTGATGCATGCATCACATATCCGTCCGCCCGGGTCGCATTCTTCAGCGGTTCGCCTACCCGCTCTTCCACGGATTCATAGTTTTTCCCTTTCCCACCACATGCATCGCAGCCCTTGCCGTTGCAATGGCTGCATAGCCACCTGCTCTGGGAAAGTCCTTGGACGAGCTTTTTGTAGCGTCCGAATATGAAAAGGTCGTTCCTCTCCAGGCTGACCGTTCCCCTTGCGAAGTCGAACACCATCCTGCAGTCCGCTTCGTTCTCATATGGCAGGCCCGTGACGGTCTGGAGTTCGCGGGCGATTTTCCGGTTTATGAAATCCTTTATACTCTGCCCCCCGCGTACATCCCACGCATCTTCTTCCCGGATGAGCCATTCCTTGGGTATCATGGTGGAGAGTGAGAATCCGGACGCGTCCTCCTTTTTGATGAGCGCTGCCGCTTCGTCTGTCATGCGTTCCACTTCCAAGGCCCCGCCTCTGCAGATGTAGCAGTCCCCCCGGGCGAATGCAGAGCCGTTGGCCTCATTGCAGATCTGGCATAACGCAAGCATGCTGATCAAACCTTTGATGCAGAATCAGATTCCGAGTTCCCGATGCGGCTCGGATGAGAGCGCATTCTTCTCCCGGTACCCTTCTATTATCAGCGACGCACGCCGTATCTTGCCGTCGAGGCCTGCAGCTTCCTTGGTCCCCACCACCTGCTCGACATAGAGGCCGAAGTCGGCCAAGGTATGCACTCCATCATTGGCCATCCTGCGCATCACTTCTATCACGACCATGCGTCCTTTCTCGTCGCTGCCCCACACGCTCAGTGCCAGGGCGACCTGGTTTATGAAATGGGACTTGTCAGTCTCTGACATGTCCCTCCAAGCGATGAGTATCTTCTCCTTTGTCTTGTCGTCGAGAACGTCAAGCGGAATCATATGCCTGCCTCCCACCTTTCGCCCATTTTCCTAAGTTGAGCGCACTCGGACCTGAAGCGCCGTTCAGGTTCTCCTCCAGCGCAAGCGCCGCAACCTCTGCCGGCCGGGTCATTTTCATCTCCTTGGTGGGTACGGCCTTCACGAGCGGGGATTTCTGCTCGGTCGGCGTGGGCGTCATCTCCCGTATCTTGCGTTCCTCGCGGCTCTTACTCCCCTTCGCCTCCAAGTCCCTGAGTTCTTCGGCAGTGGCAGGGAACGTCTTTCCCCTTTTTATCGCCAGGTCTATTATCCCGTTGATCTGCTGGAGCATGGCGTCGTACGATTTTTCGTCGTATGCCTTTTTCTTTTTCGGTGCTTCCTGTACTTCGGCAGCGCTTCTTGCCATGCTTATCTATCTGCACGATGTTTTATAACCGTTTCAGAATAACCCATTACCTCAGAAAAACGAATCCAGGCTCTTCTGCTTCCCGCCGAACTTCATGCTATATTCGTCGTAGCCCAGTTCCTTCATTATCTTCATGACCGAAGGCAGCACCTGATTGTTCACGTAGTAGTCCGGGTCGTAGTCCTTGGCCAGTTCCAGCGGCACTGCTTTTTCCGATATGCTCTTGCCGTTCCTGCCTACCACGTAAGAGATGATGCTCCCGCGCTCCACAGGAATACCGGCTTCCTTGAGCTTCTTGGCTGCCGAGAGTTCCGGACTCGCGACCTCGTAGCTTCCAGGGTCCTTGGTTATCTGGGTGCTTATGGCCAAGTCCTCCAATCGCACTTTCCCGCCTTTGAGCCGCTCGACGGTGTCGCGTATTATTTTCACCGCTTTCTCCTTGCTGCCCTCCTTCAGTATGGCCTCGAGCACCTGCCGCTGCGTTTCTTTGGCGATCCTCGACCAGTCCCGTCGTACCAGTTCGAAACCGCGTATCTTTATCCTGCCATCCTCTCCCATGAGCGCGTATTTCTTCTTCGCCCCACGCTCCTCCGCGCCCTTCTTGCTCACGAATACGCCACGGGTGTAGAAGCCCTCCAGTTCCAGCTCCATCTTCTGCGGCAGCGCTGCATTGACGTTCTTCATGAAGTCCAGCACGTCTTTCCTGTCCTTGTATATGAGAAAGACCGAGTCCGTATCTGCATAGAGCACCTGGAACCCTGCTTTCTCAGCCGTCTCGATTGTGTCCATGATGTGCTTCCTACCCCAGGCGGTGACGCTCTCGGCGCAGGGTCGCGAGTACCATCGCGAGCGCGCGTATCCCATGTAGCCGTAGAAGCTGTTGGCCAGTATCTTCAGAGCCTGCGACCGTGCGCCTATGCGCACATAAGCATCGCTCGACTTGTCCAACTGCTTCAGTTCGTTCTTGAGAGTCATCCTCAGGTCTATGAGCTGGTCGAGCACGGCCGGAATCAGGCCCGGCTCCTTCTTAGAGAACTTCGCACCGGTCGGGGAAACGAAGACTTCCTGCTCGTCATGGTGCCCCGCGCCCCCATGCTTTTTCTCCTCCATGAGCGTGCCTGGGTCTATGTTGTACGATACTATTATCGATGGATACAGGCCCCTGAAGTCAAGGACCGCCATGTTCTCATAAATCCCTGGCTCCGGCAACTTCACGAAGGCGCCCTGTATGGGGGCGTTTATCCTCTCGTTTATCGCCTCTCCGGCGGGCTTGGATGGTATCAGTTCCTTCCGCTCTGCTGCGTGATACATGAGCAGGTTCTCCACCAGCTGGCCGCTCGTAGAAAGCGCAGTCTCGAAAAACGGCATCTTCGCCACGCTGGACAGCTCCATCTCTATGGGAAGCACCCGTTCGCCCAACGCCTGCGTCAGTTCAGAATCCACCAGCGAGTATTCGCACAGTTTCTCGATGTCGCCGCCGTCCCACATCTGCCATATCTCACCTCTGTTCACCTTGACCTTCTTGCGGCCCAGCACATCCGCCGCGACATCATCGAGCGTGAACTTCTGCGTTTTTATGATACCTATGAATCCGAAAAATTTCACTATCGGATAGAGGTCCATGTGCACCCGCCCATTGAGCCTCATGCCGTTTATCAGCCCTTTCTTGAGCGGCGTTATGGAGTTTCCGAACCGGCCAAGGTTCAGCGCAGCACCCGTCGCCTGGGCACGCGCCTTGAGGTAAGGCAGGTCGAAGTTCGAGGAGTTGTAGCCGATGAGGACGTCCGGATCCTCGGCTTTCACGACCTCGCTGAAGCGACCGAGCATGCTCTTCTCGTCCGTCACAGTTTCCACGTACTCTGCGCCGGCTTTCTTCGTCGTTATGACCCCCTTTCCTCTGCCGCACCAGCTTATCATTATCGCAGGGTCCTTGTCCTCGCGCGGTGCACCTGTAGGGTTGTAAGTCTCAATATCGAAGCCCATCCGTTCTAGCTTGGGTTCCCCCTGCTTCACCGACAGGATCCGTTTGATGACCCTGCCTTCGCGCTCATAGGCTACCACATGGAGGGGGGTGAGCTGCATGTCGTATATGAAGCGCTTCACGAACGGTATGTTGTATTCGTAGCAGGGAAATGGCATGGCGGCCTTCAATATGGGGACGTCTGAGGGTTCGCGGCAGTATATCCTCAGCATCTTCTTTTTGTCCAGCCCGATGCGGTATTCACATTCCTCGATACGGAGAGGTGTCACGGCCTCACCGGTTTTACTCCTGCCTTGAGCATCGAGAAACTCGTCCTTGCGCTCCAGCGGCCCGTCAACGATGAAATAAGGGTCGCACTGGTAGTAAAGCTTTACCGTCTTCCTGCCCTTCAGAATGAGTGATACGTAAGTTTTCCCTTTCCTGACGGTGTATCCAGCATCCATGAAGAATGCCCGTCGTTTTACCGCAGCCATGATGATATAAGAAAGGCGATTAAATAAACCTGCTCGCTGGCGCTGCAAGAAAATAAATTAAAAAGAAAAAAAAGTTATTCCTTTCTCAGGGCGACTTCCTTGTCGACGAGCTCACTGAGGACGTCCTCATGTATGAATCTCCTGCCGCCGACCTTCACATGTGGAATCCTTCCACGATCAAGGCGCCTCTCGAAGGCATTTCTCTTTATCTTTATGTCATTCTTGTGAAGTTCCCTGATGGCCTCACTCACTGAGAAGTAATTGGAGCTTATGTGCGTCAATGCTTCAACCGCATCCTTTGGAACGAGCCTTCTGGTACCGAATTTCACGCTCGGTATGGAACCCTTCTCGATCCTGCCTATGAAAGCCCTGAAGTTGATTTTCGGATTGGCTTTCCTGTACTCCTGGTAGGCTTCCTTGACCGTGTGGAACTCTTTCTTGGTGCTTGTAATGTCATCGAGCACGCTCTTGGGGATATACCTCTTCCTGCCAACCTTCACGAAAGGCACGGTACCACGCTCTATTCTTCCACCGAATGCCCTGAATGAAATGAGGACGCCGTTGCCCTTGAGATAGTCATAAGCAGAACGGACCGAGAACAGGGCATGTTTGTTTTCCAGTTCGTCCTCACTCGCCTTCTGGCGATAAAGGTTCTGGGCCACCCTGAAAACGTTGGCTATCGAAGATGAGAGCTCCTTCTCTGTGTCGTCCCTGTCCCTTCTGATGCCATCTAAATCTATGGATCTGAACCTGTCTATAACATCGTCGTCTATTTCAGTTTCTATTATGATTTTCTTTCCGCGCGGCATACTTGACCACCACCTTTGTTCTCTGTTCATAACCACTTCATGTATTATAGTTTATGAATTTACATGATTTAATATAATACTACAGAATATTTATAAAGATATGTTTATCTACTCCCACCCCCTTGCGATTTGATGTGAAACACAACATAACCGATTAAAACTATTACAATTACACCGACAAAGATGTATAAAAGTGGTATTCCCTGTTTCTGACCTGTATTCTGCTGTGTGTTTGGCTGGTTTTGGGTGTTATTCTGGCCATTCTGGACCGGGGTGATGCCTTGACTCGGAGCGATACCCTGACCCGGGACGATGGTCTTGGTCAGGGTGTTATTGGCAGGCTGCACGGCCAGCGTGCTGAACTCCCCCTCCAGAGTCGCCTTATTGCCTGCATTGTCGCTCATCTCCGCTTTGAAATTGACGATGCTTTTGAGAGGAAGATTCGGGAATTCAGCCGTTACGGTGTTTTCCCCGCTGGTGAACGTAACGGCCGTATTCCACGGCGCGGTTGATTCCACGGGTTCCACCTGGTAAGTCACCACGATGCTCTGGAAATTCACCCCGCTGGGATAGATGCCTGGGTCTGACACAGGTATGACGAGCTGATAGATGCCCCCGTTTATCTGGGTTGTTACATTTCCGAAAAGTGGTGAGTGCATGTCATAGATGACCGTGACGTTCGGACTTTCCGAAGGTACGATTACTCCTTCCTTGTCAATGCCGTCGTACTCCGTGCGCCAGGGTATGCTGCTGCCGAACGTGTTCATCTGTTCGAACGTGCCGTTTTCAAGCTGGACTGTCTTGTTCGATATGGTGAGAGTTGCCGGCAGCGGGTTGCCGAAATCGTCCATGACCAGAACCGTTACGTTGTAGGAACGCAGTCCCACCTGCATCGTGGTGTCATTGCTCACATTAAATTGGCCTGCCTGGCTGCCGTCCACATAGCTTGCCAGATAGTCGTAGCTCCCGGTGGCCAGGAAGAACAATGCAAGGCCGTTCGCATCCGTGGTTATGCTGGTGTTGTTTATGACCACAGTAGCATTCGGCAGCGGCCGACCCAGCGCATCATCTACAGAGAACCGGACCCGATAAAGCGGCAGAGAGATATCGACGGGATTGCTGTGCTCCGATGCAAAAACCGTAGTGCTATTGTATTGCCCAGCCAGCGATGCATTGATCACTATGTTGCAGTCTATGGTCCGTGTGTTCGTTCCCTGGTTGATGAGAGTGAAATTCACAAGACCGTTCGAATCAGTATACTGCGGAGGTGTGGTGAAATACATCGGGCCATATGACGCCCCACGGTCAAAGGTTACCTGCACATCTGCGCCGGAAACGGGTCTCAGTTTTATGTCTAGTACCTGCACACCGAACGAGTCGTTATACCCGCTGCAGTTGCTGTATTGAGATGCAATCTGCTGCGCGTGCAGCGCCGGAAAAATTGCGTATGCGAAGAGGAGAAATAGTACAATGTGACGATAATGCATGGCGCTATATCAAGCCCAAGCTTTAAAAAGGATTTCAGGCGCTGAAGCACAATCCGTGAAGGAGAATAAGGTGCGGACGTCCGATTCGTAGCAGCGAACTAGGGCATACCCTCATTGCCTAGGCGCCGACAGTGAGAGGACGTACCGTTTCTCCACATTTACGTATTTGGTTATGTTCCAGACTCTATCCACCGCGTTCAGCACGTTGGTGAAGAACACATATGCCGCGGAGATGCCGACCGTGAACGAAAGCCTTTCCACCACGACCATCGGAATGAGTGCGATCCACAATGCGGGGGCGCTCGGAATGGTATAGAGGAAGAGGACGCTGCCGACCGCATGTGCCGTGAACGTGGAGCCGAGGCTGCGAAGGAAGAGCCGGTCCGGCAGGAATTTGGCGATTATGGGGATGGTCCAGTAGAGCGCAAAGAACCACACCTGCTGTCCTACCGGGTTGAGCCAGAATGCCGCGATCGCAATGACCGGCACTATTATGCCGAGCTTGTCCTGCGCTCCTCTGGCACCGTTCTTCCAGAAATACCAAGCAGCGAACAGCATGGGGGTGAGCTTCGCCAGGTCTATGAGCGTGAGCGGGGTGCCGGTGAATATGGCTTCCGCGAGCTTCGCGATTCCGATTGCCACGACGCCTACGATGCCGATGAAGGCGCCCGCAATGGGTCCGAAGAACTCGAAGAGCGTGAAACTCTGTCCGGTCACGCCCTGCAGCGCGAAGATGTTTACCTGCAATGCCACGAACGCAAGCGCGCCGAAAATGGCTATGAACGCCAATCCCCGTCTCGAAAAGATGCTTTCCATACGCAGCCCCTTCCATCTCACCTGCACGTCAATTCAGCTGTGCAGTTGCTCCGAATCAAAACATGCGTGCATGGATTTATTAAATCGCCGCTGGCCAGCCCAAGTCCGTCTACCCTATTGCACGTTCGGCAGTCATTTCCGTTCCACGGCCTTGAGCGCCTCGCCGAGCATGTACAGGCTGCCGCAGACGAGGACCATGCCGCCTTCCCCGGCCTCGTTTTCCGCCACACGAACGCTTTCGCCTATGTCTTCCACTACCGTTGCCTTGGTGTATTTCGCAGCTTCTTCCGCCATCGTTTCGGCTTTTTCCGCCCTGTCCTCCGAAAGCTGGTTTATTATCATTCTCTCGCACCACGGTGCAAGCATGGCTATCATAGGGCGCCAGTCCTTGTCCCTGAGGGCGGTGAAGACGCACACCAGCTTCTTACGCGGGTAGATGCCAAGACTCTCCACAAGCGCTTTCATGCCGGCAGGATTGTGCGCCCCGTCAATCACCACCAGCGGTTTCTTCCTGGTCCCGCGTTCTACTATCTGCAACCGTCCCGGATGCGCGGTCCTGGCCAGTCCCTTCCGTATCGCGCGTTCTCCAACGCCCAGCCTTTCTGCAACCGCTATGGCGAGCGCAGCGTTCACTACCTGGTGCTTTCCGGCAAGGGGGATGAAAAGGCGCCCGTAGCGGTTCGGGCCGTGCACATAGTCGAAGGCAGTGCCGTCCATTTTCGCCTCCTGCACTGAAACCGAAAAATCTTTCCCCAGAACCAGCAAACTTCCTCCTTCTCTCCGGACCTCCTCTGCCCTCGCCCTCACCTCCTCCAGCGCCGCCCCGGTGCATCCGGTCACCGCGAACCCCCGAGGGTTCTTTATGGTGCACGCCTTTTCCAGCGCTATGGCCCCAATCGTCTTTCCCAGGTGCTCTGTGTGCTCCAGCTCTACGTTCGTTATTACCGCAGCTTCTTCCAGCGCGATGTTAGTCGCATCATACCGACCGCCCATCCCTATCTCCATCACCACATAATCGCAGTTTTTATCTGCGAAATATCTGTAGGCGATGGCGGTCAGGGCCTCGAAGAGTGTCATCTCCTGCCCTGCATCATGCATACCCAGGAGTTTTTGTTCATATGAGGCGAACTCAGCATTGCCTATCTCCTGCCCATCCACCTTAATCCGTTCGTTCCATCTCACCACGTGCGGGGAGAAATATGAGCCGGTCCTGTAGCCAGCGGAAGCGAGGATTGAAGCGAGCGCGGCGGTCACGCTGCCCTTGCCGTTGGTTCCGGTAACCAGGATGACCTTCATGCGGTCCTGCGGCCTGCCAAGCGCTCCGCATATCTGTTCCATCCTTTCAAGCCCCAGCCTCATGCCGAATTTCGCTAAGCGGCGTTCGAGTTCCAGCATCCCCACACCTTGTTCACTGCGTCAGCGTTGTCTGCCTGCTTGAGAGCATCTCCCGCAGGAGCGGCCCGGTCTCCACGAAGCGCGAGAGCGGCAGGCGCAGCTTGGTCGATATGTAATTCAGCGACGAGCGGAACGAATCGAATTCCCTGGGCTGCCGCATGAGCGCATTGCGCACGTTCTCCCGGACGTTGAACACGCCCAGCGGGACGTAGCCTTCGTAAGCCTCGCGCAGCACGATGGCGCCCGCCTGCTTTTTCATCCGCTCGAGCGCCTCCAGCACCGCGAACTTGCAGCTATAGTAACATCCGCCGACGCTCGAGTATTCGCTTTTCGGCTTCCAATACTCGTGGTCGCCGAAGATGACCTCTTCCCTGTCCATGATGTGTATGAACGCCTCGAGCCATTCGTACTGCCACGGCGTAGGCGTCAGAATCACCGCATAATAGTTCTTGAGGCTGGAGAATTCGTAGACCCGGTAGCTGTCTATCGCATCGTAATACTTCACCTTATCGTAGAGACTGTCTGCGAGCATGCTGTCCGTGGCGGTTATCGACCAGCGGGTGGGGACCAGCTTCCGCTTCTTTCCGCTGCCGAGGGTGCCGGTGGACAATGCCTTCTGCATCTGCGAGAACAGCACGCCGTCCTTGTACAATCCCGCAATCGCCTGCGCGGCCTTCAAGTCCGTATCGTAGAACGCCTTCTCCAGATGCTGCTCCCATCTCACGTTGCCGATGTCGAAGCGGTCTATTGCGGCGCTGGGGCCGAAAGGCGTGTGGTCCTCGTTGAAGGTGAAGCCGCGCGGCTTGCTGTGGAACCGCGCTTCGCTTTCCACAGAATCCTGCGCCAGGGAAATCTCCTGCAGTTTGGCGACGAGCCGGTTGCTCAAATCCGTTATGCCCACCCGGTGCTTGCCCCGAACGAGGTCGAGCCTGAACCGGATTATGTCGTCCTGCGTTTTATGCTCCGGTATCCACGCTTCGGGCGTGTCGAGTATGGATGTATCGCCGGCCGAGGGCGTAAGCATGGGGCCTACATTGACACGGGGATATCCTGCCCTGCCGATGAAAACCGAGGGCGGACTGGAGCCGTCGAGCTTCTCGTCCACGTCTATGGTGCGCCAATGCTGGACGTTTGAAGTGATTTTCTTGAGGTACGCCCCCTTGCCCATGGCCATGAACTATATTCGGCATCCGAAGTATTAAAACGCTCCGGGACCTCATTTCCGCGACGGTTGCGATATCATTTAATTACTTTGCTACTGTCCAATATGTTACTTCTTATGCGACCGTAGTCTACCGGTTTATGATTCGAGATTGCCAATCTCGCGGACCGGGTTCGATTCCCGGCGGTCGCATGAAGCGAAGCTTCATGGGACACGTGAACGCCTTGGCGTTCACGATGTCGCATTTGTTTCTCGCACTCGCGCCTCCGGCACTCGTGGAGAAACACGAACTCTAAATTTTTCCCTTCGGGAAAAATTGCAAAATACCAATTCTAAAAGCATCCAGCGCCATCGTTAGGCGGGAAACATTTTTCGTCATCTGCCGCATCGCTGTCCGATAGCTTTTAAACTTCGCCACCACGAATATGCCGCTTAACAACCATCATGAGCTGGTGAAGCTATGAGCACACTCGTGGACGAAATGTCGAAATCGCTGGAGATACGGGAAGTGAAGTCCCTGTTCTCTCACGAAAAAATCATCCCCCACAATCTGAAAAAGCTTAAGGAGGCCATGCTCAACATCGGTCATCTGGTCGATCCGATAATAATAGACGGGAAGACCGGCGTGGTGCTGGACGGCAACCATCGGCTCAGGGTGCTGGAGATGATAGAGTGTCCATACGTGGTCTGCCAGACTGTCGACTACACCAGCGCAGAGATAAAGGTCAGTACCTGGTACCCTGTCATGGACCTGGACGCGGAGAAGATATTCAAGCTCGATTCCATAAAGCACGAAAAGGTCGATTATGAGGCTGGCAAGGCAGCGGTGAACTCCCTCAAGGCGCCGTTCATGCTGGTCACGAAAGACAGCGGCTGCCATCTCATCAACCCGGGCAGCTACAAGCTGATGGAGATGGTCGAGGAACAGAACTACATCTTCTCGGTACTGGAGAAGGGCGTGGTGGATTACGTCCCGGACGAGGAGGTGCAGAAGAACATGGACGCTGGCAGGTCTGTCTTCTTCCGCCGGGCGTACACCAAGGACGAGATTGTCCGGGCTGCCCAGTCGCATTCCCCGTTTCCCCCGAAATCCACGCGGCATCTCATCCCGGGCAGGATAATCCGGCTCAACATGAAGCTGGGGTGGCTGCACCGCTCTCCTGAGGAAGCCGGAAAGGAACTGCAGGCCATGCTGAACTCGCGCGTTTACAGTGGCAACGTGAGGAAATACTACGAGCCAGTGATTGTCATATATTAGATGTTGATGATGTCGAAAAACAGGTTGTTGATGACTTCGTCGCGCTTGGGCGCCCTTTGTTTGGCCAGGGCTGCATCGATAAGCTTGCTGTTGAATCCGACCAGCACCCTGCCGTTCACTTCCATGACCGGCACTGCGGTCTGGCCGCTCTTCTGCACCATCTCCTGCCATTTTGCCTTGTCTGTGCCTACGTCATATTCAACGAATTTCAGCCCCTTGTCTTTGAGGTAGCTCTTAGCCATGCCGCAGTAGGGGCATGCCTTCGTTGTATAGATGATTATACCTGACTCTGCCATGCAATTAATCTGTGCCGTCGGTTTTATTTAATTATGCAGATTCCCTAATGGGACTGCTCTGGGCGTTATTGCATATCTTTTTAGCTTTTGCATGGCATCATATCCAAGGAGCTTGATTGCATGACCAAATTGCTTACGCCGGGGCCAGTGCCTGTCTTGGACGAGATAGCCAAGGCACAGACGAAAGAGATGATAACGCACAGGAGCGAGGAATTCACCACACTCTACCGCGACCTGGTGGGTCGACTGCGCGGTTATCTGGGCGCCGGGGAGGGGTACGTGCTCACCGGCTCAGGTGCGCTGGGACTCGAGACCCTCGTGCTCAACCTGTGCCGGAAGAATGACCGCGTCGTCTGCCTGCCTAACGGCGAGTTCGGCGACCACCTGGTGGAGACGGTACGAATATACGCAGATGCCGTGAGCCATCGGGCGGATGACGGCAAGGGCTGGGACCTTGAGAGGGCGAAGGCTAAGATAGAAGGAAGCGATGCGCGTGCACTGGCCATGGTATACAATGAGACGAGCATGGGAGTGCGCAACCACATAAAGGAGATCTGCAGGTACGCCAAGTCGCGGGGCATGTTCACCATAATCGACGGGATATCCGCATGGCCGGGCACGGAATTCGACATGCGGAAATTCGGCGTGGATGCATTCGTGAGTGCCAGCCAGAAGTGTATCGGGGCACCGCCGGGCATGGCGCTCATCGGCCTGAGCAGCGAGGCGGTCGGGATATTCTCCAAGCGCGATGACATCCCCAGCTACTACTGCGACCTGCGGAGGCACAAGAAGCGCTACGAGAAGGACCAGCAGACCCCGAATACGCCTGCGATATCCCTCTTCCGGGCGCTCCAGAAGTCGTTCGACGTGTTCGAGCGGCAGGGCGGCCTGCCTGCCTGCGTCAAGAGGCATGCGGATGCAGCCGCGTACACGCGCAAGCGCCTCACTGTGATGGGATTCCCGCTGATAGCTGAGACGGGTTTCGAGTCCAATACCGTGACCGGCTTCGTATGCCGGGGCGCGGAGGAGGCGAAGAGGATAAAATCGGCTCTGGCCAGGGAATACGGCATCAAAATAGTCGGCTCGCGCGGCACGTTCAAGGATACCGGCCTGCGCATAGCGCACATGGGCAACTTCGAGCAGAAGGACATCGAGGCATGCCTAAATGCGATAGAGAAAATCAAATAGGGGAACCCGGCCAGTAGCATGACTGGGCGTGTAAATGATTAAATAGATTGGGACACGAATAACCCTGCTGATGCCCATGGACTCCGCCCACTCAAACATAAGCAAGCTCGTTTCGCTGACGTTCGACGAGAACCCCGAGGTCCGGAAGCAGGCTGCGAAATCCCTCGGCGAGGTGACGGACCCCGCCGCTTCGTTCGCGCTGGTGGAGCTCAGCTTCGACAAGGACCCATCCGTCCGCGTGGTCGCACAGCAGTATCTGGACAAGCGCAAGCATGCAGAACCGGAGCTCATGTCGTTCGCAAACATCTTCTCGGCCGGCAAGGAGAAGGAAACCGGCAGCCTAGGCGAATTGCATCCTCCCGGAAACGCACGCGAGAAGATGCTGCGCCCGATTACGCAGATTTTCGAGAAAGGCCTGGGCAAGGAGAAGGCGGATGCGGTCAAGAGCAAGATGATGCCGACCATAGAGAGGATATACCTCAAGGCGTCGGCGCATACCGGCAAGAAGAAGAGCGATGAGAGCGGCCGGAAGGCGGTGCAGGAATTCCTGACCAGCTACCTCGAGGCCATATCGGACATAGAGCACATCGGCAGCGGGATGCCGCAGCTGGCTGAACGTGCCGGTGATGGGGAGCCGCCGCCGGAGCCGATACCAGAGCCTGAGCCCGAGCCGATTGAGCCCGGAGAGCCAGGTGAACCGGAAGAGCCCGATGATTCAGGCCTCAATGTCCCCAAGGGCCCGCTTTCAGGCGAACTCGACGAGGTCGGCAAGCAGGGCCGGCTGTCAGGCATCTCCTCGGAAATAGCAGGCATAGAGCTGCAGGAGGTGGCCGAGCTGAAGGAGACCCAGAATCTCGAGCACCTCCCCGAAACGTTCTTCAAGAAAGCCTACGAGATGATGATGCTTTCGGGCGGCGACGAGTCCATCATGAAGCAGGAGATGAACCGCATGATAGACTCGGCCCAGCGCGAGATAGGGCTTGCATTCCGGCTCGCCAAGAAAAAGTTCAAGGAGATAAAGATAACCAACATAACCCGGATACGCGACGGCATGCGCAACATAAACACCGAGCTGCTCAGCGTCAGGAATGTCGAGATGGGGCAGTATCAGAAGACCAAGAAGCAGGTGAGCCCGCTATTGCGCGTGTTCGTCAACGACGACGCGGGCAATGAGGGCGTGATATACCTCTTCGACGGCCGCGGCAGCGAGATAAGGCCGGGCATGCGGGTGAAGGTGGTCCTGGGCCAGGCGAAGACTTTCGAGACGACCGGAGAGACCGCGCTGGTGCTGGGCAAGAAAGGAAACGTTTATATTGTATTGTGAACACTATCAGTTTCACTCGTTCTAGGTGCATCGATATGACTACGGACCTCACAAAATACGAAGTCGCGCGCCTCATAGGAGCAAGGGCGCTGCAGCTCTCCATGGGAGCCCCGCCGCTTATCAAGGTCACGGACGAGAAGATGTCCTTCCTCCAGATAGCCGAAGTGGAGCTCGACAAGGGCATAATCCCGCTAATCGTCTTCAGGGCCCCTTCCATAGAGGCCGCCTGATATCAGCCGCTCTCATTATCGAGCGGAAGCCCGCTCACAAGGTCTATCTCGTAGCCATCCCCGCTCGTCATCAGCATTATTCTCTCCTGCGCATCCACCCATTCATATTGCGGCTCGCCGCCGGATACGTTCTCCATCACCACGAACGCCTCCCTTCCATGCCAGGTGTCCATCCGAATCACCTGGTAGTCCATGCTCGCGACATACTGGGAGTCATTCACGAAGTCCATGTACATGGTCGTGTTCCATGACCAGTCCGGAGTGAGCGCGAGCATCCAGGGGTCGAAGAGCATCATGTCGGGGTTCTCGAGCATGGAATTGTAGCCCCTCGCGTCCATTCCCCAGCGGTCCACGCAGGAGGTCGATGGAGGGTCGGTCTCCATGAACGCGATGATGGTGCAGTTGCTGCCGCTGAGTATCTCATAGGTCGCGTTCACCTCCGTGCCGTTCACCAGATACGCGTATGTATACTCCTCGCCGGGCTGCAGCTGGAATTCCGTGTTTTTGGCCAGAGGCGCCTCTGTCAGTGTGATGGTCGGGTTGTCGAAGTGCGGTTTGAGCAGGACTGCCGAAACCGCCATGATGGCCACGAACACGATTACGGATGCCACGGTGACGTTGGCCGAGGTCAGCTTCGCAAGCACCGGATTCTCCGCCGGAGCTGGAGGCGCAGCCGGCGTGGCAACAACTGGCTTGACACTATCCGTGCTCCTCTGGCGGCGCTTCATTCCCTTCGGTGAAGGCATCTCACTGCCTCCGGGCTATTTCCCCGAACTTCGCGTATGGCTTTGCGGTCCTGCTTTCCATGCGCTCGAAAACGACCTGCGATATCCTCATTCCCGCATGCAGCTTCACAGGGAACGGCGCGAGGTTGACTATCTCCAGCACCTGGCGGTTATCGCTTCCTGGCTGTACCAGCGCGCTGGTTATGTGTATCACCAGGCCCATCCTGGCATACCTGCTTCGCCCCTCCAGATGGCCCATGATGTCCGGCGGCAGCGTGAGCTTCTCCACGGTCCTGGCGAGACACATCTGCCCGGTCGCCAGGGTCACGCTCGGGGCCTTTTTCATGCTGAACGCCTGCCGGAACCCTGTCCTGGAGAGGTCGACGACCCGTCTCTTGCTCTTGTAAGCGTTCTTGAAGAAGAGCCATTCGTCGCTCAGCGTAAGGTCCACGCTGGCAGGTCCTATCTGGCCCAGTTCCAGCGGCCTGATTTTCAGCCTACCCCATCTGAGCATCCGTTTTATGTCCCGGTCGGAAAGTATCATGGCTATATCTTCCATCCCCGATTTTAAATAGTTAGCGGGAATCTGCCCTCAGCTGGAAACCTGCCGGCCTCCCCTGATGACGATAATGCTACGGATGGAACTTCTGGAAGAACATGCCTACCAGGTACCCTGCAAACGCTGCCGCTCCTCCTATGAGCATGAGTTCCAGGCCTCCCTTGAGCCATCTGCCGGAAGTCATCCTGCTCTTGTAGGCGCCGATTGCGAAAAGGACCACTAAGGACGCTACGAGCGAGACCGGCATGGCGTGGGGAACGCTGAGGAAGAAGAAAGGGGTGATGGGTATGAACGAACCGACCATGGCGCTGACGCCCACTATGACCGCCTGCCAGATTGCGGGCATGCCCCTGGCAGGATTCTCGAGCCCGAGTTCCTCATGCATCATGGTGTCCAGCCATACATCCCTCCTGGAGCATACCTTGTCCACGACCTGCTGCAGGAGAATCCCGGAGAACCCTTTCTTGCGGTATATGTCCTCTATTTCCTGCCGTTCCACCTTCGGAAGATTGTCCATCTCCCACAGCTCGCGCTTGACCTCGGACTCGTAGTGCTCTATCTCCGCGCGTGTGGACGTGTATGCCACTGCAGCCATGCTTATGCACTCGGCGAAGGTCGCAGCTATCCCCGCAAGTATGACGAAATAGGATGAATTGGTCGCTGTCGCCACGCCGAGGATGAGGCCAAGGACGTTCACTACCCCGTCCTGGCCCCCCAGTATGACGTTGCGGAGCATGTGGCCCATGCCCGGCGCATGCTGTTCCACATGCGTCCGGCTGCCGGGTTTGGCATTTTTATCCATAGTCCGGCTTTTTGATGTAAATTTAATAATGGTTGCTTCAATACCTTTTCTTGAATTCACTGCCTGATTTATTTATATCCGGGCTTGTAGCTCCGTTTGACCTGTTCGGTCAAATCGCTCCAAGCCCTCACATTCGTTCGGGCTTGTAGCTCAGTGCGCCTTTTAGTAAAAGGCGCCCCAAAACGGGGTGCCAAGGCGTTGCCGCATTCGCGGCAACATTTGACACGCGACGTGTCAAAGGCGCGAGCAACAGCAGAGCGCTCCGTTCGCATCGGAGAGGCCGGGGGTGCGAGTCCCCCCAAGTCCATTTTTGTTTCCCGCGCTGTCGTGTTCGACGCATCGAACACGAGCATGCTCGTGGTCGGAACGCCGACCACGACAGAGGCCGCAGGCGGCCTCGTGGGAAACGTTGCGTTCCCTGTTTTGGACTTCCGTTTCGACTTACGGAAACACTTCGCGTGAGGGAACACTATAGGGATTCAAGCGAAAGTGCATTAAAAAGACTTTTATGCTTTATCCTGCTTACTTAGGATGCAAGGTATTACTCACTGATTTGATTTCATGGAACTGCCTAACATATACATGGGGGACTACCGGCGGCTAGTCATACCCCCGCTGCTGCTCATACTCATAGCCCTCTTTTTCATACCGCGCATACAGCCCGGTGTCGACTTCACTGGAGGCACGCTGGTGTCGCTTTCCCTTAACCAGAGCGTAAGTGCACCAGTCCTGCAGGAGGAGCTCCTGAGCGAAGGGCTCCAATCGACCGTGCAGGTTTACCAGACGCCTGCCGGCTACACTGCTGAAATAACGGTCCCACAGAGCCAGAATCTTATCGAGGCAGATGCGCTCAGGGTGAATTTCACCAACCTCATGGCAAATGTCTCCCAGCTGGAAGTGCTTTCCTACCAGAACCAGAGTTACGAGGCTAACTACACTGCCCAGAAGGCCCAGCTGGATTCGCTCGCGGACCAGATGTTCGCGCTGGCGAAGATGAACCGGTCCCAGCTTAATATAACCGGCCTGAACGATTTGAATACTCAGGTCGCAACAGCATATGCCCAGGTATATACGTTATACCAGGATTCCATATCTCAGCCCATAGACAAGTACGTCACCTATCAGTCCATATCCGTGCAGACCGTCAGCCCGGTTTTATCCGCTGACTTCATCAGCGAGGCGCTGAACGTGGTTCTGTTCTCCGCAATCCTGAGCGTAATACTCGTCTTCCTGTTCTTCCGGTCGATAGTGCCGAGCATAGCCATCCTCACCGGGGCGCTGTCGGACGTGACCATAGCCCTGGGCGCCATGGGCCTTTTCGGCATACCGCTCACGCTCGAATCCTTCGCGGCCCTGCTCATGCTCATCGGTTTCTCGCTTGATACAGACATCCTGCTCACCACAAGGCTGCTGAAACGCAAAGGCGACCTGCGGGAGAACGCATATGGGGCGATGAAGACCGGCCTCACGATGAGTGTGATGGCCATAGTGGCGTTCCTGTCCCTGTTCGTGCTTTCCGTGGTGATGCACATACCTGATTACTACCAGATATCCGCGGTGGCCCTGGCAGGGCTGGTGGGCGATATGTTCGCAACATGGGGCATAAACGGCGTGGTCGTACTCTGGTATGCCGAGAGAAGGAGGGAAGCCTGATGGACTTCCATACCGACAGGAAATTCCAGTTCCTGGCTTTCATGTTCATCATTTTCGCGGCAGGCCTGTTCGTGTATCCTGTCTATGCGGGGCTGCTGCTCATAGGCGCGCTCATATTCTTCGGTGCATTCTCTATCATGTGGAAAGAACCCCACATAAAAATCACGGGCATGGTCGTCCTGGTGCTGCTTGCACTACTCAACGTATCGGTCCATCCCATGAAGTTCGGTATCGACTTCGTCGGCGGCACGCGCATACCAGTCATACTCGCGCACGACGTAGACCAGGCCACCATGGACGAAATGGTGCAGACCATAAAAACCAGGGCCAGCGTGCTCGGACTCACAGAGACCCAGGTGCTCGCAATAGGCACTTCGGAGATAGACGTGGAGATACCGAGCACCGACCAGTCGTCAATCAATGCGATAGAGGAAACCCTGTCCCATCAGGGAGTGTACCAGGGCATCGTGGACGGCACTGTCGCAGTGAGCGGTGGAGACATATACCCCTCTTCAATAGCCGAACTCCAGTCTGATGAACTGCTCCAAGAGCATGCCGACTGGGGGGTGGCCTTTTCCGTTGACCAGGCCGGTGCGGAACAGTTCGCCCAGGCGGCTGATGGGAAGGCAGATTATCCGATATACATGTACCTCGACCGGCCGCAGGACGTCGCCCTCTTCTACGAGCAGGGCGAACTCCAATCCACCATCCCTTCGGATTCCGACCAGAGGGAGGCGCTCGAGTCGCTGCAGGACGCACTGGAGCTCAACGGCAGCAACATACCCGTGTATGTGATAGAGGACCTGCCCGCGAACTTGACACCCATGACGAACAACACGCGGGCATTCGTTTCTGCCAACGATTCTCCGGCGACAATCGCGAAGCTCAAATCGCTCGGTTTCAACGTGGTGGAGTTCAACGAAAGCCAGATTGATCCCCAGTTCATACGCACGGCCAGCGGCGTACTCATAGTGAACGAACTCGATGCCGTGGGGCTGCTCACCGCCCCGCTGCTCAGTGCCAGTATAACCAGCGGCCTGCCCAACTATAACTACGAGGTCACCGGCTCGGTGAACGATTCCGATCCTAACGTCAAGGCAGAGGATGCGGCTGAGCGCGCCCAGAGCATAGAATCCATACTCAAAGGCGGCGCACTCCCGGTCCAGATATCCCTCGGTTCCATGACCACGCTCCCGGCTTCCCTGGGCAGCCAATTCCTCAAATACAGCGTCATAGCCATCGTGTGCTCGCTTGTGGCGATTTCCGTGCTCATAGGCCTGCGCTACCGCAACATCGCAGCCACCCTGCCCATCATCGCAATCAGTCTCGCTGAACTGACGATACTCCTGTCCATCCTCGGCTCATTCACCATCGACCTGCCGGCCATGGCCGGAATCATAGCGGCAATCGGTGTCGGCGTCGACGCGCAGATAGTCATCACCGACGAATTGCTCAAGCAGGACGAGCACAGCACGAGGGAGAAGACCGGGCTGGCATTCGACATAATCCGGACCAATGCAATAGTCGCCATCTTCGCCATGGTGCCGCTGCTCTTCTCAGGGCTGGTGGAAGTCATCGGCTTCGCCATTTCGACGATACTGGGCGCGCTGCTCGGCTACATGCTTACAAGGCCGGCCTACGCGGCCATAGTCGAGAGGGTGCTCGCCGCGGAAAAATCCGCCGAGGCCAAGCAAAGTTCTCCCACTACAAAGCCCTGATATGCACTCTTTACTAACCTTTCCATACACTAATTATAACACAACACCTTCCCGAGGAACATCTATGGCAAAAACCAGCATGTGCATGAAACTGAAAACCATCTATCAGAACAAGGTGGATGAGGATACGCGGAAGGTGATTTCCAGCTTCGTGAAACTCTCTGTCCTGACCGGTGCGATTTCAGGTCTTTGCCCTGCCTCCCCCTACTCCGGCACATACGGTCCTGCCAATGCAAAAAACAAAACGAAAGAGGTTCCGGTCTACCAGAGGCCCTCCCCTGCAATCCTGCCGTATGAGATATTTCTCGAAGAGCCATCGCCGAAACGACCAGCCCTGGTTTGATGCCCGTCAGGATATCACAATCATCCGATTGGCGTCTTCCGGCGGATTCCCAGGTTATTAAACCTCATTTCCCGCCAGACGACCCCTTTTAAATCCTTTTGAAACATAAATTGTAACATGCAAAACCCACCGCCCTGGCAGCATGCTCCCAAAAGGCAGCTTCCGGATTCGTCCCCTGCAGAAAAACCCAGAACAGATTTCAACCGCTTTCCTGCTGGCGGCGACCTGTTCAAAGGCAGGACAATCAAAGGTGAGACTGGCCAGTACGCGATTTTAGATAAAATGGAGAAAGGCGGCACGAGCTGGGTTTATAAGGCTAAAAAGTTTGGCGCCCCACCGGGAAGCAGCATCGTTGCAATCAAGTTCCTCAGGGAAGATTTGAATGACGCAATGGCTGAACTAGGTGAGCGCTTCAAGCGGGAAGAGCTCATCATGAGCCGATTAGACCATCCGAACATAGTAAAGCTGCTGGATTTCGGTATCGATATCCGCATGTTCCTTGTCATGGAATACCTAGTGGGGAATAGTCTCGCCAAGGACCTTCCTGCATCGAGTGAACGCCTAAAGCTGCATTCCTGGGGCTACATAAAGGATATCATACTCCCGATTTGTGATGCATTGTCATATGCGCATGGGCAGAATGTCTATCATCGTGACATAAAGCCCGACAACATATTCCTGACCGAACAGGACGGCAAGATGGTGCCCAAGCTCCTTGACTTCGGCACTGCCAAAGTGCTCTTCGATCCGGCGTTCACCACCCTGACCAAAACCAACCTGATCGTGGGCACACCCTATTACATGCCCCCTGAGGCGTTCGATCCAGCTTTTTCAGCCGAGAAACTGGCCGAAAGGGGTCTGGCCAGCCTCCTGGCACGCCTTAAAGTCATGAGTGACCGGGTCCTTTCAACCAATGAAGTAATCAAGATCGCCAAAGAACGCATTAACATCGCCAAGGATGTTTACGGTACCGGCGCGGTCCTCTACCAGCTGCTCACCGGCTCCCTGCCGTTCTATGAGTTTAATCCTCTCTCTCCGAAGTTGAAGTACAAAATACAAAATGATTCCGTGATGGTTCCATCCCACCGCGTGCCTTCCATGCGCATACCAAAGAAACTGGACGAAACAGTCCTCCGTGCTCTCGACAAGGATCCCTTCAGCCGTTTCAGTTCCATCTTGCATCTCAAATCCGAACTGGAGTCAGTCGAGTGGAATTCCAGATCCAGAAAGCTTTTCCGTGGCTGGCGGGCGAGGCACAACCTGGCCGGCCTCATGATGAAGGCGGGCGTTGGCCTGGCGCTTGCTTCAGCAGGTATCTGGACCGCGCTGAACTTCGGTCAGGTGCGCTCAACCCTGCATTCCCTTTACGATAACACTGTACATCCGTGGCTTTTGCAATACGCCCCTCCATCAGAACTCACGCTTCCCCTGTCTCATACTGCACCGCGTAGGGAAGAGCTAAACGCGGGCATTTCTCCGGAGAAACCCCGTGCATCAGTGCAGTTCACCGATACTGCCAGCTCCGCGCTCGGCTCAGAGCCCCGGGGCCAGGCGGGGGGTTCCCTGAAAGCCGGGGACTCCGTACGAACCGGAGATTCCCTTCAGCCTGCAGATTCCGTTGAGACTGGAAACAGCAAGTGAGCGTTTTCCCGACTTTTTAAACACTGCCTGGCTGAGGACGACAGGTTTTAATATTCTGATACGATAGTGGAGCATGTGCAACCTGTATCTCGAAGGCACAAGGGCCATAGTCGACCTGGCCAAATGCCCTTATGAGTTCGCGTCCCCGGAATTCCTCAACCTCCACCTGAAAGACCTCTCGACGACCGAGTCGCCCATCAAGACCATACGCTATGAAGAGGAGATAGTCGTCGAACTGGACGAGGAGAAGACGCTCATCCTCACGGAATACGCGGCGTTCATCCGCCAGCTGGAGATGATAATCCTCCGGGAGGACATCTATGGCCTCAAGCAGGACCCGGCCTACGATACGCGCAGGGCCCTGATAAAGCGGTTCTATGAATATGTTTTCCTGAATCCTATCCTGGCAGCGCAGCAGCTCAACGACTACAACGAGCCCGAGCCGGAGAAGTCAATCTATGTCAAGGGCTACCAGACCTTCAGGGGCTGGGTCGCCGGCATCGTGAAGAGGTACATGGCCACGCGGCTTTACCAGCTGGTGAGCCAGACCGGGGACCTGCGCTCTGCGTTCCTGCAGATAGTCGGCCTCAAGACACTGTCTTTCGTACCGTCGCTTGTGCTCGACATCCCCAAGAACGCGGTGCCTCTGGATAGCCCCGATGCACACTACACCCTGCCGTTCGGCATCGAGGTGCAGGTCTACGAGATACCCGGCGAGGAGGCGTATCTCTACGTGCAGAAGAACAATGCGATTACGAACCTGAGGCCGGAGCTGAACAAGCTGCTGAAAGACACCATCAACGAGCAGTTCAAGGAACAGTTCATCAACGTGGACTGGGACATCCTCATGAACCTCAAGACCAGGGACTATCGGGAGTATTTCATAGACAAGGCGCTCATAGAAGGCATACAGATAACCCCCCAGGAGGCCATGGCCATGGGCCGCGAATGCGCAGCCTGGGTCGTCGGCATGGGCGCGCACATGGAGAACCTGGCGCTCGACAAGGACAACATCACGGACATTTACATAGACAGCGAGAATTCGCCCTTGTATATCGAGCACAGGACATACGGACTCTGCCATACGCTATTCCGATATAACCGCGAGCTGCTGGAGCACGCGTTCAAGAACATAGTGTACACGCTCAGGGGTGTGAGGAAGTTCGACGAGTCCAATCCCATCCTCGACGTGGTGCTGAAGAGGCTCTCCATGAGGTGCCATCTCCAGAGGCCGCCGGCGACCTTCGAGGAACTCCAGGGCGCGTTCAGGATAATGAACGAGGAGCCGTTCACATATGCGCAATATCTCGCTTTCCATTCCTTCACGCCGTTCTTCGCAGGTTACGATGACACGATGGTGACGCTGGGATGCTCCGAGGCCGTCCTGGGCCTCAAGGGCGTAGGCAAGACGGCCTTTACCGCGGCTAAAATCATGTCCATAGGCACGAGCAGGAGGATAATCCCGGTGCAGGATATCGAGGAAATCCCGGTCCGCGCATTCCGCAAGCGCGGATTCCACATCGGCGCAGCCAGGGTACAGAGTTCGGACGTGGAGGAAAGCACCACCAAGGAACTCGACCTGGTCACCATGGCCAACGTGCTCCTGCGCATGGGCGACGCAGCGCTCATAATCAACGAAGTGCGCTCCCGCATCGCAGTACAGGGCATCCTCAACCTGCTCAACACCCAGCCCGGCGTGTTCCTCCTCTACAACCTGCACGCCGAATCGCTGCGCGACATCCAGGACCGGCTCGAGCTCGTATTCGGCATGCCCGCGGCCAGCATGTACGCCACTGACCGCTACACGTTCCTGAAGAAAATCAAGTTCGGCCGGCGCGGCCGCATCTATCGCGTCCTGGGTTTCGAGTACGAGAGCGACATTGAGGAGAAGAAGTTCGTGGAGATATTCCGGTTCCGCCGCGGCGAGACCATCGATGCGTGCGTCTGGGAAGCGAAGTTCGTGCGCAATCCTGAGGCATCCGCCTGGGACTTCAGCAGGATAGACCTGAAGAAGCTCTCCAAGGAGCTGGACCTCTCGTTCGTGCCCCCTGCCCTGGCCAAAAGGAGCGAGGAGAGCGGCATACCGCCGGAGCAATACGTCATGCAGGCGTTCTGGAAGGGCAAGATGTACTACAATATCTACCGCATGAGCGAGCAGCTGAATGACAAGCTGCTGCTCGAACTGGATTTCGTGCTGAAAGTGAACACCGCGGCCTCAAGGCTGCTGGTTTCAATGGAAAAGGAGCAGGGCGAAATCGACTTCGGAGATGCATGGGTGAAATGGGAGCCCATATTCAAGGAAGTCCTGAAGACCGAGCTGGAGAAAAGGAAGCTCGGGGGGCCGGTGGAGATTCCTGACGTGCCTGTGCCCTCCCCGGCAGCAGTAGCCGCGCTGGGCCGGACCGTAGGCGGCAGAGATGCGCCATTGCCTCCCTCCAGAGCCGCGGATGAAGAAGGGCCTGAAGAAGGTGAAGCTAGCTCCGAAGCCGAGGAAGAAGCGCTTGAGGCCCCCAGGCCCACGCCCAAGAAAGAGGCCGTGCTTCCAACCGGCAAGTCCCTGCTCGAGCGCCTGCGGGAGAAGAAAAAGGAATCCGAGAAGAAAGGCAAGAAGTAGCTTATATGGCTACAAAACGGAATTTCTTACTATTTGTAGCCAATATGCCTGGCCGCTATTTCGCCTTCATGAACCGTTCGATGCGGTTGAAGGCCTCGTCGAGCTGTTCCGGTTTCGGCAGGAATACCAGCCGGAACGCCTTGCCCTTCATCTTGGGCGCGAAACCAGAGCCCGGTACGGTGACTACGCCGTGCCTCAGGAGCCCGTGGACGAACTCCTTGTCGTCCTTCCACGGCCCTTCGACGTTTATGAACGAGTAGAACGCTCCCTTGGGCGCCGAGGTGCTCAGCCCGTCTATCTCGTTGACGCGCTTCATCACCACGTCGCGGCGCTTCAGTAGTTCCGCATTGAATTTGCGGATGTGGTCGTGCGGCCCTTTTATCGCCGCGATGTAGGCGCGCTGCATCTCCCAGTTGACCGAGAGCCGCTGATTGCATAGCCTCTGCATCGCCTCCTTTACCGGTTCCCAGCCCTGCCCGTGGAAGGCCAGGTAGCCGGCGCGGGCGCCCGGGTATATGTAGTTCTTGGAGAGGCTGTTGCCGCAAACCACCGGCACGTCCTTGCAGATGTCGCGCATGTGCGTCATCTCTCCGTCGAAGACCATCTGGTCGTAAACGTCGTCCGATATTATCGGGAGCTTGAACTCCCCTGCGATGTCCACTATCCCCTGGAGCGTCTTCCTTGAGTATACCGCGCCTGTGGGGTTATTGGGATTTATTACGAGTATGGCTTTCGTGTATTCGTCTATGTTCTTCCTCACGCTGTCCAGGTCCGGTTCGAACCGCTCGTTGCAGTCGTAGAACTCCACGCTGCCGTAGCTTATGCGCTCCTTGGTGAGGTAGAGCGGGTAGGTCGGGGTGGGGAGCATTATGTTCCTTCCCGGGTCCACCAGTGCCTGGAAAAGGAAATCTATGCCCTCGCTGAGGCCTGCGGTTATGAACACGTCCTCGGGTGCAACCTTCTCATAGGCGGCCACGGTGCTTTTCAGCTCCGGGTCGCCTTCGGAAGGCGCATAGCCCGAATAATTCTGCTTCAGGGCGTCTGCTGCCGCATCGAGCACGTGCTGGGGCGGCCGGAAGCCGAACGGCGCAGGGTCGCCTATGTTGAGCCATATCATCTGGATGCCCTGCTTCTCGAGCTTCCTGGCTTCCTGCACTATGTCCCTTATGGGATAGCTGACCAGCCCGCTGCGCTTTGATGCTTCAATCAGGCAATCACCCGTCATTTCACTTTTATCGCATAGCTTCCTATTGCGTTCACTTCGACGACCTTGGCTATCTCCGAGCGCTCCGGGTCCATTATGATGACCATGCCGGAGAATTTCTCGGACAGCTCGCCCCCGCATTTCGGGCAGACCTTGTCGTTGGTGTAGATTATGTAGCGGCAATTCTTGCAGGCCCTCATTTGGCATCACCCCTTTTTTCCGACTTGGCTTCCTTCTTCTCGGCCTTGGCCGGTGTCGCAGCCTTCTTTGGCTTGAACCATTCCGGCTTGCCCAGCCCGTCAGGCCTCATCGTAAGGCCTATCTTGGTGTCTGACGAGGTGGATTTCAGGCTCACCGTAGATACCTTGACCAGCACCTCATCGCCTTTCTTGACGCTCCTTCCGGCTTCCCTGGACGAGAGCGTCTTGGCCTTCTTGTCGTAATAGTACTTCTCCTTGCCTATCTGCGAGACGTGCAGCAGGCCCTGGAACGGGCCTATGGATGCGAAGGCGCCGAACTCGACGATTTCCTTCACCTCTGCCCGATAGACCTCGTTGACCACCGGTATGAACGTGAGCGCCTCGAACGACACCGTGTAGTATGCGCCGCTGTCGCCAGGTATCACGGTTCCTTCCGTGAGCACTTTCGGCTTGTCTATGGAGAGCACGATGCCCATGTCCTTGTATATGCGGCCCTCGTAGCGCTCGCGCAATATCCTCTGCACCGCGTCTTCCAATTCGCTGCCGAACATGTCCGGCGGTACGCGTATGCGGTCCTCTATCGTCTTGATATTATACATGAAACTTTCCTCCTGTCCTTCTTATGACAAAGTTTCATCAAACTTCATGAGGCTTTAAAAAGAATCCTCCGTCAGTCGCCCCTTCCACCGGAAGGGGAGAGTCTATCCGGCTTCTGCCGGCGTAGATGGTATGTCCGGGGCTCTTTAAAAAGGGTTGCCTCGGCTTTCAGCCCTGGCATGAAGCATTCGCCCTGCCTTCCCCGGCGCCCGGGCGATATATTTAAAACATCTCTACTATTTAACAATTATAAAATAGTTGCCATGGTGATACAATATGCCGAAGATAAGATGCGCGGTCGTAGGCGTCGGAAACTGCTTCGCAGGCCTCGTCCAGGGAGTCGAATATTACCGGAAGAACCCGGGACAGCAGGTCATCGGTGTGATGCACCCGGTCATGGGCGGCTATTCGATACATGACCTAGACTTCGTCGCGGCGTTCGATGTGGATTCCAAAAAGGTCGGCAAGCCGCTCAACAAAGCGGTATACGCAGAGCCGAACAAGGTGAAGTGGGTGGACTCGCTTCCTGCCATGGGCGATGTCTTGGTTATGCAGGGGCCGCGTCTCGACGGCGTAGGCACCTACGTGCAGAAGGTCGTCGACCCGATGCCCGAGCAGCCGGTTGAAAAGCTGCGCGCTGCCATCCTCAAGGAGCTCAAGGACCGGAAGGTCGAGATTCTGGTTTCCTACCTGCCTGTTGGTTCTGACAATGTCACTAAATTCTGGGCACAGGTGTGCCTGGACGCGAAAATCGCATTCGTGAACTGCATGCCCTCGTTCATAGCTTCGGACCCGGTATGGGCTAAAAAATTCGAGAAGGCTGGCCTGCCTGTTCTGGGGGACGACATCAAATCGCAGGTGGGGGCAACAATAATCCACAGGACTCTTGCAAGGCTTTGCGACGAACGGGGCTGCAAAATAGATACGACATACCAGATCAATGTGGGCGGAAATACCGATTTCCTCACGATGAAAGAGCAGGACCGTCTCCAGTCAAAGAAAATCTCGAAGACCGAGGCCGTGCAGTCGCAGCTTTCGCAACGACTCCCGGATGAAAAAATCTACGTCGGGCCGTCCGATTTCATACCATTCCTCGGCAACACCAAGCTGATGTTCATGCGCATAGAGGGCAAGATGTGGGCTAACATACCCTATAACATGGAAGTGCGGCTGGAAGTCAATGACAAGGCGAACTCAGCCGGCATCGTCATAGATGCCATCCGCTACAGCAAGATAGCCCTCGACCGCAAAATCGCAGGCCCATTGATAGGGCCGAGCTCCTGGCTGATGAAGCATCCGCTCAAGCAGTTCAGCGACGATGAGGCCCACCGTCAGGCGGACGCGTTCATCAAGGGCTGAACGCCTGCTTTTTATTATTTGTCAGGAATTGTCCATCATGCTCCAGTTCTCAGACGCGGCCGCGGTATTCAGCGAAATCGAGAAGCGCAGCGGCAGGCTGGAGATGACCGACCTGCTCGCCGGTCTCCTCAAGCAGGCGGGCGCAGACGACATCGACAAGCTCGTCTATCTGCTGCAGGGCATGCTCGCGCCTCCCTACGAGGGCATCGACTTGGGCGTGGGCGAGCGCTTCGCGATAGAAGCCATCGCGGCGTCCGCCGGCTACTCTAGGAAGGACGTGGAGGACCACTACAAGAAGAGCGGCGACCTGGGCGACAGCGCCGAGGCTCTCCTTGGCAGGAAGAGGCAGACCGCGCTTTCCACTACGGAAATGAGCGTCATATACGTCTATGACGCGATGCTCCAGCTGGCAAAGGCATCCGGCTCCGGAAGCCAGGAGCTCAAGATAAAGCTCCTCACCGAGCTGCTGAACAACGCATCGCCCCTGGAAGGGCGGTTCCTGGTGCGCTTCGTGCTCGGCAGGCTGCGGCTTGGCGTGGGCGACCCTACCATAATAGACGCGCTTTCGGTAGTGCGCGCCGGAGACAAGTCCCTGCGCGAGCCGCTCGAGCGGGCATATAACGTATGTTCCGACCTGGGATACGTGGCCAAGGTGTTCTACGAAAACCCGGAGCGCATAGAACGGTTCAGCGTCACCCCGTTCAAGCCGCTCATGCCTGCGCTGGCAGAGCGCCTCAGCACGCCTAAGGAGATAATAGAACGGCTGGGCAAATGCGCAATCGAAATGAAATACGACGGCTTCAGGCTGCAGTGCCACAAGAGGGGAGACAAAGTCGAACTATATTCGCGGCGGCTCGACCGCATGACCGACATGTTCCCTGACGTCGTCGATGCCGTGAAGGAACTGCCGCAGAAGGAGCTTATCTTCGAGGGAGAGGCGCTCGCCTACGACACTGCGAAAAAGCGCTACTACCCGTTCCAGCAGACCATGCACAGGCGGAGGAAGCACGGCATAGACGCAGCATCGAAGGAATTCCCGCTGAACCTATTCGTTTTCGACCTGCTCTACCTGGAGGGCAGGGACATGACCAACAAGCCCTACGCGAAACGACGCGCGGCCGTAGAGAAGATATTCAGGGGAAAGATACTCAAGCCCAGCCAGGCCATCCTCGTGGACAGCGCCAGGGAGCTCCAGAAGATATTCTCAGAGTCGCTCTCAGAGGGGCTGGAAGGCATAATGGCCAAGGACCTCTCGGCGCCATATACGGCCGGCAAGCGAAAATTCGCCTGGATAAAGCTCAAGAAGTCCTACGGCAAGTCAGTGGACACAGTTGACGGCGTGGTCGTGGGCTATTACCTGGGCCGTGGCTCGAGGGCTGAGTTCGAGTTCGGCGGCCTGCTGATAGCAGTCTATAATCCGGAACGGAGCCGGCTCGAGACGGTCGCCAAGATAGGCTCGGGGTTCTCAGAGGCCGAGATGGTCGAATTGCAGGGGATGCTGGAGAAGATAAAAGCATCCCAGCCGCCCGAGGCGCTCGACTACCGCATCAAGCCCGAGTTCTGGGTGGAGCCGAAATACGTGGTGGAAGTCGCATTCGACAACATAACCCGCTCGCCCACGCACACCTGCGCTATGGAGGGGGGAAAGGGATACGCCCTGCGGTTCCCGCGGCTCTTGCGCATCCGTGCAGACAAGAGCGTGAAGGAGATAACAACCAGCGGCGAGGTCGCCGAGATGTTCGAGCTCCAGGGTTCGAAGGGTTAGGCCGGAGCAGTGCGCTGCGATAACAAAGATATATATAATTTTGTCAGGCTTATGAGAACGGGTGAGGATTTGACCAGATATGTCTTCAGCGACTTCTCCATAGCATGGCTCAAGGAGAACCGGTTCCGCGACGATGAAGTGGCGGAGCTGGAAACGTTCCTCAACATGCTCGAAGGGCACAGGAAAAAGGAAGGCGCATTCAAGCTTCCGGCGACCGTCAACCCCAAGGTCGCCACGGTGTTCGCGCTGCTGGATTCCATAACCGATGCCGACGGCAGGCCAATCTGCTTCGAGGAGAACGGGATGATAGACATCCCTGACGAGGCAAGGAACTATTTCGAAGAGGACCTGGAGCTCGAAGAGCTCAACGAGGCAGTGACGAAGCTGAAGAAAATCAAGTTCGCCAGGCGCTATTCCTACCCCCGCCGGCGCGGCGAGAACAAGCAGGGCCGGGCGCCTCCGGAAATCTAGGTCGTAGCTATACACAAAGGAACATTTATAAAAACATCCATGCCCTAGTTTACACGATACTACATGAGGCTTCTCTACAAAGCATGCTTTCGAACAGGCACCAAACGCAAGATTGAACTCAAAGACATAGCCCCGGTTGTGCGGGAGTGGGCAGCGAAGAAGGCAGGCACAATTCCGGAATTCGCCCAGGAACTGGCCAGGACTAAGCCAAATGCTTCAGTAAACGGCGTGTTCATAGACCGGGAGAGCGGCCCGTGCTTCGCATTCGAACTTTTGCATCCGGATGCTGCGGACAGTTCCCTCAAATGGCGTACCACTATTGCGTGTGCACGGAACGATCGCGGGACTTTCAACACCGAAGTGGCTCTCTACAACGGCCGGGAAGACGGTACGGCCAGACCGGCGTCTGCATTGACTTCAAGGCCATATATAGTGCATCTCCTGATTTCCGAATTCGGTGCCGAATACGGTTTCGACCTCAGCTGCAAGCCCATCAGCTTTTCCAAAGAGATGACGAGCGACGTGGTCAAACAGATATATGACCCGCTGAGGAAGCTCCCTCTTCTTGTGATAAGCGCCAGGAACGATAATGACCGTCCTGTCCTTTCTACCCATGAGATCGAAAAAATCGCTTCCCTCCTGGCAGGCACCGCGCTCGTATATGTTGCGACAAACCGGTTCACTGCTTTCAGACTGGAAGAGCAGGTGGGAAAATCCATGGCCTGCTACAACGGCGCGATGCGGCTCTACTGGCCGATACCTGCCGAAGGCGTCCGGTCATTTCCTCCCTTCTGGCGTGCGGACGAGGTAATGCGGCTGGATAAGCGTTTAAGCCGCCAACTGCTGCTGAGGGTATCGTCTTTCACTGCAGGATTCGAATCCGAAGTGAGCTATGACTGCCTCATGGCATACCGGGCAGAGGCGAAGCGGAATGAGCTGCTGCGCAGCCCGGAATTGAAAACCCTCATGGGAGCGCATGCTGAACTTCAACAACTGCTTGACCTTTATGTGGAGGACAACGATGTGCTCAAGAAGCGGGTGCTGGCGCTCACTGCCGGAATCGAGGCGCATGAAAGAGAACTGATGCAGGCTTCGAGCCGTATAGAGGAGCTTACCCACGCTCTCGATGCAAGGAAGGCCGTTCCGAAAGAGCATCTGGAGGGGCCGCAGATACTTGTTTTCAGGAACGTGCTGGAAGCGGTGGAACAGATAACCGAATCATATTCAGAGAATACCCTCGCGATAACCCCCAAGGCGATGAAGGGGGCGGAAGATTCCAACTACGAGGAGCCGGCGGATGTATACCGTGCATTGGAATGGCTTGCTACGACCTATCTGGCAGATGGCAAAAAGGACCTAACAACCCTGAGAGCATCGTGTCTGCAGGTGTGCAGGATGACCTATCACGCCAGCCAAGGGCATGCGATGGAGGTGCACCCTGAAGATTACCATGTAAATTACGAGGGCAAGAAATACGACCTCGCAGAACATCTCTGCAAGGGTACCTCCAGGGATGGCAGGCGCACCATACGCATCGGTTTCGCCTACGACGACGAAAAGAAGCGTGTCATAGTAGGCTACATCTCGCAGCACCAGACCACCGCGGCCACCTGAGCTAATCCTGTCTTATCCGGAAACCAGCGAATTCGCCAGCGCCTGCGTTGCACCATTCGTGCTCTATTTTCTTTACCAACGCACCGTCAGGCCCGTGCGAGCACCAGTCCAGGAGGCGCACGAGACTCGCCTTGCTTCCCTGCGCCATTATCTCCACCGACCCATCGGGATTGTTCCGTACCCAGCCATTGATGCCGAGCTTCCTCGCCTCGCTAATCGTTCCGGCGCGGAAGAAGACGCCCTGCACGTTGCCGAAGACGACGATGTGGAGACTGACCGTAGCCGTGTCTGTAGAACTATCCTGCATGGGAGGATACTGGAAGAAAAAGCATAATAAAAGATAAGAAAAACAAGAGAAAGACAAGGAATAAAAATAAAGGAAAAATCAGTCCATGTCCATGCCCGGGCCGCCCATGCCGCCGGGCCCGCCCGGTGGCATTCCGCCGCCCTTGCCGCCCCTGGAGCTGATGATATCATCAATCCTGAGGATGAGCCTTGCGGTCTCCGTGGCGCTTGCCATGGCCTGCTTCTTGACCTTCGCAGGTTCATAGATGCCGGATGAGCGGAGGTCAGCGACCTTGCCAGCGATGACGTCGACGCCGATGCTTACGCCCGCCTTCTCCTTGTGCTTGTTGCGCAGCGACACTATGGTGTCGATGACGTCCATGCCAGCATTCTCTGCCAACGCACGCGGAATGGACTCCAGCGACTCTGCGAATGCCTGGATGGCGAGCTGCTCTCTGCCGCCTATCTGGACAGCATAATCATGGAGCTCCTTGCTTATCTCCATCTCCACGCTTCCGCCTCCTATGACGTACTTGCCGTCCTGGAGCGCGCTCGAAACCGCGCCGCGCGCATCCACGACTGCGCGCTCGACTTCGCTCACCACGTGGTCGGTGCCGCCGCGGACGAACAGCGTGACGGATTTCGGGTCCTTGCATTTTTCCACGAAGACCATCGCCTCGCCGCTCACTTTCTTCTCCTCCACGATGCCTGCGTAGCCGAGGTCCGTCTCCTTGAGGCCCTCCAGGCTCGAGGCGACTATCGCGCCTGTTGCTCTGGCGAGCTTTTCCATGTCGCTCTTCTTCACCCTGCGGGCTGCCATTATGCCCTTCTTGGCGAGATAGTGCTGGACCAGGTCGTCTATGCCCTTCTGGCAGAACACCACGTTCGCCTTGGTGGCCGCTATCTTCTCGACCATGTCCTTCATCATCTTCTCCTCCTGCTGGAGGAACGACTGCATCTGGTCAGGGGACGTTATCTCTATCTTCGCGTCCACTTCCGTCTTCTCTATCTCCAATGCCGCGTCCAGGAGCAGTATCTTCGCGTCCTTGACGTTCTTCGGCATGCCTGCGTGCACGACCTCCTTGTCTATGAGGACGCCGCGGATAAGTTCCGTGTCGAGCACCTCGCCGCCTGCCTTCTTCTCG
>Ga0326728_10003929_pt1 | contig 44937 bp, 32 predicted proteins | sample MB3enrmetagenome_FD_207602 | JGI IMG/M metagenome (GOLD analysis project Ga0326728, IMG submission 207602) | Lab enriched peat soil microbial communities from McLean, Ithaca, NY, United States - MB31MN | ecosystem: Environmental > Terrestrial > Soil > Wetlands > Peat | place: USA: New York...
GCTTTTCCCATTACGTTGGTCAAAATGACGCCCACCAGCGCTCCGAGCATCAGTCCCACAACGGCGCCCGCCTGTTGCCAGGAGCCGAGGAACCCGCGCCCTTTGCTCTTCGCGTATTCCACCAGAAAAGCGGTAGACCCGCCCCATTCTCCTCCCGTGGATAATCCCTGGATCAGACGGCAGGTGGTCAGGAGAATCGGCGCGGTGATTCCAATCGAGGCGAAGGACGGGATAAAACCGATAGCGGCCGTAGCGACAGCCATCAGGTAAATGGTCCACGCCAGGGCAGTCTTGCGCCCGTACTTGTCGCCAACGTGGCCAAACACCACCGCCCCTACTGGCCGCATGACAAAGCCCACCCCGAACACCAGCAGCGTGAGCAGGATGCTGATGACAGGATCTTTGGTGGGAAAGAACACTGCGGAAAGAATGGCGGCCAGGGTGCCGTACACCGCGTAGTCGAACCATTCCAGAATTTGCCCGGCTATTCCCGCCCAAACGGCCCGCACTCTTGCCCGGGCTTTGGCTGCTTCACTGGGACTCAACGGTTGGGCAATCTGGGATGGCTGCACCTCATGAATGGTATTCATAGGTTTCTCCAATCAAGATCGGAGTCCCCGGCACAACGCCCGAGGGAGCAAGTTGAAGACTCGAACCGGCATCGCATTCGGATCGCCTGGCAGTTGCAGGATGTAGGAAGATAAAATGGCTCGTCTTCTGCGTCAAGCAGGATTTCTCCGGGGGAAGGCGGCTTTTTCCTGAGACGCTGCGTCTTTCCACCGGATTCTGAGGGGTTAGGAAAAGAGCGCGCCACCGCATAAAATGAAGTCCATGAGCGTGACTCCAACTGTCCGGTTGACGGAGACGGTGAAAGCCGCGGGTTGAGCCTCCAAGCTGAGTCCGGCGGTGCTGGACGCGGTGCTTGGGAAATTAGCCCGGCAGCAGGATCCGAACGTGCTGGTCGGCTTTGCCACGGCCGACGATGCGGGAGTGTATCTGATCGCGCCCGACCTGGCGCTGGTGCAGACCGTCGATTTTTTTACGCCCATCGTCGACGATCCTTACACCTTCGGCCAGATCGCGGCTGCCAACTCACTCAGCGATGTCTACGCTATGGGCGGCCGGCCCACCAGCGCCCTGGCCCTGGTCTGCTTTCCTGAGAAAAGCGAACTCGGAATCCTCGAGGCGATCCTGGCCGGCGGCTTATCGAAGATGGTCGAGGCGGGTTGCACGATCATTGGCGGGCACTCCATTCGCGATCCGGAAATCAAGTTCGGCTACGCGGTAACCGGCACGGTGCATCCGCGGCGCGTACTGACCAATTCCGGGGCGCAACCCGGCGACCGCCTGCTGCTCACCAAAGCCTTGGGCACCGGAGTGATCTCTACCGCCATCAAGCGGCAGAAGGCCGAGCCGGCTTGGATCGACGCTGCCGTGGGGTCGATGACCACCCTGAATAAGCGGGCGGCTGAGGTTATCACCGGACTGGCTGCGGGAAGCAGCGGAAATGCCTCCTCGTCCGCTCCCTTTGCGGTTCATTCGCTTACCGATATAACCGGCTTTGGCCTCATCGGCCATGCCCGCGAGATGGCGCTCGGCAGCAATGTGAGTTTGCGAATCGCCGCCGGAAACGTACCGCTGCTGGCGGGTGCGCTGGAATGCGTGCAGGCCGGCTATGTGCCTGGCGGCCTGAAAGCGAACCGCGAGTTTGCCGAGTGTGTAGTCGCCTGGGATGAGACGGTTCCGGAAGAACTCAAGACGCTGCTGTTCGATCCGCAAACCGCGGGCGGGTTGCTGATCTCCATTGCCGCAGCGGAGACCGGCCGTCTGTGTGATGAACTGAACCAGGCTGGTGTCCCGGCCGACGAGATCGGAGAGGTCCTGCCTTCCCGCAAGCCGCTGATCGAAGTGGTAGGCTAGCGAGCACTCAGCAGTCAGCACTCGGCATTCAGCCAAACCAGGATCGCCGTTGAACAGACTGTCGGCGATAAAGCGCCGAGCTGAGTTCAGAGCGTCGCTCTGCGACGCCCCCCTGCGGGCTGGCTGAGTGCTGGGTGCGACTGACCCCTGGCCACTGGGTCGAAAATAAACCCGTCCAAACCGTCCAAACCCTACCCAGATGCGTCGCGAAGCCGGCTACTCTGCTTCTCCAGGCAACGCTAAGTTGCTGTGCTGCAACCACTTGGCCACTGGCCGCCGGGTTGAAAATAAATCTGTCTAAAGCGTCCAAACCGTTCACAGGTGTAACGGGAAAGCGGTTACTCTCTGCAGCATGAGGCTCGTGACGGTGACAGCCGAGAGGTTTCGCGGCGCACAACTGAGAACTGATCCCGCTAAGCGGAAGGGAACTTAGAACTATCCCGATGGCGGCCGGGAGTCCCGCAGAGCCTGTCCTGAGCTTGTCGAAGGACGAAATCCCGATCCCGCCAAGCCGGAGAGGGACCTATGCGCAGACAGATGCTGCTTGTTGCTTGCTGCTTGTTGCCGTTTTGGCGTTGCTGGCCACTGGCCACTGACCACTGGCTTGTTGCTTGCGGCTTGTTGCTTGTTGCTGGGTTCCCAAACCCGCCATAGCCCGCCATAGCCCGCCGAAGAGGGAACTTTCTTTCGCGATTTCCCTCGCCGGGTCCGCAGCGGTTCGCGGCGCACCCCTGAGAACGGATCCCGCTAAGCGGGCGGGAGCTGAGAACTGAGAAGCGGTCTCGAAAACCAAAATGGTAAACCTCGCGACTTCACGAACCCGCAGCAATCGCCGACTGGCAGGCTGTTGATGAATCCGATTCCTATTTTTGAGACCACTTCTGAATGCTGAGTGCTGAATGGGATGCGGCGGAAGAAAGCGTTGCCCGTTATCCTGTCCTGCGGGGAACGGATAACGGGCAACGGGAAACGGGTTTCACGCCTGGGCCGGGCGTTCGCCGGGCTGGACGGTGGGGGTACGGCCCGGATCAGGCTTCAACACCTGCTGGATTCCGTCCTCGGGAGGAGTGGGCGGAACCACTCTGGCGGGCAGATCTTTCCCTTCCAGGATGGTGCGGATATCGTTCGCGTCGATGACCTCGCGCTCCAGCAGAGCGTGCGCGATCTTGTCCAGGTACTCCCGCTTGCTGGTTACGATGTCCAAGGCAATTTTGTACGCGGTATCCACCAGGCGGCGCACTTCCTGATCGATCTTGATGGCGGTATCTTCGCTGTAATCGCGGTGTTGGGCAATCTCGCGGCCCAGGAAGATCTGTTCTTCCTTCTTGCCGAAGGTCAGAGGACCGAGTTGGCTCATGCCGAATTCGCACACCATCTTGCGGGCCAGATCGGTAGCCTGCTCGATGTCGTTTCCCGCGCCCGTGGTCATAGTGGCCAGCGCCACCTGTTCGGCCGCCCGCCCGCCCATCATGATGGCCAAGCGCGTTTCCAGGTACTCACGCGAGTAGGTGTGCTTGTCGTCTACCGGCAGTTGCATGGTGACGCCCAGCGCCATGCCGCGGGGAATAATGGTCACCTTGTGCAGGGGATCGCTGTTCTTCATCAGCGCCGCGACCAGGGCGTGGCCGCCCTCATGGAAGGCGGTAAGCCGCTTCTCCTCGTCGGACATGACCATGGACTTGCGTTCCGCGCCCATGAGCACTTTGTCCTTGGAGATTTCAAAGTCGTTCATGGTGACCGTCTTGCGGTTGTAGCGCGCGGCGTTCAGCGCGGCTTCATTCACCATGTTCGCCAGATCGGCGCCGCTGAACCCCGGGGTACCACGGGCTAAGACGGACAGATCGACGTCGTCGGAGATGGGAATCTTACGCGTATGCACGCGCAGAATCTCCTCCCGGCCCTTCACATCGGGACGCGGCACGACCACCCGCCGGTCGAAACGGCCGGGACGCAGCAGCGCCGGATCGAGCACGTCCGGTCGGTTGGTGGCGGCAATCAGAATCACGCCTTCATTAGATTCGAACCCGTCCATTTCCACCAGCAACTGGTTCAGGGTCTGCTCGCGTTCGTCGTGGCCGCCGCCCAGACCCGCTCCCCGATGCCTTCCCACGGCGTCAATCTCATCGATAAAGATGATGCAGGGGGCATTTTTCTTGCCCTGCTCGAACAGGTCGCGTACCCGGCTGGCGCCAACGCCGACAAACATCTCCACGAAATCCGAGCCGGAAATAGAAAAGAACGGCACGTTAGCTTCCCCGGCCACGGCGCGGGCCAGCAAAGTCTTTCCGGTGCCCGGAGGGCCTACCAGCAGCACTCCCTTGGGGATGCGCCCGCCCAGTTTCTGGAACTTCTGCGCCTCCCGCAGGAACTCGATGATTTCCCGCAGCTCTTCCTTGGCTTCGTCCACGCCGGCAACGTCTTTGAACGTAACCTTCTTTTGTTGCATCGACAGCAGGCGGGCTTTGCTCTTGCCAAAGCTCAAGGCTTTGTTTCCGCCCGTCTGCATCTGGCGGATCATAAAGAACCACAAGGCTCCTAACAGCACCAAGGGCGCCAGATTCAGCAACCAGGAGGGCCAACTACCGCTTTGCACGTCCTTAACGGTGATGTTGACGTTCTTGTCCTGGAGAACCTTGTACATGTCGGGGTAGTTCGGCGGAACCGTCGTATGAAAACTGGTCTTGTCATTACGATACTTCCCGGTTACGTCCGTTCCGTTTACCGTGACCTCGGCGATGCTGCCCTGATTGACCTTGGCCATGAAATCGGAAAAATTGATTTCCTGTTGCTTGGCCCCGGGTCCACTGGCCCTGACGACCTGCCACAGCAAGATGCCCGACAGCACGATCACCAGCCAGAAAACGATCGTTTTTACGGTCGAATTCAACTCAATACTCCTGTCCGCCTACAACCGGATTGCAGGCCGGCAGACCGATATTACCCGCACGCAGTCCTCCCTGCCGCAGCAATCCTCTTGTTAGATGCTGGGGGGAGCAATTGGAATTCATGCAAAATTTCCCATTTCTGATTCTAACTCATTGCCGCCGTGGTGCTTCATGGCAATTGCCCAAACTTCCGTAACCCCAAAGGCTCAGCCTGCGGATGTCATCTGCTTGGTTTCGGCGGTTGCCAGGTAGGGCAGATTACGTTCCATTTGCGGCGTACCCAGTCCATAACCAAAGACGAAGGGCGCATCGACGAGGAACCCAAAGTAGTCTGGCTGTAAAGATATACGGCGTGCCGCTTGCCGGTCCAGCAGGGCCACCAGCTTCACCGTGGCCGCGCCCCGCGCCACCACATTGCGCATCAGAAATTCGGAGGTCACTCCAGAATCTACCAGGGTTTCCACCAGTAGAACGTCGGCGCCCTGAACCATCGGCTCGGGGCTATAGAAAATCTCCGTCGTATCGCCCCGTTCGGTGAAGTCGGGACGGATAAAGTGGCAGATCACCTCCGCGTCCAGCAAACGCATCAGGTCGGCCATGAAAACAAAGCCGTTCTCCAGCACACAGACCGCATGGATCACTTTACCCAGGAAATCGTTCGAGATCTGCCGGGCCAGCTCGCACACTCGCTCATGGATCTGTTCGGCGGTGAGTACGACACGATGATTGGCGGGAACATTTTCTCTCCTGCTCAAAGCGTCTCCTCCGTCGTACCGCCGGGCACAAGTCTTGCGTCCTCGGCTGTCCTCCGCGGGCTGGCTCCAGACACCTCAATCAGGATGATCTCCCCTGATTGATCGCCGGGGTTGAACCGCTGGGATGGGCCAAAGCCTTGCAACCAAACCAGCTCCCCGGCAGAATTGACCGCTACCGGCCACATCGCCCGCTGCCGCCCGGAAAGGTGCCGCATCTGCAACAACTCCTTCACCTTCTTGGGCGCCTTGGTGTGAACGGGCCAAAAGCGATCACCCGGACGCCAATTGCGTACCCGCAATTCCAGGCTCTGACCCGCAGGCACGCAGGATTCGAGCGCCGGGGCGCTCAACCCGTCACTTAGATTATATTCCGGTCCCGGTGGTTTATTCTGGCGGACCCGGCGGGCTCGCAAGGTTCCGCCAATTTCAGGAATGTACACCTCTCCGGGGATGGGCAGCGGATACTCGTAGTCGTTGGCCGCAAGGTCACAGCACTCCAGGATCAGTTCCGCTCCGGTTCGGGTGTTCGGAGCCCCGGTTGCAGTTGCCGGACATTTCGCGACGCGCCGCCACCGCCACGGCCACCGCAGTGCCACTTCATTGGCGCCTGGGGTAAGGATCATGTCCAGAACCTGCTGCGTGTGCTTGAAATCCATCGCTTCGGGCGTGACCTGGCGCACCAGGCGGCGCTGCAGCGCGACCGGCAGTTCGGCCAGTTCATCTATGCGCAGATGGACGGCAGATTCGTGGTGGTTACGTTGGCCGCTGCCGCCGCGCGATGGATCTCCTGCACCGCCATGGACCACGTCGGCAAGCGCCCCGCCGACCCGCTGCTGCCAGTAGGCTTCTTCCGTCTGCGCGATTGCCGCCAGCTCGGACAATCGCTCGAGAATGTCCGGATTAAAATCGCGGGCTAGCAGCGGCAGTAATTGATGGCGGACCCGGTTGCGCAGGTGCCGCAAGTCGCTATTGCTGGCGTCTTCGCGCCAGTCCTGGTCGAGCGTGCCTAAATAACTCCGTAATTCGCTGCGGTAGACCGGCAAAAAAGGCCGCACCACCGCTCCGCAAACGCGTCCCTGGCCGTCTTCGAGCCGGGCTGCCGGATAGATCCCGGCCAGACCGCGGGTCCAGGCGCCGCGCAACAAACGCAACAGTACGGTTTCGGCCTGATCGTCCAGCGTATGGGCCGTGACAATCTTGTCGACGGTGGCGCCGCGGCACAAGTCGTGGAAATAGGCGTAACGCAGTTCCCGTGCGGCCGTCTCCAGGCTCACATGTTTCTGGCGCGCGCAGGCAGGTGCGTTGCCGGAACGCGAATGAAAATCCAGGGCGAAACGCGCCGCCAGATCCTGGACAAAACGCTCATCGGCATCGGCCGCCGCCCCGCGAATCTGGTGGTTAAAGTGAACTACGGAAAGGACGAGTCCCAAAGCAGAGCGCAATTCGAGGAAGAGGCGCAAGGCGGCCACGGAATCGGCGCCACCGGAAACCGCAACGCCCAGGCGGTCGCCTGGCCGCAACAGTTCGTGCCGGCGCACATACGCCAGCACCCGCTCCTTCAGACTCTGCGCCACAGTGAAATCCTACACCCAGGGCCGCAGTTATTTCTGGACGGGGGTCAGGCCGCTGCCGTGCCGTACGTCGGCACCGCGTACCCAGAAGATAACGTCTTCGGCGATGTTGGTGGCGTGATCGGCGATGCGTTCGAAGTTGCGCGCGATCATGATGGTATCCAGGGCCTGGCGCGCCACCTCCGGGGACTCATGGATTGTCTTGTCCATGGCCACGAAGATTTCCTGGTTCATGCGGTCCACGACGTCGTCCCGCTCCAGTACCTCTTGCGCCAGTTCGGCATTGCCGGAGACGAAAGCCTCCAGCGCCTGGCGAATCATCTGGGCGGAGATGGAGGCCATCTCCGGAATGTCGGCAGCCAGTTCCGCCGCGGGGAAAGCAATCAAGTCCATCACCCGTTGTGCGATGTTCACCGCCTGGTCGCCCACCCGCTCCAGGTCGGCGTTGCTCTTGATCACGGCCAGGATGAATCGCAGGTCAATCGCCATGGGTTGCTGCATGGCCAGCAGGTCGAGCGCGAGATGATCAATCTCCCGCTCCGTCATATTGATCAGCACTTCGTTTTCGAAGACTTTCTGGCACAGCTCAGGAACGCGGCCCTGGTACGAGCGGACCGCCAAGTCGACGGAGTGCTCGGCCAGCCCTCCCATGGCCAGCAACTTGCCTTTCAGGTCATCGAGACCCTGCTGAAAACGCGTGCGCATCAGCCAAACCTTCCGGTGATGTAATCTTCCGTCCTTTTATCCGACGGCGTGGTGAAAATTTTCTCGGTCGAATCGAATTCGACCAGTTTGCCGAGCAGAAAGAAACCCGTGGAATCGGCGACGCGGCCCGCCTGCTGCATATTATGGGTAACAATAACGATCGTATACTGCGAACGCAGCTCAAAAATCAACTCTTCAATTTTTGCGGTGGAAATCGGATCCAGCGCGGAAGCCGGCTCGTCCATCAACAGGACTTCCGGCTGTACGGCCAAGGCCCGGGCAATGCACAATCTCTGCTGCTGGCCGCCCGACAGGCTGGCGCCCGAGCGCCTGGTGAGCTGGTCCTTCACCTCATCCCACAACGCGGCCATGTGTAGCGCGTGTTCCACTACCTCATTCAGTATGCGGCGGTTGCGGACCCCGTTCAGTTTCAGCCCTGCCGCCACATTGTCGTAGATGGACATGGCCGGGAAAGGGTTGGGTTTCTGAAATACCATTCCGACCCGCCGCCGCACCTGGACCGGCGAAGTGCCGTCCCCGTAGATGTCCAAGTTGCCGATCTTAACGGACCCGCTCACCCGGGCTCCGGGGATGGTTTCGTGCATGCGGTTCAGGCAGCGAATGAAAGTGGATTTGCCGCAGCCCGAAGGCCCGATGATGGCGGTCACCTGGTTGGCCGGGATTTCGATGCTGATGTCGTAAAGCGCCTGCACAGGCCCGAACCAGGCATTCACCCCGCGCACACTCATCTGCAGTCCCATCTGGATCAGGCGCTCCCTTTCATGACCCCACGAGCGGCGATCAAGCGAACTACCAGCACCGTCCCCATAATGATAGCAATTAGCACCAGCGCGCCCGCCCACGCCTGCCGGTGCCACTCGTCGAAGGGCGAAATCGCGTACGTGTAGATCTGCAGCGGTAAGGCGGCGATGGGCTGGTTCAATCGCAGTGTCCAGAACTGATTGCCGAAGGCGGTAAAGAGCAGGGGCGCCGTTTCTCCCGCCACGCGGGCGAACGCCAGCATGATGCCCGTAATCACGCCCGGCAAAGCGGTACGCAGCGTCACCCAGATCACGCTGCGCCACTCCGCCACCCCAAGTGCGAGCGCGGCCTCACGGATGGAGCGCGGCACCATGAGCAGCATTTCCTCCGTCGCACGGGTAATGGTGGGGATCATCATGATGCCCAGGGCTATCCCGCCGGCCAGCGCCGAGAAATGCCGCTGCCGCACCACCACCAGCGCATATACGGCAATGCCCATGACAATGGACGGCACACCATTCAGGACGTCCGCAATGAACCGCACTAACGTCGACAGCCGGCCGTGGCCATATTCGGACAGATAGATCCCCGCTCCGATTCCCAGCGGGATCCCAATTAAGGAAGAGATGCCCAAAATCAGTGCCGAGCCCACGATCGCGTTGCCCATGCCGCCCCCGGTTTCACCCACCGGCTTGGGCGCGTGCGTTAGGAACGCCCAATTCAGGGCCCCGGCGCCGCGAATCAGCAGATACACGAGGATTGCCACCAACGGCGCCAGTACCAGGAGCGCGGCCGATATCGCTCCCAGGGTCGCCAAACGGTCGGCAATAATCCGTTTCCAGGAAAAAGTCTTCTGGAGGTAGTTATTGTGCATGGCTGCTTACAGGTGTTCCGCGAGTCACGCTCCAGACCAGCACGCGTGCCAAGGCGTTCACCACCAGAGTCAGGATCAGTAGCACCAGTCCGATTTCCACCAAAGCGCTCAGGTACAAGTCGCCCGTCGCCTCGGTAAACTCATTGGCAATCACGCTCGCCATGGTGTAACCGGGTGCAAATAGAGACCTTGCGATCTCGGGGCGGTTGCCAATCACCATGGTCACTGCCATGGTTTCGCCCAAAGCCCGGCCCAGACCCAGAATAATGCCGCCCACGATTCCCGCCCGTGCATTGCGCAGCACGCCCACCCGGATCATCTCCCAGCGCGTTGCTCCCAGGGCCAGGGCTGCTTCCCGCTGGTGGCGCGGCACGGCAATGAGCACTTCGCGGGTAATTGACGATATGATGGGGATCACCATAATCGCCAAAATTATCCCGGCAGCCAGCATGCCTACCCCGTAGGGTGCCCCCTCAAACAGCCCGGTCCAGCCTAAGCTGGCAGCCAGCCAAGGCTCTATGTGCCGCCGAAGCAGCGGCACCAGCATGAAAATTGCCCACAAACCGTAGATTACGCTGGGAATAGCAGCCAGCAGATCAGTAGTAAAGGCCAACGGAGACCGCAACCAAGCTGGGCACATCTCAGTCAGATAAATTGCCAGCCCTACCGCCAGTGGCACGGCCAGTACCAGCGCCACCAACGAAGACACTAAAGTTCCATAAATAAAGGGCAAGGCGCCGAAATCACCGGTGACCGGGTCCCAGACCTGACTGCCAAAAAACTTCCAGCCAAAAGCATGCAAGGACAACCGGGACTCCACCACCAATTCGACCAGAATAAGGGCCACAATCGCCAGCACCGACAGTGCGCACACCACCATGGCATACCGAAAAACACGGTCCGCAACCGACGAAGCAGCTCCTGTGACACGGACTTTCGGGAAGGAAACAACCGGAGCAGCCTTGGCCTGAAAAAGCCTACTAGAGTCTGTTCTGGGTCGGAACAGCTTGGCCCGGTCCAAGATGCTACTCATCCTTTCGACGCTATAAGAGCAATGTTAAAGGAGTGTTAAAAGAGACATGCAAGTTATTGAAACTGGACCATACTTCTGAAGCGGTCCGATCACAAGACCTGCTCCCGTTTCCCGCCGGCTCAGCGACGGGAAACGGGAATACCTGGCTTCTCAGAAGCGGATCTGCTTTACTGCCGCACGTTCCCTCTGCGCTACGTTCGTAGGCAAGGGGGCATAATCGAGCTCTTGCACCATGGATTGGCCATGATCCAGCATCCAGTTCAGGAAGTCGACCATGATCTTTCCCTTGGCAGCATCTTTCCACTGTTTGGGAATTAACAAGTAGGTAAAGGTGGCAATAGGATAAGCGTCTTTGCTGCCCGCAGGATTGGTGATCGATACGCGAAAATCTTCCGGCATGCGTTTCATGGCCGCCGCAGCCGCGGTGGTCGATTCCAGACTACCTTTGACGAACATCCCAGCGGCGTTCTGAACGCTGCCAAAAGAAATCTTGTTCTGCAGGGCATAGATCAGTTCCACATAGCCAATCGCGCCATCCATTTGGCGAACCTGGCCTGCAACCCCTTCATTTCCTTTGCCTCCCAGACCCACCGGCCAGTTTACCGAAGTGTTGCTGCCCACCTTGCTCTTCCATTCCGGGCTGACCTTGGAAAGATAATCGGTGAAGACAAAGGTTGTGCCGCTGCCATCGGAACGGTGGATAACTACGATAGGCTTATTCGGCAGAACAACGCCGGCGTTGACTTTCGCAATCAGCGGGTCGTTCCACTTAGTGATCTGCCCCAAGTAAATGCCCACCAGAATCTGAGACGTAAATTTCAGCTCGGCTGTCACTTCCGGGAGGTTATAGGCCGGCACGACCGAACCCAGTACGGTCGGGAGCTGGAAAATCGGCATTGGCATCTGCTTCAATTGCTCGTCACTCAAGGGCATGTCGCTTGCGCCAAAGTCCACGGTACCTTGCTGGAGCTGCTTGATTCCCCCGCCGCTACCGATAGATTGGTAGTTGATTTGCACATTGGGGTGCAGCTTGTTGTACTCGTTAAACCACTTCGAGTAAATCGGGTACGGGAAGGTCGCCCCTGCCGCGTTCAGGGTGTCGGCACCCAGTGCAGCCCCCGCGCACATCAAAACCAGCATCACAACGAGCAACTTTCGCATTGCGCACTCCTCGTCAGAAATCGTTTTCCATCTTAGACACTACACTGCTAATTCTGCTCCCAATTTGTTAAAGAAATGTTACAAATGCATGACGGCGGCATTAAAGGCCCGCCAAAGGACACTCGTCTTTAATCTCGGACGGCTGGCCGATTCTGGGTATCTTTCTCACCCGGAACAAAAGCCAAAGGGATGGTGAAGTAGAAGGTTGAGCCACGCCCCAAGTGGCTTTCGGCACGCACATCGCCTTCGTGGGCGCGCACGATGTGCTTGACGATGGCCAATCCCAAGCCAGTCCCCCCGGACTCGCGGGAACGCGCCTTATCCACACGATAAAAGCGCTCGAACAAGCGAGGCAGATGTTCCGACGCGATCCCAGGGCCGTAATCGCGCACGTAAAACTCGACCACCTCGGCCCGCGAAGACGCCCCCAGTACAATCTTACCGCCCTCCCGGGCATAGGCGATGGCATTGATGATGAGGTTGGCGAACACCTGATGAATGGCCTCCGGGTCGGCCGGCACCGGGTCGTGCGTGGTGTCTTCGACCACCAATTCCAGGCCCTGCTCCCGCGCGGCCATACCAAAAGTCTCCAAGGCATCCTGGAGAAGATCGGAGGGATCGGTTTGCCGCCGTGCAAACTGTTGTTCGCCCGATTCCACGCGCGCCAGGACCAATAGGTCGTCGGTGAGCCGGGTCATGCGCGCTGTGTTCTTCAGAATGATATCCAGCGACTCGCGCGTGGCGTCGTCCGCCGCGGGCGAATCCAACAACATCTCCGTGTAACCGCGTACCGAGGTTAACGGCGTCCGCAACTCGTGCGACACGTTGGCGATAAAGTCGCGGCGTGTCTTTTCCACCCGCTCGATGTCGGAAAGGTCGTGTAGCACGGCAACCGCGCCCGGCACGGCGCCCGCCGCCGAACCCGGGCGCGCCCCATTGCGATAGAGCGGCATGGGCGCGGCCGTGACCTGGAAGACCCGCCCCGGAAGCAGGGCCGTGGCACGCGCGCTGCACGTCTCCCGCCGGCGCAGCGCTCCCTCCAGGGCGGCCAGGAAGCTGGGATCGCGAACCGTTTCCACCACCGGCGCGCCCACGCGTCCGCCGGTGCTTACCAGCCGCTTCATCCGGCCGTTCACCCACAGGACCTTGCCTTCGGCATCGACCGCTATAACCGCCTCCTGCATGCTGTTGAGTAAGGATTCCAGTTGCCGGCGGCTGGTCTCCACCGCGGCAAAACTCTCCTCCAGCTTGCGTGCAGTACGATCCAGCGCCGCGGCTACCACGGCAATCTCATCGCTGGAGTGCTGGTCGATACGTGCGGACAGATTGCCGGCGGCGATTTGTTCGGCAAACGCAACGATGCGCCGCAGCCGCCCGGATACGAGCTGGGCGAGGAAAACGGCGGCGCTCAGGGCTACTAACAATCCAATGGCCGATCCGATCCAGACGCTTCGCCGTACCGTGGCCTCCGTCTGCCGTAGTGCCGAAAGCGGAAAGGACATGCGCACGGCCCCGCCGGAGATCGGGAGGGCTACATACACGTAGGGAACCCCGAAGGTCCCGCTGGGCCGGGTAGCGATTCCGGTTTGCCCCTGCAGGGCCGCCACGAACTCCGGCCGGGTGGCGTGATTCTCCATGGTTTTCGGGTCGGCGTGCGAGTCGGCCAGCACCTGGCCACGGGTATCGATGATGGTGACGCGCACGCCCCCGGCTGCGGCCGTTTGCTTGGCCAGTTGTTGGAGGTCAATTCCCCCGGGGCCAGGCAAGCGAGGCAGTTCCTGCGCGAACAGGCGGGTCTTCTCCAGCAGGCTCCGTTCAATTTCTACTTGCAGCGTCTTCTTCCAGGCGCGGCCGATAGTGAGGCTCAACGTCAGCGTCGCGGCCGCCAGAACCGTCAGGAAGAACACGAACAGCTTGAAAAATACCCCTCGCCTCACTTGGGTACCTCGAAACGGTAACCGGCGCCGCGCATGGTCTTAAGATGACGCGGGTTTTCCGGATCACGCTCGATCTTTTCCCGCAATCGCCGGATATATACGTCCACAGACCGCGGAGTGACGAAGGCCGTATCACGCCAGACCGCATCCAGTAGCTGGTCGCGGGTGAATACCCGGCCGGGATGCCGCGCCAGGTAGTCCAGAAGCCGAAACTCGGTCGCCGTGGTGGGTACCGCTTTGCCTCGTACGGTCAGGGCCATGGCACCGCTATCGATCTCAATGTCCCCCGCCTTGACCAGCGCTGGCGGCAGCGGCTGCTCAAAACGCCGCAGCACGGCCCGGACACGCGCCACCAGTTCTCGCGGACTGAACGGCTTAGTGATATAGTCGTCCGCCCCCAGTTCCAGCCCCACCACTCGGTCCGCTTCCGAGGTCTTGGCGGTAAGAAAAATCACCGGAACAGCCGTTAGCCCCGGAGTCTGCCGGATGCGCCGACACAAGTCGAGGCCGTCCCCGCCCGGAACCATGATGTCGAGCAGGAAAAGTGAAGGAACTTCCTTTTCCGCGTCGTTGAGAACCCCGGCGGCGGTGGGAAACGGCCGCACGTTGAACCCCGCATTTTCCAACTGTTGCCGGACCAACTGCCGGATGTCGGTATCGTCTTCGACTACAAAAATAGTGCGCTTCACGCCCACATTGTAGCCGAGTACTCTGTCTATCCGTTCACAATTACCGCGGGAAATCTCACTTTCCGGCGGCGGCCCGGCGGTAAGCGCGCTGGAACTTGTTCCTGGGTTGACCACTTCGCGGGGCTGCGACGGCTCAGGGCTTTGCCTCATTTCGCGGACGAAATTAACCTGAAATTCATATTGTCGTGCGCACCCGGGATGGATTTTGCGGCCCGAAATCAGCTACTCTGGATCGCCCAATGTAGGGACTTCGCTATGCCCTTGAACATCTGCGTGTTCTGTTCGTCGAGTGATGTGGTCGAGCCGGCGTATTTTGCCGCTGCCACCGAACTGGGCGCCACCATGGCGGAGCGGGCCGACGTCTTAATTTACGGCGGCACCAATATTGGATTAATGGGCGCCCTGGCCCGGAGCATGCGCGAGCACAACGGCCGGGTGGTAGGCGTCATTCCTACGTTCATCGCGAGCCGCGGTTTGGCCTACGCCCCCGCCGATGAAATGATCCTCACCCGCGACTTGCGGGAGCGCAAAGCGCGCATGGAAGAACGCGCCGATGCTTTTGTAGCCTTGCCCGGCGGATTCGGCACCCTGGAAGAGATGCTGGAGATCATAACTCTCAAGCAGCTTCAGCGGCACACCAAGCCGGTGATCTTCCTGAATACCGAGGGCTTCTACGACCCGCTTCTCGCGCTTTTCGAGCACATGCGCGAGCATCGCTTTACCAAACCGGACTCCCCGGCGCTGTATCACTTCGCCGCCGCGGTGGCCGCGGTGTTTCGCTACCTGGATGAATATCAACCGCCCAGGATCGAAGCCAAGTGGTCCCGCACTACCAAGTGATAGCGCCGGTCAGCGATCTTCGCTCGGGACGCCGGCGGCCTTGCTCTCGTGCGGTTGTTTGCCACGCTGGCGGATCAGATCGATAAATGCCGTGGCGGCGCGGGGCAAAGTGCGATCGGCACGGTAGATCAGACCCAGTTCCCGCCACATCGCTTCGCAATCTTCCAGGTCCACCAGTTTGGCCTCGCCCGATTTCACTTCGTCGCGGGCAAAGCTCGCGCTGATGATGGACACGCCCAGGCCCGCTACCACGAAGCTCTTGATCATTCCGATACTGGGCAGTTCCATCCGCACGCGCAACTGGGGGCCGTAAGGGCGGAACAGTTTGTCCAGCATCTGCCGGGTGTAACCCGTTTTCGGAAAGATAAAAGGCTGCGAGACTACCTCCGCCAGGGGTACCGCCTTGTGTTTCGCCAGCGGATTGCGGGCGGCGACCATCAACATCAGCCGGTCGCGGAAAATGGGCTGGACCTTCAGGCTGGGGGATTTGACCGGCAAAGTTACAATGCCTACGTCCACCGAACCGTCCTCGACCCGCTCCAGAATCTTGCGGCTGAAATTGCGATAGATGGTGATCTGTACGGCCGGGTATTGGCGCGTGTACTCGGCAAAGACGTCGGGCAGGACGTATAAGCAGGTGGCCTCATTGGCGCCGATGGCCAGAATGCCGCGCGGCGCGCTGCCTTGATCGGCAACCGCGCGCAAGGATTCGTCCCGCATGCGCAACATCCGGCTGGCGTATTCGAAGAACACCTCGCCGGCGGGCGTCAGACGGACGGATTTGCCCGCTCGGTCCAGCAGTTTTTCGCCATACTCCTGTTCGAGCTGCCGGATCTGGGCGCTGACTGCCGACTGCGAACGAAACACCTTTTGGCCGGCACGCGAAAAGTTTCCCAGTTTCGCAACCTCGAGGAACGTCGTCAGTTGATCAAAGTCCATAGCGCCTTCCAAGCCGGCGGAATGCCGCCGATTGGCCCCGTCGAACGCACAAATTATACGGCGAAGCGTGAGAAGACAGAAACCAGAAGTCGAAAGTCAGAAGTCAGAAGTCAGGGAAGTCAGAAGTCAAAAGAAAAGAACGGTTATCTTCTGACCTCCGATTCCGTTCACGTGGCTTTCTTCTGACTGTCGGCTTCCGGCTTCTGAACTTCGGTGGGACGAAAATGGGGGGGCCAAAGCGGGCTCTTCAGTTGACCCTAATTCACTGCCTTCTGTTTCCGATCTTCTGTCTTCTGTCTTCCGTCTTCCGTCTCCCGGCTTCTGACTTCTGACTTCTGACTTCTGACTCTGACTCTGACTCTGACTTTGACTTTGACTTTGACTTTGACTCTAACTCTGACTTTGACTCTGACTTCTACGCCGAGCTGCGCAGGAACTGATCGATGGCCGCGGCGGCGCGCCGCCCTTCGGCGATGGCCCAGACAACCAGTGACTGCCCACGGCGCATATCGCCGGCCGCGAATACGCCGGGGACAGAGGTCATATACTCGCTGTTTGCCTGCACGTTACCGCGCGAGTCAAGCGCAACCCCGAGTTCCTGCAACATCCCGCCTCGTACCGGACCCAGGAAACCCATGGCCAGGAGAACCAAGTCTGCCGGGATGACAAACTCCGTCCCGGCCACCGGCTCGAATTTGGGAGGAGGTCCAACGCGAACCACCTGCAGGGCTTCCACCCGGCCTTTATCGCCGAGGAATTTCACGGCGGTAATGCTCCATTCGCGCGCCCCGCCCTCTTCGTGCGAGCTTTCCGTGCGCAGTTGCATGGGCCAAAGCGGCCAGGGTGTCTGCGGCGCACGTTCCTTGGGCGGCATGGGCATGATTTCCAGTTGGGTCACCGAGGCGGCTTGCTGGCGGTGCGAGGTGCCCAGGCAGTCGGCGCCGGTATCGCCCCCGCCGATGATTACCACGTGACTGCCGGTAGCCAGGATCGGCTGCGAGTTCTCCGCCTCCTCGCCGTAAAAACGCCGGGTAGCCTGAGTCAGGAAGGGCACGGCGAAGTGAATGCCTTGCAGTCCGCGGCCGGGCAACGAAAGATCCCGCGCTTGCTCCGCGCCGCCGGCCAGCAGGACCGCGTCGAACTCATGCAAGGCCCCCACCGGCACGTTGCTGCCGATATGGGCCCCGGTGCGGAATTGCACGCCCTCGGCGGTCATCTGTTCAAGGCGGCGATCGAGGAGGTGCTTTTCCAGTTTGAAATTGGGGATACCGTAGCGCATCAGGCCGCCCAGGCGGTCTGCTTTTTCGAACACCGTAACCCCATGTCCGGCGCGTGCCAACTGTTGCGCGGCGGCCAATCCCGCCGGACCGGAGCCCACGATGGCCACCCGCTTCCCGCTCGAGGTCTCCGGCACCTGGGGCGCAATCCACCCTTCCCGCCAGCCGCGGTCCACCAGTTCTTTCTCAATATTGCGGATGGTTACCGGCGGCTCATTGATGCCGAGCACGCAGGCGGCCTCACAGGGCGCCGGACAAATGCGGCCGGTGAACTCGGGAAAGTTGTTGGTCGCGTGCAACCGGCGGAGCGCTTCCCGCCAGCGGTTGCGGTAGGCAAGATCGTTCCAATCGGGAATCAGGTTGTTCAGCGGGCAACCGGTGTGACAGAAAGGCACGCCGCAATCCATGCAGCGCGCCCCTTGCAGCCGTAACTTGTCCGCGGGGAATTCCTGGTAAATCTCAAACCAATCCTTCACCCGCTCGCCCGGAGGGCGACGCACCGGAAGCTCACGACCGTATTCCATGAAGCCAGTAACTTTTCCCATAACCTGCTAATTCCGTTTCCCGTTCCCCGTTAGCCGTTTCCCGTCGAACCAAGGTGGGTTACGGGAAACGGCTAACGCCCTTCAATTAATCTGCGGCCGATGGTCCCGCGCCGGCCGCGGCCACTTCCACGCCCAGCGCGCGTATCGGTTCGTAGGGCTGCTGCGTGCGTGGAACTCCCAGCACGCGCTTGTATTCATGCGGGAACACCTTGATGAATCGCGCCTGGGTTTCGGCCCAATGATTCAAGATCCAGCGGGCGCGCAAGCTGCCGGTTAATTCGGCATGGCGGGCAATCAGCCGATGCAGGAGTTCCACATCTTTGTTCTCAATGACGGGCTCCAGATCCACCATGGCCAGGTTGCAGCGCTTGCGGCTGAAGTCGTCTTCTTCGTCGAAGATGTAGGCAATGCCCCCGCTCATTCCGGCAGCGAAGTTGCGGCCACACTTGCCGAGCACCACCGCGAGACCTTTGGTCATATACTCACAGCCATGATCGCCCAGGCCTTCGACCACCGTGGTCGCCCCGGAATTGCGCACGGCAAAACGCTCGCCGGCCACACCGCTGAAAAACGCTTCCCCGCCGGTGGCCCCGTATAGACAGGTATTGCCGATCAACACGTTCTGTTCGGCCGCAAAAATAGACCGGCGCGGCGGATAGACGATGAGCCGTCCGCCGGAAAGGCCCTTGCCGATGTAATCGTTGGCATCGCCTTCCAGTTCCAGGGTTATACCCTTGGCCAGAAATGCGCCAAAGCTCTGGCCCGCTGAGCCGGTAAATTTGAAGTGAATGGTATCGTCGGGCAGGCCGGCAGAGCCGTAGCGGCGCGCCACTTCTCCGCTCAGCATAGTGCCTACCGTGCGGTGGACGTTGCGAATCTCCAGTTCCTGCTTGACCAGCGCCTTCTGTTCCAGGGCGGGCTGGGCGATTGCGATCAGCTGATGATCGAGCGCCTGGTGCAGGCCATGGTCTTGCGCCTGTACGCAGCGGCGTCCCACCCGCTGGGGCATCTCCGGGCGGTACAGGATAGCGCTGAAGTCCAATCCCCGGGCCTTCCAATGTTCCACTGCCGGGCGGGCTTCCAGCATGTCGCTGCGGCCGATCATCTCGTCCATAGTGCGGAAGCCCATCTGGGCCATCAATTCCCGCACATGCTCGGCCACGAAGAAGAAATACTTGATCACATGTTCCGGCTGGCCCTGGAATTTCTGGCGCAGCAGGGGATCCTGCGTGGCAATGCCGACGGGACAGGTGTTGAGGTGGCACTTGCGGGCCATCACGCAACCCAGGGCGATCAAGGGCATGGTGGCGAAGCCGAATTCTTCGGCCCCCAGCAAGGCGGCGATGGCCACATCGCGCCCGGTCTGCAATTTGCCGTCGGTCTGCACCCGGATGCGGCTGCGCAGGTCGTTCATTACCAGCACCTGTTGGGTTTCCGCCAGGCCGAGTTCCCAGGGGATGCCGGCATGTTTGATGGAGCTAAGCGGGGAGGCGCCGGTGCCGCCGCTATCGCCACTGATGAGCACCACGTCGGCGTGCGCCTTGGAAACCCCCGCGGCGATGGTCCCCACACCCACCTCAGAAACCAGCTTCACCGAAATGCGGGCCCGCGGGTTCGCGTTCTTCAGGTCGTAGATAAGCTGCGCCAGGTCCTCGATGGAGTAGATGTCGTGATGGGGCGGCGGCGAGATCAGGCCTACACCCGGGATGGAGTGCCGGATGCGGGCAATAACCTCGTCCACCTTGTGGCCGGGTAGCTGGCCGCCTTCCCCGGGCTTGGCGCCTTGCGCCATCTTGATCTGCAACTCGTCGGCATTGACCAGGTAATTCGTCGTTACGCCGAAACGCGCGGACGCGACCTGCTTGATGGCGCTGCGCAGGGAATCTCCATTGGGCAAGGGCGCGAAGCGGGCTTCATCCTCGCCGCCTTCGCCGGTGTTGGATTTGCCGCCCAGCCGGTTCATGGCGATGGCCAGCGTCTCATGGGCCTCTTTGCTGATCGAGCCAAAAGACATGGCGCCGGTGGTAAAGCGCTTCACGATTTCCGCGGCCGGTTCCACCTCTGCCAGCAGAACCGGCTGGGGCGACTTCTTCAGCTGCATTAATCCGCGCAAGGTGCAGAACTGCCGGTTTTGTTCGTCCACGGAAGCCGCGAACTGTTTGAACAGCTCGTAGCTGGACTGGCGGACCGCATGCTGCACGCCGCTGATGGTTTGCGGGTTGACCAGGTGATACTCGCCGCCCGTGCGGAAGGCATAACTGCCGCCGACCGGCAACTCGGTTTCGTTTTCGCCGATCGGCCGGAAGGCCTGCTCGTGCTTCAGCGCCGCTTCGCGCGCCAGCGTGCCCAGGCCGACGCCGTCGATGCGCGAGGCTGTGCCGGTAAAGTATTTCTGCACCAGGGCCTTGCTGAGCCCGATGGCCTCGAATACCTGAGCGCCGCGATAGCTCTGTAAGGTGGAAATCCCCATCTTGGAAAAGGTCTTGAGCAAACCTTTATTGACAGCCTTGACGAAATTCTTCGCCGCCTTTTCGGCCGTGATCTCTTCCGGCAGCAGGCCGCGGCGGGCAAGATCTTCCAGCGTTTCGAAGGCCAGGTAGGGATTGACCGCGCTGGCGCCATACCCGATCAGCAGCGCGAAGTGCATCACTTCGCGCGGTTCCCCCGATTCCACAATCAACGCCACCTGGGTGCGAGTTTCTTCGCGCACCAGGTGATTGTGCAAGGCGCTGAGGGCCAGCATCGAGGGGATGGGAGCAAACTCGTCGTCCAGACCCCGGTCGGAGATGATCAGCAGCGTGTATCCACTTTGAATCGCCAGGGAAGCGCGCCGGCACAAGCCAGCGAGCGCCCGCTCCAGTTCGCGTTCCCCGCCGTCCACGCGGAACAGGGCCGACAAGGTGGTCGCCAGGAAATCACCCTGGGATACCCGGCGAAGCTTTTCCAGATCGTAGTTGGTGAGAATGGGCTGTTCCAGCTTCAGGGTATGGCAGTTCCGGGGCGCCTCGTCCAGGATGTTGCGCTCCGTCCCGATATAGCTGGTAAGGGACATCACCATCTCTTCGCGGATCGGGTCGATGGGGGGATTGGTGACCTGCGCGAAGAGCTGCTTGAAGTAATTGAACAGCGGCTGTGGCCGGTCGCTCAGACAGGCCAGCGGGGTGTCTGTACCCATCGAGCCGATAGGTTCTTCTCCCTTTTCGGCCATGGGGCCCAGGATGAATTTGAGATCCTCCTCGGTATAACCAAAAGCTCTTTGCCGGCTGAGGATCGTATCGTGGTCGGAGCCGATTACGCGCGGCGGCTCCGGCAACTGATCGAGCGTGATCTGGTTTCCCTGAAGCCATTGCCGGTAAGGCTGGCGCGCGCAGAGGCGTTGCTTGATCTCGCGGTCGCTGACGATGCGTCCTTCGACCGTATCCACCAGGAACATCTTTCCCGGTTGCAGACGGCCCTTGAGTTTGACTTCTTCCGGCGCGAAGGGAAGCACCCCGGCTTCCGAGGCCATGACGGCGAGGTCATCGTTAGTGATCAAATAGCGCGCGGGGCGCAGTCCGTTGCGGTCGAGGGTCGCGCCGATGAGCCGTCCATCGGTAAAGGCGATAGCCGCCGGTCCATCCCAGGGCTCCATCAGGGAAGCGTGGTACTCGTAAAACGCGCGCTTCTCGTCCCGCATGTGCGGATTGCCCGCCCATGCCTCGGGAATCAGCATGGCCATCGCATGGGGCAAACTGCGGCCCCCATGGAAAATCATTTCCAGCGCATTGTCGAACATGGCCGAGTCGCTGCCGCCCGGCTGAATGATGGGGAACAGTTTCTTGATATCGTCGCCGAACAATTCGGAGGCGAGCACCGACTGGCGGGCATGCATCCAGTTGACGTTGCCCTTCAGCGTGTTGATCTCTCCATTGTGGGCGATGTAGCGATAGGGGTGGGCCAACTGCCAGCTGGGAAAGGTATTGGTGGAAAAGCGCTGGTGCACCAGGCAGAGCGCGGTGACCACGGTGGGATCGGAGAGATCGCTATAAAAGCGCACAATCTGTGGGGCCAGCAGCAGACCTTTGTAAACGATGGTGCGGGCCGACCAGGAGGAAACGTAAAAAACCTCCTTATGCTCAATATCGGAAGCGGCAATCTGCGTTTCCGCACGCTTCCGGGCCACAAAAAGCTTGCGCTCGAAGGCGTCTTCGCTCAGGCTCGCCGGCCGGGCGACGAACATCTGCTCGGTATAGGGCTGTGACCCGCGCGCCACGCGGCCCAGGGCGGTGCTGTCCACGGGCGTGTCGCGCCAGCCCAGGACGCTGAGCCCTTCCTCCCGCACCACCCGCTCCAGCACCGCTTCGCAGCGCAGGCGCGCATTCTTGCCCACGGGAAAGAAGGCCATGGCCACGCCGTAATGGCCGGGAGCCGGCAAAGTAAATCCCAGCTTGGCGCATTCCCGCGCGAAAAACTGATGCGGAATTTGAATGAGCACGCCGGCGCCGTCACCCGTTTCCGGATCGCAACCGCAAGCCCCGCGGTGCGTCAGGTTGATCAGCACCGCAATGCCCTTCTCGAGAATTTCGTGGGAACGCTGTCCCTTAATGCTGGCGACAAACCCGATCCCGCAGGCGTCGTGTTCGTGGGCAGGATGGTAGAGGCCCTGCGGCGCCGGCAGGCCGCAAGCGCGACACTCGTACCCTTGAGCCTCCGTGGAGCTTTGCTTCTTCATGAGTGACCGGTCCCGGTTTATTAATCCTCTTTCTGTAGCGCGCTGGGGGCTGGAAGTAAAACGCAGAGTTTAGATGCGATATATGAGATTTTTGAATTGGCGTAAAACCCGCCTGCACGCGCAAAATTATTATTAACCCGTAGGTGAAGCCGATGTCAGCGTATGCCTCCGCTCTCTACTCCGGCACGTGCCAGCGGCCGGGCCGGGGTAGCGGCTTCGCCGGGATACCTGCATGAGGCCGTGATTACCCCCTCCTCCAGCCACTGATTTAGGTACGGCTCTCGGAGTGAGGTACTTACCTACTAGGGATGGTTTTTTTCGAATGCCGGTTGCAAGCGTCGTGTCGGAAAGTGAGGGCGATCTCGGATGGCAATGGCAAGCGCAGTCTCCAATGCTAGCGCCGCGATGCTGGCGCAAAAACGGGTGGCGGTGCTGGGCGCGGGAAAGATCGGGGGCATCCTGCTGCGCGCCCTGCTCGATCAGGGGCTGCTGACGCCCGAACGAACCTGTGCTACCGTGCAGCACGCGGAGCGTGCCCGGACTCTGGCGCGAACGTACAACGTGGCGGTTGGCACTGAAAACCTGAAAGCGGTGCGTGACGCCGACGTGGTGCTGATCTGCGTCAAGCCGCAGCAGGTCAAACAACTCCTGGAAGAGGTGCGGGACGCAGCTCGGCCGGAGCAGTTGTTCATTTCCGTGGCCGCCTCGGTTCCGACCGCGTTTATTGAGAAGGGGCTGGCGGCAAAAATACCGGTTATCCGGGCCATGCCCAACACCCCCTGCAGCGTGCGTCGCGGTATGACCGCCCTGTGCAAGGGAAGCTATGCCGAGGACGCGCACGTGGAACTCGCCCAGGCCCTGTTCGAGACCGTGGGCCGCACCGCGGTGGTTGACGAGAAGCACATGGACGCCATTACCGGTCTCTCCGCCAGCGGGCCGGCCTATCTCTACATTATTCTGGAATCGCTCGCCGAAGCCGGCGTTAAAGTCGGCCTGCCGCGCGACCTTGCCACCCTGCTGGCGGCACAGACCATGCTGGGCGCATCCAGCGTGGTATTGGAGACCGGCCATCATCCGGCACTGCTGAAAGACGAAGTGACCACGCCGGCAGGCTGTACGATCGACGGCATTCTGGAACTGGAAGAAGGCAAGTTGCGGGTCACGCTGATTAAGGCCGTGGTCAAGGCCGCGCACCGCGCTCGCGAACTGATGTTCAACCAGTAACTGGGGTAACGAGCCATAAGAGTTAATGATCGAAGGTAACGGATTCCGTGATACCGGTTGACAGCGTTTCGGGGAAAGAGGTACAGTAACTGCCACGTTCATGAGCTCATTGCGACAAACCGCCGCTCTGCTGCCGATCATTATTACCATCGGCGTCGGTGTGTGCGGCCGGCGCATGGTCCTGCGAATTACAGGCCTGCAGCCGGCGCGATGGGGCAAATGAGACGGTAGCCAAGACCTAAAGCTCAATGCAACCCACCGCCGGAAGAAAGAGGCGCGTGGGTTTTGTCGTTTCTGGGGGTTTTCGGCAAGGGAGACAGCGGAACTTATGATCGTGATGAAATTTGGCGGGACCTCGGTCGAAGATGCAAGCGCAATCGAGCGCGTCGCGGCCATTGTCGGCGGCCGGCGCCAGCAGAAGCCGGTCGTTATCGTTAGCGCCCTGGCGCGGGTTACCGACCAGTTGCTGACCATGGCCCGGGCGGCGGCCGGGGATGATCTCGAGTCGGCTTTGAGCCTGGCCCGCGCGGCGCGCGAGCGCCATCAGGCGACCGCGGAGCAGTTGCTTCCCCCGCCGGCTTACGGCGAGTTCCGACCGGCACTGGCCCAGAAATTTGACGAGCTGGATAACCTGCTGCGCGGCATTACGGCCGTGGGCGAGCTGTCCCCGCGCACCACCGATTACGTGCTTTCTTTCGGCGAGTTGCTGTCGAGCGCCATGGTACACGCCTACTTCGCTGCGCGCGGCATGCGGTCGGCACTGGTGGATGCGCGCGAATGCATCCTTACCGATGCGCAGCATACGCGCGCCGTGCCCGACTTCGAGCAGAGCTACCCGAAGCTGGCGGCGCGGCTGCAACCGATTTTGGACGCGGAGGGCGTACCGGTGATGGCTGGTTTCCTGGGCGCGACTGCCGATGGTGTGACCACCACCATCGGGCGGGGCGGTTCAGATTTTTCCGCGGCCATCGTGGGTGCCGCGCTCGAGGCCACGCGGATTGAAATCTGGACGGATGTGGATGGAGTGAAAACCACGGACCCGAACCTTTGTCCCGATGCCCGGCGGCTGCCGGAAATCAGCTTCGATGAGGCGGCGGAGCTGGCGTTTTTCGGCGCCAAGGTGCTGCATCCGGCGACCATGCTCCCGGCCATGCAAAAGAATATTCCCGTGTACGTGCTGAACTCGCGCAATCCGGACAACGAGGGCACTTGCGTGCGGGCGCACGCCCAGCCTTCGCCCGGCCGGATCAAGGCGATTGCGGCCAAGAAGAATATGACCATCGTCAATATGAAGGCCGCGCGCATGTTGATCACCCACGGGTTTCTGCACGACGTCTTCGAAGTTTTCAAGCGGCACCAAGTGCCGGTGGACACGGTTTCCACTTCGGAAGTCAGCGTCTCGCTGACCGTCGACTCCAAGCTGAATATCAGTAACGTGCTGGCGGACCTGAGCGCCTTTATCGATGTCGAGACCGAGCCCGGCAAGGCCATCGTTTGCGTCATCGGCGACGACCTGCGCGGCACTCCGGGGACGCTGGCGCGTGTTTCCAGCGCTCTGGGCGATGTCAACATTCGCATGGTTACCCAAGGCGCCTCGGAGATCAACATCAGCTTCGTCATTGAAGAAAAAGACGTGCCGGAAGCGGTGCGACGCTTGCATCGGCTCGTCCTGGCGTCCTGGCAGAGAGATTCGAAGGCTCAGGGAGCTGGGGCGAACGAGGCGTAGGGCCGGGAGGAAAAGGCAACATCCACCACAGAGGCACAGAGACACAGAGATGAATACGCCGCAAAAACGAATTCAAGGAATTCCTGATCTTTCTCTGTGTCTCTGTGGTGGGTTTGGCTTAACGCGCAAGAGAAAGAGAAACCCCAATGAACGATTCCGGCAAGCGACATAGCGGGGCCATTACGGACGGCGCCAGCCGTGCACCGGCTCGTGCCATGCTAAAAGCCGTCGGCTTTACCGACGAGGATTTGCGAAAGCCGATCATTGGCGTGGCCAACACCTGGATTGAGATCGGTCCCTGCAACTACCACCTCAAAGATCTTGCCCAGTGCGTGAAGACGGGCATCCGCGCCGCCGGCGGCACTCCCATGGAGTTCTGCACGGTCTCGATTTCCGACGGAATCACCATGGGCAGCGAAGGCATGAAAGCTTCCTTGATCAGCCGGGAGGTGATTGCCGATTCGATTGAACTGGTGGCGCGGGGCAACATGTTCGACGGGCTGATCGTGCTGGTGGGCTGCGACAAGACTATCCCGGGCGGGGTCATGGGATTGCTGCGTGCCAATGTCCCCGGCATGGTCCTGTATGGCGGCTCGATCGCCCCCGGGGTATTTCAGAACCACGATGTCACCATCCAGGATGTTTTCGAAGCCGTAGGCGCCCATGGCAAGGGCAAGATGAGCGATGCGGAGCTGCGCGACCTGGAAAATCGGGCTTGTCCCGGCGCGGGCGCCTGTGGCGGGCAGTTCACCGCCAACACCATGGCTACGGCCTGCGAGTTCCTGGGCATTGCCCCCATGCTGGTATCCAGTGTGCCGGCCACCGATTCGCAGAAGGGAGCGGCGGCGGAACGGGCAGGGGCGCTGTTGATGGATTTGGTGCGGCGCGACCTGCGCCCGCGCCAGATCGTGACGCGGGACGCCTTGGAGAACGCGATCGCGAGCGTCTGTGCCAGCGGCGGCTCAACCAATGCGGTGTTGCACCTGCTGGCCATTGCGCACGAGTCGGGCCTGCCCCTGAAGATTGAAGATTTCGACCGCATCAGCCGGCAAGTGCCCTTACTGGCCGACCTCAAGCCAAGCGGCCGATTCATGGCCATTGACATGTTCCGCGCCGGCGGCACGCCGCTGCTCGCCCGGCGGCTCAAGGAATTGGGCTTGCTCAAGGCGGATGCGCCGACCGTGACCGGCAAGACCATCGGCGCCGAAGCCGAAGGCGCGCGGGAAACTCCGGGGCAGGAAGTGTTGCGGCCCGCCAAGCAGCCGATCAAGCCCACCGGGGGATTGGTGATCCTGAAAGGCAACCTGGCGCCGGATGGCTGTGTACTGAAAGTAGCAGGGCACAGCATTCAGCACTTTCGCGGCACAGCGCGGGTTTTCGACAGCGAAGAAGCGGCATTTGCCGCCGTGCAGTCGGGCGCCATCAAGGCGGGCGATGTGATCGTCATTCGCTATGAAGGCCCCAAGGGCGGGCCGGGCATGCGCGAAATGCTGGCCGTGACCGGGGCGGTGCAGGGCGCCGGGCTGGGCGATTCCGTGGCGCTACTGACCGACGGCCGTTTCTCGGGCGCCACCCACGGCTTGATGGCTGGGCATGTGGCGCCGGAAGCCGCTCACGGCGGGCCGATCGCCGCCGTGCGCGACGGCGACCCCATTGAATTCGATGTACCCGCGCGGGAGTTGCGGGTCCTCATCTCCGAGCCGGAGATGAAGGCCCGCCTGGCAAAGTGGACGCCTCCGCCCCCGCAGTACACGCACGGCGTATTCGCGAAGTACGCGCGTAGCGTGTCCTCGGCGGCCAAAGGCGCGGTGAGCGAATAAGGACGGGAATTCGTCGGAGATAGGAATATTTATGACAGCAAAGAAACTGACAGGCGCCGAGATCATCTGGGAATGTCTTGCGCTGGAAGGTGTGACCCACGTGTTCGGCTATCCCGGTGGGGCTATCTTGCCGACTTACGACGCCATCTGGAAATATCCCCAGATCCACCATGTTTTAACCCGGCACGAGCAGGGCGCCACCCACATGGCGGACGGCTACGCCCGGGCCAGCGGCAAAGTGGGTGTTGCCATAGCCACCTCCGGCCCGGGCGCCACCAACATGGTCACCGGCATTGCCACGGCGATGATGGATTCCTCGCCCATCGTGTGCATTACCGGGCAGGTAGGCTCCAAGCTGATCGGCAGCGACGCTTTCCAGGAAGTCGACATTACCGGCGTCACCCTCCCCATCACCAAGCACAATTCGCTGGTGACCCGCGTGGAAGACATTGGCCGCATCCTGCGCGAGGCGTTCTACATTGCGGGCTCTGGCCGCCCCGGTCCGGTGCTGGTGGACATTACCAAAGACGCGCAACAGGCTTCGACGGAATTCGACTGGGACCGGTGTGCCCCGCAATTGCCCGGCTACCGCCCGCCCCTGCACACCGATCCGGAGCAGTTGGCCCGCGCCGCCGAACTGATCAACACGGCACAGCGCCCGATCGTGTTGGCAGGACACGGCATCATCATGTCGGGCGCCATGCAGCAAGTGCGGCAACTGGTAGAACGCACCAACATCCCGGTGGCCATGACCTTGCTGGGAATCGGCTGTTTACCGGCGATGCACCCGCTCAATCTGGGCATGATGGGCATGCACGGGGAAGCCTGGGTCAACCAGGCCATTCAGGAAGCCGACCTGCTCATCGCGCTGGGCATGCGCTTTGACGATCGCGTCACCGGCAATCTGAAAACCTATGCCCTGAACGCGAAGAAGATCCACGTTGAGATTGACCGTTCCGAGATCGACAAGAACGTCAAAGTGGATGTCGCCCTTTTGGGGGACTTGGCCGACGTTCTCGACCATCTCCTGCCCCAGATTGAAGCGCGAGCGCCCGGCGAGTGGCTGGATTACATCATGGCGGTGAAGGGCGACGCCGCGGTGCGCGACATTAAGAATCTTCCCGACCTGGGCAAGCTCTATGCTCCCCACGTGATCCACGATTTGTGGAAAGAAACCGACGGCAACGCCCTGGTGGTGAGCGACGTAGGTCAGCATCAGATGTGGGAAGCGCAGTACTACCACCACAGCTCTCCCCGTTCTCTGCTTACCTCGGGAGGGCTGGGAACCATGGGCTTTGCGCTGCCCGCCGCCATCGGTGCGAAGTTTGCGCGGCCGGACGCGGAAGTCTGGGTGGTGTGCGGCGATGGCGGATTCCAAATGACCTCTTCCGAGCTGGCTACGATTGCGCAGGAAGGGATCGACGTCAAGATTGCGGTGATCAACAACGGTTATCTGGGCATGGTGCGCCAGTGGCAGGAATTCTTCTATGACCGCCGCTATCACGCCACGCCGCTGTTCAATCCGGATTTCGTGAAATTGGCGGAGGCGTATGGGATTCGCGGCCTGAACGTGGAAACCCGGCCCGACGTGGTCGGGGCGGTGCGGGCGGCGCGGGCGCACGGCGGCGCCTGCCTGATTAACTTCCGGGTGGAAAAGGAAGACTCGGTCTATCCGATGGTTCCGGCCGGGGCCGACTTGCACCAGATGATCCGGCGGCCGGCGCCGCAGCCTATTCAGCCGTCGCTGGCCAGTGCGGACTGATTGAGGGCTGGTTTGTATCAGGGCACGACTTCAGTCGTGCCGGAAGAAGCGACAAGAGACTGGGCTTTAGCCCCTGGGATTAGGTCGTTTCAGGAACAGAGAGGACGTTATATGTTGCATACCTTTGTGGTCCACGTGGAGAACAAGCCGGGCGTCTTGAACCGGGTGTCTTCATTGTTTCGGCGGCGCGCCTACAACATCGAGGCGCTGACCGTCGGTCATACGGAAAAGCCCGGCGTCTCGCGCATGACGATTTCGGTGGAAACCGACGAGGGCGGCGCGGCACGCCTGGAAGCGCACCTTTACAAACTGCTGAACGTGCTCCATGTGCAGAATGTGACCAATATCCCAGCGGTATTCCGCGATCTCGCCATGATCAAAGTGAGTGCCAATCACGAGACACGGGCGGGACTGATCCAGTTGGCTTTGGCGTTTCGCGCCCACGTGGTGGACGTCGGCACCGAGTCGCTCATTCTGGAGGTCACCGGCACCGAGGATAAGATCGACAGCCTGCTGGAAGTGCTGCGGCCTTACGGCGTGCTGGAAACGGTGCGCACCGGACGCGTAGCCATGGCTCGCGGGCCGCGTTCCGCCTCGTTCGACAGCCAGCGGCCGCAACTCGATCTCGCGTCCTGGGACGATGACGGTGCCAACGCGTACCCGGCCTGAACGAAAATTCTGGATTTTGATTTTGAATTTTGATTTACGCCTCGCCGCTGCCAATGCTGGCGGTGCTTCGTAAATCAAAATTCAAAATTCAAGATTCACAAATTCTTTTAAATTCTCATAGCTCGAAAGGAAAAAGAGATATGGCGGCGAACATGTACTACGACCAAGATGCGGATTTAGGCTTAATTCTAGGCAAAAAGGTGGCGGTGATCGGGTACGGTTCCCAGGGGCACGCGCACGCGCTGAACCTGAAGGACACCGGCGTCGACGTGCAAGTCGGACTGGCGGAGACCAGCAAGTCGCGCGAGAAGGTGCAAGCAGCGGGAGTCAAGGTGAGCAACATCGCGCCCGCCGCGCAGTGGGCCGACGTCATCATGATGCTCACCCCCGACACAACCCAGGCGAAAATCTATCGCGAGTGCATCGCTCCGCACCTCACCGCGGGCAAGATGTTAATGTTTGCTCACGGTTTCAACATCCGCTTCGGCACGATTCAACCGCCCAAGAACGTGGATGTGACCATGGTGGCGCCCAAAGCGCCCGGACACCGGGTGCGGGAAGTCTTCGTCGAAGGCGGCGGCACGCCCTGTGTGCTGGCCATCCATCAGGATGCTACCGGCCAGGCCAAGCAACTCTCCCTGTCCTATGCCAAAGGGATTGGCGGTACCCGGGCGGGCGTCATCGAGACGACTTTTGCCGAGGAAACTGAGACCGATTTGTTCGGCGAACAGACCGTGTTGTGCGGCGGGGTGAGCGCGTTGGTCAAAGCCGGTTTCGATACCCTGGTGGAGGCCGGATATCAGCCGGAAATAGCCTATTTCGAGTGCGTGCACGAGCTGAAGCTGATTGTCGATCTCATTTACCGCGGCGGCCTCAATTTCATGCGCTACAGCGTCAGCGACACGGCCGAGCATGGCGACTACACCGGGGGACCGCGAATCATTACCGATGAAACCCGCAAGGAAATGAAGAAGGTCTTGGCGGAGATCCGGGATGGCAGCTACGCCAAGAAATGGATTGAGGAAAACGAGAAAGGCCGGCCGGAGTTCCGCAAAATGCGGGCGAAAGAACAGGATTCGCTGGTGGAGCGGGTGGGCGCAAGATTGCGCTCCATGATGCCCTTCATCAATCCGGTCAATGTCCGCCCGGACATGCAAGGGTACTAAAACCCAACGCAGAAACGCAGAAGCGCAGAAAGAACCAAATTTTTAGAATTATTCTCCTGTTGCTCTCTGCGTTTCTGCGCTGGGTGTTAAAAGTCGACGAAAGGACTTGCGATTAAGTTATGGTTCCGCGACATACTTCAAAATCTTCGGCCGTGTCCGGCGCCCACGCGACGGGTGCTGCCCTGCAACCGGAGGCCAGCGTATACCGCGTAGCCCTGCTCGGTTTCGGCACGGTGGGCCGTTCGGTGGCTAAGATTCTTTGCGAGCGGGCCTTGCCCAGCCTGCGGCTTACGCACATTTACAACCGCAACATTGAACGGAAAAAGATTGCCGGGTTGCCGGCCGATATCTGCTGGACCGAAAACTTCGACGAGGTTCTCGGGGCGGGAGTCGACTTGGTGGTTGAGGTGGTCGGCGGACTGGAACCCGCCGGGCAATGGGTGCGGCGCGCGCTCGAGCACGGAAAATCGGTGGTCACCGCCAATAAACAACTGATCGCTCACCGCGGCGTGGAGTTGCTGGAAGTGGCGCGCGCCTGCGGACAGCAACTGTATTTTGGCGCCTCCGTGGCGGGCGGCATCCCTGTGCTTTCGGGATTGCAGGAAGGTTTGGCGGGCGACCAGCTCTACAAGGTTTGCGGCATTTTGAACGGCACTTGCAATTACATTCTTAGCCAGGTCGAAAACGCCGGCATCCCGTTTGCGGTGGCATTGCGCGAGGCGCAACAGGCCGGGTTTGCCGAAGCCGATCCCACCGATGATGTGGATGGCTACGACGCCCGTGCCAAGCTGGCGATCCTCGCGTATGCGGGACTGAATACTCAGGTCCAACTCGACCAGATCCTGTGCCGCTCCATCCGCGAGGTGGACGCAGTGGACTTTACCTATGCTCACCAGGTGAACTGCACCATCCGCCAGATCTCGCGGGCGGAGGTGCACGGCAACCAGCTGCTGGCGGCCGTGCAGCCCGCCCTGGTGCCGTTCGAGTCGCCGCTGGCCCGCGTGCTGGGCAGCCAGAATCTGGTGGTGGCGACCGGACAATACGGCGCCGAGACGGTGTTCAGCGGATATGGTGCCGGCGGAAATCCAACAGCCGTGGCCATAGTTTCCGACCTGCTGGCGATTGCGCAGCGCTCTCCTGCGCGGCATGCCGGCGCGCCAACCCCGATTACGGCCCGCAAGGTGTCGGCCGATTTCACTACGCCGCATTACGTCCGCTTTACGGTGAGCGACCGGCCCGGGATCATTGCCGCGTTGGCTACCATTTTCGCCAAGCATGGCATCAACATCGACGCGATATTCCAGAAAACAGGCTTTCCGAAAGATCAATTGGCGTTCGTGATCACCCTGGAGTCCTGTCCGGCGGCGGTTATGAATCAGGCGCTGGCGGAAATCGAAGCCCTGGATTTTCATGTGCGCCAGCCGCTGCATCTGCCGGTCCTGCGTTAAACCGACTAACCCGTTTCCCGTCACCCGTTGCCCGTTTGGGTAAACGGGAACGAATAACGGGAGACGGGGAACGGACAACCCTTCACCGCCTCCGCAGGGAAAAGGTTTTGCATTTTTTTACGTCCCGTATGGCAAACTACAGGCGCATCATTCGAAATTCAAAATTCGCAAAGCGAAATTGCTTCCATGAGGCCTCTCATGCATATCCGTTGTATTCAGTGCAACACGACCTTAGAGTTGCACGAACGAGCGCTTGCCTGCCCGCGCTGTGGCGATTTGTTGGAGATTGTGGTCCGGGTGGACCGCTCGCCGGAAGAGCTGAAGCGGGTCTGGCGTGAGCGGCGTATGTCGAACGCTGCCTGTGACCGCAGTGGCGTATGGCGCTTCCGCGAATTTCTGCCCGGCGATTACCAGGAGGTGGTCACCATGGCAGAGGGGAACACGCCCCTGGTCCGCGCGCGGCGCAGCGGGGCCTGGGCCGGCTTGCAAAACCTGCAATATAAGCATCTGGGTTGGAACCCCACCGCCTGCTTCAAAGATCTGGGAATGACGGTCGGGGTGACGGAAGCTAAACATGTGGGCGCCCAGATTGTGGCCTGCGCTTCCACCGGCAACACCTCCGGGTCGCTGGCCGCTTACGCCGCGTATGCCGGCATTGCCGCGCGGGTCTATCTGCCCGCGGGCATGGTTTCCCTAGCCAAGGTGGCGCAGTCCATCGACTACGGAGCGGAACTGGTGGAGATCCAAGGCAACTTCGATCAGGCCCTCTCCACTATGCTGGCCGATAACGACCCCCGGATTTATTTCCTCAATTCCATTAACCCCTTCCGCATCGAAGGCCAAAAGACGGTCATCTTCGAGATGATGGAGCAATTGGAGTGGCAGCCGCCGGACTATGTCGTGTGTCCGGGGGGTAATCTGGGGAACTCTTCCGCCTTTGGCAAGGCGCTGGAGGAACTTAAGGCGCACGGCCTGATCGAGAAGGTGCCGCGCATGATCGTAGTGCAAGCGGCGGGGGCCAATCCGCTGTACCAGACCTGGCGCGACGGCCTGACCGAATTGAAGCCGGTGGCCGATCCCCAGACCGTTGCCACTGCCATCCGCATCGGCAATCCGAAATCGTGGAAGAAAGCCTTGCGTGTGCTGCGCTTCACCAATGGTATGGTACTGGATGTTACCGACGAGGAGATCGGCCAAGCCAAGGAGATGATCGGACGCGACGGCATCGGCTGCGAACCCGCTTCGGCTACCACTCTGGCGGGACTGCGCAAGCTGGTCGCCCAGAAGAAGATTGAGCCCGAGGCAACCGTGGTCGCGATACTCACCGGACACGTGCTGAAGGATCCCGACTATATCCTGAAGCGTCATCGGCCCGCAGCGGCGTCCAAGGCGGGCGTGGCAAAATCCTAAGAACCTTTTCACCGCGGAGGCCGCAAAGGACGCGGGGGTACACAGAGGAACCAGGACGATGAAAAAAATAAATGTGGAATTCCCTCTGCGCACCTTTGCGTCCTCTGCGGTGAAGAGGCTTTGCTTCTCGCCGAAACTACCAACGGACTGAACGTGATGGGCATGCGAAGGAACGCGCAGATCGAGGGAGCAGAAGTTGCCGTTCCCGCGTCCATAGCCAATCTCGGTCCCGGGTTCGATACCCTGGCGGTTGCCGTGCAGCTCTACACCCGTGTTCGCATCCGCCGGGTCTGCGCCGATGGCACCCGCCGCTTGCATTTTGACTTTATCGACCAGCGGCTGGAAGGCGAGAACTATATTGAGCGCGCGTTTCGCTTCCTGGCCCGCCAGCAGGACGCGGATTTTCCTTCACTGGAAATGGAGGTCAGCAGCGCGATCCCGATGAAGTCGGGACTGGGCTCCAGTGCGGCAGCTACGGTGGCCGGCCTGCGCTTGTATGAGACGGTGATGGGCGAGCTGCCGCCGCAAGGGCTGTTGAATGCCGCCTGCGCCCTGGAAGGGCATCCGGACAATGCCGCGGCCGCGATTTTTGGCGGTATGACCAGCAGTTGCCAACTGGAGGACCGCTCTGTCATTGCCGTCCGTTTCCGCTGGCCGGAGCGGCTGCAGCTGGTGGTGCTGACGCCCACTGCCTCCATAAAGAAAGGCACGGCGGAATCGCGCGGAGTCTTGCCTCCGCAAATCCCGCGGGAGGACGCCATCTTCAACCTGCAACGCCTGGCGCTGCTGTTCCAAGCCCTGCAGAGCGGAGAATTTGGGATGCTGCGCGAAGCCCTGCGCGACCGGCTGCACCAGCCCTACCGGCAAATCATCGTCCCGGGGCTGGAGCGCGCCTTGAACCTGGAGCACCGCGATCTGCTGGGTGTTTGTCTGAGCGGTTCCGGACCGTCGATCGTGGCCTTTGCCGAGCGCAATTTCGAGAAAATCGAGCGCCTGCTGGCGCGAGCCTACGACCCGCTGGGTATTCCCTACCGCGTGCGCACTCTACAGGTCCATCAGGAGAGCGTAGCGGCAGACGCAGCAGGTGTATCTCGCCGCGAGTAAACATACCTGCCACAAAGGGCACCGAGTAAGCCCGTCTACCACAAAGGACACAAAGTACACGAAGGAAACAAAAGAATAAATATCTCCTGCTTGTGGGAACCCTTGGTGTCCTTCGTGTCCTTTGTGGTAGACGGTTTAGGCTTTGATCTAATGTCCTAGAGCTTTTCGGTTCACCTGTAACTGCGTTTTCGGATTGATCATCAGGATCACAACCACCGCGGCCAGGGAAAGCATTGTCTCCTGAATCAATCCAGCGGTGCCCCAACCGAGCATATCGGCAAGGGTGCCAAACAAATACCCGGCAAAGGCGCCGGAAATGAAGTGGGTGGAGGTGAAAAGGCCGGTAGCCCGTCCCACCTTGTCCGGCCGCACGCTTCTTTGGAAAAGCGCTAGGTGATTCACATGCAGCGTACTGCTATAGAAAAAGGCCTGGAGAAAACTCAAGACGCATTGCTCAGCCGGCTTGGTCGCCACGTTGAAGATGAGATAGGTGATCACCGCCATGCAGCCGTACGCCACCACCACCGCCCCGCGGTTGGAGAACCGGTCGCCCAACCATCCCCCCAACATTGGCAGCATGCAGCCGAAACCATAGAAACTGAACGCGGTTGCCGCTGCCATCTGGCTATAGTGCAGATGCTTGACCAGGTAGCTCACGTATAGTCCCTGGTAGCCATAACCCACTGTGCCCAGCACGAAGACGGAGCAGATCAGAAGTTTTATGTTCCGGTTCCAGAACTGCTCCGGAACATGGGTCAGTACGATGGCCGGGTCCAGCGACTGCCGAATCGCGCGCTGTTCGCTGAAGGCCCGCGGAATAACCAACCAGACCACCGCGGCCATGAACAGGCCGACAAAGCAGAATACGACAAAAGGGACTTTCCAGCTGGCGGCGGCGAGGGCCAGACGGCTGCCCCAATACGGTCCCAGCACGCTGCCCACGCCATAGCCGATGTTGATGCAACCCACTACGAAAGCCTTGTTCTTATAAAAGTAACTGCCGGCGGCCACATAAAGGGCCGCGATTTGCATGCCCTCACCGACGCCGGTAATGGCCCGGTAGATGGCCATGTCGCCAAAGCCCACGGAGAAAATGATCAGCAACGTGGACGCGGAGTAGATGATCATCCCCAGCGCCAGCAAAGACTTGCGCGGCCAACGGTCCAGCAGATATCCGGTGGGAAGGCCGGCGCAGCCGATGCCCAGGTTGAAAATAGTCGCCAGGAAGCCGCCTTGCTTCAACCCATACCCATAGGTCTTGCTGATCATGGGCAGCAGGGTCGCAAAAATCGAGCGATCCATGGCGTTGGTTACGTAGGCGGCAGAGAAAAGTATCAGGCACAAGACCGCCGGGGTGGTAGCCAGGCGTTTCAATTCCTGCGGGGGAGAAAGCGAAGTTCCAGCCGTGGACATATGCCCCTGCCTCCTATCTTACTCTGGCGGTCATAGGAAATTTGGAATTGGGGATTTCGGATTTAGGATTCGACGCATTCCGCTGCACCATGCTACAAGCGGGTTCTGGAAATCCTAAATCCGAATTCCTAAATCCAAAATTTCCTCACGTTCTTAGCAATTAGCCCCGGGCCGGGTCCTTCCCGTGGATTTATCCAGAGGATGGATGTCCTTGACCAGCCGTTCATCAAAAGGATAGGTGGTAAAGATATCGGGATCGCCGTCCGTTACCACCAGACAATTCTCCAGCCGGATTCCGCCCACACCGGGCACCCCGGCGTAGGGTTCAAGATTGTATTGCATGCCCGGCTTGAGAACAATAGGATCCTTCGCCGACGAGGCGCTGAAGGCCGGCGGTTCCCAGGGATGCGTGCCCGAGCCGTGGCCCAGGCTATCCAGGACATAAGGATAAGCCGCGGCAAAGACATCAGCGTTGGTGTTCCCGGCCCGGGATTTCTCGCAGGCATTAAACAGCGCGTTGTAGCACTTCTGATGTACGTCCATTAACGCCGGCGTGGGCCTGATATTGCCGCAAATCCATGTCCGGGTGAGGTCTCCCCAATAGCCGTTGAAGCATCCGCCGATATCGATGATCACCGGATCGCCCATGCGAATGATGCGGTCGGAGGTGTAGCGCCGATAGGGAGCGGTATAGGGGCCCGAGGCCACGATATTGGCGCACTGCGTCCATTCGCTGCCCAGTGCCGTCATGGCTTCCCAGGCCTTGGCCAGCACTTCACATTCCTTTACGCCGGGCCGGAGAAAGCGGAGCGCGGCGTCGAGACCGGCTTCGGTAATCACATTGGCGGCCTTGATACAGTCGATCTCGTCCTGGGTCTTGATGATCTTGGCCTTGCTCAAAATGGCCGCCCCATCCACGATTTCCGAGTGCGGGAAAACTTTGGCAAATACCTTGGTCATCACCGGAGTCCACAGGTCGACGCCGATCTTCTTGCCCTTCAGGTCCCCTAGCTCTTCCTTCACCATATGGGCGAAAAGTTCAATGCCCACCGCCTCGCGGAAATTGGCGCGCGGCTTGATCTGCTTCGGCGAGAGCCAGGGCATCCTGGCCTTGCAATGCTCGTGGTCCATCGAAAACAGGAACGGCTCTCCGCCTTTCGGCAACACCACGGTGGCGTTGCCCAGTTGCGCGCTGGGGTGCATGTGGGTTCTGAAGGCGGTCAGATAACGGGCATCTTCGGTGCGCAAGACAAACAGAACATCGGCTTCCGATTCCGCCAGCGCCTGCTTGGCCTTTTGCAGGCGCTCCCGGCGCATCCGATCAAAGTTGATTCTCTCTTCCCAATCAACACCCATCAGTCCTTTCGACATGCACTGTCCTCCTTTTATCTGTAGTCAAGAAACTGGAAACCCTTTGTGGGCGAAACCAACTTGTAAGTCCAAGCCCGTTGCCCGTTCCCCGTAGGGCAGACGCTTTAGCGGGGAACGGACAACGGGCAACGCTTGGGTTGCTCTCCCGTTGTGCTCTGCGGTTCTGCGTCTCTGCGTTGGGTGTTACTACTTAATTGCGCTGACCAATTTCCGGAACTCACCCACGGTCACGATGCCCCGATTCTGGGCGCCGCGCTTCTTGACTTCGGCGAGCAGGACGTCCACCTTGTCGGCGGGCACGGTCGCCCCAATCTGGTTCAGGACATATTCGATGGATTTCTTTCCGCTCTTCTTGCTCAGGTATACCTCGCGCTGCCGTCCCACCACCTCCGGAGCATAGCCTTCCACCGAGGGCGGATAGACCATAAGCTGCGCCACCACCGAGCCGGTCTCCTTCACGAAGACCGTGTCGCCCACTACGGACTTAAGCGGAGAGACCGGAACCTTCGTGATCTCCGCCACCATTTGGCTCAAGGGATATAAACGGTCCAGCTTGATGTTGGTCTTGACTCCGTACAAGCCCATCAAGGCCAGCGCCGTGTCGGCGATATCGGCGTTGCCGCTCTTTTCGCCCAGGCCGTTCACCGTTACGTGTACCGAGTCGGCGCCTGCCTTCAGTCCGGCCAGACTGCAAGCGGTAGCCAGCCCGAAGTCGTTGTGACAGTGGATGGCGACGGGAACCTTTACCCAGCTCTTGACCTGGCCGGTGAGATAAAAGACCGCTTCGGGGGTAGCCACCCCCAGGGTGTCCACCAGCACGATTTCATCCGCCCCACATTCGTTGACGGCACACTGGTAAGCCTGCTTCAGGAATCGCGGTTCGGCGCGGAAGGCGTCTACCGCAAAGAACGCGCAATAGAGGCCCTGCTCCTTGGCGAACTTGATAGCGTTACGCAGGCGGGTGAGGACCGTCGCTTCGTCCAATTCCCACGCTCTCAGCTTGGCCGGGCTGACCGAGATCTCGCACACCATCGCCTTCGCGCCCGTCTCGATGCAGGTCTTGACGTCGTTGACATTGCAACGGCCGAAACCCCAGATTTCCGGCCCCTTCACCTGCTTGACGATCTCCATAACGGCTTGCTTGTCGTCGGGGCTGCTGGCCGGGAAGCCGGCTTCGATACGGTCCAGACCCGCGTCGGCCAAGGCTTTGGCAATGCGCACCTTGTCCTCAACGGCGATGCTGACGCCGATGGATTGCTCGCCGTCGCGCAGCGTCGTATCGTAGAACTTCACCTGCTTGGGCAACTTGGCCAGCTCTTTGGTTACTTCCGGATTATTGTTATAAGGACTCAACCACCATTGTTCCGACATTCCTTGCTCCTTCGTTGATCAGCCGAAGACAGAAGTCAGAATTCAGAAGTCAGAACCTTGTGTCGCCGATCTTCTGCTTCTGACTTCCGACTCCTCTCCTGTCTCCTGACTTCTGACTTCTGAATTCTGACTTCTGTCTTCTGGCTCCACCCATGTCCCTTCCACCTTCCCCGCTTCCCAGGCCGAGCGCAGCATCTGCAAGGAAAGCAACTTATGCTCATGGGTCAGGCGGGCGGCCACTTCGGCGTCGCCGCGCTTAATGGCGGCAAGAATTGCCCAGTGTTCTTTCTGGGTCTGCGGCGCATGCTCAGGCACCAGAATGAGTATCGACCCGGAACGGGGGACCTGGTCCCAAAGCATTTCGATCAGGCGCAGGAGTTGACGCTCGTGGAGCACGCTGTAGATGGCCAGGTGAAAGCGCTTGTTGAGGGAACCGAACTCGTCCGATTCGCCTGCCTGTTGGCGCTCGTCCATTTCGTCGAGGATGGAACCCAGTTCGCGCTTGAGCTCCGGGGTGACGTGGGGCGTGGCCAAGCGCGTCGCCAAAGTCTCCAGTTCCGCCCGGATCAGAAGGTTCTCGCAGGCCTCTTCCACGGGAAACTCCCGCACGGTAGCGCCAATGTGTGGCTTAATCACCACCAGCCCTTCCTGCTCCAGGCGCCGTAAGGCTTCCCGCACCGGAATCACACTCATGCCAAGCTCTGCCGCAACTAACTGAGGCTGGATGGCTTGGTTGGGCTTTAGGACGCCGCGAACTATCCCCGCCCGGAGCACGGTATAGGCATGCTCGTATTTGGTGACGGAAACCGAAGCCTCGCTCATGAGGCTAGCCAAAGGTCTTGTCATGGTGACCGTCTTATAAAATATAAGTTATAAGCAACTGTCAAGATATATGTTCGGTCCTGGGGAGGTAGGGCGGGAAAACACTTGACAACCGAATTATAAATTATATTTTATATGACCTGCTTCGAAAGACTGCCGTCCGCACTATGGCCTGCCCTAACTCTTGGGTGGCGGAGTGATTCCTGCTCCCGCGGCTGTGGTTTTTCGGATCTCGCTTTGGCATCACCACGATTAATTGAGGACACCTGGGCTCCTGGGCTAATGTGCAAGCATACGGAGGGAGCGTGTTCACGAGATACCGCTGGAAGGTATTGGCTCTCATGGGGTGTGGCTCATTTATCAATTATGTGGATAGAGCCTCCCTGTCCATCGCGGCCCCCTTCATCGTAAAAGAATTCAATTTCACCCCGGCGATGATGGGAACCATCTTTAGCGCTTTCTTCTTTTGCTATGCCTTCTTCAACTTCGTCGGCGGCTATCTCTCCGATATTTACGGTCCCAGGAAAACGCTGGCCGTTGCCATGATCTTCTGGTCGCTCTTTGCCGGTGCTCCCGCCCTGGCATGGAGTTTTGGTTCCTTCATTGTGTTCCGTATCTTGTTCGGTATTGGCGAAGGGCCGCAAGGATCGGTATCGAACAAGATGGTCAACAATTGGTTTCCTGCCACCGAAAGAGCCAAGGCCAAAGGCACTTCCGACTGCGGATTCTCCCTGGGCGCGGCCCTGGCCGGACCGATCGTCGGATTGATTGCCCTGCAATGGGGCTGGCGTATCTCGTTTCTGGCTTTGACGCTGCTGGGGCTCACCTGGACTATTGTTTGGCTGGCGTCGGTAACCGATTTGCCCAGTCAGCATCCCCGGGTCTCGCGCGAGGAATTGGCGGAGATCAGTAGCAAAAAGGCCAATGCTTCTCCCCTGCGAACGGAACATCCGGTTTCTTACTATATTAGGCAGCCCATTATTATCTCGGTGGCTGTAGCCTTCTTTGCCTTTGCCTACGCCACCTACTTTTTTATGACCTGGTTTCCCAGCTATCTGGTGATGGCTCGCCATTTGAGCATCAAGAATATGGCCATTGTGAGCGTAATCCCCTGGGGACTGGGCGCCTCCGGATACATACTCGGCGGCACCATATCGGATCACCTGGTCAAGAAAAGCGGAGATCCCATTTTCGCGCGCCGGATTGTCATCGCCGTGTGTCTGTTTGGCGCGGCCGTTTCCATTGCGCTTTGCGGTTTCGCCACCACCGCTACGGCGGCCGTGGCCTTGATGTCGGTGGGAATTCTCTGCCTCCACCTTGCAAATCCCTGTTTTTGGGCTACGATTCAAGATTCAGTCGCGCCCAACCGGGTGGGCGGAGTTGGCGGCTTCGTGCACTGTATATCGAATCTGGCCGGCATTTTTGCCCCCAGTGTTACAGGGTTGATCGTGCAGCACACCCATCAGTTCACCAGCGCATTCTTCGTGGCGGGTGCTCTGGCGGTAGCCGGCTCGCTGACCGTTGCCTGTTTTGCCCGGGCGATTCGCGAAACGCCATTAGCGCAAGCCGCCGCCGCTGGTTCTTGAGCCACGAGGTGTGGAAGTGGGAAAAAAGACAAATCCACCACAGAGGCACAGAGCAAAACCTGCTAGTCGGGCACAGCGGCTTTTTTGTCTAGCGGTAAGCGGGTATTCTTTGCTGTTCACACCTTCTGCGGGCCTGCAAGCCAGGTAGTTCAGGGGAAGAGGGAACCCATGAGCCATAGCGTAGTGGGACAGAGGATTCCGAGAATGGACGCGGTGCTGCAAGTGACGGGCCAGAGCCGTTACGGCGCCGATTACTCCCGCCCGGGGATGTTGTACGCGAAGGCGCTGCGCAGCCAGCATGCGCACGCCCGGATTCAGGGGATCGACACCTCGCGGGCGGAAAAACTGGCGGGCGTGCAAGCCGTGCTTACCGCGAAAGATTTTCCGCTCAACCGGTTTGGCCTTACCCACAAGGACCAGCCGATTTTGGCGGACGATAAAGTGCGTTACCGGGGCGATGCCCTGGCGGTGGTGGCTGCCTCCTCGTGGGAAGCGGCGGAAGAGGCGCTCGGCTTGATCCAAGTCGACTACGCTCCCCTCCCCGCCGTTTTCGATCCGCTGGAGGCCATGAAACCTGAGGCGCCCAAGGTACACGCCGACAGCAATATCGCCACTCACCACAAGATCCGTTTCGGCGACATTGAACGTGGCTTCAAGGAATCGGACGTGATCTTTGAAGAGAAGATCGCCACTCCGATGGTGGAGCACGCCCACCTGGAGCCGCATGCCGCCATCGCGGAGATGTCGCCCATGGGAGAACTGTTGATCACCACTTCGTCCATGCGCCCGTTCGCGTTTGCGGCCGATATCGGCGAGATCCTGAAGATCCCGATGCACAAAATCAAGCTGGCTACTTCGGCCGTGGGCGGCGGTTTTGGCGGCAAGAATGAAATTACCATCGAGCCCTACATTGCCTTGCTGGCCATGAAGACCGGACGGCCGGTAAAGATGGCCTTCACCCGGGAAGATGAATTTGAAGTCTCCACCGTAAGGCACCCCTACATCACGAACTACAAATCCGGCCTGAAGCGGGATGGAACGCTGGTGGCCCGGCAGGTGGAGATCATCAGCGACAGCGGCGCCTACGTCTCCTTTGGCTATTCCACCTTGAGCAAGGCCTGCATCCATGCCGCCGGACCTTACCGCATTCCCTATATCGCGATTGATGGTTATCTGGTTTACACCAATAACCCGGTCGGCGGGGCGATGCGGGGTTTCGGGGTAACGCAGCTGGGCTTTGCCTACGAAGTCCACATGGAGACGATCGCCGCGGAAATGGGTCTAGACCCGGTGGAATTTCGCTTGAAGAACATCTTTGTGGATAACTCTTCGTTGCCTACGGGCCAGGTGGTTCAGACCGTGACCCTGACGGAATGTATTCAGCAGGCGATGCACCTGGCCGGCTGGGAAAGGGAAGTCAAGATCCTATGAAGAAACGGGGCAGAGGAATCGCCGCGATGTTCTATCCCATCGGCGCTACTTCCAATCCGAATTCGTCGGCGGCCTTTATCAAGCTCAATCAGGATGGCACCGCGGTGCTGTACATTGGCGCTACCGATATCGGGCAGGGATCGGTCACCATCATGGCCCAAATCGCGGCTGAGGAACTGGGGATCGAATTCGACAAACTCGCCGTAGTTGCTTCCGACACCATGCTCACCCCCTTTGATCACGGCCCGGGGGCAAGTCGATCGACCTATATCACGGGAAACGCCGTCCAGCGAGCGGCCGCCCAGGCCAAGCAAATCCTTTATGAGGTGGCGGCCGAAGAACTCAATGTCAACGCCGAAGGCTTGGCTTCCAGCGGCGGTTACATCTATCTTCGCGATTTTCCCGAGCGCAAATTGGCCATCAGCGCCATTGCCCAAAAAGCGCAAAAGGGGAAAGGACGTCCCGTCATAGGCGCCGCCAGCTTCAATCCTCCGACCACCGGATTGGACAAAGAAACCGGCCACGGTAAGCCGTACGGAGCTTACGTTTTTGCCAGCCAGGTCGCCGAGGTGGAAGTGGACACGGAAACCGGCGAGGTCGAAATCCTCAAGATTATTGCGGTGCACGACTGCGGCAAAGCCATCAATCCCATGTTTGTCGAAGGCCAGATTGAGGGCGGAGTGGCCATGGGATTGGGCTTTGGGGTCATGGAGAAGATGGTGGTGGAACAGGGGAAAGTCAGAAATCCTCAATTTACCGACTATATTGTGCCGACTGCCCTGGACGTGCCGCAAATCATAACCAAAATCGTGGAGCGGCCCGAACCTACGGGTCCGTTCGGGGCCAAAGGGATCGCCGAGCCGGCTCTGTTGCCCACCGCCCCCGCCATCGTGAACGCCATCCAGAATGCCATCGGCGTTCGCATCCGGGATTTGCCAGCCACGCCGGAAAAGATATTGCGAGCCCTGGAAGAGAAGACCCTGCGGGAAAAGTCCGGGGCAGCGAAGATGACGGTTTAGTGGCGCTGGCCTCCAGGCTGTGGCGTGGGCCTCCGGCCTAATGTGGCTTGCTTTTCGGAACTGTTGGGAAGTGCGACACGTGTCAGGGCACGACTTCTGTCGTGCCGCAAGGTGCTCAGTTGATTTTGGGCTTTAGCCCCTGTCTACCCGGCGTTCCAAGCACCACAGGGGCTAAAAGCCCAGCCCTATTGTGCATCTTTCGGCACGACTGAAGTTGTGCCCTGACACGTATGCGCACAACCAATCGCGGCCTCGAGGTCAAGAAGAAGCGACATCAGGCCTCGGGCCCGCGCACAAGCATGCTGCCGGCGGGGATGCCGCCAGCACAGCCGGCTCCGCCTGGCGGGGCCAGCGCTACAATTCTCATGGCAGTGCCGGGTCGAATGTGAACGTACCAGGAGCTATCTGCATGCGAATCGTTCAGGTGGGCAGTCTACCGCCAGTCGTCCGGCCGCAGCACCACGAAGTTTTCGCCCGCGAGATCTGGGGACCAGCCTCCGGCGGCACGCGCGTAACGGTGACACACAGTGTAATGCTGGCCACCGGCGGCGCGGAAATGCATGTCCACCCCGAGTCGGAACACATCTTCTACGTTCTGCGGGGCGAACTGAAAGTCTATGACGGAAAGGAAACGGCCATTGTCAGCGCGGGAGAAGGCCTGGTGATCGCGGCGGGCGAGCCGCACCAGGTGACCGGCACCGGCCGGATGGACTGCGAATATCTGTCCATTACCAGTCCGCCGGCAAGTTGGGCGGGTAAGCAGGAAAGTAACAAGTCACAGGTACCAAGTCGCAAGTAAAACGCAGTCTGCGCGACTTTCTTGCCTGTGATTTGGTTTTACTTGTAACTTGTTACTTTCCCACCGTTGCCTGCGAGGAGAAAGATGAAAGCCATACAAGTTAAGCAAGTCGGGGGTCCGGAAGTTATGACCCTGGTCGATCTTCCGGTTCCGAAACCCAGCGCCCGCGAGGCCTTGGTCAAAATCACGGCC
>Ga0326728_10003930_pt1 | contig 44926 bp, 43 predicted proteins | sample MB3enrmetagenome_FD_207602 | JGI IMG/M metagenome (GOLD analysis project Ga0326728, IMG submission 207602) | Lab enriched peat soil microbial communities from McLean, Ithaca, NY, United States - MB31MN | ecosystem: Environmental > Terrestrial > Soil > Wetlands > Peat | place: USA: New York...
GTCCCGTTGGACCTCGCGGCCCCGCCGCTCCAGGCAAGCCTTGCGGACCCGCTGATCCAGCTGGCCCAGTTGCTCCCGCCGGTCCCGCTGGACCTTGCGTCCCCGCAGCTCCAGGCAAGCCTTGCGGACCCGCTGATCCAGCTGGCCCAGTTGCTCCCGCCGGTCCCGCTGGACCTTGCGTCCCTGCTGGGCCCTGGGGTCCAGGAGGTATCGTGATACAGGCGTATTCAGTCTCGTCGACGACTGTGATCGTTATCTGCGTCTGGCCTGGTTGGCACGGGCCTGCGTATTCCTTCGGTTTATTGGTTGCTGCCGTCGCATGGGCGGCCAGTGTGAGCAGCGCGATTGAAATGACGCTTCCGATCCGCATAATGCCTCTATCTCAACAGTGTGGGCACATTACCCTGAACCTCAATCAGGAATTAACCTACGGGGCACAGGGAGTACTGGTACCGTCGCATACGTTTCTAATCCTCAAATCCTGGCGATTTCGCGATTTAATTCGCGTTCAGAATCTCGATTTCTGCCGGCTCCGCCTCGACGGCTAGGGCGGAAACGTAACCGTCGGCCAAGGCCAATTCGCGCACGAAGAATCCTGCCAACGACTGGTGTGCGGCATCCAGACATCTCATGGATGGGATGCCATCTGCCCTCAACTCCACCTGCAAAACATTCGGCGGTACGGATAAGCCCAAACCGGCACACTTCAGCACGGCTTCTTTAATCGTCCATAGCCGATAAAAATACAACAAGCGGCCTGGAGGCGGCAGCCTTCTCAACCCCTCATGTTCACTCGTGGCGTAATAACGCCGAGCGAGGTCGTCAACCGGGCAGTCGGAGCGAATCTGCTCGATATCAACGCCTACTTCGACTGAGTTGGAACAGGCTATTATAGCATAATCTCCGGAATGCGAGACGTTGAAATAGACACAAGGCGCTCCCGGCCTCGCGGCCAGGTGGGGCTTCTTCCACTCAGCCTCCTCGATAACGAGCTGATCCGTCTCCATTCCCGTCCGTTCCATTAGAATTCGCCGAAGCGTCGCGCGCCCCGCGATGTAGCGCTGGCGGTCTTCCTCAAAACGGTAGCGGTCTGCCCGCCCACGCTCGGCGGCGCTCAAAATATGGATCGCCGGCGCACAATCGAACGTCGCCGTATGAATTTGGAATATCTGGACGGCGGATCTAATAAGTCAATTCCTTTGCCCGGCGCTGAGTCCTATATCGCGTGACTTCGACCGCGCCGCTCGTCTACCCTGCGCCGATGATAGCACCCGAGCCGTGCTTCTCAGCCCCTGTGTTTCTCAGCCCCTGTGTTTCTCAGCCCCTGTTTCTCAGCCCCTGTCGCAATCACTGGTACGCGGATGTATACTGTCACCGGACAAAGGCATCCTATGATTACCAAGCGTCGAATCTCCACTCTGTTCGCGTCCCTGGTCCTTTGCGGAGCCGCGCTAAGCTGCGCCCCGTGCTTACTCGCTCAAAGCAACCCGGCGGATGCGCTTCCCAAGCGGCTGATCGGCGACTATGGTTACTGGAGCAGAACCCAGACACCGCCCTATAGTTCCGCTCAGATTCCATTCCACGAACTCACCCACATCAACCACGCCGGCGTGAACTTCAACGCCGACGGCAGTCTGAGCGTACCCGACGGATTCCTCGAGCCGGAGCTCATCACGAAAGCTCATGCGGCCGGCGTCAAAGTGCTTCTGCTGCTGGGTGGCGACTTCACTGGGCTCGAGACCACCGCCGGCGGCCTGAGCACTCTGGTGGCGAACCTCGAGACTTTCATCGCCGAGCACCATTACGACGGCGTCGATATCGACTGGGAGTATCCCAGTTCCGCCTTGGACGAGACCACGTTTTTCAAGTTGATGAGCGCATTGCGCGAGGCCTTCCCCAGCCCGCGCTACTTCCTGTCCGCCGATGTTGCGCCCTGGGGTGGCACCGGATACGACTTCCCGGAGGTCACGCCGGTGGTCGACTTCTTCAACATCATGGGCTACGACTGCGCCGGACCCTGGACCGATGACGGGCAGCTCAACTTCCCCATCTTCCCCGATCCGACGAATCCCGAGCCCTGGGAATGCGAGCCAGGCGGCAGTGACAAGGAAGCCATTGACATCTACTTGCAGCAGCTCAATGTTCCCCCGGCCAAGCTGAACATCGGCACCCCGTTCTACGGTTATTTCTACGAGAACGTCAGCAGCCTGTTTGGGCCCTGCACAAATTGCGAGAACACGGTCCTTTCGGAGAACTACGGAACCTTCATCAAGCAGCGCATCAATGCGAAGGGTTGGGAAACGTTCTACGACACCTATGCCCTGGTGCCTTACATGCTGCGAAAAGATGGCAAACCGGGTTACATCACTTACGACGACATGTTCTCGACGTACTTCCGCATCTGGTATTCGGTGTGGCAGCGCGGCCTGGGCGGATCGTTCATGTGGTCTCTCGACGCCGATTACGACGGCACCTCCCAAGACCTGCTCACCGCCATGTACAGCGCGACCATCACGCAGCCAGCCGCGGCCCCTGCACCGCCTGCGCCATAACGCTTCCTGAGCCGCGACCGCGAGGGAGCGGCGCTCGCAAACTGGCGCTTGTCCTGCAACCCCTGGCCGCCGTATGATACCATTCCGTCCACTTGGAGGAACCGAAACGATGAGGACTCTCCTGCTTGTCCTGCTACTGGCCGGCAGCGCTTTGGCCCAGCGCCATAAGGTCAACATCAATACCGAGACGCCCGAGGGCCAGGCTTTGCAGAATATCGGCCAGGATACCGACGACGCCAGGAAGCTGGCCGACCTGGAAAAGTTCGTGCAAGATTACCCGAAGAGCGAAAACCTGGCCTGGGTCTACTCGGAGATGGTGCCCCTCTATGCGAAGGCCAATCAGCCAGATAAGGCTGTGGATATTGGCAGCAAACTCATTGCCCTCGATCCGGAGGATCTGGACACTGCGCTGGCAACGCTGAAAGCCGCCGAATCCAAGAAAGATCCTGACCTGGTGAAGAAATGGTCCGATACCACGGCCGCCATCGCCCAGAAGGAGCTTGCCGCGAAGAAGCCCGAGGACGAAGAAGAAGACGATTGGAAAAAGCACCTGGACTACGTCAAACAGGTGAACACGTATTCGGAGTACGCGCTCAACGCCATGGCGTTGCAAACCGCCGATCCGCACAAGAAAGCCGATTTGATTGAAGATCTGTACGACCGCAATCCCCAGAGCCAGTATGTCGGCCCGCTACTGCCAGTCGCGCTTCAGGCTTACCAACAGCTCAACGACACAGATCGGGCCGTCGCCTTCGCCGAGAAGGTGCTGGCCAAAGATCCGAACAATGATGACATGCTGCTGGTGGCCGCGAACGGTTATTTACAGAAAGGCAAGGAGCCGGACAAAGTCGTCGCGTATTCCAGCAAGCTCGCCGATGTAATCAGCGCCAAACCGAAGCCCGATGGCGTGAGCGACGCCGACTGGGACACCCGGAAGAAGATGCTGACCGGACTGGCTCACTACATACCGGGCAAGCTGTACTACAGCCAGAAGAAGTGGGCGCCCGCCGATAAGGAACTGCGTGCCGCTCTCCCGTTTGTGGAGAGTAATGCAGCGTTAAAGCCCGAAGTTCTGTTTCTGATTGGCGATTCCAATTACCGTCTGGAGAACGCCGCGGAGGCGCTGAAATATTTTCAGGCCTGCGCGGCCATCAAGAGCCGGTACCAGGCCCAGGCCGCCAAAAACGTCACCGTCATCAGGAGTCAATACCGCGCCGTGAAGTGAGACTCAGGCGATCTTTTACGATCCCCGCTTGGCTGTAAACGTCGCCGGCTGGCCCTCGCCGCCTTCGCGCTCGCGCGTGAACTTGATCTCGTCGCCTGAAATCTTGCCTTTATAGATCAGTTTTATCGAGTTGCCGTTGAATTCCATCACCTGCGTAAAAGAGATGTTGTCGCCGTCGATCTTTCCGTCGGAGATTTCGACATCTCCTTGCCGGCCGCTTACCGTACCGGTGAGGTTATTGCCATCCGCCTTCAAGTTAAAAGTGACCTCACGCGTCTGGCCGCCACGGCCAGGTACCTGGGCCACCCATTTGCCGCTTACGTCCGCTGCGAAAGCGGCCGCGGCCGCCAGCAGTAGGAACAGACTCGCGCACGTAACACGTGAAATTCTCATGGCTGTATGATGGCATACGGCGGACAAATGTTACACTTCCCCTCTCGCCGTTCGTCTTTCATTTAACAGAAGGAGACTGTAATGAAGCGTATTCCACGGACTTGGATGGTGGGGCTGTTGGCGCTGGGCTTAGCGTTGCCGGGCCTGTCGCAGTATACCCGGCGAAGAAGCCCCGGAGAAGCCAGCCCCGGCGCCATCCCCGAGGAGCCCCTGGCCACCTTCAGCGGCGCCGTTCAGGACATCGACAAGAAAATCCTGCGCATCAAGAGCGAGGACTCAAACACGCTGCAATTCGTTTGCTCGCATAAGACCCAGTATTTTGACGGGGACAAGAAGATCAAGGGATCAGACATCAAGCCCGGGGACCGGGTCTCGGTCGACAGCAAGCGTTTCCGGAACGGAGAGCTGGAAGCCATTAATGTCCATGTGGAGCACCCCAAAACAGAAAACGCCGGAGCGCAGAAAACATCCTGACGCCCCGGCGCTGAAAGGTCCTGTGATTTAGCTGCTGCTGTCGTCCCGCCGCTTCAAGGTCGGCCGTTCATCTTGATCCGCGGGTGCCTTCTTGTCGTCGCTTCCGTCGTCGATCGGTCCGCTGCCTGGGTTGCGGCGTAAGGTCGGCCGGTCCGCATTGTCTTTCTTGTCGATCCGGCGCCGGTTGTGCAACATCGCCAGACGATCCTTCACGTCGTTGAACTCCGAGGTATTCACCACGTACTCCGGCTTGGCCTTCAGATACCTCGCGATGTTAGTTTGCGCCGCCTTGATGCGGTCATCCGTCATCGGGTGCGTAGAGAAAACCTTTGACATCGTTCCGGGCTTCTTTTTCTCCAGCGTCTGAATCTTCTCGAAGAAATCGACGAAACAGGTCGGATCGTAGCCCGTCTTGTACATGTACTCCAGGCCCAGCTTGTCGGCTTCCGACTCGAACGCGCGCGAGAAAGTCAGGAAGCCCATCGGAATGGCTAGACCCGCGCCTTGGCGAATGGCATAACCGGTCCAGCCGCCCATGAAGATCAGCGGGATGGTGGCGATGTTGATGATCTCCCCGCGCGTGGCTTGCTTGGTACCGTGCCGCGCCGCCACATGGGCGATCTCGTGCGCCATCACACCGGCCAGTTCGGCTTCGTTGTCAGCCTTCAGAATCAGGCCGGAGTTTACAAAGAAAAATCCACCGGGAAGAGCGAAGGCATTCACTTCTTCGGTATCGAGAACCTTGATCGTGAACGGAACTTTGGCGTCGGAGTTGCGCACCAGGTTCTGTCCGAGGCGGTTCACGTATTCCGCAACTATCGGATCATCAACGATCTTGGCCTGCCGCTCGACTTCCTGCGCCAGTTGCTTCCCGATCGCGATTTCCTTTTCCAGAGAGTAAAAGTTGACTCCCTTCCCGACATCACGATCCCCGATGGCATCGGGGTCGTTTTCCTTGTTATCGGCAAACGAAACCGGGATCAGGAGCGTGGCAGCGAGCAGAAACGCGGAGGTTACAGCGCAGAACCGCTTCATCGACCTTCCCCCCTTACTGATTATAAACCCGGACAGACCTATACCTTCATTTATAAATAACGGCTGTAGTACTGGAAGGGTTTCGCCAGCCGGCGAATTAATTTACAAGAAATCTTCGCGGCGCTGGAGGGTTGGACGGTCGTCGCTATCGACCTTCCCGCTACTAGGCGCCTGCTTCAGAGTGGGTTTGTTAGGGTCGGCGGACTCGCGCTTCTGAGCGCGGTGCATGGCGACCAAACGCCCCCGCATCTCATTGAATTCAGATGTATTCACCACGTATTCCAGTTTCGCCGGCAGGTTCTCGTTAATGTTCTGCTGCGCCTTCTTGATCCGATCGTCAGTCATGGGGTGGGTGGCAAACACCTTAGCGACCATACCGGGTTTGGTCTTTTCGAGCGATTCGATGCGCTCGAAAATATCGATCGACGCGGTGGGATCGTATCCAGCCTTGTACATATACTCCAGACCCAACATATCTGCCTCACCCTCAAAGGCGCGGGAGAAGCTTAGAAAGGTCATTGGGAGGCCAAGTCCGGCGCCTTGCCGGGCGGCATAGCCCGTCCACCCGCCCATGAAGATTAATGGCACGGTCGCCAGGTTCGCGATCTGTTCACGGGTCTGCTGGCGGGTGGAGTGCCGCGCCGCCACGTGGCCGATTTCATGCGCCATGGCGCCGGCCAGTTCGGCTTCGGTTTGCGCCAGTCGGATCAGGCCGGAATTCACAAACACATAGCCGCCGGGAAGAGTGAAGGCATTAACCGAATCGGAATCAATGATCTTGAAACTTACCGGGATCTTGGCATCGGAATTCCGCGCCAGATTCTGGCCCAGGCGGTTGATGTATTCACTCAGGATCGGGTCGTCGACTATCTTCGACTGCCTTTCCACCTCCAGGGCAAGTTGTTTGCCCATGGCCATTTCCTGCTCGATGGAATAGAAGTTGACGCCACCGCTGACGTCGCGGTCACCGATCTCGTCGGGATCTTTCTTTTTGTCGCCGGCGATGCAGGTAATTGCGAATAAAGGAATTAGAGCGAGCGTCACGCCTCTGCGGTGCATCGGAGTCTCCTGGCTTAGGCTAGCATACGTGCCAGGGGATGGATCGGTTACAAAAAGTAAAGTTTGTTAGATGCCTTTGCGCCAGTCTTTATCTTTGTTGCTTTTGAGCTGGATCGTCATAGATCCGTCGGCATTGAGGGGCTGCACACAGGCCCACCGGATGGGATGGCGGACGCCGGATTTCCCCTCGATTTCGCCTCTCAGGATGAGCTTTTGGCCGTCCATGCCCGGCGGAAGAACGAAGGCGGCCTGACGCACTTTGCCAGCGTGGGGATGGCCGGCGTCGAGTGAGCCGCTTTGCCGGTATCTGCCATCCGGACTCTCGACCGTCACGCGCAAGACGCCGGGGACTCCAGCGACGCCATTGTTCGCAAATCCCACAATCAATTCCGCAGTACCATAACGCTTCCTCTGCCAAACCCAGGAAGGCCACACGCGATAGCCCAAGCGCCGTTGCAAAGTGCGGAAGCCATTTGGGTAGCGCTCGTTGTATCGCGCAAGATTATCGGATTCGGTCCACAGCGACCAGTAGTTCGCGCCAATGTCCAGCACGTGGAGCATGCAGTTTTCGCGCAGATTGACGCCGGAGGCGTCCACAGCGATTGTATTCACGTCGTAGTCGCGGTTTTCACCATCCTCCAAAATGGTCGCGAGCCACGGGGGACGATTGCCGAGTTCCTCGATCTGGACTGGCTCTTCCACCAGGATGCTGTCGGAGCGCAGCCAGCAAGCGGCGCGCACGGCCATATCGGCGACCTCGCGATTTCCAACGTTGCTGATGTCGGGCTGCGTGTTCGCGGCAAGTGGCACGTGCTTCCAGGTTTCGAGTTGCACCTTCGTCATGGCGACAAAAGTCTTTTCGGCGGTGAGGTAATCCGGGAACGGGTTGGGCAAGCCGCCGGTGTGGCCTTCACCCCAAAAGCCGTACTGCATGAGGTCCATCCATTCAACGAGCGGATTCGCGTCGAACTCCGCGGCAAGTAATTCGTTCAGCTCACGAAAAGCTTTCTGAAATCCCGGATGATCGTAGCGCGGCTCGATGGCGTCAAACGGCTGACCGTCGTCGCCGTACTTCCCGATTTTGGCGAGGGGCACGCGGTCGTGGAGGAAATCGGGCAGCGCGAGCCTCGCCGGCTGGAACACGGTGTTGGAGAGTTGTACGCGGAAGCCGACGCGCAGGCCGCGCTGCTTCGCGGCGTCAAAGGTGAGTTTCCAGATGGGATTCAGGTTGAGCCGGCCAGGCTGGCTTTGCACATCGCGCCAATCGCAACGGATGTACAAAACGTCGACGAACGGGAGCGAAGAAAGTTTTTCGACGTGCTGCTCGATGGTTTCACGGCCGGCGCGGGCGGCGCGCGAGGGCCCGCTTTCCTCCCACGTATAGCCGACCAAGCCTAGCCCCCAGTTGCGGATGTGCTGATCGGAAGGCGTCGTGGCGGCGATGGTGAACCAGCCTTCGTCCTGATCGATACCGAACGGGCCTTGGTTGAGGCGGTCGGCTACGGCTGGGCCAGGGCCGAAATCGTAGCCATCCCAGCGGTGTGACGGAACGTCGGCGAGCGCGAGAGTGGGGGAAGCAAGGAGGAGAGAGCGTCGGGAAATTCGCATAATGTGAACCTCAGGCATTATATAGAGATCATGAGCCAGCCAACTATCGAAAATTCTGCCATCGCACTTTGGGAGCAATATCAGGATCAATTTCCCGTGCGCGAGCAGTTGATCTATTTGAACCACGCGGGAGTGTCGCCGTTGTGCCGGCGGTCGGCGGAGGCGATGACGCACTTGGCGCAAGATGCATTGCGTTTTGGCAGCCATCACTATCACGAATGGGTAGAGGTGTATGACGGGCTGCGGCGGGCAGCAGCGCGGCTGGTGGGTGGTGACGCGAGCGACATTGCGCTGGTGAAGAACACGTCGGAGGGCATCGCGACGGTGGCGACGGGGTTTGACTGGCGCGCGGGCGACAAGGTGGTGGCGTTCGAGGAGGAGTTTCCGGCGAATTACTACCCATGGAAGCGGCTGGAAGCGCGGGGCGTGCACGTGGAGTGGCTTTCGGTTTTCGACCCGCTGGAGAAAATTGACGCGGCGTGCACGGGCGCGCGGCTGCTGGCGGTGAGTTTCGTGCAGTATCTGAGCGGCCATCGAGCGGACCTCGAATCGCTGGGGGAAATTTGCCGGCGCCGCGGGTGCTTCTTCTTCGTGGACGCGATCCAAGGGCTAGGCGCGTTTCCGGTAGACGTGCGGCGGTGCGGCATTCATGGCCTCGCAGCGGACGGGCACAAATGGATGTTGGGGCCGGAGGGGTGCGGCATCCTTTACATTCATCCTGAGCTGCGCGAGCGAGTAGAGCCGGTGGAATTCGGCTACACAAACGTGGCGCGCTACGCAGACTACGGCACGCGCGACATGACGCTGCGCCCGGATGCAGGGCGGTACGAATGCGGAACGCTGAACACGATCGGATGTTACGGATTGAAGGCGGCGATTGAGTTTGTCCTGGAGGTGGGAGTGGAGCGGATTGCGCCCGCTGTGCAGGCGTTGGGGGATCGCATCGCCGCCGGTGTCGCCGCGAAGGGATACGAGGTGCTGGGCCGGCGCACCGCGGCGACGGGCGCGGGCATCGTGAGCTTTCGCAAGCCGGGCGTGGAGAGCGGGGCGATTGTGCACGAGCTCAAGCAGAAACGGATTGAGGTAGCAAACCGGGGCGGGTGGGTGCGGACTTCACCCCATTTTTATGTGAGCGGGGAGGAGATAGACCGGACGATCGCGGTGCTAACCTGAGGGCCAGGCCGCGCTTGACACAAGGCTGTGCCGCCCGTACTCTGAAGGCGATGGAAGTACATCTGAACCCCGACCTCCAATCCAAGCTCACCCGCCTCGCCACTGAGCAGGGACGCGACACGAGTGCGCTCGTCGAGGAAGCGGTGGAGCGTTTGGTGGACTACGACGAGTGGTTCTCGCGGGAAGTCGAGAAGGGTTTGGCCGCCGCCGACCGCGGGGAGTTCATTGAACACGACGAAATTCGCAGCCGCATTGATAGCCAGGTGACTGCATAATCGGCCTCGAACGGAGTTTGGACCTTGGTTAATTCGGTTTCGGAAGAGGACCGCAGGCCGGAGGCGGAACGGCGGGGTTGGCCACAAGTGTAACGAGATATGAGTAGCCCGGTCCCTTGTCATCCTTGCACCTTTGAAGAACGAATCTCATCGTGTCGGCTGGCCATTTGAGGATAGTCTCGTCTGGCCCCGCCCTTCTCCATTTGAGTGCCCCGTCGGTCGTCTTTCGTGCGATCAGCCTGCGTCGTTGCTGACCTATGGGGAGAACGAAGACAGAGTATTTGAAAATGACTTCGACGAGAGCAGCCTCAATCGGCAAAGGTGCCAGTCCTCTTGTAGCGCTTTTTTGCTCTTTTACGACGTCCGCACCGCCCATGAAAATCAGCTGACCTAGCTTTTTCTTTGGGTCCCTAAACACCCACAGGATCTTTGGGCACTGACAACCAAATTCCTGGCCAGAGGCGATCCTGCCGAATTTGGTTATTGGCGCGTCTGCATAACTCCATGCGTCCGATTGGTAGCCATGTTCATAGATCACCTCCCGAACGAAGCAAGCGGCCTCAAGATCTTCGGCCCAAAACAAACCCTTGTTGCTTATCGTGAAAATCCAAGCGTAGGGGTCCTTTGCATCTAATGGCTGGGTGTCAGATAGCTCGATCTGAGGCCACGCCTTATAACACCCGAACGCAAGAGCAACACAGGCGGCAAGACACTTCCAGGCGGTCTTCCAGGGCGAGCTAGTCAGCCATTTGTTCCCCGGCCGGCTCGCAGCCTGCTCTGGCGAGCTCGTCATGTCCAACGACGGTTGCGGACACTGGCAAATCATTTTCGGGATTGGTCCCATGGGGGTTCATGCTCTGGCTTCGATTAATTGTCGCGTCTTGTTCCTGACGTTGCAAAGCTGGTGCGACACAGTTCTCCGAGTGTCAATGTTTACGTAATACAATAACGAGTCGATGCTGCTTGGCTGTGTTACTTACAACATCCTGAAGGACTGGGACCTCGAAACGATCATTCGGAATCTCGAAGAGGCGGGGTACGACGCCGTCGAATTGCGCACGGGGCACAAGCATGGCGTCGAGCCATCGCTCACGAGCGAACAGCGGAAAGAGGTCGTGGCGCGGTTTCAGAAATCGAAAGTGCGCCTGTTGAGTTACGGCTCGACGTGCGAGTTCGAGTCGCCGGATGCGGACGTGCGGCGCCAGCAGGTGGAGACGGGCAAGCAGTGGGTGGAACTGGCGCACGATACGGGCGCGTGGGGAGTGAAGGTGCGACCGAACGGGATGCCAGCGGGTGTGCCTGAGGAGACCACGATTCAGAATATCGCCAAAGGCTTGCGCGAGCTGGGCGATTACGGCCGGCGGTACGGCGTCGAGATCTGGATGGAAGTGCATGGCCCGACGACGCAGAACCCGCCGGTAGCCGCCGCCATCATGAATGCCACCAAGCACGACAATGTGGGGGTGTGCTGGAACTCGAATCCGCCCGACGTGGTAGACGGCAGCGTGAAGGCGAGCTTTGAGCTGCTGAAGCCGTGGATTCGCAACGTGCACATCAACGACCTTTCGAACAACTATCCATGGCGCGAGCTGTTCACACTGCTGCGCGATTCCGGTTATGAGCGCTACACGCTATGCGAGGTAGACCCGCCGAGCAAAGAGCCGGAGCGGTTTCTGCGCTACTACCGCGCGCTGTGGACTGAGCTGAACCGCACGTGTCCAAAGCACAGGGAAGAATAACGCGCAGCCGCATGACTGCCGCCGCTGTGTGCTCGATCCTTCTGGGAGCGGTTTGCGCGGTCGAAGCCGCAGTTCCGACGCCCGAGAGCCATTTCGGCCACGCGATTGGCGTGGATCGCGAGCTGCTCGATTGGGACAAGGTCGTGTCGTATTTTCGGGCGCTCGAAACCGCAAGCGACGAGATTCGCGTGGAGGAGTTGGGCAAGACGGTTGATGGGCGGCCGCTGATCGCGGCGACGATCGCCGAGCCCGCGACGCTGCGGGATCTCGACCGGTACCGGGAAATCCAGAGGCGCCTGGCCGATCCGCGCATTACTTCGGAAGCAGAAGCAGAGCCGCTGATCGCGCAGGGCAAAACGATCGTGCTGCTCACGTGCTCGATTCATTCGACCGAGGTTGCGTCCACGCACACGGCGGTCGAGTTCGCGTACAGGCTGCTTCACGAAGACAAGCCGCGCTTTCGGACCATCCTGCATAACACGATCCTGCTGCTCGTGCCTTCGCTCAATCCGGACGGCGTGGACATCGTGACGCGCTGGTACCGGCACACGCTGGGCACGGCATACGAAGGGACATCGCCGCCGGAGCTGTACCACCACTACGTCGGTCACGACAACAACCGGGATTGGTACATGCTGACGCAGCCGGAGACGCGGCTCACCGTCGCCAAACTGCACAACGCGTGGCATCCGCAGATTGTGTACGACGTGCATCAGCAGAGCGAGTACGCGTCGCGCATCTTTGTGCCGCCGTGGCTCGATCCGATCGAGCCGAATGTGGATGCGATTCTGGCGCAGGAAATGAACATGATCGGCACGGCGATGGCCGCCGACCTGACTGCGGCGGGCAAGAAAGGCGTGGCGATTCACGCAGCGTACGATTTCTGGACGCCGGCGCGGCATTATCAGGCGTTCCATGGCGGACTGCGGATTCTGACGGAATCGGCAAGCGCGAAGCTGGCAACGCCGGTAACGATTCGCCGCGACGAGTTGGATGCGAAGGCGCTCGGCTATAACGCGCGCGAGCGGAGCTGGAATTTTCTCGAGCCGTGGGAAGGCGGCGAGTGGCGCCTGCGAGACATCATCGATTACCAGTTGATCGCGTTCGAGTCGTGCCTGTATGAGGCGGCGATCCATCGCGAAGAACTGTTGCGGAATTTCTACCGGGTGGGACAGCGGGCCATCGCGCGCACGGAGCCCGCGGCATTTCTGATTCCTGCCAAGCAGCGCGACCCGGGTGCGGCGAGAAAACTGCTTGAAACGCTGGCGGCAGGCATGGTGGAGATCGAGCGCACCCCGGATGGGAGCCATGTGATTTCGATGGCGCAGCCGTACAGCAGTTACGCGAAGGCGCTGCTCGAACGTCAGAACTATCCGGACATGCGGCAGTATCCGGGAGGGCCACCGGTGCGGCCGTATGACGTGACGGCGCACACGCTGCCGTTGCTGATGGGCGTGGATGTGGAAGCACTGGACAAGCCGTTCGCGGGGGAACTCGCGCACGAGGATTTTTCGACGCCAGCGCACGCCGAAAGCTTCGCCGCATCGGATACCGACTCCTGGCTGACGATTAACCACGTCTGGAAAGCTGGGGGCGAGGTGTGGCGCGATGCGGCGACTGGCGATTTCGCAACAACACAGAAGGGCTCGCACTGGAAACAATTGCGCCGGCCGCGCATCGGACTCTACAAAAGCTTCATCCCCGCCAACGATGAAGGGTGGACGCGCTGGCTGCTCGAACAATTCGAGTTTGCCTTCACGAGCATCGGCAACAAGGATGTGCAAGCGGGTGATCTGCACAGCCGCTACGACGTGCTGGTATTTCCTGACCAGCCGCTGAGCGAACTACTGGATGGCTACGCGAAGGGCGCGATGCCGGACGAGTTCACGGGCGGGCTGGGAGATGCCGGAGCCCGCGCGCTGCGCGAGTTCGCCACGCAAGGGGGAACGCTGGTTTTTCTGAATCGGTCGACGGCGTATGCCACCGAAGCGCTTGGCGTGAAAGCAAAGAATGTTCTGGAAGGCGTCTCGAATCGCGAATACTACGCGCCGGGTGCACTGTTAAACGTAGTGCTGGATACGCATAATCGGCTCACGCTGGGCCTACCGCGCGAAATCACAATCTGGAGCGAGCAAAGCCCGGCGTGGGAAGCCAAGGGGGCGGCGATTGCGCGATATCCGGACGCGCAGATTCTGGCTTCGGGGTGGCTGCTCGGCGACAAACTGCTAGCGGGGCGCGCTGCTTTGGTTGATGAGCGCGTAGGTAAAGGCCACGTGATTTTGTTCGGCATGCATCCGCAGTACCGCGGCCAGAGCTACCAAACGTTCAAACTGTTCTTCAATGCGCTCGTGGAGTAGATTCCGAGTCTGCCTCGCCCTGCGCGGTAACTTCCTCGGCGGGGTGGCCTGCCACCATCTGCTGAGCCAGGACTAACTGCCGGGCTTCCGGGCGCAGTTCCGGCCAGCGGAGTCCAAACGCGATGGAACCGGCAATGGCGATGACGCCGCCGGCCGCCACGGTGAAAGGCGCACCGAAGCGCTCGGCGACAACGCCCGCGAGCAGTGCGCCGACAGGGGCCATGCCCATGAACATCATCGAGTAGACGGACATCACGCGGCCACGCAGACGGTCGGGCGCCATGGTCTGAATGAGGGTGTTGGAAGCGCCCATCTGGGTCATCATGGCAAAGCCAACGGGAACCAGACCGGCGGCGGCGAGCCAGAACGAACGCGAGAAAGCGAACACAATCAGGCTCGCGCCGAAGACACCACACGCAATCGGCACCCAGCGCCCCAGGCCTTTGACCCCCCGCCGCGTGGCCAGTGTCAAGGCGCCCATTAAAGCACCAATGCCTGCGAAACCCATCAGAATGCCGAGTCCTCGCGCGCCGGCGTGAAATATTTTGTCGGCGAAGATGGGCATGAGCACGGTATACGGCATTCCAGTGATGCTCACCAGGCCGAGTAGCAGCAGCAAGGCGCGGATCGGGCCGGTATGCGCGACGAAGCGAAAGCCTTCGATGATATGGCTCGCCGCGGAGCCTGCGCGCACGCGAGACGCGGCCGGAGCGACGGTCATCAGGAGAAGGCCGATGATCACTGCGATGTAACTCACGCCGTTGGCGAAGAAGCACCAACCCTCACCAATGGCCGCCACGAGAATGCCCGCGATGGCCGGGCCAATAATGCGAGCGCCGTTGAACATCGAGGAATTGAGCGCAATGGCGTTGATGAGATCGTCGCGACCCACCATTTCAACCAGGAATGCCTGGCGCGCGGGCATGTCGAACGCGTTCACGATGCCGAGCAGCGCGGCCAACACGAAGATATGCCAAACATGGATGCTGCCCGTCAACGTAAGCGCGGCGAAAACAAACGCCAGCAGCATGGCGGAGGTCTGGGTGGCGATCACGATGCGTTGGCGGCTGTAGCGGTCGGCGATGAGGCCGCCCACGGGAGCAATGAGAAAAACCGGAATCTGGCCGGCGAAACCCACCATGCCGAGCAGAGCCGAGGAACCTGTGAGCCGGTAGACCAGCCACGATTGCGCCACGTTCTGCATCCAGGTGCCGATGAGCGAGATGAGCTGTCCGGCGAAGAACAGGCGGAAGTTGCGGTGGCGCAACGCGCGGAGAGTGGTGCGGACGCGCGAAGTCTGTGTGGTCTCGGCCATCGTCTTCTATAGTGCAGCTTTTTGGGAATTGCTCGTCGGTATTGACTTCCGCTCCCCGATCTGTAAAATTATAGTGCGGCGAATAAAAGGCGAATACAGATAACGTCATTATGGCTGCTGCCATTCTTCAAACTATTGATTTTAAGCTACATGAACGGCCTACGCTGGATTTTCTGCCATCCGGCATTGCGGATTTCGATACAGCCTTCGGCGGCGTTCCGCGCGGGTGCGTGACCGACATTTATGGACCGGCGTCGTCGGGGCGTACCAGCCTGATGGTTTCTTTGACGGCGCAGGCGACGGTGCGAGAGGAATTTTGTGCGCTGGTGGATGCGAGCGATGCGTTTGATCCCATCTCGGCCGCGGCAGCGGGGGTGGTGCTCGGGCGGCTGCTTTGGATTCGTTGCGGCGGCAATGCCGAGCACGCGCTCAAGGCGACGGATCTTCTGTTGCAGGCCGGCGGGTTCGGCCTGGTAGCGATGGACTTGGGCGAGGTCGCGCCTATAACCGCCCGGCGGATCTCGCTGGCTTCCTGGTATAGGCTGCGGCGCGCGGTGGAAAACACGCCGGCGTCGTTGGTAGTAGTCGAGCAGGCACCGCATGCACGGGCATGCGCCACGCTGGCTGTAGAATGCGCGCGCGGCAAGGTTCGGTGGTCTGGTACGCCGGGGTGTTCACAGCTTTTGCGAGGTGTGGCATTCGGAGTAGACCGTCGCAAACCGTTGCGGCCGGGCTGTGCCGTGATCGAGGCGCAGTCGATGAGGTGAGCTATGTTTACGTGTATCCACGCTCCAGGAGAAATCGCGCGGCTCATTGCCTGCGCCCAGGATTTTTCGCCGCAGGTAGAGCAGACCGATGCCGACACGGTAACACTGGACATCGACGGTCTTGGCCACCTGTTCGGTTCGGTGCACGAAATTGCGAACGCTATCGCGCGGCGCGCGGGCATTCCCGTGAATGTTGCCGTGGCAGCCAATCCGGATGCGGCGTTTTACGCGGCGCGCGGATTTTCCGGCACGAGCATCGTGCCCCAGGGCGATGAGGCCAAATTTCTGGCGAGTCTGCCGGTCTCGCTGATCGCGCCTTCCGAAGAAATTGCGGAAACGCTGGCACGCTGGGGTATCCGCACGTTTCGCGATCTGGCTGTGCTGCCGGATTTGGGTATCGCCGCGCGTCTGGGAGAGGAAGGCGTGCGCTTGCAGCAACTCGCGCGCGGAGAGCACGAACGGCCGCTTGTACCTGTGGAAGCCTCGCTGCGCTTCGAGGAAGAAATGGAGCTGGAGTATCCGGTGGAGCTTATCGAGCCACTGCTGTTTGTGCTGGCGCGCTTGCTGGGCGATGTTTGCCGGCGGCTCGAGGAACGCGCTCTCGCGGCAATCGCGTGGCGTGTTCGCTTGCATCTCGAAAACGCCGCTGATCATGAGCGCACCATCCGCCTGCCTGTGCCGATGCGCAGCCCGCGCGTGTTTTTGAAACTGATCGAGCTGGATCTGGAGAAACACTCGCCGGCCGCGCCAGTGGTCAAAGTCACGATTGCCGCTGAGCCTGCGAAACCACGGACGGCGCAGAACGGGCTGTTTATTCCGCTGGCGCCAGAGCCGGAGAAGCTCGAACTGACGCTGGCGCGCATTGCGGCGGTGGTGGGAGAGGAAAATGTCGGATCGCCGGAGCTGGTGGATACGCATCGGCCGGGGGCGTTTCGGATGCGTGGAATAGGCATTCATGCCTGTATGCCCTCGGCAGAAAAGCACAGGCATGAATGCCTATTCCACCTCGCTTTTCGCGCGTTCCGCCCGCCGCTCGCCGCGAAAGTGCAGGCTGACTTCCTCTCCGCACCGGGCATTCGCGGAAAGATTGCGCGGCAAGCGGGACCGTGGCGCACATCGGGCGACTGGTGGACTCCCGACCCATGGTCGCGCGACGAGTGGGACATCGAGCTGACCGATGGCGCGCTTTACCGCATCTATTGCGACGCGCAAACCGGCCGCTGGTTCATCGAAGGCAGCTATGACTGAAGCCTACATCGAGCTGCACGCGCGCTCTGCCTTCAGCTTTTTGCAAGGTGCATCGCTGCCCGAAGAGCTGGTGCAGATAGCCGCGAACTTTAGTTACCCGGCGATGGCGATCGTCGACCGCGACGGTGTCTACGGTGCGCCACGATTTCATCAAGCGGCGAAAAAGGCCGGCATCCGCGCACACATCGGCGCGGAGATCACGTGTACGGATGGGTTCCAATATCCGCTGCTGGTGGAAAATCGCACCGGGTATCAAAATCTTTGCCGGCTTGTGACTCGCATGAAACTGCGCGCCAAGAAAGGCGAGGGCGCGGCTACGCCGGAGGAACTGGCGGAGTGCGCAAAAGGGCTGATTTGTCTCGCGCCGGCGGCCGAAACCATCGAGCACGCACTCTGCATTTTCGGCCGCGCAAACGTGTTCGCCGAGGTCCAGCGTCATTGCAATCGCGAAGAAGAAGCGCGAAACCAGGCGCAGATTGCGGCGGCGCGCAGGCTGCGCGTGCCGATCGTTGCTACCAATGGCGTGCGTCACGCAATGCCCGCGCAGTGCGAAGCGCTCGACGCGCTCACCTGCATCCGCAATCACGTGCCACTGGCCGCCGCCGGGCGGCTGCTCGAATGGAACAACGAGCGCCATCTGAAGTCCGCCGCGGAAATGTCGCGCCTGTTTGCCGATCTGCCGGATGCCATCGCCAACACGCGGGAGATTTCCGCGCGATTGCAATTCACGCTCGCCGATCTGGGTTACGAATTTCCCCGCTATCCCGTGCCGCCGGGCGAGACCATGATGTCATTTCTGCGCCAGCGGACCGATGAAGGCGCGCGCCGCCGTTACATCCCCTATCACGAAAAAGCGCAGCGGCAGATCGAGCGCGAGCTGGCGATGATCGAAAAACTGAAGCTTCCCGGCTACTTTCTCATCGTCTGGGACATTGTGGAGTTCTGCCGGAAAAACGGCATTCTGGCGCAGGGACGCGGCTCGGCGGCCAATAGCGCCGTGTGTTATTCGCTGGGCATCACGGCGGTCGATCCTGTCAGCATGGAATTGCTTTTCGAGCGTTTTCTTTCGGAGGAACGCGGCGAATGGCCGGATATCGATATCGACCTGCCTTCGGGCGACGAGCGCGAGCGCGTCATCCAGTACGTCTACGAGCGTTACGGCAAGCTAGGTGCGGCCATGACCGCGAATGTCATCACGTATCGCGGCCGTTCGGCGGCGCGCGAGGTGGGCAAAGCGCTGGGCTTCGAAGTCGCGACGCTTGACCGTCTGTCCAGTCTCGTGCGCGGCTGGGAATGGAAAGATCCGAAAGACACGCCCGAGCGCCAGTTCAGCGACGCCGGTTTGGATCTCGCAAACCCGCGCATCCGCAAATTTTTCGAGCTGTACCTCGCTGTGCAAGATTTGCCGCGGCACCTGGGCCAGCACTCAGGCGGTATGGTGATCTGCCAGGGCCAGCTCGATTCCGTGGTGCCGCTCGAACCCGCCACCATGCCTGGCCGCGTCGTCGTGCAGTGGGATAAAGACGACTGCGCCGACATGGGCATCATCAAAGTCGATCTGCTGGGTCTCGGCATGATGGCGGTGATCAAGGATTCGCTCAACCTGATCCGCAATCATTACGGCGAGGAGGTGGATCTCGCGCACCTGCCGCCAGACGACCCCGCGGTGTACCGCGCATTGCAGCATGCCGACACGGTGGGCATGTTCCAGGTGGAGAGCCGCGCGCAGATGTCGTGCCTGCCGCGCCTGCGCCCGAAGAATTTCTACGACATCGTGGTGGAGGTAGCGATCATCCGGCCCGGTCCCATCGTAGGCGAGATGGTGAACCCGTATCTCGAGCGGCGCATGGGGCGCGAAGCAGTGGATTATCTCGATCCATCACTCGAACCGGTGCTCAAGCGTACGCTCGGCATTCCGCTGTTTCAGGAGCAATTGCTGCGCATGGCCATGATTGTGGCCGGATTCACCGGCGGCGAAGCGGAAGAATTGCGCCGCGCCATGGGCTTCAAGCGCTCGGAGAAGCGCATGAAGGAAATTGAGCTGAAACTGCGCGCCGGCATGGATCGCAAGGGCATCCAGGCGGACGCGCAGGAGCGCATCATCCGTTCCATCACCTCGTTCGCGCTCTACGGATTTCCCGAATCGCACGCGGCGAGTTTTGCGCTGCTGGCCTATGCCAGCGCGTATTTGAAGTGCCATTACCTGGCGGCGTTTATGGCGGCCATGCTGAACAATCAGCCCATGGGATTTTATGCGCCCGCGATTCTGCTCAATGATGCACGGCGGCACGGGCTGCGCGTGCTGCCGATTGATGTGACGAAGTCGGCGTGGGAGTGCACGGTGGAAGAAGGTGCTAGGTGCCAGGTGTTAGGTGCTAGGGCACTGCGGCTCGGCCTGATGTATGTCAAGGGGCTGCGTGCGGATGCGGGCCAGGCTATCGTTCGGGAGCGCACGAGCGCGGCATTTCGCGACATCGGCGATCTGGCGCTTCGCGTACCTCAATTGCGCAAGGATGAACTGAACAAGCTGGCTGACGTTGGCGCGCTGAATTCGCTCGAGGCGGCGCACCGTCGGGATGCACTTTGGCTGGCGGGGCATGCGGCGCAGCCTGCCGGACCGTTGCTGGATGAGCTGCCCGAGCCGGAGCGTGCCTCGCCATTGGCGCAGATGACCCACGAAGAGCGGCTGCATGCTGATTTTTCGGGCACGGGATTCACCATCGGCCGGCATCCCATGGCCTATCATCGCGACAAGATGAATGCGCTGGGCGTCACGCCCGCCCGCCAGTTGCAGGGCATGCGCGACGGGAGCTACGTGCGCGTGGCGGGGTGCGTCATTGTGCGCCAGCGGCCCGGCACGGCGAAAGGCTTCGTGTTTCTCAGCATGGAAGATGAAACCGGCGTGATCAATGTGATCGTTACGCCAGCCATGTTCGACCGTTACCGGTTCGCGCTGCTCGGCTCCTCGTTCCTGCTGATCGATGGGGCACTACAAAATTTGGACAACGTCATTTCGGTGAAGGCAGGGAGAGTGGAGGCGCTATCGGGGCGTGTTGCAGCGGAAGTGTCGCATGATTTTCATTAGAGATTACTGCTTCACTTACAAAATGCAATCCAGACCGCAAAGCGTCTGTTACTATAATTAGCAGATCGTAGTTCCAGCGGAAGTTGGAGATCTCGTCGGCTGACGTCGACGTAACCAAACCTTGTCGAGGAGAGGAAGAACATGCCCACCAGCAACGAGAATCCCATAGAAAAAGTTCAAGCGTCCTATCGGCAGCTTGCTACCGCCGCAACAAATCTCAACGCTGTTTCTGACGCACTCGGAACAGTCGTTGCTGAACTAGACTCCGCGTTGAAGAAGCTTAACCTTGGCATTCCAAGTTGGGTCTCTTTCCTTGGCAACCCATCAGACGGTCCAGACTACAACTACTATCAGGTCGGCTACGACAAAGTGGGAGGCAAGTGGGGGATCGCGGTGAGAAGAGTGTGGGGGAACGACTTCGCTCCCGAGCGCGAGGCATCCGAAGAGTGGACATTCAATGACGCGCCGCGCTGGCTGAGAATTAATGCCATTGATAAGATTCCCGATCTCATTGCGGAACTCACAAAAAAGACAAACGAGACTACGATACAACTCGGCAACAAGCTGCCAAAAGCCAAGGAGCTAGCCACAGCCATCACCGCAGTTGCGAAGCAGTGTTCGCCTCAGTCGAAGTAGCGTATTGCAAACGGAGAATATGCAATCATGCTGCTCGCGTCACTTTTCGTAATTTCCATTCTCGGCCTTGCACTTGTATTTGCCGCGGTTTACATGAATCGTGACGTCCGTGCGGGTCAAGCTTCCATTTTTCACGTTTGTCTTCGAGTCGAGAGATCGACGCCGGGGGATGGATTCTAGAAAAAGCGTCGCCTCGAAAAGGAAAGGGATGATTGGAACAGAAAATCAATGATCGCCGTTTATGTGACGCGTTGCGAGCGATCCGGGAGCGCTGCGCGCAATTGACGGTGCTGGACAACCGCACGCCCGACCAGATTCTCGGTTACGATGAGCGCTGGCTCCCTGGCCACTGATCAAAGTCTGAATGCCCAGGCTCCACAAAAATCCTCGCATCTACGCCTGGTGGTACTTGACCATCGCCCTCGGCTTCGTGCTGCTGGCTATCAACAGAGCGTTGACGGGCGAGAAGGCTTGGCTCGTTGCGCTGCGCTTTGTGATCGCGGCCGGTTTCGCAGCGCTGGGATACGCCGAGCTCCGGTCCCGTTCCCAAACGAAATAAGTCAGCTCCTCGCGTCCTGCGTTCGCCCTTTCCACTCGCCGCCGCGGCCTGTCCAGTAGCGGATGGCGGAGTAAACGGTCGCGCCCGTGTAGAAGACCGCGATCAGAGGAAGTGCGGGCGCCCATAGAGGAGACAGACGATAGAAACGCAACGATGGCGTGTATGCCGCCATCATCAAGAGCCAGGCCAGAGTACCGAGAGCCATCGCGATAAGCTGGCCCGTCAATAGCACGAGCGGCGGGAGCATGTAGGTGACGAACATTCCCGCGATCGTGCCGAGCAGCAAAACCACCGAGTGCCGGACCTGCCAGAACGCCGTGCGTGAAATCATCCGGCCGATCTCGCCAAAGGTCCCGTAGCCGCGGATGCTTTCCGTCTTCGATGTCACTCCAAGCCACAGCTTTCCACCCGTGCTTTTCACCGCCTTCGCCAGAGCGCAGTCGTCAATCAACTCGCCGCAGATCGCCCGAATTCCGCCGATGCGTGTGAGTGCCGTCCACCGCAGCAGGATGCAGCCGCCCGCCGCGCCCGCCGTTTTGTGCCGCGCACTTTCCGTCCACACTGGCGGGTAGAGCATAAAGAAGAAGAACACGAACGCCGGGATCAGCGCTTTCTCGGCGAACGTCTCCGCGCGCAGCCGCACCATCCACGAGACCAGGTCGTAGCCACCGGCTTCGGCGCGGGCCACAAGCTGCGCGATGCCATCAGGCGAGTGCGCGATGTCGGCATCGCTGAACAGCACGTAATCCGGGTGGAAGGACTCCGCCTGGCGGACGCCTTCGGCCATCGCCCACGTCTTTCCGGTCCAGCCTGCGGCGAGCGGCTGCGCGGCCACCACGCTGAGCAGATCCAGTCCGGCCGATGCGCGCGCGGTCTCCGCCGTCCCATCCACGCTATGGTCATCTACCAGGAAGATGTGCAAGGGGCCCGGGAAGTTTTGCGCGGCGAGCGAAACAATCGTCCGGCCGATGGTCTCCGCTTCGTTGCGCGCGGGAATCACTATGGCGACCCTCCGCGGCCCCGGTGGCGGCAGCGCCGGCTCGTCCTCGCGGAGCCGCCAAAACATCCCCCGCAAAAAAAGCAGATAGAGCCAAATCAGCACCGCGCATGCGGCGGCTAGCTCAGTAACCACGATGCCTGTCTACTTCGCGTACGTCTTCTCGTACTTGTTCCGGCTGTTGTAAACCGTGATCGCTCCATTGGAATCCGCCGAGACGCGCAGCCAGTCGCCGGCATCGCCCTTTTCGTAGAGGTTCGCGATCATGGCTTCGGGCACGTTGTGATCCTTGCCTCCTTCCACTGCGTAGTGCACCTGCCAGAGGTCTTCCAGTCCGGGTGAGGAGTGCACCGTCTCCCACGCTTCGGGCGATCCGCCTTTGCGCGGGCCGTTATTCATGATGGCCACGCGCGGGTGGAGCGCATGCACGATGGCGGGCGAATTCGATTGGTCGAGGCCATGATGGGTGGTCAGGTACAGATCCACCGTCCCGATCTTGTTGTTCGGGCACACCAGCTCGTTCTCTTTGTTCCATGTCAGATCGCCGAGGTCGATCATCCGGAAGCTGCCGTACTGGATCAGAATTCCCACCGATTGCGCATTCTCGCTGGGGTCCGCCTCCTTAGGCTGCACCGTGGCGCATGCGGGGTTCGGCTGGCCGGCGCCAGGGAGCGGGCTCGCAATCGAGGCCCCGGCCGCAGTTAACACCGTCACGTCCAGCCCTTTTAGCGGAATCTTGTCCCCTGGCTTCACCTCCAGGTGGCTCCCAGCATCGCGTGCCTTCAGGTAGGCGTGGTAGAGCCGGTCCGCTTCGCCGCCATGCTCGACCGTGGCACCGTGGTCGATGAACGTCTTCACGGGCATCTTCGCGACAAGCTGCGGCACGCCGCCCACGTGGTCGCTGTGATAATGCGTGATCAGAAGGTAGTCGATCTCTTTTACCCCGGCGTGCTTGGCTGCGGCTTTAATGCGGTCGGCATCGCGCGAGTTTAATCCAGGCCAGCCCGTATCCACCAGCAGAGACTGTTTGGAAGGGGACACGATCAGGGTGGCCTGGCCGCCCTCCACGTCGATGAAGTAGAAATCCAGGGTCTTAGCGGCTGGCAACGCTGGGGCGGCGCACAAAAGCAAGAAAGGTAAAATCGGACGAATTCGCATGGCGGCAATCGTATCACAAGAGGTTGCCGGAACAAGGGCCGGTAGCGTAACGTATTGATGAATAGATGCCCTATTGCAGCAGTTGCGGCAACGCGGTCAACCAGGCGGACCAATACTGCGCCAAGTGTGGAGCCAGGCAGCCAGGTACGCCTGCGCAGCCCATGGACCCTTTGGCCGGGATCACGCCGCGCACCGCTTCCATCCTCTGCTACATTCCGGGCATCGGTTGGATCGCCTCAGTGATTGTGCTGGCGGCAGAGAAGTTCCGCAACGACCGTACCGTCCGCTTTCACGCCTTTCAGGGTCTGTATCTGTTCGTCGCCTGGTTAATTGTGGAGTGGGTTCTCAGCCCCATTTTCCGCGAGATCCATGAACCGATTTTCCGCATCGACAAGCTTTTGCACGCTCTCATCCTGTTCGTCTGGATCTTCATGATCATCAAGACCAGCCACGAGGAGCGGTACTCGCTGCCCATCATTGGCGAATTGGCCGAGCGGTCCGCAGCGGAGCACTAACCCTGCTATGGTAGACTCCTTCCTGAACTGATACCAGTGCCATTCCGATCTCCATGCCCACAACACCCAAGCGCCGTCAAGCCGAACCTTACGTGCCATCGATACTCGTCGTGGACGACGACCCACTGATCCGCACATCGTTCCGCAAGATCCTGGAAGAAGCTGGTTATCTTGTGACGGCCGCGAGCAGCGGCCGCGAGGCATCCAAGGGCCGCTACCGACTGGTTCTTCGAGGTCATGATCTTGGACCTGAGTATGCCGCATGAGGACGGGTTCGAGGTCATTCGTTCGGTCCGCAGCCACACCCCGAGCTTGAAGATCCTGGTGGTCTCGGAATTCATGGCAGGTAGGATGCTGCCGGTGGCCACCAAACTCGGCGCCCACGCCACCATGCACAAAGCGGAGGCCCCAGACCGTCTGCTGACCACGATTTGTGGGCTGCTGGAGCAACGGACGTAGTTTGCAAATGAGCAGGCTAATGGTATATTTATTCATTGTAATGAATATTTAATCAGTCATGCGCCATCCAGTCGGAATTGTCGGATATCGCGGATATAGTGGAGCGGAACTGGTTTCGATTCTGCGCGGGCACCGGCATGTTGAGCCGCTGCTGATGGAGCACCGGAGCGACGCCGGCCAGGACAGCGGGTTGCGCCATCCAAAGGGGCCACGGCAGCTTGCGGCTTCGGCCGATGCGGTGCGTGCCGAGAAGATCGAAATCGTTTTTCTCGCCACGCCGGCGGATGTCTCCATGGAACTGGTGCCGGCGATGCTCGATGCCGGGGCGCGCGTCATCGACTTGAGCGGAGCATTCCGCTTGCGCACCGTCGAGAATTATACCCGCTGGTATCACGAGCCGCATACGCAGCCGGCGTTACTCGCGGAGGCGGTGTACGGCCTGCCTGAGTTTTGCCGCGAGAGGATTCCCGGCGCGCGCCTGGTGGCGAATCCCGGATGTTACCCGACGGCGGCCAATCTCGCCATCCGGCCGCTGGCTGAGGCGGGTACAATCGACCGAAATGCAGGCATTGTATGCGACGCCAAGTCGGGCGTAAGCGGGGCGGGCCGCAAGCCGTCGCTGAAGACCAGCTTTTGCGAGGTCACGGAAAACTTCTCCGCATATTCGATCCTGCATCACCGCCATGTGCCGGAAGTGCTGATGGTTTCCGGTCTCGAGGAGCGCGAACTGAGTTTCACGGCGCAATTACTGCCGCTCGATCGCGGCATTCTGGAGGCCATCTATTTCCGCACGGCAAGCGGCCAGACCGCAGAGGAGATTCTCGCGATTTACGAGAAGAGTTACGCTGGCGAGCCATTCATCCGGCTTTACAAAACGGGCCGCGTGCCGGACCTTCACGCCGTGCGGCACACGAACTTCTGTGACATCGGCGTGACGTTGGACGCGGCCACCGGCAGAGCCGTGGTTGTGAGCGCCATCGACAACCTCACCAAAGGCGCCGCGGGCCAAGCGGTGCAGAATATGAACCTGATGCTCGGGCTGAAGGAGACCGAAGGCCTGCTGTGAAGGCGCTGATTAAGCTCGGCGGTACGCTGGTGGACTCGCCGGAGTTGCGGGCGCGCCTGGCAACGCAGATCGCGGCGGCCGCGCGTTGGGGCATCGCGGTCACGGTGGTGCATGGCGGCGGCAAACAGATGACGCGCTTCCTCGAAGAGCGCGGCATTGCCAGCCGCTTCGTGAACGGTCTGCGGGTCACGACGCCAGAGACCATGGACGCCGTGCTGAAGGTACTGGCGGGCAGCGTGAATCAGGAACTGGTTGCGGCTTTGAACGCCGCGGGCGCGCGCGCTGTAGGACTGACAGGCATCGATGGCGGCCTGGTGGAAGCGGAACAGATGGATCCGCAACTGGGCCTGGTGGGACGCGTGGAGCGCACCGATCCGGAGCTGCTCGAATTGCTCACGATAAACGGATTCCTTCCGGTGGTCGCATGCGTGGCGGGTTCGCGCGCCGGGCAAATGTATAACGTGAACGCAGACCAGATGGCGTCGGCTTGCGCAGCGGGCTGGCGCGCCGACCGGTTGATCTTTCTGACCGACATCGCCGGTGTGCTCGATGCCGCAGGAGAGGTGCAGCCCACGCTCACAACTCAGGACTGCGGCCGGCTGATCGGCGAAGGTGTGGCCACTGGAGGCATGCAGGCGAAACTGAATGCGGCTACCCAGGCGATCGCACAGGGCGTGGAACAGATCGAGATTGCGCCCGGCGCTGCCCCTGGCGTACTGAATCGCCTCTTCGCCGGTGAGCCGATAGGAACGCGCATTATACGTTCCCGCGAAGGAGCCGCGTGCCATGATTAGCAGCCTGACCGCCGGCTCCGTGCGAGACGATGCTCCGGCACCCGCGCGGATCGAGATCCGCAAAGCGCGGATGTCCGACATTCCGGCGCTCCTCGATCTGATTAACGGCTACGCCTCCCGGGGCGTCATGCTGCCGCGTACCGAGCTGGAAATCTCCGAAAGTATCCGGGATTTTTCGGTTGCGCTCGCGGATGGGCGCTTCGCGGGCTGCGGGGCACTTCATTTTTATTCGCCGACGGTAGGGGAAGTCCGCTCGCTCGCGGTTGCCGAGCGCGCCAAAACACGGGGCGTGGGACGCCAGTTAGTGGAAACACTTGTTAGCGAGGCGACTGGATATTCGCTCGATGCAGTCTTCGCATTCACCTACGTGCCGGATTTCTTCCGCAAAGCGGGCTTCGAAGAAGTCGAGCGAGGCGCGCTGCCGCTGAAAGCCTGGAAGGACTGCCTCCGCTGTCCCAAGTTTCAGTCATGTGATGAGGTTGCCGTGATGCGGGTAATTCAACCCGACCACTGGCATGCCGTACCCCACAAATGGGGTCAGTCGACCCATCCAGATGAGGGCAGGGAGGCAATCGTATTTCCAATTATTCTGAAGCAGTAATTGCGGCTGCGGCCTTTACCCTCCCCGCACGCGGGGTATTACCCCCCTCCTCAAATAGCCACACGTAATCCCTGAGAATTGTTTTCGCATCTGTCGACTACCTCCCTATAATCGGCATCAAAGCGGCGTATTGCACAAACCAAGTCCCGAGCGAGGGGGAAGAGGACATGAAGGCACAGACCGTGGATGTGAAAGTATCAGGCGGCCGGATCCTATGTTGCACCGTGTTTCGCCCGGGCGGGAAAAAGCTGCTGGCCAAGGGACACGTGATTAGCGAGGACGATGTCCGCATCCTCGAATCCGAAGGGATGGACAGGGTGTGGGTCACGGAGTTGGAGGATGGCGAAGTTAGCGAGGACGACGCCGTCTCGACGGTAGCCGGCGATATGGGATGCGGATGCTATGAAATCCACCCGGCGGCGGGAGGCCGGGCCAATCTGCTTGCCACCGAGAATTGTTGCGTACTGGTGGATGACGAGCTGCTGCGCCAGATCAACTGCACCGCGAGCGTGGTGATCTCGACGACGCTCAACTTCAGTTTCGCGGTCACGGGCCAACGTATCGGCACAGTGAAGAGCGCGCCCTTTGCGGTGGCGAAAGATCAACTGGAAACGATCACCTCCATTCTTCGCGAACGGGGGCCGATCATCCAGGCACGGCCGGTACGCAGCCCTTCGATCGGCGTTCTGTATAGCGACCCGGCGAACGGCGAACGCGCCCGCCAGCTTTTCGAGAATGTGACCAGACAGCGCCTGGAGCGCTTCGGACTGAGCCCTAGCTTTGCGCTCTCGTCGGTAGAAGAAGAGGGATCGGTCACCCGCGCCCTGCAGCACCTGCTGCGCTCGAAACCGGCACTGATCCTGATTGCGTCCACCACAGCTCCAGCCGGTCCCGAGGACGTGATCGGCCACGCCATGACACGCGTAGGTGCGCAAATCGAGCGGTTCCTTGCGCCGGTCGAGCCCGGCAACCTGCTGTTGCTGGCTTACAAAGACGACGTGCCGCTCATTTCGGCCCCCGGCTGTTTTCGCTCGGCGAAGCCAAACGTGGTGGATCTTATTCTGCCCCCTCTATTGGCTCGCTATCGGATTACAAGCTGGGAAGTCGGCTGTTTAGGCCACGGCGGCTTGTTGGGATAGCGCGCGGCGAGCGGTTAGGCTAGCGCCGCCTTACAGTACTCCAGGCATTTCCGGACTTCGGCCACCGTGTCCGCCCCTTCATATTCGTATTCGATATTGGCGGGGATGTTGTATTTTTTGTTCTTCACCAGTTGCAGCACCGGTTTAATGGGCGTGTCACCTTGGCCGAAGGGCATGTTATCGCCGTGGTTCTTCTTGCGGTCCTTGATATGCAACGTCACGATGCGCTCGTGATGTTTGTTGATGAAATCGACGGGATCGAAGCCGGCGGCGAAAAAGTGGCCGATGTCGAGATTGACGTTGATATAGGGCGAGCGGCCAGCCATGGCTTTCTCGAACGACTCCGGCGTCGAAAACTCATTGGGGTCCGAGGTTTGATCGTGGCCGTGGAAGCCGACCTTGATTTTGGCCTTCTGCGCGGCCTTGTCCACGCGGTCGACGACCGACAGCGTCGAGGACGCGGTGATGATCCCCACACCCAGAGCTTTGGCCATCTCAAATCCGCGCGCGATTTCTTCATCGCTGTAGTCGTCGCGGAAACTGTAGTTGTAGGCATAGAGAAGAATGCCTGCGTCATGAAACTTCTTTCGGACCTTGCGGAACTCGTCCATGGAAACGGTCTTGCGCCACTTGTGCACGTCCGCGTGGCTCTCGTCGGGCTCGACGTGGCCGGCGAACAGTTCGCACTCGCCGAGCCCGATCTCGACCATGGCTTTGATCGCTTCATCAAGCGAACGGTCGCGAAAGCTGTAAGACTGTACGCCAAGCTGGACGCCGTGAACTTTGGAGTCGATGCGGCCGAAAGCCGCGGCAGCCGGCAGTGTAGCCAGCGCCAGTTTCGAAAAATCTCTTCGGGAAATCATATGCGGAGTGTACCTCAACGGCCGTCCACTACGCAGCGGAACCCCACCGCCGCGGAGCGGTCTTTGCCGGGTGACATGAGCAGGTATTTCCCGTGCTCGGTCAGCTTGTACGCCTGCGGGAAATACCAGTGCGAGCCTTGGGGCTGATAGTAGCTGCCGCCAAGCAGGATGCCGGCACGCGTGTGCTGGTCAATATATTCGTCAGTCCACTGCCACACGTTGCCGACCAGGTCCTCCACGCCGAACGGACTTGCCCCGCGCGGATGCGCGCCAACGTCGTCCGGCCCACGCATCACACGGCGCGTCTCGGGCACCGGAACAGCCCCGGCGTCCCATTGAGCGCCCCAGGGATATAGACGGCCGTCAGCACCCTGCGCCGCGTACTGCCATTCCCACTCGTGGGGAAGCCGCTTGCCCGCCCATTTCGCATAGGCGCGTGCATCTTCAAGCGAGACCCACGTAACCGGCTTATTGGCCCAGCCGGCCGGAAACGATCCGTTGCTCCAATCCTTCAAGAAGTTGTGATCGTCGGTCGGATGGTAATGGGCCGCGTCAATGAACTTCTTGAACTCGGCGTTGGTTACGGGATGGCGATCGATGTAAAACGACTTGATATCCAGCGTCTTCAAGTGATTGCGCCGCGGCGAATCCTCCCATGGATATTGGACGTCGACGCCGATGTCGTTCTCGCCCTCGATTTCGATTCCGGAAATGCGGAATTCGAATTTGGCCCCAGGGATCTGCACCATCCCGGGCGGCGCGCTCGCAACCGGCGTTACCGGGTCGATCTCCACAATCTGCTGCGGCAGAAACGTCCAGGTTTGCGAGTAAGCCGAGAGCGGTGTGCGCGCCAGTTGGCGCCTGCTGGCAAGGAATGTGTCCACTGCCGGCTCCGCATCGCTGGTTTGCAGCACACCACCGAAACCGTGCGGCTCCATGGCGAAGCTGAGGGTTGCCCGATCGCCACGCACCTCCGGCTCGAGCGCCACTCCATTCCAAACATCGTAGTAGCGGGCGCCCGGTGTATATGGAATCTCAATCTGCCGGCCGGCAAGACCGTACTCATTGCGGTTCACCACAGTCCACAGGGTGCGCGCGCCGCGCGAAAACTTGCTGGCAAACGCGCCGTATTGCAGCGTGGGCGTGTGTGGCTCCCAGTCAGGACTCACCAGAAGATCGGCGAACTGCCGCTCGATGCGGGCGACGCGGCGCAACGCCTCGGCGTCCCGAGGAGTGATCTGGTTCCAGATGCCCCAGATGTTTTCCCAGCTCTCATAGCCGACGCCGTTGAAGTACGCGTACTGGAGGTCGTCGGTCTTATCGCGCCCCCAGCGGCGGCATACGTTCACCATGTGGCGCGGCTCCAGCCACTTCAACTTGCTGATGCTGGGGATGAACGGATAGTCCCAGTAACCCCAGGACTGATTGTTCCAGGCCAGGCGCTCTTCGTCGCTGTGGTAGTATTCGGGCTCAAGGACCAGCGGATGTCCGGTGGCGTCGGACGCGTCACGAAAAGTGCGAGGCATACCGTTGAAGGTGTCACCGTTCACACCGTCGGCTCCGATCTCGGCCATCAAACGCGCCGTCGCCACCCAATTGGGAACCCCCTCGTCGCGTGTTCCCTGCTCCCAGGGCATCACCGGAAACAGCACGCGCACGCCGCGGCGATGGAAGTCCGCGATCATCTGCTTGAGGCCCGCGATGCCGCCGGGCAGGTCGCGCGTCAGATCGTACTGGCTACGGTTATCGATCCCGACGTTGGGATAGACCGGCCAGATCAGCACGCTGTCGATACCGCCGTAGCGCTTCTCGAGATCATCGAGGTAGCGATCGACGGTGTATTTACCAGCGGTCGGATCGTAGAAGAACCGTTCCTCAACCATCATCTGCGGCTGGATGAAATCGCGTTGCGACCAGGCGAGCTCAGGGCGATCGTATTCCTTGCCGTTATAGCCGATGCGAATAAGCTTTTCGGCCCGCCAATGGCGAACGTCGTCGAGCCACGCGGAAAAATCAGCAGGCGTGGGCGGGCCCGGGATCTGATCGTTCTGGGGTTGGTAACGAACATCCTGCGCACACAGGGCCAAGCAGAAGAGAAAAGCAGAGAAGCGCCACATAGGAGAACCATGATACCCGGGCCGGAAGGGAGCCGGAATTGCTGTGCCGGGCGATGGGCGTTAATCTGTAGGCATGGCGGCCGGAACGCTGATTTCCGTAAGCGAATATCTTTCCACCAGCTACGATCCCGACTGCGATTACGTGGATGGGGAAGTGCTGGAGCGCAACTTGGGAGAACGCGATCACTCGAAACTGCAAAAGAAGCTGATCTTGTATTTTGGCAATCGGGAGACGCAATGGCATGTTCACGTGTTCCCCGAGCAGCGTGTGCAGGTGTCCCGCACGCGTTTCCGCGTGCCGGACGTGTGCGTTGTTGCCGGCGCCGAACCGGACGAGCAAATCTTCACAAAGCCGCCTCTGCTTTGCATCGAGATCCTCTCTCCTGAGGACACGATGTCCCGTATACTCGAAGGCATCGGCGACTATCTGACGTTTGGCGTGGCGCACGTCTGGATTCTGGATCCACGCACCAGGCGGGCGTACGACTACACGGCGGACGGCATGCGGGAAGCCAAGGACGGCGTCCTCCGAACGGAAGATCCGCAGATCACCGTCCCGCTGGCTGAGATCTTCAGTTAGCCGGCGTTGCCTTCGGCTCGAGTGCGAGGTCCATCACTTCTTCCACGGTCCGCACGAAATGCAGCTTCATGTCGCCGATCTGCTCGCTTTTGAGATCCTCTTTCACATTGACCTCGTTTTCAAACGGCAGAATGACTTCGCGCACGCCGCTGCGCTTGGCCGCCAGGACTTTCTCCTTGATGCCGCCGATCGGCAAAACCTGGCCGGTGAGTGTGATTTCTCCGGTCATGGCGAGATTCGGCCGGATGCGGCGCTCGGTGAGCATTGAAACCAGCGCCGACGCCATGGTGATGCCGGCGGAAGGCCCGTCCTTCGGGATCGCCCCCGCCGGCACGTGAACGTGGATGTCACTCGACTTGAACAGCTCCGGATCGATGCCGTAATGCTCAGCGTTGGCGCGCACCCAAGTGAGCGCCGCCTGCACCGATTCTTGCATCACCGATCCCAATTGGCCGGTCATGATCAGGCCCTTGCTGCCACCCGGCATGCGGCCGGCTTCGATAAACAGGACGTCGCCGCCTACAGGTGTCCACGCCAGCCCGACTGCTACTCCGGGACGGCGTGTACGCTCCGCAACCTCAACATCTGGCCGGAATCGGGGCGCACCCAGCAATTCCTCCACGCGTTCCGGTGTGATTTCCCCGCTATCGGGCTTGCCTTCGGCAATCCGCCGCGCGCGTTTGCGGCAAATGGTGCCGATTTCGCGCTCCAGGCTACGGACACCGGCTTCACGTGTATAACGCCGGATCACGTGACGCACAGCCTCATCCGTAAACTGGATACCGTTTTCCACATCGAGCCCATTCTCCTTGGTCTGCCGGGGAATCAGGTACCGGAAGGCAATCACTACCTTCTCGTGCTCGGTGTAGCCTTGCAGTTCGATGATCTCCATGCGGTCGCGCAAGGCTTCGGGAACTGTGTCGAGCATGTTCGCGGTGGTGATGAACAGTACCTTGGATAGATCGAAGGGCACGTCCAGATAATTGTCGCGGAACGTCGAGTTCTGTTCCGGATCCAGAACTTCCAGCAGGGCCGAGGCAGGATCGCCGCGAAAATCGCGTCCCAATTTGTCGACCTCATCCAGCATGAACACCGGATCGCGCGTGCCGGCGCGCCGGAGGCCTTGAATGATTTGTCCGGGTAATGCGCCGATATATGTGCGGCGGTGGCCGCGAATTTCGGCTTCATCGTGCATACCACCCATCGAAATACGCGCGAATTTACGGCCCACGGCGCGCGCAATCGATTTTCCCAAAGAAGTCTTGCCGACTCCGGGCGGCCCGACGAAGCACAGGATGGGGCCCTTAAGCACAGGTTTGAGCTGGAGCACAGCCAAATAATCCAGAATGCGCTCTTTGACCTTTTCCAGATCGTAGTGGTCCTGGTCGAGAATCTCCGCGGCTCGCTGCACATTCACCTTTTCCGCCGAAGTCACAGACCACGGAAGACTGACCATCCACTCGAGGTACGTGCGCGTGACGCCGTACTCCGGAGACGAAGGAGAAATCCGGGTCAGCCGGTTTAGCTCTTTCATAGCCTCAGCCTTGACTTCCTCCGTCATGCCAACGGCTTCGATTTTCTCGCGTAGTTCGTCGGCATCGCGGTGGCTCTCGTCGCCTTCGCCCAACTCTTTTTGAATGGCCTTCAACTGTTCACGCAAGTAGAATTCGCGCTGTGTTTGGGAGAGCTGGCCTTGCACCTGCGATTGAATCTTGCTGCGCAGCTCGATCAGTTCGAGCTCGCGCGCCAGGTGTTTATGAACGTAGGTCAGGCGAGCTCGCACGTCGAGCTGCTCCAGCACCGCCTGGCGTTCGGGATGGCTGAGGCCGGGCAGAACTCCAGCGACCAGATCTGCCAATCGTCCAAATTCGTTGGTATTCGCCACGGCCGTCGCTAGGTCGTCAGAGAGGTTCGGAGAAGCCGACACAATCTGCTGGAAGATGCCGACCACATCGCGCCGCAGCGCTTCGAGCTCGGGCGTGGGTTCCGGCTCCAGCTCGGGCAGACGCTCCACCTGCGCACGCAGATACGGATCTGTTCCGGTATAACCCAGGGTACGCATGCGAGAAATTCCCTCGCAAAACAGCAGAATGCCTTCTTTCATGCGCACGATCTTGTGGATCATCGCGACCGAGCCCACTTCGTACAGATCCTTCGGGCCAGGCGAATCCTCGCGCGGGTCGAGCTGCGAAACCATCCCCAGCAGGCGGTTCTCGCCTAACGAGGACACTAGCGCCATCGAGCTGGGGCGGCCGACGTTGATGGGCAGCAGGGCGTGCGGAAACAGTACGGTATCGCGCACCGTCAGGACCGGTAGCTCCTCAACCGGCTCCGCCAACTGCGCTTCGAGAGTTTGTTCTTCAACTTTTTCTTCCACGGGCATACCTATATAGATGTTTGATGGATTCAGTTGGGTACTCGATGCGCAACTGTCTTAATCCCCACGTGGATAGCAGCCCAGCACGCGCAGAAGATCGGCCAGTTCCCGCAGGTGACCCAACGCGTTGCGGCAGACTGGATCGTCCACTTGTCCGATGAAATCCAGATAGAAAAGATACTCCCAAGGCTTCCCCCGCAGTGGGCGGGACTCGATCTTGGAGAGATTCAGATCACGCAATGCAAATGCGCTCAGCGAGCGGAACAGCGAGCCGGGTACGTTTCGCGTTGAAAACACAACCGAAGTTTTCCACGGGGCGCCGTTCTTAGCCCGAACAATACCACGCCGTGCGTCTCGCGGACGCCGCAGAGCGAAGAATCGCGTGAAGTTTTGCCGGTCGTCCTCGATTGAGCGGCGGAGGATTCTGGCTCCGTAGATTTCAGCGGCCACAGCCGATGCGATGGCGCCCGCGTCCTTCAGACCTTCGGCCATCACCATCTTGGCGCTGCCCGCGGTGTCGTAGAATGGCACCTTTTCCAGTTGCGGGTTGGCCGCAAAGAAATCGAGGCACTGGTTGAGCGCCACGGGATGCGAAAAAACACGGCGGATTTTTCCGAACGGCACTCCGGGCGGGGCCATGAGGTTGTGAACGATGCGCACGTTGGTCTCGCCCACGATGGGCAGATCGAAGTGCAGCAGGTGATCGTAGTTCTCGTGCACCGAACCGTGCAGCGTGTTTTCGATGGGGATCACGGCCGCCTGCACTTTTCTCCGCTCGAGAGCGCAAAACACGTCTTCGAAGCGGGGACACGGCAGCACGTTGATTGTTGGTCCCAGCAGCTTTCGCGCGGCTTCCTCGCTAAACGCGCCGCGTTCCCCTTGAAATGCCACCAGCAGGCGGCTTCGCGCCGGTTTGCGCTTCATTCGTTCACCGCCGGACCGTCCCATCGCAGCGCCGTCTGGCTGGGCAGGCCCAGCAGATCCAGTACGCGGTCGACGCTGTGGTCCACGAGATCGAGAATCGTCTCCGGACGGTGATAGAAGCCGGGCACGGGCGGGGCGATGATCGCTCCCATCTCCGCCAGCGCCACCATGGTCCGCAAATGCCCCAGGTGCAGGGGACTCTCGCGCACCATCAGAATGAGCGGCCGGCGTTCCTTCAAGGTGACGTCGGCGGCGCGAATCAGCAGGTTGGAACTGATCCCGTGGGCGATGGCGGACATGGTGTGGATGGAGCAGGGGGCGATCACCATGCCGTCCGTTGCGAACGACCCGCTGGCTAACCTCCCGGAAATATCTTCCAGAGCGTAATTAAATTGCGCTAAAGCCTTGCATTCGGCCGCCTTTTTCCCGGTTTCCAGGAATAATGTCTTTTCGCCGGAACGAGTGAGAATCAAATGCGTTTCCACACCTGGCTGGAGCCGGAGCTTTTCGAGCAGCCGGACGCCGTAAATTGCCCCACTTGCTCCCGAGACTCCGACCACGATTTTCAAATTTGGCTCCTCCACGGAAATCATGTTCTGAATTCAGAACAAAATTACTCCCCAACGGTTGCTCACAAGAGTCACCGTCGTTATAATTCCCCCAATGGATCCATGATCGATGGCTGAGCATCGACTCCCGGCGTCCAGAGACGGAATCATAGCATGGAAGAGGCTGGACAGAGGCTGAAGCGGGCACGAGAACGCCTGAATCTGCGATATCGGGATGTTGAAGACGCGAGCAACCAGATTGCCGCTCGCCACAACAACGACGAGTTCGTGATCGCGCTCAGCCGCCTTTCCGACATCGAGAACAAAGGCACGGTCCCCACGATCTACCGGTTGTACTCGCTATGTACCATCTACCGGCTCGATATCAACGAGGTACTGGACTGGTATGGGGTTAATGTGTCCACCTTGGCGGCCGATTCCGCGGCGATCGAACTGGAACGCACGCATCTGATCGGCTTCGGCGCGAACGGCTACGGGGACACGCAGATGCCGCTGGCTCTCGACCCGGGCATCGACCTCCGCCGCACCACCTTCTTGAGCCGTATGATTCAGCGCTGGGGCAAGCTGCCGCTGGCGCTGCTCAACACCGTAGACGTGAAGAATTACCGCTACGCATTTATCGGCTCGGAGGATTGGACCATGTACCCATTGATTCAGCCCAGTTCGCTCGTGCTCATCGACGATAGCCACCGCAAGGTGGTAAACAGCGGTTGGGCCAACGAATTCGAGCGGCCCATTTACTTCTTCGAGCATCGCAAGGGCTTTGCCTGCAGCTGGTGCACGCTGCAGGAAAGTCAGCTCGTGCTGCAACCCCATCCGGCCTCCATGTGCTACCCGGAAATATTTAACTATCCGACGGATATCGACGTATTAGGGCAAGTGGTGGGGGTGGCTATGCGTCTTGATCAGGGGAAGCGACGGCGTAATCGTACCTGAGCAACTCCAGCACCGTTTCCAAATCCGTCATGAACAGGTTGCGTTCCACTTCGCGGGCGTTCGAGGGAACGAAGTTCCGATAGGGCGTAAGGCGAATCCAGGTGGCCAGGATGGTCTTTTTATCTTCGTGCAGCTCCTCTAAATAATCTTCCAGATCGGTCTTCTGCTGTTCCAGATTAAAGCACAACCAGTCGGAAAACGTCTGTCCATGGCTCTGCCGCAAGGTCTGATCGGTTTCGTCCGAGCCGAAGAGCTGCTCCAAGCCGTGGTGGCGGTAAATCCCTGTGTTTTGATCGCGTAGAGAAGCCAAATAGATTAGGCGTCCGAAGGTGGTCGGGATCTGAGACAGAGTGTTGCGCCAAAGATCCGCAGCGGCGCTGCGATCGAATTTCATTTCCGCCTGATCTCGCTCCGAACTTCCAAGTTTTTTTGATTGTACACCAACCGGACGCCGCTCCCGCGGATTCCGAGCCTTGGCGTTGTGGAGAACAAAATCCCGAGACCTGTTCCGTTCGCGTAAAAAAAACAGCGACGAGATTTTTTCTGTGCCATTTAACCTAGGATAACGTCACCAGGCAGCTAACTACCGTTACTGAGGAGAGAGAGTAACTTATGATAAAGAAAATTCTGTTCCTTGCCGTGATCGCCATTTCGTTTTTCGCCACCGCGACTCAAAGCAGCGCACACGATCCGTGGCCAGAATGTGGCGACGTACTGCACCCCTGTCCGTTCGTGAAGTAGCAGCAGAATCACTGCAAGTAATTTGAAAATAGGCACTTAACCCCAGCGGCGGAACGGTTCCGGCAGGCTGAGCCCGCGACTAGCACCTCGTTAAAGTTGTGGGTCGGTATATTATTGCGTTTACTGCCTAAAATTCGTTTGCATTTCGCCTGAAACTCGGTTATTCTCGACTCGACGTGTTGGAGCACGTCCGCTATGGATATAATACTGATGTCGGCCATCGGTATTCTGGTTTTTCTCGGACTCGCATTCTTGTTTCTTTTCAAGACTCTAAAGGCGTCCGGTGGCCGGAAAGAGGGGCTGCCCGTGGATTGGGAGAGTATTTTCGCGCCTAGCCGATACAAACCCATGGAACGCCTATTCGATCCGGCCGATCACGAATTTTTGGCCTCGCAGCCGGCGTATAGCCGGCGCATGGGGCGGCGGTTCCGCGCTAATCGGATCGCCATTTTCCGCGGTTACGCGCGCTGCTTGGGCCGGGATTTCGCCCGTGTCTCCAACGCACTGAAGATGCTGATGGTGCACGCGCCAGTAGATCGGTCCTCATTGGCTGGGTTGCTGCTTAGGCAGCGGTTGATGTTCAGCTACACGATGTTCTGGCTGGAAGTGAAGCTGGCGCTGCACAGCTTCGGCTGGAGTGCACCGACCGTGGATGTGCGCAACCTGGTAGGAGCCTTGGACGCGATGCGTTCCCAGCTCCAGGCTTTGGCTGCCGTCGCGGAACCGAGTCTCGCGTAAGTTTCCTACCCCCCGGGGACGGGCGCTCCGACGCCCGTCCCAGTCTGTTCCTGGTTCCTTCTAAAGCCGCTTCAGTATCTCTTTCGCTTCCCGCAGTTCTGGAAATACCTTTTCCGCCTCGCGAAATTCACGCGTGTGCACCCTGCGGCGTGCGCCGCGATGGTCCACGGGGTACCGCAAATGCAGCATTTCATGAAATAGGACATACTCGAGCCCCAGCCGCGGAACCCGGTTCGTGTCGAAAATCCGGCTGATGATGATGGCGTTATGCGACGGATCAAAGTGGCCCAGCATGGAACGAGAGACTCGCCGGCTCCAGCCGAGCAAAGGCCGTCCCATCAAGCCGCCGAAAAAACGAGTGTTCAGGTGTTCGAAGATCTGTTCCAGGTCGTGGTGGGCGCCAGCCGGCCCCGACACATATTTGCGCCCGCGAATCCGCCTCACCACGTGCATGCGCTGGCGAACGTCGCGGCGGTTCAGATACAGCCGGTAGCGGTGCGAATACGCCCGAGGAACTGGGCGGCGAAAGAGCTTCCCCAACAGGATCTGCGCCAGCGCCTCCATGACCGGAGCCGGGGCGCCCTCAAATACGTCAGCTAAGCGGACGTGGAGACCCTCTCCGGTCATGCGGATGAAACTGTCGGCGTTAGCAAACGGCCGGAACTCCACGCAAATCTCGGGCGGCTTGGTTCGCGGTTTCAGCTCGCGAAAGACGCGTGTGTAAATCTCCGCCGGCGTCTCGAAAAAGAGTGTGCTTTGCAGCCCGGAAAGAATCGGGATCTCCGCAAGGCCCTCCTGGCGCACTTGCATTTCTCTCGAATTTAACATATCAAGGTCATTTGCACCTTCATACACTCACGAGGACCTGTGCGTAAAGTCAAAATCAGCGCCCTGGGCTGCTATGTGCCCGAGCGCGTGCTTACTAATCATGACCTGGAAAAGATGGTCGAGACATCCGACGAATGGATTCTTACCCGTACCGGCATTGCCGAGCGCCACATCGCCGACCCCAACGTCGCGACCTCCGATCTCGCGGTGGAAGCAGCTCGCCTGGCGCTGGATCAACGCGGTATCGATGCTACCGCCCTCAATGCGATTCTGGTGTGCACGGTCACGCCTGATATGTTTTTCCCCTCGACGGCGTGCCTGGTACAGAACCGGTTGGGCGCAAAGGGTGCATGGGGATTCGACCTGATCGCTGCGTGCTCCGGTTTCGTCTATGGCTTGACCACAGGCGCGCATCTCGTGGCCGCGGGCACGCACGAAAAAGTCTTGATTATCGGCTCCGACACCATGAGCCGCATTATCGATTACACCGACCGCAATACGTGCGTGCTATTTGGCGACGCGGCCGGAGCGATGCTGATTGAGCCGGTGGATGCGCAGGACGGTCAGGAAATCGGCTTCATTGATTTTCTCGGTGAAATCGACGGCTCGGGCGGCGACTATCTCAAAATGCCGGCCGGCGGAAGCCGGATTCCCGCGTCAATCGAGAGCGTCGAGAAGCGCCTGCACTATGTGCATCAGGACGGCCAGCAAGTCTTTAAATACGCCGTCCGCAAGATGTACGAGGTCTGCAGCCAGCTTCTGGAGCGCAACGGCTTCTCGGCGAAAGACGTGGCGATGCTGATCCCTCACCAAGCTAATCGCCGTATCATCACCGCTACGGTAGAACGGTTGGGACTGCCGTGCGATCGAGTCATCATCAACATTGACCGCTACGGCAATACGACGGGTGGAACGATTCCGTTGGCAACACGCGACGCCATCGAAACGGGCCGTCTGAAAAAGGGCGACCTGGTACTGTTCGTGGCGGTGGGCGCGGGCTATACGGTCGGCGCCAGTTTGTGGCGCTGGGCCTATTGACCCAGGACGCCGGGCAGCCCGCCTTTACTGAGCAGTGACCGAGACGGGCACCGACTTTTCACTCTCGTTATTGAGCTGGTCGAAAGCGGATACGGCGTAGCGGTAAGCCTTGCCCGGACTAACGGTGTGATCGCTATAGCTGGGTCCTTCACGCACCTCGGCCAACCTGGCGAACGAGCCATTACCCTCGGCACGGTAAATGCGATATCCCGCCAGATCGGGAGCAATGCTCCGGTCCCAAACCAGTGAAACGGCGCCCGCGGACACCACGGCAGCGAGCGCGGTAGGCACGGGCGGCGGCCACGTGTCGCGAGGCGTAACATCCCGCTCCGGAGTACGCTCGCTCACCTGGCGAACGTTACCGCGCGCGAAAAAACCTTCGATCGAGTAATAGTAGGTCTTGCCGTACTCGGTCGTCGTATCGGTATAGACGAGGCGATCTGTTTCGCCGATGGCCGCGGCCTCCTTGGCATCCCCCACGCGGCGATAGATGCGATAGCGCGGAGCGGAACCGCGCCACGCGAGCCTCACTCCTTCCGCCACGTCCTCCGGCTTTTCGAAGTCCTGCGGCGTGGCAAGTGGCGGCGCCAAGGACAACGGGACCAAGGCGGCCCAACCGGCGGTGCGGCCGTTGGAGCCAAATACCTCGACTCCGATCAGCACGTCCTTGCCGATCCATTCCGCGGCGGGTAGAGCGTACTTCACCACGGCCTTGCCGGTGGGGATGTCAGTGTATGGTTTGGCGCCCGCTTCCCAAGCTTCCAACCGAAACGGGACCACCGCAACGCCGACGCGCAGCTCAACGGAGACTGGTTTTTGAATCCTCAGATTCTCCAAGGTCACGGCCGGTAGCGCGAACTGCACCACGATGCGGGAGCCCTGCTCCACGGCGGAAAGGCCAGTGACATGCTGGGGAATACGAAGGGCCGGCGGGAGCGGCGAGCTGATAGCAGCACAGCCGACCGAGATCAGCGAAAGAGTGATCACGACCCAGGCCAGTCGCATCAGATGAGAAACGGACTCTGTGACGAAAGTTGAGGCGCCTGCACGACCACTAGGCTAGCATGCAGCCACGACGCAGTTGGATTCCGGGCGGCGAAAGATATCATGGTGTTGTTTCATGAGGCGCGCTTCTGCCATCGCCGGGCCCACCATTCTGTTTCTGATCGTCACCGGGTTCTTCTGGAAACTTCTCACCAAGCAATACACGTGGATGGACCAACCCGACATGGCCTACCAGGTGCTCCCGTGGTGCCAGCTCCAAGCGGGTGCCTGGCACCGAGGAGAGCTGCCGCTGTGGGATCCGCACGTGTGGGCGGGCCAGCCGCTCGTCGGCCAATTGCAGCCCGGAGCAGCGTATCCGCCGAACTGGCTGCTGTTCCTCCTTCCACTGAAGGACGGCCGCATCAATCCCGCGTGGCTAAATCTGGATTACATCCTCACCCACTTTTTCGCCGCCCTTGTCTGTTATTGGCTGTGCCAATATCTAGGGCGTAGCCGGGCGGCTTCGATCCTGGCGGGCGCCGCATTTGCACTGAGTGGCGTTGTTGGCTCGGTGGGTTGGCCCCAGATGTTGCACGGGGCGATCTGGATTCCGCTGGTCTTCCTGTTCCTGCTGCGTTCGATACGCGGCGAGCGGCCGCTGGCTAACGCGGGTATCGCGGGAGCATTTCTCGGCGTTTCGTTCCTGAGCGGTCACCACCAGATTCCAACATTCATCGGCCTCATGGCGGCCGGGCTTTGGATCTTCGAGATCTGGCGCCACCGCCTTCCAGCGCTCAAACCGGCCGCTCTGTTTGCCCTGTTCACCCTGCTCGTCAGCGCGCTCCAGACACTGCCCGCGTATGAGTACGGGACGCGATCAATCCGCTGGGTGGGATCGCAGAATGCCGTTTTCTGGGGCCAATACGTGCCGTACTCGGTTCACCAGCAGCCGGCGCATTCCTTGTTCCCGCTGGGAGTCCTTGGCTTTGTGTTACCGAACCTGAGCCCGCATGATACGTTCGTCGGGCTTGCCGTGCTGACGCTGGCGCTCGTGGGTTTCGCGGCTTGTTTCGAGGCGGCGGAAGTCCGGCTGCTTGGAGCCATTGGCGCGGGCGGACTTCTGCTTGCGCTCGGAGGCTTTTCGGTTTTCCACGGCCTTGCTTACCTGTTGGTTCCGATGGTGGAGAAGGCTCGCAGCCCGGCGATGGCAGTCGTACTCGTGCAATTTGCGACGGCGGTGCTGGCCGCGTACGGTCTGGATACTCTCCGGAGACGCGCATTCGGCCGATGGCCGGTGCGCGCACTGCTAGCGGTTGGCATCCTGCCATGGCCGGTACTGGCGGTGGCTGCGGCCGTGCGAACTGAAACGTCGCTCGAGTATGAACGGCTCGCGGTTCTCGCGATCGTTGCGCTTTCGCTTGCCGCAATTTTGTATGGCTGGAGTTCGCGGCGAATTTCGGAGGCGACCGCGATCGGTCTGCTGTTCATCGTGGTGCTGTTCGAGCTGGGAACGGTGACCGGCGCAAACTTCCGGCATCGGGAGGCCCCTGGCGGGTTTTTGGCCGAGCTCGACAAGAATCGCGACATTGTGGAATTTCTGCGGCGTCAGCACGAGATCATCCGGCTGGAAGTGGATACGGATGCCGTTCCGTACAACATCGGCGACTGGGAGGGAATTGACCAGTTTCGCGCGTATCTCGGGGGTATGACGTCGAATGTGGCGCAATTCGAGATCGACCGGCTCAAGGGTGGGCGCCTCGCGCCGATGCTGTTCGCCTTGAACTACGCTCTTAGCCGGCAGCCGATCCGCACCGGCCAGGAGGAAGTCTTCCGCGGACAATCGGGCGTGACCGTCTACCGCAACCCGGAGGCCTTCCCTCGTGCATGGACCGTCCATGACGCGGTCACAGTGAAAAGTTCCGAGCTGATCACGCGGCTGCAATCGGCGGATCTGCGGCGTCAGGCTGTCCTGGTGGGGAATGTACCGGCGCTCGAGAGCTGCGCCGGGACCGACGACGCCAAAGTGTTGGAACGGCGCGATTCCCGCGTACTTGTGAATGCCGGTATGTCCTGCAAAGGGATGCTCGTGGTGAGCGAAACGTTCTTCCCTGGCTGGGTGGCGGAGATCGACGGCCGGTCCGTCCCGATTTACGAAGTGTACGGAGCTTTGCGCGGCGTGGTGGTGGATGCCGGCAAGCACCAGGTCGAATTCCGCTACCGGCCGGTGATGGTGTACTGGGGCGCTTTGTTGACGGCAGTGGGCATCTTGGGAGCGCTTCTGCTCGCGGTCTCCGGCACACACACCGCTTAGTTCCAGTTTTTCAATTTCGGCCAGATTTCCCGCAGAGGCCACTTTAAACCACGGCAATAGAAGATGTCGAAATGCTCGTAAGGCATGGAGTAGGGATGATCCACCCTTCCCGCCTTTTGCACGAAAGTGAATAGCTGTTGGAGCCGTTCCTGGCGGCCGGCCATCACGATCATACTTTCGCCGGTATAGTCGCGTGGTCCCCAATAAAAGTAATTCTGATGCGGGCTGATGGCTTTGGGCAGGCCGTATCTAGGGCCGAAGAGATCAACGGCGCCGGCCTGGCCGTAGTTCTGGCCAAAGATGGCGGTCTTTGCGCGCGCTTCTGGTGGCAGGCTGTTGTAGATGCGCGCGACCGTTGCCGTCATTTCCTCCCAACCGAATTGGTCGGCATAGATCTGGGGCAGAGGACCAAGCGGATACGTTTCGATTCTCGGCGGCACGAGGTGCATGGCGGCCGCGTAGCGGATAAAAGTCTCAACCGGCAGCACGGGGACAGCCAGCGGCGCCAGCAGTACTCCCACCAGAATCATCAACCCGGCGTAGACTGGCTTGACCCATTGCCAACGAGGCGCAGCCAGCCATGACTCCCACGCGACGCCGCCCGCCGCAAATAGTACTGGAAAGGCAGGCCACAGGTAATACACCCGCGGGTTGAGAGTTACGATCAGACCTGCCGCGAGCAGCCACGCCCAGCCGAGCGCGCGAAACGGTTTCCCGGAGCGGCTGAAAAGATAGAACCACAGCCCCGCGAGCCAGATCGGAGCGCTCGGTGGCAACATCGTCAGGATCTCCTGGCCGAGGAATACCACGGGCGTGAGATCAACATTCCTGCCGCTGCGGCGAATATTCGCCTGCAACTCCAGAAACGGAAAATGGTGCTGGATATTCCACAGCAGGTTCGGCAGGAAAATCAGGAAAGCCAGCAAGCCCCCCAGCCAAACCCACGGGGAACGAAACGAGCGGCGCTCCGGCGTCAGCAACAGACCCGCAATCAGACCGAAGCCGAAGATCAGCATGGAGTGCTTGGTCTCCAGGCCGATTCCAGCCAGGACGCCGAACCAGATCCAGAGCTTCTGGTTGCCGGTTCGGATGACGCGGAGGAGCACGTAGGCGCAGCCGGTCCAGAACAGGGGCTCGAAGGCATTCATTGAGAGCAGGTTGCCGGTCCCCAGAAAACCCGGGGCAAGTAGCACACCCAGTGCCGCCAAACCCTGAGCGAAACTCCGGCCGCCCAGCTCGCGAGCCACCAACGCGGCGAGAAGCACTGTGCCGACGCCCGCCAGGGCCGGGAAGAACCGGATCGCGGGCAGCGAATCGCCGAACAGCGACCGCGCGATTCGTGTGATCAGCGCGATCAGCGGCGGCTGGTCGACATAGCCCCAATCGAGATGACGGCTGCAAGCCATGTAGTACAGTTCGTCGACGAAGTAGCCGTAATGGCGGCCGGCGTAGAGGTGGAGAACAAGCTTGACAGCAGCGATCGGGAGGACAACGGCGGCGAGGCCAAAGAGCCACCGTCTTCGATGGAGCACGGAATGCAGACATCCATCTTCGCGCTTCGCATGGGAGCGTGCCACGCGGGGGCAACCTGAGGGTGCGCGACCCACAAGGCGGGATCTAGCAGTTTTCTTTTTTTGTGGTTATAATCCTAACGTATGTATACGTTGGGAATTGGAGGTGCTCTTTGCCTG
>Ga0326728_10003931_pt1 | contig 44910 bp, 37 predicted proteins | sample MB3enrmetagenome_FD_207602 | JGI IMG/M metagenome (GOLD analysis project Ga0326728, IMG submission 207602) | Lab enriched peat soil microbial communities from McLean, Ithaca, NY, United States - MB31MN | ecosystem: Environmental > Terrestrial > Soil > Wetlands > Peat | place: USA: New York...
CTGGATTACGCTGACTGGGTCAGACGAACAGAAACTCCAAAACCGGGTGCGCAACTCAAGTAGACTCCAAAAAGGCAAAGTATCCCCAGCCGCCACTGCGGAAGGTGCATTATGAAACGCCCGTCCCTTTCGGTCAGGACCGATTAATTCCCATCTGGGTCGCTACACTCGCCCTGCAACAGAAGAACCGAACGATTCGCTTTGACTCGGCCGCCCAAATGCTCGATTTCTTTCGCCTCCCCAAAGACGGGCCTCACTACCGTCGCTTGGTCGCAGGCTTCCAACGGATTTTTGCCGCCACAATGTTTTTCGGGACGGACGAGAGGCTAGGCGGCGCCAAGCTCATCGACTTTTACCGTTTTCACTTCTTCGATCGCATGCGACTTTGGTTCAATTCTAACCCGGCGGCGAATGACGCGAATCCCGAACCTCACGAGAACGCCATTACCCTCAGCGAGGCGTTTCGCGAAGAGATTGACCAACACCGCATTCCCGTGGAGCGCGAAGCGATCGCATGTTTTGCTCATGCCCCTGGGACGTTGGACTTCTATCTGTGGCTGGTATGGAGAACTTGGTCCGTTAATGGGCCCCAGACCTGGATTCCCCTCTTCGGGGCGAACGGCCTCAGTCAGCAATTGGGCACGACAAACTATTCCGCGGGCCGATTTTTTCGCCGCAAGTTGCAACATTGGCTGGGCCATGTCAAGGTCGTCTGGCCCGAATGCCCCGCCGAAATATCGGACGATTGCCAGGCGCTCATTTTACGGTCATCGAAAAAGTGTCCCGCGATACACTCCACCACAAAGCCAAACGGCAGACCGTCGGCCGCATCCTCGGGCAAAGCATCCCTTGAATAACGTCTCCCCCGAACACTTCTGCCGCGATGCGGTGCACGAATCCAGGTTGAACCTGAATTGGCAGTCCCGCATTCCGGATGTCGAGACTTGCCCCATACCCCGAACGTGGTAGTAAAGAATTGCGCACGGCGTCACGTTCTCTGCGGCTAAGCCAAGGCAGCAATACCTCGTTCAGATCAAAGAGAAGACACGGTACTACTACAACGGCAGCGACAAGCCGCAGAGTTCCAGATGGGATTTCGTGTTTCCATGAGTGGACATCAACACCTTAGAAACGCCGCCGCTCCTGCTACCGAACGGAACCGCCTAGGGGACTGCCAGTACGCGTCAGCTGGGGCAGATGTCGTCCCTGAGAAAGTGAATCGCTTCCTTCCTGAAGGCTTCCAGGGAACCGAGATGAGCTCTGAGCACCCGCCGGACGGAGTCTCTGCGGAAGACAGTGTTGCATGTCGGGCTCTGTTGCTGCATATTAAGCGTCATGGGTCAGGTTGCTGTTCGAACTACTGGAGGGAGTCAGCCGCTTCTGCCGTCAGCTGTTCAAAGGCAGGGTGGAATACTCTTTCTCCTCGCGCTCGTTTGCTGTGCGGGCTTGGCACAGACCCAGCCACGATTGACTCCTTACGAACAGGCAGCCGCCTATGTGCAGCAGGGCCAGCCACTTCGGGCGATCGTTCTGCTCCAGCAGGTCTTGGCGAAGTCCCCCGACGATGTGGAGGCGCACAATTTGCTCGGGGTCGCATTTACGGCGTCCGGTATGCTTAAGGAAGCCAATGCTCACTTTAGCCAAGCCATCAAGCTCAACCCGAGGTTCTATCCGGCCCTGAGGAATCTTGGGCTCAACGAACTTGAGGTCGGACATCTGGCCGATGCAAAGGCCCATCTGCAGCAAGTCCTGGAATATTCCCGTCAAGACCGCACGGCTCATCTCGCGCTAGGGGAGGTCTACTTTGAAGAGAAGGAATTCGCGCCAGCTGTGGATCATTACCTCAAAAGCGAAGGCCTGTTCTTAAGGAGTCCTGAGTTCATCCTCCATTACGCAACAAGCTGTCTTGAGTCTAACCAGGGTTACAGGGCCGCAGGGGCGTTGGAGCTCCTGGGGCCGCAAGTTGACGCCCGCACTCACTTCCAGGCAGGGGCCATGCTGGCACGGTTGGAGAAGTATGAGGCTGCCGCCCGCCAATTTGAACTGGCCCGCAAGGATTATGACGACCCGTACGAAGTGGGTTTCAATCTGACGCTCGCCTACGTCAAGAGCCAGAAGTATCCGGACGCTATTCGGACTGCGCAGGAGCTGATTTCCCAGAAACACGTCAAATCGGAGCTGTACAACCTGCTTTCTGAGGCGTACGAACGAAACGGGCAAACCGTCGAAGCCTACGACGCCTTGCGCACGGCGACGGAGATCGATCCAAAGGACGAGAAGAACTACCTCGACTTGATGGGTCTGGGCGTGGACCACGCCAACTTCAAGTTGGCTTTGGATATCGCCGACATCGGCCTCCGGAACATCCCAAACTCCTTCCGACTGATCATGCAACGGGGTACGGTTCTCGCATTTAATGGGCAGTACACTGCAGCCCTCCGGGATTTCGAGGCTGCAGCACAACTGGATCCACGAAGCAACATGCCATATTTTGGGATAACCATGGCACTCATGCTGCAGGACCAAGGGCCCAGGGCGCTTGAGATTCTTCACCAGAGACTCACTACCTATCCGGACGACTACCTTTTGCTGTACGCACTCGGGGAAAGTGCGGATCACGCTGGCAATTCCGGCGGAGTCTCTCAGGACGAAGCTCTTCGTGCGTTCGAGAGGTCGGTTCAGTTGAACGCCAATTTCGCGCCTTCACGCGTCGCGCTGGGAAGGATGTATTTCAGGCGCAATAAGCTGGACCTTGCGATCCCCCAGCTGGAAAGGGCACTCGAGCTCAATCCCAACGACCTCTCGCCGTGCTACGAACTCGCTCAGGCCTACCGCCGAAAAGGGGACAACCAGCGAGCCAATGAGTCAATGGCCAAATTCGAGAAGTTCCGGGATGAGGACAGAAAGAGGTCCACCAACCACGACGTGCTGCAGCTCATTCGGCAAGGCGAGCAGTAGAGTCGCATCCCTGAGGAGGAAGACAGGGCAGGTCACATTCCGAGTTCCGATCCGCTCCTCAGACGCAAATGTGGATCATCTTTCGTGTGAAAACGAGAATGTCTGTCGACATCTCCCAAAGGCACCGCGAACCCTGGCTGCGATGCTCCCTGTGGCTCGCCATGTTCATCGCAATGGGCTGTCTATTCGCCCGCGCCCAGTTGACGGACCCGGGGCTCAAGAATCGCTCATCTGCCGCCCAGCACCGGCAGCAAGGTGTTGCCCTCCTGCGCCAAAGCGATTTGCAGGGCGCTCTGACCGAGTTTCACACCGCCGTCCAACTTGATCCCACGGACGCCGAATCCATTGACTACATCGGTGTGATCCTCAGTAATTCGGGGCGAGCGGAGCAGGCGATCCCTCAGTTCCAAAGGGCGATTGAGCTAAACCGGAAGTCTGCCGAGGTTCACTTCCATCTGGCATGGGCCTATGATAGGACCGGCCGGACGGCCGAAGCGATTGGAGAGTATCAGCAGGCGCTTGGTTTGAAGCCGGACTTCTTGGAGGCTCGCTACGGCTTGGGCTCGGCTTGCTGGAAGCTCGGTGATCTCGAGGGGGCGATCCGCCTGCTTCGCGAGGTCGTCAGTTCCGATCCCAGCATGGCCGAAGCGCGCTTCAATCTGGCGCTCGCACTGTGGGAGCGATACAGTGATCGAGCCAAGCCCCACCAAGAGAGCGATTTGGACCAAGCGGTAATTGAGCTACGCGCCGCCATCCAGCTGGAGCCCCATCGGCCCCGGTCTTACTTGCTTCTAGGTCAGATCCTGGCGGAGGAAAAGGATCCTACACAGGGTGTGGCAGCCCTGCGAAAGGCGGTCGAATTGGCGCCTGACAACCCGGGGTATCGCTATGACCTGGGAGTCGGCTTGATGAGGGAGAGGGATTCGGAGGCGGCAGAACGGGAATTCCGCGCTGCCCTTAGACTCGACCCGGAGCAAGCGCAGTCGCACCGGACCCTCGGACTGGTACTCCGCCAGAAAGGTGACCTTGAAGCGGCTCTGGCGGAACTGCGTCGCGCGGTGGCCCTGCGTCCGGAAGATGCGGAGGCGCACTACAACTTGGGAGCTGTTCTCCTCGATTTGAATGATAGGGAAGGGGCGATTCAGGAGCTCCGCCAATCCACGCGCTTGGACCCACTTCTCCCCGGGGCACGTTCGACCCTGGTGAAGGCTCTGGGGAGTGCCGGGCGCACGGAAGAGGCCTCAAAGGAATTGGCCGAGCTCCATGAGATAGAAAACTGGAAGGTGGGTGCCCAGCGCGCCAAGATCCTTGTCCAGTCCGCCGCGGACCACTTGCAGGCGGGCGATTCCGCCGCGGCAATCGGCCAGCTTCGAGAGGCTACAATGCTAAGCCCTCAGTTTGCAGAGGCGCACTACCGGCTTGGCGTAGCCTTGCTCCAGGTATCTGCAGACCCTGCTGAGGCCGTGGCGTCCTTGCGGCGGGCATTGGAATTGGAGCCGAACGAACCCCACGCTCACTATGAGTTGGGCATGGCGCTGGAGAGGATGGGCGAGGTAGCACAGGCGTTGGCGGAGTTCCGCCAGGCGGTGGGCCTAGCCCCCAGCCTCGTTGAGGCGCACCGTGCTCTGGGAAGGACTGCAATGGCCGCCGGCGACTGGGCAGCAGCGACTACGCGATTCCGCAGTATTCTGGTCTGGCAGCCCAACGACGCTGAGGCCCATCAGGCGCTCGGTCACGCCCTGATCGAGCAACATCTTTGGGAGGAGGCCATCGAGGAGCTGCGCGCTGCTCTGGCTCTCAACGACCATCTCGCCGACGCTCACTACGATTTGGCTGTGGCTCTCAAGGCGCAGGGTCGGCTCCAAGAAGCCGAACGGGAATTCCGCTGCGCGCGAAGAATCGGATCCCCCCAGCCGTCCATCCGCTGAAAGAGGCGAGTCTCAAGTGTACTGTAGGGCTCCCGTCGTCGAGCACGAGGCTGCAACCGTGCCCTTTGGTTCCGACGCGAAGGCCGGGCGGGTACCGCAGCCTGTATAAGCCCCACCTGCCGAAAACCCGCGTCAGCCCAATGGAATTGCTGGTGCCCAAGGACCGGGAAAGGTAATTTCAGACGGGACTGTTTAAGCGGTAACAGAGGTCGGAGAAATCGCTGCGCCTGACCATCATGCAGACATATTTGGGAGGGGGGAGCACGCGCTGGATGGGGGCGATCACGCAGGCGCTGTACGGTAGGGGTGCGTTATGTGGTCTCCGATGAACGCCGGGGATTAGGGAAGGCCATGGAGCGACACTTTCAGCGGTGGACGAGGCCACGGCCGGCAGGGAGGAGATGGTGAGAGTCTCATGAGCTAAATGGTTTGGTTTCACCCTTCGCCACTTAGCCCGGTGATGGAAATGCGAATCTACAGACCTTTCGCGACATGATTATGGAAGCACACCCGGAAGATTCGCCTTTTTCTCTTCCTGTTGAAGTGTTGCTCCGCATGATTGGCGGACGACTAAACTGAAGGCCAACGAGATGTCGCGCGCTGGCATTCCCGGATGTTTGATGCGTTGGAGCATTGCGTCGAGCGCAGCAGCGCCGATATCCTGGCAAGGTTGGTGCAACGTTGTTAACGGGGGATGAAGCAGACTGGCGTATAGAACGTCGTCGATCCCCACGATTCTAACGTCTGTAGGGATCCCAACTCCCAACCTACTCAGCGTGCGCATGAGGCAAGCCGCTGTATAGTCGTTGGCGCAGACGATCGCTTGCGGGCGAGTATGTTCGAGAATCCTCTGCACAAAAGTGCTGTCCTCCGGATTCCCTTGTTGGATGTACTCGGGGTCAGCTGCGATGCCTCGGGAGAGCAACGCGTCGCGATAGCCCTCAATTCGTGCGTCGACTGTTGGGGCAGAATTGAGCTGGGCAGTGAAGACAACTCGTCGGCACCCCAGATTGAGCACATGTTCAGTGATCACGTAACCTGCCCGGTGATTATCGATTCCTACCAAATCATAGTTACTGCGCCGCGGGGGGGCGTACATGTCACGATCCAAGAGAACAACCGGAATTCCAGCACGGTCAAACGCCTCCGCAATACGCGGATTGATTTCGTCCTTCTGCTCCGTTAGCTCCAATGGTGCCCAGAAGACACCGGATACCTTCCTCTCAACGTACTGCTTGCACAGCTCCGCAGCTTGTTCCTCCCTAGGTAGGTTGCGAGGCAAGTTGCCCCAAATGAGCTCGTGCCGTGTGCCTTCCCCTGCCTGAGCCAAACCCTGGCAGATGGGCTCGAAAATCTCCCCCACTTCTCGGATCAGAAGGCCGAAGACGTAATGGGTCTCGCGTTTCGCCGAGAGGATATAAGTGCCCGCCCCTGCGCGCCTCTGCACAAAGCCATCTTGCTCAAGGTCTCGCAAAGCTCGCGCCACTGTCGGCCGGGAGACCCCGAACCTCTTGGCCAACTCAACCTCGCTAGGTATCCTCTGTCCATCTTTGTATGCCCCGCCGGTGATTGTTCGAAGCAATTCCTCGCGAATTTGAAGGTGTTTTGGCGTACGTTTCTGTTGTGATGATTGCATTTTCCGCCTTCGAGATCTGCCAAAGAATTGAGGATCAGATTAGCACACTAGGCACACGCCAAACTTTTACTCATCTCCTCGGTTCAAAACGAACTTCAGGCCTCTGGTGCACCAACACCCACTTTATATCAGAATCGCGTTCACACTTCAATGCCAAGGAGTTTACCGGATCGACGGGCGCAGTAATAGCATCTTCGGTTGTACTGCAATAACTGAGGGCAGTCCGCCACTCTAGGGAGACCATGATTGAACCGCAAGGGCCTTCGATTTCCATGTGGCGACACTTTGCACCGGAGGTCATTCTCTGCGCTGCCCATGGGTGGCTTCGATACTCCCTTTCGTTTCGCGACGTCCAAGAACTGCTGGTGGGGCGAGGACTGGATGCCGACCATGCGACAGTCGGGGTGCGTCCCGCACTGCGCATCGGAACTCGCTGAGCGAACTCGACCCCACTTGTAGGACCACCAACAAATCGTGGCGCGTGGCTGGGACTTATGTGCGCATCAAACGTCACTGGTGCTACCTCTGTCGTGCCACCGCTCGGCGGGAACGATCAATTATTTTTTCAAGTTGCCGATTTGGTCGGCCGATACGGCCAACCAGTTGTTTTCCAAGGTACTGCCGGACCCTTCTCACTCCCAACCGCAGGCGAGGAACACACACAAAGCCGAGTGCTAATTTCCGTCGGTTTCCGAATCCAAGGTGCCCTAAGTCGGCGTTCCAGTCATCGGCCGGTTCATTATCTGACTAACATCCCGGTGCAGGATCACCGTGCCATCAAGAAACGGATCTGTGCCAAGCAGCATTTTCCTCGGTTGTGCGTGTAAGACGATCAAAGGCAACGAGGTGACACACAGAATTCGCGCGGGTCAAGTCCGGTGAGTGAGGAAAGGTGACGTCTGAGCGTCGAATAAGAGTAACGATAGAGTGTTCGGCCCGACCGCCTGAACTCGCGGCTATGTCCCGCCATTCGAGTCACCCCTGACTCCCAACTCATATCCTTGCAACACACCCAATTCAGCTTGACATATATGTAGGAACTGATAGACTGCTTCAGCCAATCCAGCCTGACATGGCAGAAAAAGGAAAGCCATGCTGAAACTTAAACTCGTAGGCAGGGTGATCATATGCCTCGCGCCGACGACGTTGTTGGCCAAGCCGCTTTGCGAGCTTCTGGAAGGGCCGGGGGCCCGCAGCTGCACCGAGCGAGGTTTTCTTGTTTCCAGCAGCCAAGCGATCCCGCCAGCGACTAAGGTATCCTAACCGAGAGGTGTGATTTATGTACTCAACGTGTTGTGGACCTGCCCGAATGATGCTGCCCGCGATTGGAGACGGCCGGAGTATGCGGCGGCACGAAGGTATCCAGAAGCGATTTGGATTGCTGATTATACTCGCTAGCGCCGCCCTGCTGTTTGGGGCTAGCTCGGCCTTGGGCCAGATGCGCGATCTTTTCCGGATTTCCGACAGCACCTTCGATACCCTCAACCAATTCCACCCGGTCAAGATTCCGCGGGGGGGCGACCTGCAACTCGCCGATCTTCCTGGACCCGGCCAGATTACTTACTTCTACATTACCGATAACAGCCAGGGACGGTTTTACCCGGGATTGGTCCTCAAGGTCTACTGGGATGACGAGCAGGAACCAAGCATAAACGTTCCGCTTTCCGATTTCTTCGGCGCCATCGCGGGCGAGACTGTCGACTACCAATCAGCGCTGATGCAAATCAATCACTATTGTTACATGTCGTATTTGCCTATGCCTTTCTCTAAGCGGGCGCGGTTCGTACTGGTTAACGACGGCGATCAGGATTATTCCCGCGAGGTGGCTTACGGAATAGACTATGAGAAGGGTGAGTCATTCGCCACTGAGAAGAGCCGCCTGCATTGCCTCTGGACCCGGTCTAATCCCACAAAGGACGCGATGCACACGTACTTAGAGGCGCGCGGACGGGGCCATTATGTCGGTAGCTTTCTTCAGGTGAATTCCCGCTACTGGGGGTGGTGGGGTGAAGGGGACACGATTTTTCACGTGGACGGTAAGGTTATGACCCATACGCCGGGTACCGAGGACGAGTATGGCGCTTGCTGGACCTTCGAACACCCCTATTCGTACGCTTATAGCGGCTACATCCAGATGGAACAAGCGCCGATTATTCAAGGTACCGGCGTTGGGAAGAATCGGATGTACCGTTGGTACGTTGCCAATCCAGTTCGGTTTCAACAATCCCTGAAAGTAGAGATACAAAGCCAGCACGTCGAACTCGGAGGGGTGATGCCCAGCAAAGAAGATTACACAAGCGTGGCTTTCTGGTATCAGCAAGATCCACACCAACATTTCACCCTACCGTCATACGCGGACCGCACCGCACCCAGTGCGGCTGCCGATTACAGCAAGAAATAAAGTGGTCGGCGGGCCCTCATAGCGTGCGTCGTCAGCACATTATCGAAGTAGCGAAGTAATGACGAGATTCTGGATGAGAAGCGTGTAATGGAATGCCCTAGCCAATCCGAAGGCAATACAGCCTCTCAAGGTGAACATATCGAAGCTGATCTATTGACCCATTTCGGGACGCACCCGCGAGGTCTGCTGGGTGCACCTGTAAGGGAACTTGCGTCAGACTGGTCTCCTGATGCCATCGGGTAGCTGGGGCATAGGGGCGCAATCCTTGGGGTGAATGACGATGGACAAACTCTCGGAGACTCGATTGACGCGCCGTGCCGTATTGCAGTTGGTCGCCTGGTGCAGATTGGCGGCGCTCGCAGGCGGAGGCGCCGCAATTGCTGCGGAGAAATCACCGTTTACCGGAGCCGCGGCTGTCTGGCGCATGGCCGACTCGAACGACTCTGCTGGGAAGAACAGCCAACTGGCGTGCCGGGGCGACGTCAAGTTCGGGATCCAGCTTGAGAATGACGAACGGGAAGCCTCGCTGCGGCGTGGGGATGATGGCTACGTGGCCCAGTTCAATGGTGGGTGGTGCGACGCCGGCCAAGGCCCGGATGGTGCATTAAACTTGCGTGGCAAGACGCTAACGATGGCGATCCGAATGCGCGACCCGTCGGGCAAGTGGGGTTGTCCGCTGTTCGGCAAACATGGCGGCCAGACGAAAGAGGTCTACAACCTATTCTCCGCCGATTTGGGCGATGGCATGGGCATGGTTCTGGCGGCCGAAATCGGCAGCGATGAAGTGGCTGGGATGCACCGGGTGAGAGCTAGCGTCGCGGGGATTGGACCAACTGATTGGCACGATGTTGTGGTGCGTTTTGACGGTAAGACTTTGCAATTGTTCGTGGACGGAAGCTTGCGTGACGACGAGGTGGCTGTGGGTGCCTTGCGGGAAGGCAATCGCGAGCCCTGCCTGATTGGGGCTGGGACGGAACCGAACGGCGACCATAAAATTTTTGGGTTCCGTGGGCTGGTAGACTACGTCGCCCTGTGGAACCGGCCCATCTCGGATGATGAAATCGCGAAGCTCAGTGGAGTCAGCAAACTCGGCGACAGGAGACCGGAGTACTATCACGAGAAGTACCGGCCCCAGTTTCACTTTTCGGCCCAGAAACACTGGATCAACGACCCCAATGGACTGGTCTTTTTCAAGGGGATCTATCACCTGTTTTTTCAGCACATGCCGCCGGGCCGGCCCGACGCCTACAAAGACTGGGGCCATGCGGTTAGCACAGATCTGGTGCATTGGGAACAGGTTCGCACTCCGATAACGCCCCACAAGACCTGGGGAGGTTGCTGGACCGGTTCCGCGGTCGTCGATTGGCAGAACACTGCGGGTTTCAAGACGGGAATGGAGACGCCGATCATCGCAATCTTGACCAACGGAGGGGTACCCGAAGTAGGTCCGCCCTGCACGCAGTGCATCGCTTATAGTACCGATGGGGGTACAACGTTTACCTACTATGATAAGAACCCCGTCTTGGGACATATCGTTGCAGAAAACCGTGATCCCAAGGTAATCTGGCACGCTCCTACGAAGAAGTGGATCATGTCCCTGTTTCTTGACAAAAACGATTATGCGCTCTTTTCGTCGCCCAATCTCAAGAACTGGGAGCACCTTTGCGATCTGAATCTTCCCGGAGTGAGCGAATGCCCGGGTTTACTTGAGCTCCCCGTCGACGGTGATGCCGCCAACACAAGATGGGTGTTCTGGGGCGCGGACGGGACCCACGTCATCGGGACTTTCGACGGCCGCACCTTCCGGAAGGGAAGCGACCTGCTGCCGGCGGATTATGGAAAAAGCTTCTATGCCGCCCAAACCTGGAGTGACATTCCCGTGCCAGACGGCCGGGCCGTTCAAATTGCCTGGATGAGAGGCGGCAAGTACCCCGGTATGCCGTTCACGCAGCAGATGAATTTCCCGACCGAAGTTACCCTTCGGACCACGCCGGAGGGGATCAGGATGTATCGAACCCCGGTGCGGGAAATCCAGACCCTCCACCTGGCTGGGCACAAGTGGAGTCATGAGGTTCTGAAGCCCGGCTCAAACCTCTTCGCCGGGCTTTCCGGCGACTTATTTGATATCCGTGCCGAAGTGGAACCGCACGACGCTTCCGCGTTTGGCCTCAAGATCCGGGGCGAACTGGTGCAGTGGAATGTTGCCGGAGAGACCCTTTCCTGTCTGGGCAGTTTCGCTCCCCTGGCCCCGGAAAACGGCAGAATCAAACTGCAGGTCCTCGTCGACCGGACATCGCTGGAAGTCTTCGGCAATGACGGCCGAGTGGTCTTGACCTCCTGCTTCCTGCCCCCCGAAGAGAACATGGGATTGGAGATCTATGCCACGGGAGGCAGTGGCAGCATCGTCTCGGCCGAAGTCTATCCGCTGCGGTCGATATGGCCCCGGGCAGGGGAGAAAACCTAGGCGGCCGGCAGAGGCAATTCTCAAACCGAGGGCCCGGAGCAGGGCGATGTCGTCGCTTTGTCTCGGCGTAAACTCCTGACGAGCGGAGACGCTGGGCAGTAACGCCCCCAGGATTGGGACGATCATACCTTAGAGAAAGAATACCACTGCCGAAACAAAGAACTACCGGTTCGAAGGAAGCTTGCTCATGGTTATTCACTCCCACGCCGGATTTTCGCGCGTCATTCGCTCGCACTCCTCGACAAGTCCAAGGGGGACTGCACCGCTGCGGCTAGCAACTAGGGCGGCGAGGCGGTTGGCATAATCCCCGATCTGCCAAGGGCGCCATTTGTTTCCAAGGCCGTGCACAAATGCGGCGGCGAATGCATCGCCGGCGCCCACGGTGTCAACAACCCTGACCGGATACGCCTCGACCTGGCGTAGTCCGTTCCTATCAGCAGGGCGCATCCCTTCTCGCCTCGCGTCACGCAGACCGCCTGCCAGCCATACTGACGAGCGTACCTGCGGCAAAAGTCCTCTGTAGTTGTCCCTCGGGACCCGACCATCTGCATGGTCGCCCGAAGCTCATCCTCGTTCAGCTTCACGACATCCGCAGACTTCACGAGGTCCAGCACCAGGGCAGGCGTGTATGAGTTCGGCCTCAAGTTCACGTCGTAGAAGAGGCTCGCCGAGGGACAAGCACCCTGCAGCTTTTCTGTCAATGCGGGGGGTTGAGGCTGTGTCTGGTGGAGCGTGCCGAAATAGATCCACTCAGGCTGAAACGAAGAGAGCTGCTCGAAATCTGCCTCGGCCAGATCAAGGCCATCATATGCGGCCGGCCTGTGAATGGTGAATCGAGGCTGCCCTGCGCCGTCGAGTTGGACGGATACAACGCCTGTCGGGAGACCATCCAGCCTCTGGATAAAACGAATTGAAACGCCATGCTCCGAGGCTATCGTAAGGGCACGCGCGCCTCGTTGATCTCTCCCGACAGTACTAAGGGAGATGACCTCATGTCAGAGGCGTGCCGGATGCACGGAAAAGTTGAAAGGTGCTCCCCCGATGTGTTCTACGCCGTCTATGATGTCCCAGAGAAGCTCGCCGATACAGATGATTTTCATAATGCTTCCTTTACACTATGGTGTCTGTGCAGGCTATTCTCGTTCGAGTGCGGCTCAGGCACCGATAGTCTCCATGGGTCGCTACAATCCACCAACTCGAACAGAAAGCTCGTCCCACTGGCTGTCAGTTCGGCAGGTTCTCCTTGAGCTCGTCGATCTTCCAAAACGGCGTTGGCAGCCGACGCTCCAAGGGAAGGAGCGGGTCAAACTTTTTGTGGGGTTCGGTCTGGTACCAGAACGCGACACTCGAGTAATCATCGGCCCTGTGATTCGCATGTCCGTGCTCGATTCCCGCGCGCAACGATTTCTGAAAGTAGATCGGATCTTGGATATGGAACCGGTACATGGTATGGGTCCCAGTCCAATCTTTGTTCCCTTGGAGCGAGTAACCGACGAACGGGTAATTGAACTCGCGCTGGAACATCCAAGCATTGCCGAAATAGTCTTCCAATCCTGTCCCGTTAATGGAAGGAGGGGACGTCGCTCCGTCAATGAAGAACATGTCGTCACCTTCGCCCCACCACCCCGTCGAATGACCCTGGATGTTCAGGATGACGCCAACGTATTGGCCCCTCCCGATGGCGTCCATAAACATGTAGTTGTACTTGCCATCGAGGTTCTTCCCGCCGCTCACCTCGTCCGGAATTGCCTTGGTGACTTCACGACGCCACTGCGCGTGAAACCGGCCCTTGTTCGCGACCGCACTCTCGTCTGGGTACTGCGCGTAGTCGATGTGGTAGTAGAAGTGGCTTACGTCCTGAGCCCCATCGTTCGTGACCGCAATACGCGCACCGCGTCCGAAGGGCATCTCGAAGTAGCAATTCATTGCCTTATCTTGGACTGTGATCGGGAGTGACCACCAGGAGTTGTAGCGCTGCCCCCGGTGCCCTCCGGGCACGTCCTCAAACTCGAAGCCGGTCCCGAAGAAATCGCCGAGGGGCGATTCGACGCTCGGTTCCTCTTCGCCATCCCAGTACATACGGAGAACAAGTTCGCGAAGATGAAATGGACTGGGAGAATCGATCGTGAACCAGAGGTGCTTGATCGCTCCCGGGCCACGGAGATCTGCCAGCAGGGTTGTCGCTCCAGCTTTTATTTGTATGAAGTCGTCATTGCCGCCCGTCACATCAGCACTTGAAGCGCGTCGGGACACAGCGTTCTTCAATGTCGCCAAATCGCTTAGCGGCCCCTGCGCTTCAAGCAGAAGAGTAAAGAACAGCGCGAGTACGAGGAACAAAACACTCTTACGCATTGTCAAATTCTCCTTTCCTAAATGGCGCATCTATATAACCATTTCAGCGACGTGGGCGCGAGAGTAATCGGAAGATGCTTTCAATGGCTCATGGCGTGGTCGCTGCCTCTTGGCCAACGGCAGCGCCACCCGCGCGAAAGAATTCGCGACAATTCAACATGCACCTCCTTCTTTCGCGATGGGTGCGAGCGCCGCATCTATGCGGCTGGCCTCTGGTCAGGCACGGGTATCGCTGACTAGCAGAGCTTATACGGCGAGAACGACATTGATCAATGGATGATGCCCCTCCCTGCCGTCGTCGATTCCGCATAACAGCCTCCCCGTGTTCCCCCCGATCGCCTCTGGCAGTCCAATGTCACCAACATGTCTACCGTGTTCGTATTTCTCACCTGTCGAAGGAGACCTCAAGGCCGATGGGAGCACGATATGTCGCCTTGAGGCCACCCATCGCTAGATTCGACATACATTTTGGCGGCAGCTATACATCGATCGAGCGGGTCATCAGAGCTGATGATGAGCTTGGGAACAAGAATCGGTTCGAATCGCGCCTGAATGCTCCGATACAACTCGTATGACCTGTTTCGAGCAAAGTGCGAAACTTTAGAATCCTGCTCCGCAAGCCGCCGCTTGGCAGTCTCTTCGGAACAGACACATTCGATGACGCACCAAGGCGTCTTTAGGCGATCCGCGGTTTCAATGACATCATCTATTTGGTACTTTCGTGAGAAAGGACGGCCATCAAGGAAGACACGCAACCTGGGGTGGTGCTTCAACAGGTACTCTACCGTCCGGAGCATCACTACCTGACAGAAGTCGTCTTGTTCGCGCGAGTACTCAAGGTAGGCGGGAGGGAAAAGGACCCCTCGAATCGCATCCTTGTCCAGGACAACGCCACGACAGGGATCCGCGAGCGCTCGCGAGAGTGTACTTTTTCCGGTTCCCGGCAGGCCGGCCATTGCGATGATCATGGCCTACTTCCCACAGAGTGGGGCGAGCGCAAGACTCCAGGTAGATCTCGTACTTGAAACATATGAGAACCCGATACGATTGCACGGCCCAAGGTCCCGCCGGCCTAGGTTGGATGGCTTGAGCCCTCCACCAACCAGAGGATCAGCAGAGACGCGTACACTAGTCGGCGAGCGCCGCAGCGAGAGACGCGTCGTAAGAACTGAACCAAGGCTTGGCAGCTTTGAGCCGGTCGTTAACGTTCTTGATGTTCTTGATGCCCTGATCGCTGAGCCAGTCTTCGAGCGCCTTCACGCCGTGCTTCGCATAGACCGGGATGCCCTCCTTCCAGGTCGCACGGCCGCAGAGAACACCGGAGAAATTCACCCCGGATTCGGCGGCGATCTCGAGTGTCTCGGCGAAGACATCGTTGTTCACACCTGCGGAGAGATAAATAAAAGGCTTTTTCGTTGCGGCGGCGCGGCGGAAATGCTCCTTGGCCTCCTCACGCGTGTATGCGGATTCCCCCCTACAAGCTATCGAGCCGGTGAGGAAGGCCAAGTTGACCGGGACTTCAACCTTCAGGACGTCCACGCCGTACTGCGGCTTAGAGAATTCCTCCACGCTACCCGTGACTATTTCGGGCTTCTTGCGCGCAAACTCGATTCCCTTTTCGTCCGCGCCCTCTTCGTAGCCCACAAATTCGAGGAAGAACGGGACGTCCACAGCAGCGCATTCGGCGCCGACGCGCTCGACCCACGCATGTTTGATGTCGTTGAGAGAGGGCGGATCGAACGGCGTGTAATAGAGCAGGGCCTTGATGCAATCGGCGCCTGCAGCGACGAGGCGGCGGACGGACCAGACGTCGAGAAGATCGGGGAGGCGGCCGGGACGCGTGTTGTCGTAGCCACTGGCTTCGTAGGCGAGGATCAAGCCGGCGTTCGACGCACGAGCTCCGGCGGCAGGGAGGCCGTACTCTGGATCGAGAAGGATGGCGCTTGCATGTGGCGTCAGAACGCGTACTACGGCCGTCTTGAACTCCTCGAGCATCTGTGTGGTCACGTCTTTCTTGTCGATACACCTCTCCTTCGCGATCGCGCTCCTGAGCGAACCGCGCTGATCCATAGCAGCAGCGGCGATAACGCCTCGCGTGTCGGATACGGCAGTCAGACCTTGTTGCTTGCCCCGCGTGATTTTCATGTCGCAACTCCTTTCGTCAGGACCTCGTCTTTGCAGGCGTACGGAAATCCATGCAATGGACCGGCGTGCGGCTAGCGGGTACTAACCGCGGACTCCCTACTGACCAGTCCTTATGTCGTTGCCTAGCTCGCTGAGGCTTCGCGTAATATACTGGGTCTACTTCATTGCGAAGGCGGCCTGCTGCGCACGCACTGCCGTCTCGTAGGCGCGCGCTCGTTCGTCTGTCACCGTGCCAGCGAACAACTCGTGATCAAAGAGCCGGGTCATAAGTTATCGGGGCCGGAAAACCCCCTTCAGCAACTTGAGTTGCATTCCCGTCAGACTCGCGCTGCCTTGCACTCGTCTCAGTGATCTTCAGAGATTTCCACGCGTTAACATCGCTCCCGGCATTCAGGACGTCCCAGCCCAGCTGATGCGGGCCTTCGTGTTAGGCAGCTCCGGAAACGGTGCGTGCGGCTCTGTTTGATACCAATACGCAACGCTGTAATAATAATTTCCGCTACGGAAAGGTGGAATACCGTTGCCCTGTTCTATCAGGAACCGGAGTGATTCTCGAAATGCAACCGGGTCTGGCATGTGCCAACGGTAGGCAGTAGTGAATGGTCCTTTCAGTAGCGTGACGCCGAAGTAAGGGAAGCAACCCGGGTGCAGCTGATACGACTCGCCGAAGTAGTCTTCCGAACCCGTACCCTGCATGGAGTGCTTGCCGTCAATGAATACGATTTCATCCCCTTCCCCCCACCAGCCGCCGTCATTGTTCTTCACGCTAAGCACGCAACCGGTCAGGTGGCCACGGCCTTCGGCCTCCAGAATAAGATACGGACCTTCCGGCGGCGGGGTGCCTTGGCGGTATTGAGCATGAAAATACAGTTGACCGGCCGGGGCTATGTTGTAACTGCGATAGTTGACTTCAAACCAGTGCCTGCTCGATTCCTTACCCTCATTAGACAAGGTCAGTCGGGCGGAGCGCACGAAGGGCATTGGAATGTAGCAATTGCGTGCCGCACCGAAAGCAGCGGGATTCGCGTGCTTGCCGGGCTGATGATCGATGCACATGAGGGCACAGGCGAACTTCTCGGTGAAGCCGAACCCTACCGCGAAAAAGTCACCTATCGGAGCCTCAACACTCGGCGCCTGTTCACCATCCCAATACATTCGCAGAACGTGATACTGGAGGTGATGGGGTTCTCTGCTAGTGATGTTGTCTCGGAAGTGGACAATACGCCCCGGCCCGCTGATATCGGCGAGCACAAGCGTTCCGCCCGGTTCTAGGTCGCGAAAGTCATTGTTACCGCCGCTTGGGTCAGCCGAGGTGATTCGGTGGGACTCAAATTCGTCCTCCGTAGCCAAGGTCTCCAAATCCTGAGCGCGAAAACGTGCAGGCAGCATCTGGAAGGCGCCCAACGCAATTGTCGAGACAAAAGCACGCCGCGGTATCTCTCTGTTCGCAGCACGATCCAGTAAGTCATGATCGGCTTTCGTTACACGCGCCTCGTTCCTTTTTGTGGGGGCTTTGCCAACTTGCATGTCTCCTCCCTCTTATTCTCGACTCCTCCCCGATACTGCAAATTGGCCTCCACGGAGACGAGCCGGAGTTGTCAGCACCTAGTGGAGCCGGTTGTCGTCTTCGCTCGCCCTACGACGGGCGCCGAAATTCCTCCACGGCGCGGCGGCAGTGGAAGCAAAACACAAACGACCACCGACTGGCATACACCAGATCAGCGCGGCCTTATAGGCGCACTGGAACACGTCTCTGAACCCCATCAGATCAATCGTTTGCCCGTTCCATTCGCGTTATCTGACTTCGTAGGTAACGGCACGGGTCGGGGCCATCCTCTCCGTCGCGGGGGGAAGGCTGAAGGCTTGGTGCGGCTCCTCTTGGTACCAGAACGCAACACTGGTGTAGTCGTCGCTGCTGTTCACCTGTTGCCCGTTTAGCACGCGCTGGTTCTGGATCTCGATCTTGAGCGTCTCCCTAAACCGTACGGGGTTCGCGGAGTACCAGCGGTACATTAGGTGGTGTTGATCCCCCATCGACGAAAAATTCTGCTGTTGTATATATCCACTGTACAGATAAGAATACAGGTGCCCAAACTCATAACAGGCTCCGTATTCGTCCTCCGTACCAGGTGTGTGTGTCATCCTTCGCCCGTCCACAGTGAAAATTGTGTCGCCCTCGCCCCACCAGCCCCAATAGCGCGAGTAAACCTGGAGAAAATTGCCGACGTACTGGCCGCGCCCTTTTGCTTCCAGAATGGTGTGCATGCCGTTAGTGGGGTTCGACCTCCGCCATTGTGCGTGCAACCGGCCGGGCTCCGAGGCGAACTGCGGTGAGAGCTCGTAGTCAAGGCCATACGCGGTTTCAGTGTGATACTCCTTGTCACCGTCATTGGCCAAAACGATGCGGGCTCGCTTCGAGAACGGCATGGGGAGGTAAGACATATAGTTCCTGTGGTTGATCTGCGTGAAGGCGGACTCGTACTCAATGGCGTTTCGGCCGAAAGCGCCGAAGAACTCACCTAGCGGCACATTCACGCTCGGTTCCTTCTCCCCGTCCCAATAGATCTTAAGAACGACCCCGGGGTCCCATTCGTAAGTTATGTAGAAGTAAGTGATTTTTCCCGACCCCTGAATGTCGGCCACCACAGTCTCGGCGCCCGGAGCGATGCGGACGGTCAAAAGATCACTCTTCGTCACATAGGTAGCGGGCGAGATGTGATAAAGTTCTGTCACTTGAGTGGCAACTGGCGCCGCGGCAAATAACATGAGCAGTGCGGCAGAAACGCTCGCAATGTCTGTTCGGCACCTCATGCTGGTTTGCGTGCGATCACACACTTTCATTTTGGTCCTCCTATGTGTACAGCTCAGGACGAGCTGGTATTCCAAACTGAAGCCGGAAAGTGGAGTCCCTCTTGGATGCGTAAGTCGGCTTCTTCATCTGTGGGGAAGTTCTGAAACCGCGCGAGTCACCTGCCGGTTGGACAGCCGGCAATGCACAGGTCACTAACCGCAATATGATGAAGAAGCACGTCATGCAGGCGGCGCACGTCCAGGTGGCCTCCCTCGAGATGCGTGTGGATATCGAGAATCCGTAGGTCCGAGAGAGATTCTTCCATATCCCCGGTAAGGGTTCTCGAACTCACCTTGCCCTCCCCCTATCTAGGAAGTTTTCAACGGTGGATCGCGACGGGATCCCTGCCTGGCCGCCCCGCAGAGTTGCTTTCAGTGCCGCTGTTGCTGAGGCGAAGCGAACCCGTTCCGTCAATGGAAGTTTTCGAACTAGAGTTGAAGCGTAGGCCCCATGGAAGACGTCCCCGCACCCCGTGGTGTCAACGACCGAAACGGGGAACGCGGGTTGATGTCTTGGCGAATCGCACAGAGATGCGTCGAGGTACGTGGACCCCTCTGGACCGCTGGTCACAATCACCACTTTGCGTCCCTGTGCCCAAAGTTTTTGAGCAGCCCGTGCCGGGTCTTTTTCCCCGGTCATTTTCTCGCCGATATCCCGCGAGACAATGAGGTGGTCGACCAGTGCAAGCAATTCGGCGAAGCGTGGTGCATCGGTGCTTTCGAAATCCGCGACCACCGGAATGCCCGCCTCGCGGGCAATGCGCGCGGCCCGAATCATTCCCCCTATGCCGAAGTTGTCGACCAAGAGTACGCGCGCGTTGCGAATCACATCCGGCTCGGGCAGTTCCGAGTCCGCCGCGACAACACCGTGACGGTCAAAGAAAATGTTCCGAGTCTTTCGCCCTTCATCCACGATGATAGTGGCTTGGATGGGTCGTGCTTGGTCGCGTCGCACCAAGTGAGAAAGGCTAATACCTTCCTGTCGCATCCGCTCGATAGCAAATTCGGAGAGCTCGTCGTAACCGAGCACACCAGCATAGGCACAATTCGTTCCCAGTCGAGCCGCCGTGACCAGCGCTGTGGCAGTCAGCCCCCCGCATTGACGTTCTCGTCGTTGCACCGGCACCTTCGCGTCGCGAGGAGGGTAGGAATCGACATAAATCAAATCGTCGACGGCCACGGCGCCGAGACCCAGGAGATCGATATGGCTATCGTTACGAGTCATAATGGAACCTGTTCCGGATAACGCTGACAAAGGGCCTGGCCCAGCGCTTTGAAGTGTTTCGCCCCAGCAAGCCCTGCCAAGGTCGTGACGTGCTTTTCAAAGGGAACCTCGCGCAACGCGCCGGAGCGGTGGATTTCCAGTGCCTGCCACATCGCTTCGGCCCCCAGGTGGGGATCGGACCTGCCCGCCTCATTCTTGACGGAATTGATGGCTGACCCTGCCAAGTATAAAACCTGATCGCCGACCCCTCGCTGCTCAGCGTCGGCCAAATTCATGCATAGATTGCCTTGGTCCAGTCCCCCCGCTCGCACGATCATCGTCGGCTTGATGCCGGTGAGAGGGCGAGCGAGGATCTCCTCCGAGGCGCGCCATTCTGGGCCGTAAGGACGAATAAAGGGTTGGCCCGGCCGCACCGGCGCGGTCTGGCGGAAATCAATCCCATCCAGTCGCGCCAGGAGATCGATCACTTCCCGCCAGATGCCCGCCGTCTTTATGCCAATGCCCGCGTTGTGCCCGTAGATAGCAGGCGGATGGGGCAGATGCTTTGTGGCTTCACGCACCATGCGAACCGCTCCACCTGCAAACGTCTCACTAAACATCACGCCCGTGGCTCCCGACTCGAGCACTTTCTGAACTATCTCGAGAATTTCGTGGGGCGCCGCGGTGACGTGCGGTGCAAATATCATTCCCAGTCCGTTCCGCTCCTCCCGGACGCTTTCGATCGCGTTTACGGCGAACCGCACACGATCGGCCACGGGCGAATAACTTAGATTGGGATAAAGATCCTCGTCTTCCTTAACAAAGATCAAAAGTGAGCAAGCCGCAACTTCCTTCACCATATTCCCGACTTCTTCCGGGGTGATTCCGGCCGTCGGTTTCAAGATTGTGCCGAAGGCGGGCCGTCCCGCAGGCAGCCCTGTAATATTTCGTACCCCTTGAGGTCCGTAAGCTGGTCCCGGGAAGGTTTTGATAACTCCCTCTGGAATCTGAAGGGCAACGAGCCGAGCATCCTGATTTTCGTAAAAATCGAAAATGATCGCAGCTGCGACCGTGTGTAAGAGATCACAGGAGGTCAGGTGCCCATCAGGCTGGAGCATCATCTTCAAAGGAAAGGCTATATGCAATAACCCGACTCGGCCGCTGGTTTCAAAAGCATCAACGCCGGCTGCTTTCGCGGTACACTGTTCAAGCAAAGAACCGCGGAGCGGATTCTTCACGCCACTCGTCGCGTGGTACGCGATTTCCTTGACCGCGTCCACCAGCTTCAACGTTCGAAAGGCGAAATAGTAACTGGCGACGACATAATCGTCCAAGACTGGCGGAGGAGTTTCGGCCAGCCGCTCGCTTGCGACCTTACGCAAGAGTGTTTCGCGAGCGTCTTTGTCGTCGCAGAGCAGATTAAGCGTGGCACCGTCGAGAGACTTCATCGCTGCTACTCATCCTTGGCTTTAAGTTTGAGAGGGGTCTAAATTCTGGCAAATTACATTTCCGTGATTTATCGAGAGAAAAACCAAACTAACCCGTGCGTTGGCTCGCCCCCGAAAACCTTTCTACCTGAAACCAGAGAGCCCTCGTACTGGTTTGCGCACGATTACGCACCCGCATTGATCCCCCAATATGCACACTCCCCCTTTAATAGGCTTGGGATGATCGTGACCGGCCGAAAAATGGCCGACCCCGTCGCCCCAGAGTTTGGGGCGACGGGGCCGGCTGCCTAAACTCGATCAGAAAATGAGCTTTAGCACAAACTGAATGTTTCTTGAGGGGAAAGCGCTCTGGACCAATCCGAACGCTCCCGACCCCAGGTCGCTGACCGGATTTTGTAGATTCACACGGTTGAACAGGTTAAAGGCCTCAGCCCGGAACTGCACCGTCGCTCCATCACTGGTGAACCATGGGATTTTTGTGTTCTTGGTGATGTTCAGATCGCAGTCGGCAAAGCCCGGACCAACGAAGGTATTGCGACCGAGGTTCCCCTCCTGGCCCAGGCCGGGCACAGGAAAGTCGGACGCCTTGAAGATACCACTGAGATACTCTTGTTTGGACCCACTTTTGAAGTTGCCGAACGAAGGTGTGTTGGGGCGGTCGTAGTCCAACCCGTCCGCATTGTAGTCGCAACCGGTGTTCCCAACAACGTTACCACTCGCGTCGAAAACAGGATTGAAGGGCAGGCTACAATAGACACTATACGGACTGCCACCCTGAAGGACGATCACGGAGCTGGCTTGCCATCCGCGCAAGGGTTTGAGAAGCAGGCTGCTGCCTCTTGGACCGGGGAGCTGGTAAACGAAGCTCAAAGCTAGTTTCTGAGCAACGTTGAAGTCTGAGAGGGCAACCTCGCGGTTGGGATCTGTGGCTTCGACATTATTCAGGTTCGGCCCGTAGGTGCTGGATGTATCCAAAGCCTTACCGAATGTGTAAGCGGCCTCAAAATCCAAACCCTGACCCCATCGCTTCCGGACGCTGACGTTTCCTCCGCCATAGGAGGACCACCCATTACTCTGGATGTAGTCTATAACCCCAAAGCTGGTGTTGAGGCGCGTCAACACCCCCTTGTTTTGGATCAGATCTCCATCGAACCGATTGACATCGTAACCCGCGAGCAGCCTGTGCCCCTGTGAGCCGACATAGTTGGCCTCCAGGACCCAGTTCCTCGCGAAAGAATACTGGATCCCGAAGAACCAATTGACAACGTATGGCATTTTCGGATGCGGATTCCATGTGTCGATGCCCGATTTCGCCCCAAGCGATCCGCCCTTGGAGTCAAGCCCGGGCACAATGCTGGGATTGACGGGGCAATCATAGGGGGCAATTTGGTGCAGGCACAGGCCGTATACGGGCAACTCCGGCGGCGTGTCCTCGGCGAAAGTGGCTGTAGCATAGAACGGGAGCTCCGCACCACCGTCGTGGTACAATCCCTGGCTGGAAGGCCGGTCGAAAAACCTCCCAGCGCCAGCCCGAACCGACATGTTCCCCTTCCCCGTGGGGTCCCAGGCTATAGCCAACCGAGGAGCGAGGCCTTGAAGAACACCGTAAAAATACGGCCCCGGGACGTTCGACGCGTTGGCGATCCGCTCCTGGAAGTCGTCCCCGCCGTTAAAGTCAAGGATCGCTGATAATGCGGGACCGGGGTTGTGCTTCCGCACGGCATTTAGTGCAATGGCGGGTGGGAAGACCTCGTAGCGGAGCCCACCGGTCACGGTGAGGTTAGGCTTGACCTTCCAGGCATCCTCCGCGAACAACCCATAGCGCCTCGAGAGAGGGGCGAACATCGGACCCGCACGTTCTCCCGTCGCCGGATTGAAACCGTAATTGCTCTCGCTGAAAGGCTTGTCAAGAGCAAAATCATACAGGCTGTTGAAGGTATACTGCGGGCGCGTAGCGCCTAGTCCGAAATTGGCGCCACTCCCCCAGCCCATATCTCTCCCGTAATTCCCGCCAAACTTGAAGGCGTGGCTTCCCTTGTTCCAGCTCAACATGTTCTTCCACTCGCCATTGGTGTTAATGTAGTTTACGCTGGCGAAGCTGTAACCATAGTTGGCGATTCCTGGAACAGTAGTCCACGGGATTATATTGTTGCCGTTTACAGACCCCCTAGGCTCGACCATCGACACACCGCTTTGGAAGAGCACTGACGGCGAAAACGTGTGGCTGTAATTCAGATTACCGAATTGATCGTACTCGGGCCCGACCGTGTTGAAGGCCGGGTAGGTAGATTGGTAGAAAGGTGTGTCTTTGCTCGTGTGATAATAGGTGAAATAGAAACGGTCTTTTTTCAACTGTTGATCAATTCGAAATTCATACTGAAGGCCGTTCCGCTTAACCGTCGTGGTCAGAAGGGCCTCGTAAGTGAGTGGGAAGTTGCAGGGCAGTTGCCCGATCTCCGTGGTGATCAGCGTGCTTCCGGTGCACCCGTTTCCCGCGACAGATCCCGCCGTCTCCTGGACCATTTGAGGTACAGCCCCTGGCGCGAAGGTGGTCTCCATGTAGGTTGAGATGTTGTTGGGGTAATTCGTCTGCAAGTAGTTGATGAACTGCGGCGAAGCGACACTTGTTTCAGAGGCGCTTCCAATCCCCGAGCGCAACATATCCACAGTCATGTAAAAGAAGGTGTGATTTTTCCAGATAGGCCCGCCGAAAGCAAAGGTGCCTTCATTTCGGACAAAGACGGGAAGGCGATCGCAAGAGCCGTCATACCGATGAATACATGCATTCTGGAAAATGTTGCCAGCCGTCAGGTGATCGTCGGTGAAATATTCGCCCACGGCCCCGTGAAAGGCGTTCGTGCCCGACTTGGTGACGATGTTGGTCACTGCCGAGGCGTTGCGCCCATACTCGGCCGAGAAGTTGTTCACCGAGACGCGCATTTCCTGGATCGAATCGGCGTTGGGAGTTAAGTTGATCACGCCACCCCGCGGGCCGCCATTGACGCTGCCGGAATCAACCAGGAAGCTGTTGAGTTCCTGCCGCAGACCCCCGGCGTTGAGGCCGACGCCGAACTCATTGTTGAAAATGTCGTTACTCGCCTGGGCATAGGTCTGACCCGCACCCATTGGTATACCGGTGACGCCGGGCGTCAGCACGGCCAGCGAGAAGAAATTCCGGCCCACGAGAGGCATGTTTTCCAGGGGGACCTCGCCAATCAGCGACGAAACCCTCCCCTCGGAGGTCTCCACCGGAGGCGGAGCCGATGTGACCGTCACTTGGGTTGTGGCAGCTCCTAACTCCAGAGTGATATTGACTGCCTTGGTTTGGAGCACCTCCAGGCGTATGTTCTCCTGAACAAGAGTCTTGAAGCCGGGGGCGCTCACGGTAATGGTGAACGTAGAAGCCGGCAACAAATCAAACCGGTACTCCCCTACCCCCGAAGTCTGGATAGTTTTGGTGATGTGTGTCCCTACGTTCTCGATGGTAACTGTGGCGTTGGGTACGGCCGCCCCTGTGGGATCCGTCACAATGCCTTCGATTCCGCTGGTGAATTGAGCCCATAAGCTCAGACTAGTACACGCCAGCAGAACGAACGCGCTGGCAGCCAACCGGATTAACTTGATTCCTTTCATCTGTTCCTCCTTTAGAGATCCACGGCACGATGGACACCCCTCGGTGTCTCCGCAAACCCTCCGGACCCAAAACCCGACGCAAATGGATAAAATCCAATCAATATTTCCGGCATTTGATATCACTATCAGTACTAGTTGTCAAGCATTTTCTTAGTATGTCGCTTCACAATCTAGACTCTACGGTTAGACTGAATGCGAGTTGTTGCAAATCCGAATTAGGTCTAGTCCGTTGGGAGACCCCCGGGCTCTGCGGGGGAGGCAGTAAAAGTCTGACAGATCCTGCGGTACACGGGTCGGGCATACGTTAAGGATGCGCATTCTTGAACGCGATGGCGTCCGCCCCTGTCCGCGTGTGCCAGCGGCGGGGTTTCGAAAAACATCCCGAGCCTTGAAGGACCGAGAATGCCCCGGCAGCTTGAGAAGTGTGCCGCGACGAGCTAAGCCATGTCTACACTTCCGTGGTTTTGCGGGGCCGCGTTAGCGACCCCGCCGCCGCTTTGAGCGGCTCACAAACTAAAGCCCCCGGCTTTGGCGGGGAATATTTACTCAAACGCTGGACTTCGAACTGTTTCTTCAGTCCTGCAGGGGACGAGAGATTACAAGCAGAAGGCCTGAATCGCTTTGAATTTCTCGGGGCTGTCTCCTTACCCCAGGGCCAGGGGAGGGGTGAAGGATAAGTGGCAGGTCGGCGATTTATCTCAGCTCGCGAGTTTCGTGGCACTTCCTGGAATCCCGCCAAGTGTGCGGAGAGAGCTAAGTGGCGGCTGCGCATCGTCAAGGGACATCGCGAATGCCGTATCTTCACAGAATTAGCTCAGGGACTGATTAGGCAAAGCTCGCGATCTATTGCGCGGCGGGATCTTCGGCGGTGGAGCTAAACAAGACGGTGTACGCGTTCGATTCCAACACCATCGATATTTGTTTTGCCGTGTTTCCTTGGGTGCAATTTTGCCGGCGCAAAAGTCCAGTTAAATCCCGTGACCTGCGCGGCGCTACATCTCCACCGATGTTTCTGAGCCAGAGGCCAAGTCCCAGTTCTCAATGCAATTCGGTTGATCTGACCAAAGGACTAATTTTCCTCTTGCAGATATATCAACTCAGTGGTAATAGTAACAATCTTTATTGGCGTTATGTAAGGCAATGTATCGATGTAGAGCCTGACATTCTTTTTCGAATCTGTCTAGTTTGAATGGCATTGTTTGGAGTTAGATCTGGGCTGAGAAAGCAGAGAGGGTGCCCAAGAAACAGCACACCGGCCCGTAGTATTTAGGAGTAACGGGGACGGGGCGCACGCTCTCTTGTGAGGGAACCATGAAGCTAAATGCATTCCTAGTCAAGTGTACGGTGGTGCCTGCGCTGAGCGGTTTCCTGTTCGGATTCGTTACAGCCGTGATTTCTGGGACCACCCATGATCTCACCTTGGTGTATCACCTCACGCCCGGGTCGCTGGGGGTGACGGTCGCCAGTGCGCTCTGGGGGGCTGTCTTCGGAGCGATGTTGGCCGGGATCCCCGGCGATCGATACGGCCCGCGCGACAGTCTGTGGGCGGTGGCCGTGCTTTATTTGGTTTCGGCCCTGGGTTGCGCTTTTGCGTGGAACTGGCATGCGCTGGTGTTTTCGCGTTTCCTCGGAGGGGTAGCTCTCGGCAGTTCTTCCGTGTTGGGACCGGTGTACATTGCGGAAATCGTGCCGGCCAAATGGCGTGGGAGGTTAGTGAGTCTTTTTCAAATCAACGTGGTGGTAGGAATTCTGCTGGCCTTCGTATCCAATTACGTCATCGGGCTCATCCAGCTAGGCAACCTCGAATGGCGGTGGAAACTGGGTGTCTCGGCGGTTCCTTCCGCCCTGCTTCTTCTGCTGCTCTTCGGAATCCCCCGCAGCCCGCGGTGGCTGGCCAAGAAGGGCTACGTTGACGAGGCGAGAGAAGTGCTGCGGAGGACCGGAGAAGTGAATTTCGAACAGGAACTGCGCTCGATCCTCGAATCGGTCGATGTGGGCCATTCCCAGGAACCTCTCTTTTCCTGGAAGTATCGGCTGCCAATTTTCCTGGCCATTTCCATCGGCATGTTTAACCAACTCTCTGGGATTAACGCAGTGTGGTACTACCTGAACGACATCTTTGCCCGCGCGGGCTTCAGCAGGGTTTCCAGTGATCTTCAGGCCATCACCGTCGGTGTAACGAACCTTGTCGCCGCTATCGTGGCGATGTCCGTCATCGACAAAATCGGGCGGAAAACGCTGCTCCTCATCGGGTCAGTGGGATGTGCAGGGTCCCTGGTAGGAGTTTCTGCCGTGTTCTTCTCGGGAACGCACTCGAACCTTCTGCTTTGGTGCCTGGTGGGTTTTGTTGCTTTCTTCTCGTTTTCACAAGGAGCAGTCCTTTGGGTCTACATCAGTGAAATCTTTCCCAACCGCATACGGGCTAAAGGGCAGAGCTTGGGCAGCTTCTCACACTGGTTCACGAACGCCATTGTATCTTGGGTATTCCCCCTCATGGCGGCGTCTTCAGGTGGGTACCCATTCCTGTTTTTCTCGGCAATGATGGCGCTGCAGTTCTTTGTCGTTCTGTTCCTATATCCGGAGACCAAGGGCATCTCGCTCGAGGAAATGCAAAAGAAGCTAGGGATCATTTAAGCCGGGCGCTGCAGAGACGGAGCATGGGAAATGGATTTCTGATCGGAACCTCGGCCCTGTTTGGAGCAAGCCGCTTCGGTTCAGCGGTCTATGTATTTGGTGGAATTATCGGACTCAGTGTCATTACAACCATAGCCTTGCCTTTGCTTGGGAAAGGGAACGTCCCAAGCATCCTGTAGGCGGCCCTGCTGCGCGACGTGATCAAAGCGAGGTTTGTCTTGCTGGAACTTGCCCCCCCCTGCATCCACGTTTTGAAGAGTGGAGCATCTGTCATTGCTGTTAGTCTCGACCACATTACCCGCGAACGGCAAGAGCATCATCGCCAGACTCCCGCTCAGCAGAAACTCCGGCAAGTACGAACATCCTTGACTCCTTCAGAACCCATAGCCCTGGAGGGGCCGCTTTGGAGCCGATATGTCATTTATAGGTATCGATCTGGGCACTTCGTTTATTAAGGGCGCCGTGCTGAACCTTGAGGTGCGGTTGCTCGAACACACGCGACGAGTACCCTTCCCAAATCGGCTTGGGGGCGTAAACCCGCTTCTGTGCGAATTCGATCCTAACGAAATCGTGACCGCCGTCCGAACGGTTATCGACGAACTAGCTCTACATGCAACGGATTGCGAGGGCGTTGTCATGTGCTCGCAAATGCATGGGATGGTGTTGATGAACGAGCGCGGCGAGACGGTGTCAAATTGCATCTCCTGGCTTGACCATCGAGGAATGATGGCGCATCCCTCCGGCACGGGTTCCTATTTTGACGTACTCACCCAGCGGACAAGTCCCCAGCAACGAAGGCAACTCGGAAACGAACTGAACCTTGAAAGGCCCATTTGCTCACTCTTTTGGTTGGCCGAACAAGGGGGGCTTAAGCCCGGTCTGATGCCCGTCTCGATGCCAGACTTCGTTCTCAGCGTTTTGTGCGGTTCGCCTCCGGGGGTTGAATTGACCATGGCGTCGGCTTACGGGGCCTTCAACCTCGAGACTCTGGATTGGCATCACGATGTCATCAAAGAACTGGGGCTAAGTCATCTCCGGTGGCCGGTGCTGCGCCATCAAGGTGAGGTTGTAGGCACCTTGAAGGTCGGCGACCATCAAGTGCCATGCTACACGCCGGTTGGGGATAATCAGTGCGCCATGGTTGGAGCCTGGCTGGGCACGGAAGAGCTCTCGCTGAACATCTCGACGGGTTCACAGGTCAGCCGGCTTACCGCAGGATTGACCTTTGGAGACTACCAGACCCGGCCCTTCTTTAATGGGAGGTTTCTCAATACATTCACCAATGGTCCAGGCGGACGTTCACTGAACGTCTTGGTAGACCTTTTAGGCGAATGGGTGAGAACTCGGAACATTGATGATGTGCAGGATCTCTGGTCATTCATTGCCCGTGCGGCAAAAGAGGTCGCGGACACGGACTTGCAGGTTGATCTCACTTCCTTGGATGGGCCGGACGGAGGCCGAGGCCTCATCGCGAATATCCGGAGAGATAATCTGACCGTGGGCCACCTATTTCGAGCCGCCTTCAAGGACATGGCCGACAAGTACCATACCTATGCACTCCGGCTGTGGCCGGAAAGAGCGTGGAAGAATCTGGTGTTTTCGGGAGGGCTCGCCTGCAAGCTTGAAGTCCTCCGGGAAACCATTAAGAAGAAATTCGGAACAGACTACCGGGTTAGCCTTTTCATGGAGGACACCCTGTTTGGGTTGCTGATCCTTGCATTCGTATTCAGCGGGAGAGCAAGGTCTGACGTGGAGGTTACTGATGAACTTCGCTCGAGCTATCAAGGTTGGACGGACAGAAACAGCGAAGGTCGGACCAGGAAAAGGATGGGCTGGAGGTAGTTTGAAAGCAGAGTTAACCCTAGGCTCCAGAAAGGTTCGTGCAAGGTAACCGGCGTGAAAAGAAAGAACAAGGACAAGAATTGCCCGTTGACAAGAAGAAAGGATCGCCCAGCCCCTAGTTCTTCCTAGTCTTCGGGCACACTACCGGGGGCGAGGGGAATTGAGATGGAGTGACTCCTCGCCTCCGAAGAAAGGACTAATACCAAGATGCCGAGCTCACACTTTGGAATGAGATTAGCCGCGGTGCTGGCCTGCGCCGCGCCGTTTGGTCTTGCGGCCGACCAGAAGGTGCCCGCGACCGATATCCCGCAGGCGGAGATTACAAACGAAATGATCCGGGTAAAGCTATACCTGCCCGATGCCAAGTACGGATACTATCGCGCGACCCGATTCGATTGGTCGGGAGTCATAGCCAACCTGGAATATAGTGGGCACAACTATTACGGACCATGGTTCTACAGGGTGGATCCGAAAGTCCACGATTTTGATTATGAGGATCCGGGCGTCGTCGTGGCGCCCTGTGCCGCGATCGTCGGCCCCGCTGAGGAGTTCCAGACCAATGGAACAGCCCTGGGATGGGGCGAGGCAAAGGCCGGCGGGACCTTCATCAAAATCGGCGTAGGGGTTCTACGAAAGGATGATGGAAACTATGACCATCTCAAGCTGTACGAAATCGTGGACCCGGGGAAATGGGCGGTTAAGACGCATCGTGATTCCATCGAATTCACCCAGGAGTTGACCGACCCGTCTTCGGGGTACGGTTATATCTACTGGAAGACCGTACGGCTGACGAAGGGCAAACCGGAGATGGTGCTAGAACACAGGTTAAGAAACACCGGACGCCGCGCTATACAGAGCACCGTGTACAATCACAATTTCGTCGTACTCGACAAGCAGCCGCCCGGTCCAGACTTTGCGATCACGGTTCCGTTCCAGATTCAGACGGCTCGTCCTCCCAACAAGGATCTCGCCGAAATTCGCGGGAACCAGATCGTTTACTTGAAGGTTCTGGAGAATAAGGATCTCGTGCAAGCCCCTGTGCGGGGGTTCAGTGACAGCGTCAAAGACAACGAGATCCGCATCGAGAACAGGAAAGTGGGCGCCGGCATGAGGATCACCGGAGACCGTCCGCTATCAGACGGGAACCTATGGTCGATCCGGACAGTGCTTTCGTTTGAGCCCTTCATCACTATGACGATCAGTCCTGGCGGCGAATTCACTTGGAAGACTTCGTACGAGTATTACACTCTTCCGGCGAACGCGAAGTGAATGTAGACTCGTTCACTTCAGACGGTACAAGAACTGGGGCAGGCCACATGCGCGAGAAACCTGCGGCCTGATTGCTCTTAGAAGCGCGGCAGAGAGGGGCGCAGACGCTTCTCGATGAAGGCTTCGGATATGGCCGCAAGCGAGAAGTTTTGGCAGGATATGTTGCCCTATTGTGATTACGTCGTGCCCACCCAACACAGTATGCGGGTGATTCACGCGCGTGCATCCCCAGAGGAGATTGTGGGGATGCTATTGCGAAACGGTGCCGAAAACCGCGTCTTGAAAATGGGACGCGACGGCAGCTTGCTTGCACGCCACGAGGGTTGCCAGCGAGTTCCAGCGGTTCCAGTAAACGTCGTCAATATTACCGGCGCCGCCGATTCACTGGTAGGACAATTCATCCACTCCCGTGCTGAAGAAACCGTGGTCAGGCTCGAAAGCCTCCCGGAAGACGATCCGAATTATGACTGGCGCGAGTGGATGTCGATCTGGAAAATCACTCTCGTGCTAGCCAGCCGCCCGGACCCGATCCAGCCATCCAAATATGGGGAGACCAATGCCCGGCGCATGCCGGGAGCAGGATTCAAAGAGATAACCCCAGAATTGATCCGCCGAGAGCGGCACTTTATGGATGTCCAGGAATCCATAGAAGAATTCTTCGCCCGCCATTTTGGACACTGGGGGGTATCGACGTGTTAAAGTGCGCCACTTCACTCTGGTCTGCCGATCTGGCCAATCTTGCAGTCGAGATGAAACGAGTAGAGCCCTATTCGCACCGTTTTCATATTGATGTTGCCGACGGACACTACGTGAATACTCTACTGTTCTTTCCCGACTTGGTAAGAGCTCTGCGCAAGCACACCCGCCTCCCACTTGAAGTGCACCTCATGACTACAGATCCTCTAGGCTGGGTGGAGCCGTTTGCGAAGGCAGGTGCGGATGCAATCATTTTCTGCCTCGACTCCGCCCAAGATCCTGCGAGGATCCTCAGTGTCATTAGATCGCAGCACAAGATGACAGGCATTTCGCTGCGTGTCACAGAACCGGTAGACCTTCTTGAACCCTACTGGAACGAACTGGACATTGTCACCATAGTTGGAACTGCCATGGGTATCAAGGGAGGGTCGATGGATTCCTCGGTTCCCGGAAAAATTCACCGCTGTCGCCAGATTATCAAGCAGCGCAGACTGAAAGCCGCGATCGAAGCCGATGGCGGAATTCGCCGAGACACGGTCTCTCTAATCCACGCTGCTGGTGCCGATTATATCGTGCCAGGATCTCTGATGTTCGGGGAAGATCCGAAGGCCCTGCACGATTGGCTCGTGTCGCTATGACTGGCAGCTACTCTACCATGAAGTTTCAAAGAAAGAGGGGTCTTTGAAAACGGGCAAGAATCAAAGAACGTGGGGTGCGATGTTACCTATGATCGCCCCGTCTGTGCATTTCAGCGTACCTCTTTTCGCCCAAACATCCACCGACCAAGGGTGCTTGGGAGCAGCGGCGGGGTGTGAGAGGTCTGACCACGCAATTCAATTGCTTGACGTGCCCCGTTCGGATGTTCGAGACCATGAAAACCAAGTCGTCGAGGAACGTTACGCACGAGGATTAGAACCAAATGCGGCAGGCGACCAAACTGAGGCCGAAAAGGAGTTCAAAGACTTACTCGCTGAAAAGCTTGGGCCGATGATTACGTCCAAGCGCTGGCTCACCTCTATATTGCGGAGAAACATTACGAATTGGCGATCAGGGTTATTCGCGGCTATACAAACTTGTGTGGGAAAACATCCGTGAGATATGCCCTCGTAGAGGAGTTGCTTTTTCAGGTGAAGCAGTTTGTTGATGCTTTTTGGTGATAGCGCACCGCTTGGGATGATACAGAAATCGCTTACCAACTCGGGGAGGCCGAAATGAAAGCTAATGGAAGGATCAGCCGGCGGGGTTTTGTCCGAGCAGCTGCGAGTCTCCCGGCAGGTCTGTTAGTCGGCTTGCCAGCGCTTACGGGCAGCCGGGAGGATCCGTTCGCGGACGCAATTGCATTGTGGCACATGGGAGAGGCGGGTGATCGTGCCCCCGCGAAGGATGGCATCTGGATTCATGGCGAGGTCAAGCTGGGCGTTCCGCTCCGAGGCGCCGAGCGCGAGGCCTCACTCAGACGCGGCGGCGATGGCAAAGTAGCGGAGTTCCATGGAGGCTATCTGTTAGCCGGTCAGGAAGGCGCGTCGCTTGATCTGTCAGGGAAGAAGCAGATGACCCTATGCCTGAGAGTAAAAGACCCCGAAGGTAAGTGGAATACGACGTTGCTCTCGCGCCAAGCCCCAGAAGAGAAGTTTGCGGACATACTGTACACGACGGAGGTCAACCGTTCGCACCTCAGCTACGAGGCCTCCCGGCGCGCCCAGCAGGGCAAGGCGCTGGAGTTCCTTTGGCGAACGGAGCCGGCGGAAGACCGGGTCAAACCTGAGTACTTCAACTATGAGCTGTCGAAGCATTTCTCCCAGAACGAGGACTTCGATGATGGAGTACTGCGGCTCCAGGTCCCGACCGAGCTGATCGGGCGGGACCAATGGCACGACGTGGTAATTCGCTTCAACAATGCCAATCTCGAGTTGTTTGTGGACGGCGTGCTGGTGGACGAAGAGTGGCCGCACGGAGGGCTCCACGGTTTCCGGGGGCCGTTCTTGATCGGCGCAGGGTATGGGCAGGGCAGTGTGCGGCCAGGTTTCTATGGGCAAATCGATCATCTGGCCCTGTGGGATCGAGCCCTATCGGACGAGGAGGTTGCTGCCTTGAGCGGAGGGGAGGCGGAGATCGCCCAGTGCTCACGGGATTTCCTGGGCCGTGAAAACTCCTCACTTCAGTATTGGCGGCCGCTGGGCTTCAACACCTTCGTTGGCGACTGCATGCCGGCTTACTACGATGGCGAGTTCCATCTTCACTACTTGTTCGACCGGCGGCATCATCGCTCCAAGTGGGGGATGGGGGCTCATCAGTTTGCGCATGCCAGCTCCAAAGACCTGGTCCATTGGACGCATCACCCGATGACCGTGAAGATCACGGAGCAGTGGGAGTGCTCAATCGGCACCGGAATCATCGTTCCATACCGGGGAACGTACCACGCCTTCTACATTCAGCACGGAAGGCGGTGCTGGTTCAAAGATGCTCCCCATCAAGGCGACACAATCCATGTGGCCACGAGCGCTGACGGGCTGATGTTCCGAAAGGATTTCCAGCCCGTGGTACCGTGGGTCTACGTGAGACGCCAGGACGGCGATCCCGGCGACATCAATCCCGACATATTCCCCGATCAGTCTCGCAGTGGTTTCTACCTTTCCCTCTCGGGCGAGAAGATCTGGGCCTCTAGGGACTTGGAGAATTGGGAGGAAGCGAAGGGATTTGATACTTTCAAGGACATCGGTAAGGGGATCTGCAGTAGCTACTTCCAGTGGAATGGATGGTATTACCTGATGTCGAGCGACGGCTATCGCATGTCACGTGAGCCGCTGCGACCGGGATGGTCCTGGACGCGGCCAGAGAATGCAGCGACGCAAGAGGGTCTCGGCGTTCCAGAAGTGGCGGCTTTCAGAGGAAACCGCTATTTGATGGTGGGCTTCCTGGGCGGCACCGCGTACGCCGGTGAGGCCATCTTTCGCGAGTTGGTCCAGCACGAGGACGGAGTCCTTGGGACCAAGTGGCCGGTCGAAATGGTCCCGCGCAGCGAAGGGCCGCTGAAGTTGACATTTGAGCCCTTAGACAAGGGCGCGGTGTATAGCGGCGGAGGGATCCACATCACTGCACCTATCGGCTTCAGCGCCGGTGTGCTGAAGGGCGTTCCGCAAGATGCGCGGATCACCCTGCGGGTGAAGCCGGCAGCCGGCGTCCGCGCGTTCGGCTTGTGCGTCCGGGGCGAAGGTGCCTATGCTGGCGGTTGCGAACTACGGTTTGACCCGGCACGGCGGCGCGTACAATACGGGACGCCTGCCGTCGGCGGCATGGCACCAGACTCCAAAGCTAACGGCTACGGTGCCGATTTCGGAATTGAGAGCGTCAGTGGGCTGGATCGGGCTTTCCGGTTAGATGTTATTGTGAGAAGCGATTTCGTCGACTCATGCATTGATGACCGGCGGACGATCATCAGCCGCCGTCCCGACCGGCCACAGGGTGACCGGCTTTTCTTCTTCGCCAACGGCGGGGAGGTGTCGTTTGAGGATGTCACGGTGAGACCGCTGGTTTAGCGGCCGCTGACATCCACGCACACATCTTGGCGATTCCGAGGCCCCCGGGAACGCGGTGGTATCTGAAAAGCCGGGGGATCAGGTAACCTAGGAGCCTGTCGGAGATAAGGCTTCTAACTCTTACCTTTTTCCGACTCTCGGTTTCATCGAGTCACATGTCGGGCCTTTGACACTGGCCCGGTGGCGGGGAGGAGGAGGTTGGAAGGTTGGGTCAGCTCTTTCAGGCCCTCTGGAGACTCCATCCGGAGCGGAAGTGTTTCAGCAGATTGTGCGTGGCGCAAATAATTCACGTCATTTTGGGTCCGCTGGGCGCATGTAAGTTTTCACTCTCTTACCCGATAAAGCGTTGTGTGAACCTGGGGATGGTTCTGCTCAGAGGCGGAGAACTCCGCGGCGTCTGCTGCTGTCCAATTCGATGGCAGTCCCCATTTCGGTGGGTACCATTGCGGTGTTGGCTTGGCGTGGGCAACGAACCGCTGCTTTATTCGTTTGCGGGATGAACCATTGACCTCTGGATGAGCTACGCGAGAGTATTTGTCCACTTCGCAGAAGAGATTCTGACAATCAATGAGCTGAAGAGGGCGCCCCCACAGATTGCGAAAGGCCAGGCCTCTCTGCTCAAACTCTCTGGCCGCAAGTTCTGTAATAGCGCGGATCACGTCTTCGTCAGTCAGCCCACAGGTGTCAACAAAGGACTTTTGAATGCCGCTGCGTGCGCCAGGGCCCGCGACAACGAATTCCATCTCCGAAAATGAGGTGAGCGGGCTGTAGTTAAGGTCGACTGCAAATTGATATGCGAGAAAGGCACCAATAGACGGATAGGTTCGAAGTAGAGAAAAGACCTCCCCTAACGACCGTGCTTTTGCGACCTTCTGCGGAAGCCGGTCACTCATCATTCTGTTCAGTAGCACCAAATGATTCCTGTGTTTTCTCCCAGCGTCGAAGGGGGGACAGGGCATGATGTAGGCTGCGGAGTAAAGACTGATACCACGCTGAAACGCCTCATCCAAAATGCGGTCATATCGATCAACGTCAAATGTCCTCCAAGAGACTGGCCCGACGGCTTCCTGAAGCATTTCCCACGTTTCAATTTTGTTGAACAGTTTGAAGAGCACCGTTCGAAAAAAGACTTCCTCCTCGGACTGATCCCCGTCGTAAATCACTTGCCGGATCAGATACTGGCTTACGCGATTACTGACGCGGTAGACGTTTGTGAACCGATAACTGCTTAGGATCGGGTCACTGGTCCATGGCGGAGGCAGTCCGCAAACCCTCTTGAAGAATATTTCCTGCCGCTCGAATGCAAACTGCCAGTATGTTTCGAACACGGGTGTCGTTCGCAGCACCCTGCCCTCTGAAATGCAGAAATCTTGTCCAGAATGCGAGGCGGTTGGGAAAAGCGTGGCCGACATCATGGTGGTCATGTCACCCTCCGGCTCTGAAGGCACGCCGAATGTATCTTTTCGAGCTCGTGCCGAAGCGCACGAGCGCGGACAGGGCGTCCCCGTCGAAAACTCATGGGGCGAACGTTGTCATCCGTGTCAATGACGGCATATGTTGAGTGACATACCAGCGAGCCAACATCAACACCGACCTCTGCCGCCACAAATGTCAGTAGTTGCGCTAAGCCAAGGATGTTTCCGAGGGCGCGCTCGATGTAGTAGTGGGACCTATAAATGGCTGTTAGCATCACTTTGCCCTCTGGCAAAAGCTTAAATGACTGAGGCAGGGACCGCCCATGACCAGCCGGCAATCAGTTGCTGCTCGGTAAATCGGAATGTCAGCTACAAGGTCCTCGCTCTCAATAAGGGAACCCAGGCGCAACCAACGTCAAAGCCTCAAGATACGAACTCCGTCCAAGTTACTGAAATGTCTGGTAGCGGGGGGGGAGGATCGAACTCCCGACCTAAGGATTATGAGAGGCTTAAGCCCCTCTGATTCTAAAGCAAATCAGCAACTTACCTCGGCAAATTCCGAACAACTCCGGCAAAATCCGCAACCCCGGCGCAACCAAGATTCTGACCCGATCAAGACCAATCCCACCGCAAGTGAAGACCCGGCGAAGGGGGAGTCATGACCCTCTTCGCCCCAGTCCCTCTCACAAATCCGCACGGACACCCAGACTCGTCTATCGCTGTTCCAGTCGGGACCGTATTATCCGGGATGGGCATCACAAAACGTAAGATCAGGAAGCTGGATGCCATCGCTCAGGTCCGTAGCTCGGATGGTCGTCAAAACCCACGCGCTTTCAGTGCCCGGCCTTTCGTGCTCTGTGGGATTCCAGTTCGCCGACCACACAAGCACTCTTTGGAATACTCCCGCCACAATGGCAGGTTCCGGCTCCGAGTCATTGGACACCCTGATTACGGTCTCCCTTTCGGCCAGGACCGCTTGCTGCTGATCTGGATCGCGTCCATGGCCACTTGGCACAAGGCCCGCGTCATTCGTTTTCGCTCGGCAGCGACCATCCTCGAAACGTTCGGCCTTCCCAAAGACGGACGCTACTACAAACGCCTCATAGCCGGTTTCGAGAGAATATTCTACTCCACTTTCTTCTTTACCACCGACGAACAGAATGCGGAAACGATCATGATCAGGCTTAAGGTCGACTTCGTGATTGAGACTGTGGACCACCCACATCTGGTCGCGCGCGCGGCTGGCGGCAACGTTGAAGCGCTTTTTGAAGATCTTCTTTGGTCCTTCCTGTCGCATCGGTAATGGCGGGTCGGCTGGGGGCGTGTCCACCATGGACAGAACCATCACGTCCCGTTCGTCACCTTGGAATTGCGCTGGATCTCCGCAGAGAATCTGGCGGCGTTTGTATTCGGCAGGTTCGAGTCGTTGACGAAGAATCCCGTCCACTTTCATTGCTTGCTGGGCACCGACCAATGACACCACACCAAATGAAGTAGGCTTGTCGGCATCATTCGGGGTGTATTCGGGTTGCTCGATGGCGGCACAAATCAAAGATGCAACGACTTCGGCTTCGGCGTCATTTACGCCATCGTTCCCGCCGCGACCGCCTTCAATGCGGTAAGGCAATACATGCGGATAAAGTGTGATGGCAGAAGCTTCCCGAAGCGGTTTGATTTCGCCTTTGTAAGAAAGCGTGTTACTAAATGCGATGATATTCGGGGCGCAGCGGAAGTGCTCAACAAGACGGATAACACCGCCAAAAGCAATTTGGGCGAATTCATAAACGGAGAATTCGCCGTCATACAGCTCCATGTGGGGAATTCCTTGGAGGTGGACTTGAATCAGCTTTTGCACCTGTTCCATCTCAACGCCAACGGCGACAGGCGTTACCTGTTCGTCGTCGCCAACGATGATCGTCTGGTGTCCGAGGTATAGAGCGAACATCGCAGTCGGGTCGCATTGGCTTTGCCACTCTGCGCGCACTAGCTGCCATCGCTTCAAGAGTGAGGGTCGCGGCAGGGCATCCTCGAATCGTTCGACACGCGCTCCCCCCTCTATCGCAGGAACATTGCGCGAAGGGTGAACGTCGGCGCTTCCGTCTATGTTTTGCCATCCTGGCTTTAGCCAGTCGGCTATCGCTGCGGGAGGCGGTGGACAATCTGTTAGGTCAGGGCGCGTAATACGGAGAATAACGTCCGCATCTTCGGATTCGGTGTCAGGTCCGCGATCACCCTGGAGGATTTCCACGGAGGGGTGCTGTGGCAATCTATTCAGCCAGAGAACTCGGAGCTGTTGTCCGATGTCTCGAACCGGTGGACATCCTCGTCAACCGCCACGAGTTGACGGGGGCGGACCGGGAGTGGGCGGATCGATACGATCCGGGGGATGTGATTCGTTACACGCGCGGCAGCAACCGGATAGGAGTCAAAGAGGGTGAGTATGCGACTGTCGTCCGCATCGATGAACGCCAGAACCTCCTGACCGTCCGCCGCGAGGATGGCAAGCAAATCACCTACGATCCCAAGCGGCTCCAGGGTGTCAATGTCTATCATCGGGAAGAACGGCAGTTCTCCAAAGGCGAACGAGTCCAGTTCACTGCGCCCTTTAAGAGTGGACAAGTGGCCAATCGCGAGCTCGGGCACATTGAAGAGATTGATTCTGGCGGGAACCTCCGCCTTCGGCTGGAATCAGGGAAAAACATCGACTTCAACCTCCGCAAACACCCGCACCTCGACTATGGCTATGCCATGACGAGCTATACGAGCCAGGGGCAGACCGTTGACCGTGTCATCGTTCACGTCCCTGCCAAGGACCAGAGCAACTCCGAGCTGGTGAACCAACGGTTTGCCTATGTGGCCCTCTCGCGGGCGCGAACTGATGCCCAGGTCTTTACGAACGACGCGAGCACGCTCGCCGAACGGCTCGGCAGGGATGTTTCCAAGACAGCAGCCGTTAACCAGCAACACTCCCGCCAAGCAGGGCAAGTAGCCCCCAAAGAGATGCACCAACGAGTGCAGGAGCAGGCACAGGTATGAATGGTTTCGAGCTTATTCTTCCGTTCTTACGACCCATCGAACCACTGATTTTGGATGCGGACATCAGCGAAATCATGGTCAATGGGCACGACCGCGTCTTTATCGAGCGTCGGGGTTACCTGGAGCCCGTTCCCGGCCTCTCCCTCACCGAAAAATCTTTGATGATCGCTGTCAAGAACATTGCGCGACGGCTCGGCGACGACATTTCGGAGGCCAAGCCCATCCTCGATTCCCGCCTACCCGATGGCAGCCGTGTGGCTGCCGTTATCCCACCCTGCAGCGTCAACGGGGTCACCCTCACGATTCGCAAATTCAACGCCCGGCACTTCTCCATTGATGACCTCGTTCGAATCGGAACCCTGCCCCAAAGCTTGGCCTCCGAACTTGAAAACCACGTTATTCAGCACAGAAACATCCTGATCAGCGGCGGGACGGGCACCGGAAAAACGACCTTATTGAATATCCTGGCCGGCTATATTCCCAACGATCAGCGGGTTGTCATCATCGAAGACACCTCGGAGATCCAAATCCACAAGAGCGACCTGGTCCGGTTTGAGGCGCGTCGGGAGCAGAATGGCCTCCCCGCCGTTACTATTCGCGACCTCCTGAAAGCGACCCTACGGCACCGTCCCGACCGGATCATTCTGGGCGAGATTCGAGGCGGGGAAGCCTTCGACCTTTTGCAACTGCTCAATACGGGACACTCCGGCACGCTATCCACGGTCCACGCCACCTCCGCCCAACAGGGGTTGTCGCGCTTTACCAGTTGCGTCCTGCAGAGTGGGATCGACCTGCCCTATCACGCAATCAAGAGCAACATTGCCGATTCGTTGAATGTCATCGTCCAACTGGAGCGCAGGCCAGGCCAGCGTTTGGTCTCGGAAGTCCTCGAAATCAAGGGCTATGACCCGGAGGCGGACCGCTACGATCTCACTCCGCTGTATCTTCGCGAGGAGGAAATATGCCGGCATTAGCACAAAACCCTTCCGAGGGCCGTCGGCTGACCCCCGAGGAATACATCAAGGCGAACTACGAGCCGCGAGACCATCTTGCCGTGTTGATCCACCACCGCGCCGGAAACGATACCGTTCAGCGCGTAAACACGGCCGAGGCGATCGCCTCTTCCAAATGGCAGGCCTGGCTTCGTCACGTGAACGCGAACGGCTACGACGTGTATATCTCCCAGAACACCTTGAATGGTGCTTCTCCCCATCGTCGCAAACAGGATGTGGAGGCCATCCGCCACGTATATCTGGACCTGGACCAGAATGGCGACCGGGCGCTCAAGGCCATCGAGACGAGCGTCAAGCTCCCCCGACCTAATTTCGTCATTGACACCTCGCCGGCTAAACATCAGGTCATTTGGAAAGTCGAAGGTATGTCGCAGGCCGACGCGGAGAACTTGATGCGGGCCATGGCCAGAGAGTTCGGGGGTGATCCCGCGGCAACCGACTCGACGCGCGTGCTGAGACTTCCCGGCTTCTACAACAAGAAGTATCAGGCGCCGTATCGAATCGAGGCCCGCCTGGAAAGCTCGCAGGTTTACCGCTTGGCCGATTTCAAAGTCTCACTTGAGACGATACAGTCGCAGGAGCCATCTGCCCACCAACGCCCCGCTGGCCAGGGCTCATCCACCAAGAACACTCATTCCGAGCGCGACTGGCGCTGGGTGATGCGCCAACTTGGACGGGGAGAATCAGCCGATAATCTAGTCCGAAAACTAGAGCAGTCGCGGCAGGACAAACCTGATCCCGGTTACTACGCCCGGCTGACGGTCACTCGGGCGTATGCGCGATACGCGCTTTCTCGTGGGGTCGACCCGCAAGAGGTCATTCGGACGATTAGCGCCCATGCACCGAGGACCACCGAGGATGGAGAGGCATACGCCCGTAAGACGGTGAGCGAAACGCAGAGATTAATCAGCAGCCAACGCACACAAGCCCAGGCGCACCCAGAGCCCCCGCAGGGAAATGCCCAACGACTTGCATTGAGGATGACGCCATGACGCTACGGATACGCTTCGTTCGCTGGTTTTTGGCAAACGCTCTTCTCGCGGGAATTTCGTTCCTCTGCGCCGGAGGCGCGAATCAGCCCGCGTTGAGGCTATACCTCGCCGCTTTTGGGGTTATGGACTTTATCAACATCCTGACGATCAATCCCGCTTTGGCGAGGGAACGAAGCGAGCCAGGTTCAGAAGGGGCCGATCCAGCAGTTCGACCGGTCGCGAGCGCTTTGTTCGTTGCGACCGTTGCTCTCGGCGCCCTTGATGTGGGTAGGCTTCACAGGACATTCCTATTTTCTAAAGGTGTGCAGATGGGGGCGTTCGCCGTTTTTATTGGGGCCAATGCTCTTCAAATCTGGGCCATGGCGGTGAATATCTTCTTCTCGTCGGCGCTCCGCCTTCAGGCGGAACGGGGACACCGACTGGTAAGGAGTGGTCCCTATCGCTACGTTCGACACCCCGGTTATCTCGCCATGTTACTTATTGTGCTATCGACGGCCTTCGCACTCGGCTCGAAGCTGGCACTGATCCCTGCAACAATGTACGGGACGCTCATTTTATTCCGCGCCGCCCGCGAAGACAAATTTCTCCTCAGCAATCTCCCCGGTTATGCCGATTATGTCCGAGGGGTTCGCTACCGCCTAATCCCGGGAGTGTGGTGAAGGAGGAAAAAACGATTATGGAGTGCTCGGTTTGCAAGTCAACGAATTTAGTAAAGGTATCGCTCGCCTATGAGCAGGGTCTCTCAGAGTATATGGGTCGATCGCGATCGGGTGGTCTGTCGCTGGGAACTGGTGGGCTTGGGGTCTGGGGCGGCAGGGCTAAAACGACAGGTACCTTTCAAACCCGTCTCTCGGAGCGCCTCAGCCCTCCCGCCAAGCGATCGTATTGGAAGACCTTCAAGTGGTGGTTGGCAGGGCTAATCATCCTGTGGTTCGTGGGAACTGCAGTGCAGGAAAATGCTCACAATGTGAAGGAATTCAGCCGGGCATTCGACTGGGCCATGGATGCCTATGCCGCTGCTCTGGTCTTTTTGTGGTGCCTTATTTGGCGGTACAACCACCGCGTGTTTCCAGTTCAGCGCAGACGCTGGGACTGCTCGTTCATGTGCCGACGGTGCGGTGACATTCTTCTATACGGGTTTGACGGAACTCACAGATGAGAACACCAATTTCACAATTTGCTTCGGGAATTCCGCTTGTTCCTTCGGAAAAAATCGAACAATCGATTCTGTTGATCCGAGGCGTCAAAGTGATTTTGGACACGGACTTGGCCCAGCTTTACGGTGTCACCACCAAAGCATTCAATCAGGCGGTCAAGCGCAATAAGGATCGGTTCCCGGACGATTTCACGTTCCGGCTCACCAAAGAAGAGAAGCGCGAGGTGGTCACAAATTGTGACCACCTCCAAAGACTCAGATTTTCCCCGGTTCTCCCGGTCGCCTTCACTGAACACGGTGCCATCATGGCGGCGACAGTACTGAATAGTGACCGAGCGATTAAGCTCAGCGTTTTTGTGGTTCGCGCTTTTCTCAAACTCCGTGAAATGCTCGGAACCCAGAAGGAGTTTGCTCACAAACTTGGTGAATTGGAGACGAAATTCGCGGAACACGACAAAAAATTCACCGTGGTATTCGAAGCGATTCGCGAGCTCATGCAGCCTACTGCCGTTCCTCCAAAAAGGCGAATCGGATTTGCCGCGCCTAAGGAGGACAAAGCATGAACGTCACTGATCAAAATACCGTAGAAGAACGAGTCCACGAAGCGGCGGATTTCGAACAGGTCGTCGACGTCAAGACTGCCGCACGGTTTCTTGGTGTCAGTCCCTCGCTGGTGTATGCTTACGTTGAGCGAAAGCAGATTCCCCATTTCCGAATGATGGGTCGCGCGATTCGGTTCAGCATGGCTGAACTTGAAAAGTGGCGGCAACAATTCTTCATCGATGGAGGAATCGATGGCCAGACCACGTAGGGCGAGTGGGAGTGTTTTCCCACGGAAAGACTCCGCATTCTGGTGGATCATCTACTGGGACCGCGAAGGCCGCAGAGTGCAGGAATCCACTGCTACTACCGATCGACAGGAAGCGGAGCGCTTTCTAAGGAAGAGGCTTGATGCCAGAGACGACGGCAGCCTTTCAAGCTTTCTCGCTAACAAGAACCTAACCTTTGGCGAATGGGCGGACTGGTACTTGGAGATGAGATCGAAGCCACCGTTCCGTTCACAAAAGACGCACTTAATGAACGTCAACGCGATCAAGCTAATTCGACCAACCTTCGGTAGCACGCGCCTTTCTGATATCACGCCGGAGGCCATCGAGAGCTACTTGAAGTATCGACTCAAGTCCGGAAAGCGGGTTCGCACCGGATTAGGCATACAGTTCCGTGGAAAACTCAAGCCGATGACGGTACATCAAGAATTCCGCGTTCTAAGGAGAATGCTCAACGTCGCTGTCAAGCAGAAGCGCCTGTCTAGCAATCCCTGCGGGGCGGTCGAATTTCCAGTCCCAGTTAACCACACAATTCGTAAGCCTCATTACATGACATCAACTGAACAACAGAAAATCGAGTTCTGCGCGCCGAGCCACTTGAAAAACGTCGTCGTCATCATTTCTGAGATGGGCCTCCGGCCTTACAAAGAACTGATGCCGATGAAGAAGTCAGATGTGGACCTCGAAAACTCAATTGTGCACATTCCCGACTCCAAGACCCCCAGCGGAATTGGAGACATGCCCATGACTCCGCTGGCCCAGGAAGCGTTCAAGGCGCAGATCGCTTCCGCGCCTGGTACCAAATACCTTTTCCCCTCTCCGAAGAAGCGGTCCAAGAAGCCATACATTTCTACCCTCAAGATGACCTGGGCGGCTACACTACGACGTGCGAAGGTTCCCTATTTTCCTCTCTACCATCTTCGTCACACCTTCGCGACACGTCTCAGCGCGGGAGGGGTTTCAGACCATTTCGTCACATTAATGTTGCGGCAGGGCGATGCGCAGGTTTTCAAACGCTACAGTCATGCTACGCTCAACATGAAGCGCGAAGCTCTCACCAGGCTCGACCGAACCGCCAATGAACACTTGGCGAGTTCTGCAACGGCAAAGCCCAATTAATGGGGTTCTGCAACGGTTTTGCAACGTTTTCATTGTATTAGGCGGTTATGGAAAATTGGAACAGACTACAGGATAAGGACTTAGATGGTGAGCCGTGAGGGAATCGAACCCCCAACCTACTGATTAAGAGTCAGTTGCTCTACCAATTGAGCTAACGGCCCATCTGACTCGGAAGCACGAACGATTCTAGCATAGTTTGCAAAGGGCTTGGAAGGCTTCGCGCGCGGAGGCAGCGGCTTCGGAATCCTCGTGGCAGGAAGTGCTGGAGGAGGGCGTGGGGGCGGGTTGAGGGGTGGGAGGGGAGTGGCACAGGCGGTGGCGCCTATTTTCCCGAGGTGTTTTTGCGCCGTTTGCCG
>Ga0326728_10003932_pt1 | contig 44903 bp, 37 predicted proteins | sample MB3enrmetagenome_FD_207602 | JGI IMG/M metagenome (GOLD analysis project Ga0326728, IMG submission 207602) | Lab enriched peat soil microbial communities from McLean, Ithaca, NY, United States - MB31MN | ecosystem: Environmental > Terrestrial > Soil > Wetlands > Peat | place: USA: New York...
TGGAGACAGTACCGCATTCTGCTGCGCACCCCATCATACGTTCTATGCACGCTCGGCATGACCGCAATGACGTTTGCCATTGGCGGCATTGGGTTCTGGATGCCCTATTATCTCGAAAGTCGGCCGGGCGCTCCCCCGAACTCCACGATCGTCTTCGGCGCCATCACCGCAATGGCCGGCCTCTCGGCGACGCTTCTGGGCGGCTTCGCAGGGGATAAATTGCGTTCCCGTTATCCCGGATCCTATTTCCTGGTTTCGGGCAGCGCCATGATCATCGGATTCCCGATATTCCTGTGTGCTTTGCATGCCCCATTCCCCTGGGCGGTCTGGGTTCTGATTTTTCTCGCGTGTTTCTGTCTGTTCTTCAATACCGGCCCGACCAACACCATTCTTGCCAATGTCACCCACCCATCGATTCGAGCGGTTGGCTTCGCACTGAATATTTTCGTCATGCATGCGCTGGGGGATGTCATCTCGCCGGTAGTGATTGGGCTGCTCAACGACTGGTACGGCGATATGAACGAATCTTTTATTGTCGTGGGACTGGCGTTTCTGGCCGCCGGAATTTTCTGGATGATCGGCGCCCGTTATCTCGAGCGCGACACGGAAGCCGCTGCCTCGAGTCTTTGAGTCAAACCCGCCTTATTTTACCCGCAGAATGACTTTTTGAAGATCAGTGTCCCTTGAGGAATTGCCGACCATAATCTCGAACTCCCCCGGCTCGACAACGTACGCCATATCGATGTTGTAGAAGGCGAGGTGCTCGGGGGTTATTTCAAACGTCACGGTCTCAGTTTGTCCCGGATCAAGCGTGATTCGTTTGAATCCTTTCAGTTCTTTGACCGGCCGGGTGACCGAACCGATCCTGTCGCGAATGTACATCTGAACCACTTCATCCCCTCTTAACGCGCCCGTATTTTCAACTTGCACGCTAACGGCAACCGATTCACCCCTCTTGATCGACGCCTTTGCCAGGCGCGGCGCGCCGAACTGAAAGGTGGTGTAGCTGAGGCCGAAGCCGAACGCAAAGAGCGGGCTGACATCCTCAAAGAGATACCCGCGGCGCGCCGCGGGCTTATAGTTGTAATAGGCGGGAAGGTGGCCCGCGGATCGTGGAATGGTGATGGGCAGCTTGCCCCCCGGATTCACGTCCCCAAAGAGAGCCTCTGCCACCGCCGTCCCCATTTCCTGGCCCAGGTACCAGCATTCGAAGATGGCCGCCGCCTTCTCCTTCAGATTGCGGATCGAGAGCGGCCGACCATTAAAGATGAATGCGATGATCGGCTTGCCGGTCGCGGCGATGGCGTTCACCAGTTCATCCTGGCGGCCGACCATGTCGAGTGAAGCCCGATCGCCCAGATGATTGAGCATCCAGGCTTCGCGCGAGGTCTGCTCGTTGCCTCCGATTGCCAGGACGACCGCATCGGCCTTCTGCGCCACCTGGACGGCTTCGGCAATGCTCTTGCGATCCTCCTCGGGATCACCGGGAACGACTTCGTCCTGCTGCCATGAGCCGCCGATCGTTATTTTGCATCCTTCGTGATAAAGAATTTTGATGGACCCGGCGCGGGCCCGAATGCCTTCCAGCAGGGTGGTGAAGTGCTTAGGTTTTCCGCTATAGCCGCCAAGGAGCTCGCGATCGGCGTTTGGACCTATGACAGCCAGCGTTTTGATCCTGCCGGAGCCCAGGGGCACGGCTGCCCCGGTATTCTGCAACAGCGTGATCGTCTCCCGTGCCGCCTGCAGCGCCATTTCGCGATGAGCATCGCACCCCACGATCTGCTCGGCAGCATCCGCGTCGACATAGGGATCTTCAAACAGTCCGAGCTTGAATTTCCACAGCAGCATCGGCGCAACCAGTTCATCGAGGAGGGATTCCCTCAGAATGCCCTTCCGAACCAGCTCCACCAGGTGCGTGTAACAGTCCGGATCGGGCAGCTCGATGTTGACACCGGCCTTGGCGGCGAGCTCCGCCGCCCTTTTCCCGTCCTCGGCCAGATAATTGCCGAAGAACGACGGCCGCTCGTTCAGCTCGCGAATCGCGAAGTAATCGGAGACGACATACCCCTTGAATCCCCACTCCTTTCGCAGCACATCCCGCAGCAGCCACCGATTGGCGTGAGAAGGAACTCCGTCGATCTCGTTGTAAGATGCCATGACGCTGATGGCGCCCCCCTTTTGGATCGCCTGTTTGAATGTCGCCAGAAAGGTTTCGCGCAGCAGCCGCTCCGAAACGTTCACCGGAGCGCAGTTTGTCCCCGACTCGGGCTGGCCGTGCGCGGCAAAGTGCTTGAGCGTGGCAATGATGTGCTTTTTGTCTTTGAAAAGAGCGTCGCCCTGGAAGCCCCGCACTGCAGCGATCCCCATGCAGGAAACCAGATAGGGATCTTCACCATAAGTCTCCTCGACGCGCCCCCAGCGCGGCTCGCGCGCAACATCCACGACCGGTGTCAGCGCCTGGTGCGTGCCCCGGGCGCGCGCTTCCAGGGCGGTCATCTCGAAAAGCGTTCGCACAAGTTCGGTGTCGAAAGTGGCTCCAAGTCCGATCGGCTGGGAAAAGCTGGTGGCATCGATCGCGGCGTGGCCGTGCAGGCATTCCTCGTGGAAGATGACCGGAATTTTGAGGCGGCTGTTCTCGAGAAAAAATTTCTGGATGGCGTTGGTCAATTCTGCCATTTGCCTGGCATTTCTGCCGCCGCCGGCATCGCTGGGCCGCCCAACCTGGCCTAGACCAAGCCGTTCCTTAAAAGCGGCTTTCGCTTTTTGAAAATCGAAATTTCCCTGATCGTCAACCAGCGTGCCTGCCTTCTTTTCCCAGACGCAGAGCATCTGCGCCGCCTTTTCCTTCAGAGTCATGCGCGCGAGCAGATCCCGCGTTCGACGTTCGGGGGAAAGAGAGGGATTCAGATAAGCCGGTTTCGTTTGCGCTTTGGGTTTGGTCTTCACGGCAATCTCCCTAATAAACTGTTCGCCGCAGAGAACGGCGAGCGAAGGCAATCAATTCTCTGCGCTTTCTGCGTGCTCCGCGTCTCTCCGGTGAAATCTCCATCAGCTTTTGACGGCCAATGCCGGGCCGAATTGTTTTCGCCGCTCGGCCAGTTCATCCTGGATTTGAATGTTCAGCTTCTTGCCGATCTTGTAAAAGAACATGCAAATGACGACAATCAAAAAGAAGACGGCTGGGTAAACACTGATGGTCAGCCGGATGCCCAGCAATGCCTTTGCCGATTGCGGCACGTTCGGTACGTAGCCATAGATTTTCAGCAATCCGCCGGCCATGGCACCACCCAGGCTCAAACCGGCTTTCAGCCCGAACATGATGGTTGCATAAATCACCCCGGTTGTGCGGCGTCCAGTCTTCCATTCCGCGTAGTCCACAACGTCGGCGAACATAGCCCAGAGGAGCGGAATGGTCGGCGCAAAAGCCAGGGCTCGCACATACTCCAAGGCGAACGTTCCCCAGACGGCATCTGCGGGGAGCAGGATAAACGAAGCCATGAAGACCGCCGTCAGCGCAAACCCAACCTGCACAACGATCTTTTTCCCGAATCGGATCGAGAGAAAGGTCGCGCACAACACACCGATCACGGTTACAAACTGGCTGGACATGTTGAACAGGCTAAATCCGACGGAGGCTGTGTTTCTATGTTCGGCATCGACAATCAGGCCGAAGGTATTCAATAGGCGGTACCAGGTCCCGCTGCCGGCTGCGCCATTCGAAGCATGAGTCAACCCCAGACTCTGAAGCACGCTAAAGAGGTGGTCCTGATTTACGTAATATTTGAAGAAATAAAGCACCGTGCCGCCTCGCATGGCGGCAACGATAAAGTGGGCCAGAGTGACGATGAACATCGCGATCCAGGGCCCATTTTTCAGGAGATTTCTAAAATCCTGTTTTCCTGCCAGTTCCTGTCGCCGGTCCGGCTGGATCCGCTCTCGGGTGCTGAGAAAAGTAATGGCAAAGAGAATGACGCAAAGTATGGCCCACAGGCCGATGGTCATCTGCCAGCCTTTAGCATCGTTGCCCTGCCCGAACTTGGCTACCAGCGGCAGGGTGAAGCCGCCGATAATCAACTGGGCAATCATTGCGGAGACAAACCGATAGGAAGACAGGCTCGTGCGTTCATGAACATTTCCGGTCATGACGCCGGTCAAAGCCGAATAGGGTGTGTTGTTGATTGAATACAGTGTCATCAGCAGGATGTTGGTAACGCACGCATAGACAACTTTCCCCATCGAGTTGTAAGTCGGGGTTGTATAGGCCAGGACCATTACAATGCCCCAGGGCAATGCCGACCATAACACCCAGGGGCGGAACTTGCCCCAGCGCGTGTTCGTCCGGTCGGCGATCACGCCCATCATCGGATCGAAAAAGGCATCCCAGAGGCGTCCCACCAGCAAAAGGGAACCAGCAATCGCGGCAGCAATCCCCACGGTATCGGTGTAAAAATTGAGCTGGAACAGAATCATGGTCTGGAAAACAAAGTTGGCGCCCGCATCGCCCAAGCTGTAGCCGATCTTTTCCAGAACGGGCAGCTTCGAGGTGTCCGATTTCATACAGGTCCTTTCTTGATACCCGCGGATCCTGCGTCCAGCGCAGAAGGCGCAGTTTATGGGAAGACTTGCGAAAAGTTCGGTTACGTGTACGTTAACGGGGTGTTATAGTATCATAGGAATTAGGGGGACAGGCTACTCAATTCCCTGACGCCAGCCGGCTCGTCATTACAAAACAAATCCCAGGAATCAGGGAATCGAGTAGCCTGTCCCGCCAATTCTTATTGCTTTTATGGAGGCAACCATGAAGGTAGCTCGAGTCCACGGCGCGGGACGCTTGAGTCTTCACGAAGAGCCCATTCCAACGCCCGGCCCCGGGGAAGCGCTCGTGCGCGTGACGTGCGTCGGCATCTGCGGCTCCGATGTGCACTGGTGGAGAGAAGGCCAGATCGGAAGCGACAGGATCGACGCACCACTCGTCTTGGGTCACGAGTGTGCCGGGGTGATTGAAGGGGGTCCCAGAAGCGGGCAGCGGGTTGCCATCGACCCGGCGCGTCCCTGCCGACGATGCGAGTTCTGCCAGGAGGGAAATCCGAATTTGTGTTCGGCATTGCGCTTTGCCGGGCATGCGCCGCAGGACGGCGCCCTTCGCCAGTACATCGCCTGGCCGGAGCATTGCCTTTTTCCGCTCCCCGATTCGATGTCCGAATTGGAGGGCGCTATGCTCGAACCGCTGGGCGTGGCCTTGTACTCGGTCGACTGCGCTCAGATAAAATCCGGGATGAGCGTGGGCGTATTTGGCTGCGGCACCATCGGCCTTTCCGTCATTCAGGTCGTGCGTACCGCGGGCGCCGCCACCGTGTTTGCCACAGAATTGCCGGGGCTGGCGCACCGCGTCAAGGTGGCACGCTCCTTTGGAGCGACGGTCTTCGACGCCCATGACGGAGAGGAAGCCGAAAAAATCTTAAGGGCAACGGCAGGACGCGGTGTGGACGTGGCATTCGAAGCAGCCGGAGATCCCGAGGCGGTCGAAGCGGCTGTTGAGTCCGTAAAGCCGGGTGGGCATGTCATCCTGATCGGGATCGCACGCGAAGACCGGACAGCATTCACAGCCTCGATTGCCCGGCGGAAGGATCTGACGATCCGAGTGATCCACCGTATGAAGCACACCTATCCACGATCCTTCAAGCTGGTCGGCGGCGGGCAAGTGGACGTTCGTTCACTGGTGACGCACCACTTCCCCCTCACCGAAGTCGAGCGCGCCTATTCCTGCGCTGAAAAGCGCGATGGACTCAAAGTTGTCGTAGACTGCAATCCTTGAAAGGCCTTTAACCGCGCATCACACAAAATACACAAAAAGTGTACGGAATATTTCTTGTGTTTCGCGGCACTCAGGCTTACGGTCAATCCCGGATTTCGGGTAAAGCACCTGCTGACAAACGCGGAAGGAAGGGCTCTTTCGCTAATTCGCGCGCGTCAACCCAACCACGAATTCACATTTCCTATAGTGAGTCTTCCCCCGATTCGCCCGTGCGAATCCGCACCGACTCGACAAGGTCGTACACGAAGATCTTCCCGTCCCCCACCTCTCCCGTGTGCGCGGCTTCGCAGATGGCCCGGACAGCTTCGTCACACTGGCTGTCGGAAACTCCAATTTCAACTTTCATCTTGGAGAGCAGATCGACGCTGTACTCGGATCCACGATAGCGCTCAACCTGGCCTTTCTGGCGGCCTGCACCCCGGACCTCGGATACGGTCAGCCCGGTCACGCCCATATCGGCCAGGGAATTCTTCACTTCGTCGAGCCGGTGGGGTCGGATAATCGCACAAATCATTTTCATGACACACAATCCCTTTCGGTAAGCATCAGGAAGAATCGATGCATGAGGTTGTTTGCACGTTGTATGCCACATTGGTTTCCGGGAAAAACCGCGGCGCCATCGAGGCTGTTATCTATCATAGAAGACAGCCGATTGCGGGAATTCTGAGAACCGACGCCCCGGAATCAACGGGCATCATACCCAACGACATATTCGTAGCCTAACCAGGGCTTTGGTACTTTTATGTAAGGACACACAGATTAGGGCTGGGAAGGGAGCCTGGTACCCTGCCAAAAATGAGAAGGTATGGCGTCCATGGGCGCTTGCCCGGTGTATGATGATGAATTGCCGTTTGATTCGAACGGAAAGGTTCAGTGAAAGGCGGGCAAGCAGCCGTTATGAAAATCACCTATGCCCAGCATTCCTCAATGGGTCCGGCACGCGATAACAATGAGGACTATTTGGCCTTCTTCCAGTCCGGAGAAGCAAATGAAGCTGAAGCCGATCGTCCCGCCTATTCTGTGGCGATACTGGCGGACGGCGTCGGCGGGCACGGCGGAGGGGAAATTGCCAGCCGGATGGCGGTCGAAACCGCGCTGGGTAAATTCCGTGAGGCAAAACCGGAAACGGCTGCAAACCAGCTCATCTGGCAAATGTTCAATGCCGCGAATCAGGCCGTCTATGATGCCGGAATGCAGTCCGGAGAAAGAAACCGGATGGCGACCACGCTCACGATTTCCGTGTTTTGCAACGATGAGGTCACCATAGGGCACGTGGGAGACTGCCGGGCCTACGTCGTCCAGCAAGGGCGGATACGGAGAATGACAAACGACCATTCCTATGTCGCCATGCAAACGAAGCTCGGCCTGATCTCCGAACAGGAGGCGATGGTGAGCCAGCTCAAGTCTCTGCTCACCCGGAGCATAGGCCAGGATTTGGTCATTCAGGTGGATTACTTCAGCGTAAAGGTCAATCGTGGAGATTACCTGATTCAGTGCACCGACGGCTTATACAGTCACGTGACCGAACGTGAAATGCTGGATATCGTCACAAGCGTCCCACCATCGGAAGCCTGCAGTCAGATGATCACTCTCGCCGAAGAAAGAAAGACGGATGACAACCTCTCCGTTCAGGTGGTTGCCATTGAAAAGGTCGAACGGGTTCTGTATCACATGGGAGTTCCCTATTATCGCGAAGCCTCTGAGACAGCCAAGAGCTACGAGATCGAGATTGGCCAGATCCTGGACGATCGCTTTCAGGTTACAGAAATCATCAATCGAAGCGGGATGGCGACAATCTTCAAGGCTGTGGATTTGAATACCGGTCAAACGGTCGCCATTAAAGTGCCCCTCATGCAGTTTGAGAGTGATCCCGGATTTTTCGATCGTTTCGAGAGAGAAGAACTGATCGGCAAGAGTCTCAATCATCCGGGGATTCTGCACGTTTTCTCAATCGAAAACAAAAGCCGGCCATACATGGTCATGGAATATCTCGAAGGACGAACGCTTCGGCAACGCCTGAGCGCCGGACGCATGGATCTGAAGGAAGCGACAGACATAGCGCTCAAGATCTGCGATGCTCTCAGTTGCATGCATTCCTACAACGTCGTCCATCGTGATCTGAAACCGGAAAACGTCATGCTCTGCAGCGATGGTTCCATCCGGATTATGGATTTTGGGATAGCCAAGGTAGCCGGACTCCGCCGCCTGACCTTCAGTGGATTCTCCCCATCGATGGGAACGCCCGATTACATGGCCCCGGAACAGGTCAAGGGAAAACGAGGGGACGAGCGCACCGACATTTACAGCCTCGGCGCCATGCTGTATGAAATGACCACGGGTTCGCCGCCGTTTGAGGGGACAAGCCCTTACCTGATTATGAATGCCCGCCTTGCCGGAGATCCCAAAGCGCCACGCAAACGCAATCCGGACCTCTCCCCCCAACTGGAAGAAATCATCCTGCACGCCATGGAGCGGGACCCGAAAGACCGCTACCCGAATGCAGCGGTTATGAAAGAGGAATTGGAGTCGCCAGGCAGGGTGCAGCTGACAGGACGCCAGGAGCGGCTGCAGTCATCTTCGCCCTGGAAGGCGCGCTGGCAAAACATCCGGATAGCTTTCTGGACCGTGCTGATCACCATCACCGTGTTCACGCTGCTCCTGGTTTTGTTCCGCCGCCATTAGCCTTCCTCGGAGCGGCAGCGTTCGGCCGCTTTCAAATGCTGGCCATCCCCGGCGGCATGAATCCGCCATAAGCAAAGATGCGCCGAAGGCGCTGCGCCTCCCCGTTCGGCCCGCGGGGACAAAGAAACTATGAAACGGCCCTCATTGAACTTTTCGCAGCCGTCCGGGACCCGGAGTGGATATCCGGCGCTATTGCGAAATCCGGATACCCCACCGCACCCATCTCGGAAATGTCCAAGCCCTCATACTCGGCATCTGGAGATACGCGAATCCTCACCCAAACATCCGTGAGCTTGAAGAAAGCATAAAAAGCGCCGAACACGAACAGAATGCAGGCAAGGGCGCCGACGCATTGAGCTGCGAGTTGGCTGGGATCGCCATAGAGCAGTCCGCGCACAGGCCCCGAAACTCCATTCAGTCCGTTCCCGTATGTTCCATCCGCAAAGAGCCCAAGAGCGAGAACGCCCCAGGTACCGCAGACTCCGTGAACAGAAATTGCGCCGACCGGATCGTCGACTTTAAGACCCCGCTCAATAAAAATGACGGAAATCACGACCAGTACGCCAGCAATTGCGCCGATGATCACGGCGCAAACACAGCTTACGAAGGCACAGGGGGCAGTGATGGCAACGAGACCCGCGAGCATGCCATTCGCGAGGATGCTGGGCTCAGGCTTGCCATAGCGGAGCCAGACAAAAAGCATCGCAGAAAAGGCTCCGGCCGCTGACGCCAGCATCGTGTTCACTGCAATCACCGCTATCCTGGGATCGGTCCCGGAGAGTGTCGATCCCGCGTTGAAGCCAAACCAACCGAACGCAAGAATGAACGTGCCGATTATCGCCATCGGTATGTTGTGTCCTGGAATAGCGACCGGTTTGCCGTTTCTCGCGAATTTTCCGAGGCGTGGACCAAGAACAACCGCACCCGCGAGCGCGGCCACACCTCCAACCATGTGAACGACGGACGAACCGGCCTGGTCTACATGACCGTGACCCAGACCGAAGTTGACCCCGAGCGCCGCCAGCCATCCGCCTCCCCAGACCCAGTTGGCAAAGAGCGGGTATACGAACATGGACATGAAAAAGCCGAATAGAACAAACGAGGAGAATTTCCATCTCTCCGCCAGGGCTCCCGTCGGAATCGTCGCCGCTGTATCCATAAAAACCATGCTGAATAGAAACAGCGCAAAAACCCCGCCGGAATAAGAACTGCCTGAAAGCAGCAGACCTTTGCCCCCCATGAGGCCAAAAGTCTTACCGGACAGATGAACAGCCAACTCGTGGCTTAAGCCGGAAACACTCCCCAAGGCAGGAACAGAGCCAATCCCCCCCATTTGGAATGCAAAACCACAGATCCAGTAGCCGAGCATTCCGATTCCATAAATCATCAAATTCATCGCCATGGTGTGGGCGACGTTCTTGGCTCGCGTAAATCCCGTTTCCACCATGGCAAAACCGGCTTGCATGAACATGACCAGAAAGCCTGCCAGCAGGGTCCACACGATATTGATCGCCACACTGTTTTGCGCTGCCGTGTCGTTCAGCAAATGCAGATCCACACGGCTCGGACTCGCAGAGCCGGCCGCGGCCTCTGCCCAAACCGGCGCCCCGTACATACCGGCAAATGCCAAACCGACGGTTAGCATCGGCACCAAGAATCGGATTCTGCGTGACATAGCGTTTCCCTCAGTTTCCTTGTTTGCAAAAGGTGCACCAGATTGGATGGCGGCGGCGCACACGGGGAGGGATTGATTGCTTTGTCCTTGAAAACAAAGGGGAAAACGACTCACAGGTGGGAAATACGATCAGGCAGGCCATCGGAATTAAAACTACATATTGGTGGCATATCATAATTATTTATACGTTTATGTAATACTCGCGTTGTCCGCTCAACACGGAAGCAGCGGGGACATTTCCTGAAATCCTTGCTGGACGGTTGTCGCCGGCTCGAGAAACTCATGACCCCAATGAAATCTGCGAGCCGCACTTGTCCCGGATGTAATGGCCGGTGCTGTTGATTGCCTTCTGTATGCGTCGGTTTCGCCTGGGGCGGCGCTCCAGGGCCCGCCCCAGGTGAAAAAGAGATCCGCTACGCATCCTTAGAAGAGTGGCTGAGAGCGGGCTATGCCCTTCAGCGAGAGGCACTCGCCCGTTGCGGAAAAAGGGAACAGGCCTTCCCTCTCAATTGGTTTCGGCGGTTCTCTGATAAATTCGCCGGCTCCGGCCCGGATTTTTCGAATTTATTGGCAGGTTTGGCCGCGGAAACCGGACGACTTTCGATTGGACCGCGCGTTGGAGAGCAGTCGTCGGAGAGGCCGGAGTCATGACCGGGATGAGAAGTTCGCACGTCTGCGTGATGCGGCGCCTTTGCAGATAGCAGGCCAATTTCAGGAGAGGTTTTGTTCCAGAGGAGAAAAATCCCAGTTGCGGCCAGGATTCCTTTGCGCCGATCCATTCGTCACAGCGAAATCCTGAGTCCTCCAGCACTTCCCGAGCCCCAGGTTCCAACCCTAGGGGTCCTCTCTGCGTAATCTTCAATTGAATCCAATGAGAAGGATAAACTTGGAAGAACTTTTCCAGACCTCTCATTTTCGCTTTTTGTCGGACGGCAATCCGGATGGGCGCCCCGCGATCAACGGCAAGCGATGCCTGGCACACAAGCCTCTTGAGCAGCTTCTCGAGGCTTCGATCGTGCCAGAAAAAATTCGTCAAATGGGAAGGCAGGGAAAGCTGGATAAAAGATCCGGTTTTTGCCAGTGACTTGTTGCACCGGAGAACGATGCCTTGCATGAGTGCGGTAAGGTTCATGTCTTCCATATTCGCCCCCCGCTTATATAAAACCTTTATTGTTAGCAGTTTGTGAACGGAATGTAATATTTTGATTAAGATTCCCTCTTCGCAAAACCTTCACAATCTCTTCATCTGAACCAAACAATCGTCTGGAACAATAGTGACATGCAAGCACCCGTTTATGATCTCGTGATCTTTTCGGATCTCCACCTGGGCTCGGAGGTTTCGAGGGCGCGCGAAGCGCTGGATCTTTTGAGGTCCCTCAGCTTTCACCGTCTGATTCTCCTGGGAGATATTTTCTGCGATTTGAACTTCGGACGACTGAAAAAGGAGCACTGGCAATTTCTCTCCTACATCCGGAAATTATCCAACCCAAAGCGAAACGTGCAGGTGATCTGGGTGGAGGGGAATCACGATCACGGTTTGACCGACGTGATGTCTCACCTGGTGGGCGTACAGGTATACAAGGAATACGTCTGGGAATGTGCCGGTGTATGGAATATCGCGATTCATGGGCATCAGTTCGACAACTTCATCATCAAAAACCGCATGTTCATAAGCGGATTTGCCAATAGCGTATACCTGGCCATCCAGAGGCTCAGCTCAAAAGGGATGCTGGTTGCCCGCTTGCTCGACAGGCTGAATACATGCTGGCAGCGATTGACACCCAAGGTCGCCGACGGGGCTCTGGCTTACGCCAAGTCGCGGGGAGCGACACGGATTTTCTGCGGCCACACTCACGAGGCAGTTGCCAGGGTAGCCAACGGAGTTTCCTACTTCAACGCCGGTTCATGGACTAATAGCCGGTGCACCTATGTAACGGTTCGGGGACAGGAGGTTTCAATCAATGAATATATCGGAGAGTACATCGGACGAGTTGACGATTGTCATACCGGCGAAGAACGAGGAGACCCTGCTGCCTCGCCTGCTGAAGTCTTTGCTGAATCAGGATTATCCGCTGATCTCGGATACGAGAGTATTCCTGGCTGACGCAGATTCGACGGACGGCACGATTCAGGTTGCCGAGAGCTTCGGACGAGATTTGCCAATGACGATCATAGTCGGTGGACTGCCATCGGTCGGCCGTAATAACGGCGCCCGCTGCGCGGACAGCCGCTACATTCTCTTCATCGACGCAGATATCGAACTCGCGGATCGCACTCTTTTGCGACGCGCGGTCGATCTGATGAAAAGCAAATCCTTGCACTGCGTGACGACGGATGTTCTGTGCCGGGATGGCGGTTGGGCTGACGACTTTCTGTATGTCTGCAATAACCTGGCACAACGGCTCTCGCGCTTCCATCGGCCTTTTGCGACCGGGATGTTCATGCTGGTCGACAAAACCCGATTTGACGAAATCGGCGGATTCGACGAGCAGGCGCTCTATGCCGAGGATTATCAATTGACGCGGCAAATCAATCCCAGACGGTTCCGCGTCCTCCGCGGCGGGATCTACAGCACCAACCGGCGATTCCGCAAGATGGGCCACGCAACCATCATGCGCTTCTTTCTGAAGACCGCGTGGCACAGCCGAAAACCGGATTACTACCGGAGCAAGCTGCACGAAGCCTACTGGCAGGCTTACTGAGATTGCGTTCTTGGGAAGAAGTTACGGGATGAAGACGACTGCGCTTCCATCCGTCCGCTGCGCCATAGTCCTAGCCGGCGGCGACGGCAAAAACCTCCGGCCCTTGGTCCGCCATCTGCGCGGCGTTGATCTTCCAAAGCAGTATGTCACGTTTGTTGGAACACGATCCCTGCTCAATCACACGTTCGATCGTATCGAAACGCTTATACCCGCGAATCGCGTCTACACCGTCTTGGCACAGGACCATCTTCGATATCCAGAAGCCCGAAAGCAGGTCGCCGGCAGGGCTCCTCACACGCTTGTAGTCCAGCCGAGAAACAGAGAAACCGGCCCAGGCATTCTGCTTCCCCTGGTGCATGTCCAAAAACAGCATCCGGATGCAGTCGTAGCGGTCTTCCCTTCCGACCACTTTGTCTTCCAGGAAGATCTCTTCATGGCCTATGTTCGACGAGCCTTCGAGACGGCGGAGGAATCGCCTGCCAAGATTGTTTTTCTTGGAGCGGAGCCCGGCGGTCCCGAGCCGGAGTATGGCTACATCCTGCCGGATCCTCAAAAGCCAGGAGACGATTCAAAGGACCAAAGCGTCAAAGCATTCGTCGAGGAACCGGAAACACGCATGGCCGCGCGCCTTATTTCGCTGGGCGCGTTATGGAATACCATGGTGATGGTCTTCAGGGCGGAAACGCTGCTTCATCTCCTGAGCCTTTCGACACCGAAACTGCACAGCTCTTTCCAACGCATTTCCAAGGCTTTGGGATCTCCGGATGAGTCTTCGAGGGTGACAGAAATCTACCGGGACCTGCGAACACAAGATTTTTGCAAAGATCTGATCGGCCCTTGTGATTTGCATTCGCGAAACCAATTTTCCGTCCTCTCTATGCGTGGGCTATTTTGGAGCGATTGGGGGAGCACAAGCCGGATTTTTTCAACGCTCGAAAAGTTGAATGCCCTGGATCGCATTCGCTCCACACCATGGCGGGGCGGTTTCAGCAATTCATTCTCCGGAGCCGCCGAGGATGCACAGCCGGCGGCAAATTTCTAGGCCGGGAGACTACGAGCGCATGACCACCGTCGCACGATATTTCCTGAAGTGGGATTCGCTGCTGCTGACGCGCGTGTCCGGAGGCGCTCCCGAAAAGCATGGGCTCCGGCTTATCCGCTGGATCTCTCGCAGCGCGGACGGCCAGGCATACCCGGCGTTGCTGATTCTGGTGGCTGTCTTTCAATCCGAACGATGGAGGGTGCTGAGCGTCTTTCTCTGCTCTTTTGTCATCGAGCTTGCAGCCTACAAATTGATCAAGCATTGGGTCAAGAGGCCGCGACCGTGCCATCAGCTGGTCGGGATGGAAAACCTGATCGTCCCGCAGGATTTTTTCAGTTTCCCCTCAGGACACACGGCAGGTGCATTCGTCGTGGCGTTGTCGGTTGCCTACTGCCACCCTTCGCTGGCCGTTCCAGCCTGCCTCTGGGCTGCATTCGTCGGGTTCTCGCGGCTTTATCTCAGAGTCCATTATCCGACCGACGTGCTGGCGGGCGCCTGCCTGGGAATACTGAGCGTTAAAGCAGGACTGATCGTTGGAATCTCCCTGATAGCATCCTCAGGTCAATAACCCGCCATTGTTCAGGTTCGCTTTGGATATCGTACAGGCGGTCTAAACCCTTCAGGCGACCGTGGCGGACACAGCGGAATTTTTGTTCATTTTCCTTGCCGTGAAAGGCAGCGTTGCGGTTGAGGGTTCCGCTTCAACGCTCACGAACGTCGTATCGACTCCAAACAGCTTCTCAAAATACCGGGCTTTGCGCTTTGCCGATTGAAGATTCACACCCAGGTCTGCAAACCGTGGTCCGGTCAGGATTTGAAACTCGACCCGGTTCCCCTTGTGAGAGCACCGGATTTCTTCGGCCAATTGGGAGTGGCTACGATCGAGGCTGTCCGCGATGCGGAGAATGGCGGAAAGATATTGGATCTTTTTTTGAGCTTTCTTCGAAAGAACGGCAAACGATTCATGAGAGAGTTTCGGCTTTGCCCCCCTATGGTACCGCACCAACTGAGCCAACATTTGCCTTTCCTCAGGCATGAAGCCGCTCAGCTCACAATTCATTATCAAATAGGCGCCGTGCTTGTGATGCTTGTTATAGGATATGTGATAACCGATATCGTGGAGAAGGCCGGCGTGTTTCAGGAGCCGCGCTTCCTTTTCTCCTAATCCGTGCAGGTCTTTTGTCTGACAAAAGATTTGAACGGCAATCTGAGCGACCTTGTGCGAGTGCTCCTGCGGATATCCGCACCTGGAGGCAAGGTCGAGAACGGCCTCGTCATCCGGATCTCCGGGCCCGTTTTCTTTCCCCTTGGATCGCGCTCCGTTTTGGGCGATGAAATCATAGATCAGCCCTTCCCTGAGGCTGTAGGAACTGACCATGAATTCCTCGGCATTCACGCCCTCCAGGATGGCGTTCAGGCACAGAAGGGCCGTGGGGAAATAATCCGCGCGTGAAACATCCATGCCCAGTTCGTTGGCTCGTTGCGCGGAGTTCATTTTTAGAGCGAGGTCCAGGATCGAGCCCATTTGACCTTTCGTCACCGTGGAGGAATTCTCAAAATCGGGTTGTCGTCGATGCACAATCCGTTGCAGGGTCGTGGCCATCCCACTGGTAGTGACGATCAGTTCTGGCCGGTATTTGCAGATGGTTGCCAATGAATCCGACAGAGTGGATTTGAGCAGATCGGTTAGAGATTGCTTGTCCCTTTCGTTCATAGGATCGCTGGATACGCAGCGGCTATGAAGTCGAAGAAATCCCAATTTCTGGCTGGTGGTAAAATAGGTTTTACCGGCATCCGCGACGGTCAATTCCACGCTGCCGCCCCCGATATCAATCAGCAGCGCCTTTTTTTCGTGAAAATCGATATTTTGCCTTACCGCCAGATAAATGAGGCGGGCTTCCTCGCGTCCGGAAATCGCGCTCACAGCAATTCCGGTTGCATTTCCAATCCGGTAAATGAATTCCTCCCCGTTTTCCGCTTCCCGGATCGCACTGGTCGCAACGGCAAAGGTCCGCTCCACCCGCCTGGTCATTGCCAAACGCCGAAATTCCTCCATGCAGCGGACGCCGCGCTCCATCGTTATCGGATCAAGGCGTCCCGATGCCAGCGCCGCCTTCCCGATCTGGACGGGCATTCGCTCCCTGAGAAGCGGTTCGAATGACTGGCCGAGGACATTGGCGATCAGCATGTGGAAAGAGTTGGAACCGAGGTCGATGGCCGCAATTCTCATAACAGGATTTGAAGGTTTCTCTTGTGTAAAAGCATGAATGGTGTTCTCAGATATGGGTTTACGCGGACGACTCTCCATTTTGCCCAATAGTCTTTTGCCATGAAATTATTAAGAAAAAATAAATTTGTGGTTAAATTCTGATAAAAAAAGCTCTTCATCCCTGTTGATCTTGCGACCTGCAAACGCTTAGAATAATTCGCCCTAACTGGTTTGACTTTATTTCATCGCACTTCAAAAATGGAAGAGACCGATCTGGAATTTGGCTTTGAGGCGCTTCATACGCGGGTGGCTGTTTTCACCAGCCGACTGATCGCTGTAGTGCCGGGCGTGACCGACCGGGCGGTTCACGAAACTCGAGTTGAATCACGGAGGTTGCGTGCGGCGCTGATCTCTTTTCAACAGATGTTTCCGCCTTATCCATTTAAATCCGCCTACAGAGCCGTGCGTAAGATCACCCGCCTCCTGGGAAAGCCGCGCGAAACCGCAGTCATGCTGAAATTAGTTCAGGGCGTGTCACAGGATCGAGCCCTAGAGCGTTCCTGCCTTCAGTACGTCGAAGCTCGTTTGGAATCCAGATTGAGAAGACGGGAAGCTCTTCTGGAGAAGGAACTGAAGCGCGTCGACCCGCTTCGTATTCGCGCCAAGCTCGACTTCCTGCTTTCGGTAAGGGAGCCGGCCCAGCCTGCCTTATTCCAAATGCGCGAGAGTGCGCTCGCACAGTCCTTCCGTGCGCTGAAAGGCTTCACAGCGTCCATTTCGGAATACAACGCGATGCAGCGGTTCGATGCCGCCACAGATGATGAGCTTCACCTGTTACGCATTGCGGCCAAAAAGGCGCGTTATGCGATGGAGATCTATTCTCCCATCTGGCCGGGTGGGCTTTCGGAGCATATCGTTAAAGCGCGTAAGTTCCAGGATGCGGGAGGTGTGTACAACGACTGGCGCGGGCTGTGCGGCTTCCTCGATAACGAGACCAAGCGCCTGCACTCAAAGGAATCGGTCCGCCTGGCTTTTGAAATAGGTCGGCTGGCGGAATACGCGGAATCGCGCAAATCCGAATCGAGGGTATTGCTGCGCGCGGCACTAGCCGAATTTCAGGAGAGTCTCGCCGCCTTGAGCCGCAAAGGACGGCTGCTGGCCGAGAAGCCAGGCCTGAATCAAGCGAATCTGCCTTCGTCCCGCCTGCTAGTCATGAGGAAGTCAAAATCGAAAAAAAACGCAGGCTCCTCATCGGGAACAGACGTGGCCTAAAGGCCGGGGAGTGCTTTGCCTTCGGGCAAAGATGCCAACCGATTTTCTCCGAATCTTTACCATACGTTCACATAATCCTTAAATTAATACGCTAATCTTGAATTATGGAAGGTCTCTCAGACCCTCACAGGTTTGTGGGCAAGGAGAGTTGTATGCCAAGAATGCGGCAGGGAATAGAAATACCGATCATACCGGAAGACTTTATCATCTCTGATAGGAAACCCCGTCCTCATCCACAGCCAAGTCTCCGTGCGCGCGCGAAGCGGCGCGCGAGCAAGTTCGGCCTTGAATCCAGCGGTTTGCACGCGTCCGGCAAGAAGGGAAATAGCTGATCGAGGCGCCCGCGCTTATTGGTAAGCAGATTTTACCGTCATAAAACCGTGCCTTAATGTCAGATTTAAATCAGCCTGCTAGATTAGGATCTTGTCTTATTCAACCAATCCCGCCCGCAGCCGGGACGACGGAGCTCGACCCGCCCCGGCCAATCGGCAGCCCGACCATAAAAACTATCCATAGGAAATGACCAAAATGGCCCACCGACCACGCAAAACTTTTATTCTCGACACGAACGTCATCCTGCACGACCCCAGCTGCATCCACCAATTCCAGGAAAACAACATTGTCATTCCCTTGACCGTTATCGAGGAGATGGACCACTTCAAGCGTGGCAGCCAGGTTATCAATCTGAATGCACGTGAGTTCGCCCGGACGCTGGATTCGCTCACGGGCAACAGCATCTTCAACGGCGGCGTCTCCCTTGGCGAGGGCAAGGGAGTCGTTCAAATTGCCATCGCCAAGGGATTAAGCGCGGAAATTCAGGAGGTTTTTCGTGAGGACAACCCGGACCACAGGATCCTGAGCGTCGCCTACGATCTGCACAAATCGTCAGGCAATCGAAAGCCGGTCGTCCTGATCACAAAAGATGTCAATATGCGGATGAAGGCAAAAGCGCTTGGGGTCCGGGCAGAGGATTACACAACCGACAGGGTGCGCAGCCTTGACTCGCTCTATAGCGGAAAGGAAACCGTTGAAGAGGTCGATGACAACTCGATCAGCGCCTTATATCACGCTCCATATGAGCTGCCGGCCGAGCCGCTCTCTCGTATTCACCGGTTTGAGCTGATACCCAATAAATACTTCATTCTGCGCAATCCGAGCCGATCCGTGCTCGCCTATTACGACCCGGTTTCCAGACTACTTCGCAAGGTGGACAAGACACATGTCTCCGGCATAAAGCCGCGCAATGCCGAGCAGACCTTTGCGGCGGATGCGCTCACCCGGGCGTCCATCCCCCTGGTCACTCTGACCGGCAAGGCGGGGACCGGGAAAACCCTGATCGCCCTCGCTAGCGCCATGGCGGTGAGAAGGGAGTATCGCCAGATATTCGTCGCGAGGCCCCTGGTCCCGCTAAGCAATAAAGATATGGGGTATCTTCCTGGCGATATTGAAAGCAAACTGGCGCCTTACATGCAGCCGATTTGGGATAATCTGAAGATCATTCAGAACCAGTATCCCGAAGAAGACAGGCAGTACCAGCAGATCGATCAGATGGTCAAGGAGCACAAGCTGGTGGTTGAGCCGCTGAGCTATATCCGCGGCCGGAGTTTGCAGAAGATTTTCTTCATTGTGGACGAAGCGCAGAATCTCACGCCCCATGAGATAAAGACCATCATTACGCGCGCGGGAGACTCCGTAAAGATGGTGATCACGGGAGATATCTACCAGATCGATCATCCTTATCTTGACGCGGAATCTAATGGGCTCTCCTACCTGATCGATCGCTTCAAAGGACAGCCTCTGTACAGTCACATCAATCTGGAAAAGGGCGAACGATCGGAACTGGCGGAGCTCGCCAGCAATCTGCTTTGATTTTGCGTGGAACGTTTACGGCCAATTCGACCTGCGCCTTTGGGGTGGGCTTTCTCCATTTCAATCATGTCCAGCCATAGGCCAGACGCCACGGCTTCCAAAAACCTGATTGGACCTGAGCTGAAGACTCGGTGTAAGGGATAGGAGATCGATTCCGTTTTCTTCGGCGCAATGATCCGATGCTTTTGTGAGGGATGCTGGCGGCAACGTGGACAGGATCGCGTTCCATAAAATGGCGATAGGCTTCAGCAGCGGTTCTTTTCTTCTCCGCATTGCCGCAGGGCGATTGAGAGGTCTAAATCTCGCCGCTGGAAGTGACGGTTCGTAACTTATCTTCGGTGTTTGACGGCTTCTTTGAATAAGCCGTGCGTCAAGCAGCAAACACTCAGGATGCAGTTGCCCAGATTGGGTTGTTAAGCCCATGCCATCGGCTTTTGCAAACAGATCGTAGCTTTCTTCAGTGTTGCGCCGCAAGCACCGTATGAGTCCTAGCGGGAGTTTACTGTGAACAAACCAATTCTTTGCGTCAAATCATTATTTTACAAACACTTAGACTTTGGAATGCCGTATTACCCTATTATGATGGGGAATACGGCTGCACACGAATTAAGTCCTTTTAAAATCAACATCAGCATCTTCGCTCTGCGTCGTTTCGCAGTAAACTCACGCTAGATTCCCGACAACACCCGGCAGTTAAGGAGCTTCTTGTGCGGCGGCTGCCAACCGGAAATTGGCCGAATCCCGATCTCCCCTGAGTCGTGCCACGAGGCTCAGACGGTTCGAACTCGATGCGTCCAAAGGAGCCAATGTCATGGCCTCGAGCAGGAAGCTTCCCGCCGCGTCCTAGTCGTTTTGGGGCGAAGGCTTTGCCGGCGGCGATCTGGAGCCTCCGCGACTTGGCTTGAACGGATCAGGACCGTCCACTGGCGCCGGCGTCTTCCTCACCGTGCAGCCAGACCTCAAAGGGAGTGCGGATATCAATCATGACGGTCATTCTGGCAGGTTGATATCCGGCAGCGCCCTGAATATCGGTGATGGCTCCGCTGACTTCCGACGTCACTGTTGAGTCTCTCATCCTGATTTCGATTCGCCGCGGGGTTGGTCACAATCCGATTACACAGAAGGACGTGTCCATTAAACCTCCAAGCTCAAAACACAGAGGAGCAGAAACACCCACCCAGCCAGAACTCAGAGCAATCCAATGCCTCCCTCCCAACCTGCTTTAATTCCCAAAACAAAGGACCTTGCACACCGGTTGTTCTGTCCTTGTGAAGAAAGGAATAACCTTTCATCTCTCGCCGCAGGAACACCCGACGTGAAATCTTTTCCGATTCTTCATGCACTTGTCACAAATCCTTAAAGAACGACTGATATCTTGTACACGGTGAGGGACCCTCCTTGAAGTAGAGGCAGGGTGTTTGTGCTGGCAATCGCCAACGGACGGGATACCCGGTTCCCCACAATGATCGGGCAAAGCGCCAGCGCAAGGAGGGCATCAAAGCGGGACAAGGGCAGGTCTGCGGTTGTGCCGATGGCTGCACGACCCCAGGCATGTCTTCCCCGCCAGGTTTACGAAAGCCCAGGCGTAACGGGTTTTGGATTTGCGAGAAGGGCGATGATTTATAGACCGCGCGGGAGGCTGGCTGCGACCAGGGTATTAATCTGTATCGCGATGAATCCTTATCAACACCTGATCCGGCGCTGGAACTGGAAAACCGCATGTCTGAGCGCATTTTTCCGCGGCATTCTGATCCTGCTGGCGAATCTTTCGGCCGGCGGAACCAGCGCTGTCGGCGCCATGCTCGCAGAAGCTTGCTACCGAGCACTGACGTCCGGTTTCTACAGTGCGTTGACTCAGGCTTTTCGTTTCGCACAACCTGTCTGGGCGGCTTCGGCAATTCCGATGGTTTTGATTCCGATTGTGTCCGACAGCGGCGAATTTGCCATGCATGGTTTGCGCGGAACGCAGCGGTTGGGCACGACCGTGGCGGCCTCGGTGATTTTTACCGCTATATCGACACTGTTTGAATTGTTTTTGATGCGTCGGGGCGTGCTGGTGATGGGCAAGAACAGGAGACCACTGGTCGAAGACCTCAAAAGCATCCCCCAACTGATCGTTGATTTCTTGAGCGACGGGACGCGCTTGCTCTTTTCCATTCGCATCCCGCCTTGGAGAGAGCGCGCGGGCAGGCCGACCGGGATGCCGGTGCTGCCCGCATTCGTCAGCGGCAAGCCGGTTCGTGCCACGGCAAAACCGATTGAATGAGGGTCGGACTCTTCACATCCCTTTTCAAGGCCTCATCATTATCTTTGCCGAATCCCTGCAGCTCATCCATCAAGCCTTCAATCCTAGCGCCGCAGGCAAACTCGATCCAAAAGGGACAACCCTTCGGCCACGGCGATAATGCCAATGGGAGGAGCCTGGACAAAACCTTGGCTCCCTTTTTTCATTCAAATCAAACTGCAGGAAGACGCCGCATTAGGTCCCAGTCATTTCTTCAGGCCGGCACAACAGCGGTCAGGAGTTCACCCAACAAATTCCTGCATCAAGAGTCCTGTTTGCGCTATGATCTGCTACTTTATGGCAAGCACGCACGGGATTCCGATCGATTCCACCATGAAGCTGCGTAACGGCACCCGCCCAATGATTGTGGCCGTGGAGATGGGATACGGCCACCTTCGGGCTGCCCATACGTTGGCGGAAGCGTTTGACACGGAAATCATCCGGATGGATCTACCGCCGGTGGCAGGACCAGCGGAAGCGGCGGTCTGGCGCGGAATAGTCAGATTTTACAGTGGGCTTTCGCAGGCCTGTGATTGGCCCGTGGCTGGGGCGGCCGCACAAACGATTCTTGGAAAAATCACCGAGATTGCGCCACCACGGGCGCAGGTGAATGGCACCACCTGGCTGACCGAAATTGCGGATTCACTGACGGCTAATTTTATGGGCCGACGTCTGCGTTCGCTGGCAGCCAAGGCTGAAGGGCCTGTTCTCACAACTTATCCTGCCGCCGCTATGGCAGCCCGGCACGCATCCGGCACCCGCATCTTCTGCCTCGTCACGGATACGGACGCGAACCGGGCCTGGGCGCCCGCGAACGCTTCAAATCCCGCCATTGACTACTTTGCTCCCGTGCCCCGCGTCGTCGACAGGCTGCGGTCGTTCGGCGTGCCCGAGAAACGAATTCACCTGACAGGATTCCCTTTATCTCCAAAGCTGGTTGCCGAAGCCCAAACCGCACTGGCCGGGCGTTTACGTCGGCTGGATCCCAGGTGGACCTTTCGCAGCCAGGCAGGCAATGAGCTTAGGGCGCTCGCTGAGGATTCTCCGCCGGATGCGGCAAGCGAACCGATCACCATGACCGTCGCCATCGGAGGTGCCGGGGGCCAAACCGGCTACGTCGGCAAACTCCTCCGGTCCTTGCGAAAACAAGTTCTCGCCGGCAAATTGCGCCTCAATCTGGTTGCAGGAACGCGTGCTGATGTTGCGGAGATCCTTCGCAAACTTGTGGACGCCGTTGGCCTGACGGCCCAGGTGAAGTGTGGGATCGAGATCGTTCTGGATACGGAGTTGAGGGGATACTTCCGGAAATTCGAAGATTGCCTGGCCAAGACGGACGTGCTCTGGACGAAACCCAGCGAATTGACGTTCTATGCAGCGCTCGGAATCCCTATGCTGTTAGCCCCTCCCATCGGCGGTCAGGAGCACGCAAATAGGGACTGGCTTCTATCAAACAATGCGGCACTGGACGCGGGAGATCCTACGACGCTGGACGACCGGATTGAGCATCTGCTCGAGGCGGGAGAACTCTGCCGGGTTGCCTGGAACGCCTATTCCCGCTTTGACCGGAATGGATTAGACCGCATTCAGAAGGTGATCAATTCCATTTAACCGCGAATGCAAGCGGAGGACACGGGACAAAAGGGCTTAAGGAACGCGCTCTTTCATCTCGTGACGATGGCGCACTTCCCGACCTTCCACCAGATAGATCACTTCTTCGGCGATGTTCGTCGCATGATCCCCGACGCGCTCGAGATTGCGGGACATCAGAATCAGGGCAATCGCCCGTTCGATGGTGCCGGGATCGGCCATCATATAGGTCAAGAGCACGCGGAAAATCTGGTCGCGGAAGGCGTCGACTTCTTTTTCTTCTTCCAGGACTGCACGTGCCATCTCGCAGTTCCGGTCGACCAGAGCTTCGATACTTTTCCGGACCATTGCCTCCGATATCTCGCCCATGCGCGGCAGATCGACCAACGGCTTCAGCGGCGCAGACTTCAGTGCGTGATGCGCGTTCTGACATATGTTGACCGCCTGATCGCCGATGCGCTCCAGCTCCGTGGCTATGCGCGACGCCATGAAGAGGAACCGAACATCGCTCCCGACCGGCTGCTGCAGGGCGGTCAGTTTGACGGCGCGGTCGTCAATTTCCAATTGAAGGTCGTTGACTTCGTTTTCCTTCCGCATGATTTCACCGGAAAGAGACTCGTTGCGCTCAATGAGGACGCGCAAGGCAAGCTGAATCATCGATTCGGCGAGTCTTCCCATGAGGACGAGTTTTTCCAGCAAGTCTTGGATCTTTTCATCAAAGTGACGCTGCATTACTATCCAAATCTCCCTGATATATATTGTTCGGTCCTAGGATCGGACTGCAGAGTAAAAACTGTCTGCGTTTCCCCGACCTCCACAAGCTCGCCGAGCAGCATGAAAGCGGTGTAATCCGATATTCGGGCCGCCTGCTGCATGTTGTGCGTGACAATCACGATCGTGTATTGCTCCTTCAGATCGATCAGCAATTCCTCAATGCGCGCCGTCGCGATAGGGTCCAGAGCCGAAGTGGGCTCGTCCATCAGCAGCACCTCCGGCTCGACCGCAAGCAGACGGGAAATGCAGATCCTCTGCTGCTGCTCGGGCGAAAGCGACAGTGCGGAAGACTGCAACCGGTCCTTGAGCGCGTCCCAGAGTCCTGTCTGCCTCAGAGCCCTTTCCACACGAACATCGAGATCCCCTTCTGCCAAGCCGTGAATTTTGGGACCATAGGCGATGTTTTCAAAAACCGAAAGGGGAAACGGATTCGGCCTCTGAAAAACCATCCCGGCCCGTTTGCGCAGCTGTCTCAAGTCGATGCGTGGATCGTAAATGGATTGGCCTTCCAGCAGCACATCGCCGGAGATTCGGACCCCCCGGATGGAATCATTCATGCGGTTGAAAATGCGGACAAGGGTGGATTTCCCGCAGCCCGAGGGTCCGATGATGGCGGTGATGGCATTCCGCCTGATTGGCAGCGAGACCGCGATCAGCGCCTGGAACTTGCCGTACCAGAGGTTCAGGGATTTTGTTTCCAGTTTGAACTTCGGGTCCATTGAAAATCCTCATCCTTGGGCTGCGTCCCTCCGGGACGCAGCCGGCAGGTCAGGAGAGCCGCCCCATGCGGGGTTATCGGCTTCATCTGGGGCGACTATCCGAAGCGTCCGGAGATGTAATCTGCCGTTTTTTTCTCCCGGGGAGTTGTGAACAAGTTTTCGGTCTTTTGAACTTCGATCAATTCGCCGAACAAGAAGAAAGCGGTTCTGTCGGAAGCCCGGGCTGCCTGTTTGACATTGTTGGTGACCAGAATAATTGTCAGATCCCTTTTCAGCTGCTGAAGCGCTTCTTCGATCCTGCGCGTGGAAATCGGATCCAATCCGGAGCAGGGCTCATCCAGCAACAAAACCGACGGCTCAAGCGTCAGGGTTCGCGCAAGGCAGAGTCGTTGCTGCTGTCCTCCGGAAAGGTTGCCGGCTGGCTCATTCAGTCGATCTTTGACCTCGTCCCAGAGATAAGCCTCTCGCAAGCCCTTTTCGACCTTTTCATCCCGCCGGCTCTTTCCCTCTCGGTCGAGATTGAGGCCAAACGCGAGGTTTTGATAAATCGTCATCGGCAGAGTGACGGGCACTGAAAATACCATCCCGATCTTGCGGCGCAAAACAAAGACCGGGATTTCTTTGCTATAGATTGTTTGACCGTTGAGCCGCACAGCGCCGGCCACTCGCCAATCAGGATCCAGATCCAGCATCCGGTTGAGGCTGCGGAGGAAGGTTGTTTTGCCCGCGCCTGCAGGGCCGATGATCGACAGGATCTCGCCCCTCCGGGCATCGAGCGTGATGCCTTTCAAAATTTCATTTTCCGAGTAGCTCACCCGCAAATCTTCCGTTTCAATTCCGGAGAAAAGGTGAAAGTCGGCGGCGTCTTTCAATACAGGTTCCAGATTAGCGTCCATTGCGCAATTTTTTTCGAATACGCGCCCGGATCATGATCGCGGTAAAATTCAACAAAAAGGTCAGCATCAACAAAACCAACACCGTCGAGTAAAGAGCGGGCTTGGTCGCTTCAACATCGAAAGCCTGGGTGCTCATGACATACACATGGTACCCGAGTTCCATGAATTGATTGTGAAGCCGGACCGGCAGCTCAGGCAGCGAATACGCGGCGCCGGTAAACATTACTGGGGCCACCTCTCCCGATCCGCGGCTGACAGCCAGAATCCCGCCCGTGAGAATGCCACCGGCGGCCTGCGGCAGAACCACGCGGGAAATCATTTGCCAGCGGGTGGCGCCGAGCGAATAAGCCACTTCTCGATAGTTTGTAGGGATCGCCCTCAGCGCCTCCTCCGTCGCGACCACCACGGTTGGAAGCGTCAGCAGCGCCATTGTCAGGGCGGACCAGATGATAGCCGGCTGGCCATAGACAAGGCTTCCTCCGTAAAGCCCACGGTCCAACCCTCGTCCGACGAATTCGATAAAGAACCCGACACCGAAAAGTCCGAACACGATCGCGGGCACGCCGGCCAGGTTTTGAATCGCAAGCCTCACCAGGTTGACCAGCCGGGACCGCTTCGGCGCGTATTCATGCATGTAAACTGCTGTTGCCACACCGAGCGGAATCACGGCAACGGTCATGAGAATCACTAAGGCCGCGGTACCGAAGATCGCTGGGAAAATTCCTCCCTTGGTAAAATGGTCCCTCGGCGGCTGTGACAGGAATTCCCAGGACAACTTGCCCATTCCATGAAGCACGATATTGCCGATAATGATCGCAACGATGGCGATGATGATCAGGCAGGCAAAGGCGGTCAGGCCCTGTAACACCCCGCCCGTGTACTTGGTTCTCGCCAGCCAATGTGAGCGCATCACGCCGCTCCTTGCAGCTTCTTCTGCAGTCGGCCGACACACCAGCGCCCCATGAGATTAATGAGGAATGTCAGGATAAAGAGGAAGGCCCCGATGAAAAAGAGGACGTGATAATGCGGGCTCCCTTGGACGAGTTCGCCGAGCTCCGCCGCGATCGTGGCGGAAAAGGTCCGAATCGAATCGACCGGCGACCACGAGGTCACCGGTGCATTCCCGGAGGCCATTAACACGATCATCGTCTCCCCGATCGCGCGCCCAAAACCAAGGACGCATGCGGCCAGCACGCCGGGCATCGCCGCCGGCAGCACCACACGGGAGGCAGTCTGCCAGGAGGATGCGCCCATGGCGATGGAGCCCTCGCGAAAGGCCTGCGGCACCGAGGAAAACGCATCCTCAGAAACGGTGTAGACGATGGGGATCACGGCCAGGCTGAGGCCAATTCCCGCCGTCAGCGCATTCAGACGATAGGTCCAACCGAAAGCGCCCTGCAACCAGCTGGCGATCACCATCAGGCAGAAGAATCCGACAACAACGCTGGGGATGCCGGCCAGGATTTCAATGCACGGCTTGATGGTCTCGCGAGCCCAGGAGGGCGCAAACTCGGAGGTGTATAAAGCCGCAGCTACGGCCAGTGGAATGGCGATCGACACGGCGATCACCGTGACTTTCAGTGTTCCGATAAAAAGCGGAAGGAGTGAATACTTCGGCGTATCCGAAATCGGCTGCCAGTCGAACTCGGCCGCTTCTCCTGCTCGCGCGTGCTGCGGGAGAAAGAGCCTCGACAGGCTTGCCTCCTTCTGAACCTCCGACGAGGTCAGTACCGGAAGCGCTTCCTTGCCGATAAAGATAAAGATCAGAATCAGGGATAGGATCGCAAGGAAGGCGCTCCCTTGAATGACCACAGAGGCGATTCGATCACTCAGGGTTCCCGTCTGCCGGAGCTTTGGAAGCGGCGCTACTTCTGAACGATAGGGTAGTACCCCACTGCTTCGCATAGTTTCTGTCCTTCAGGGCCGAGCACCCAATCGACAAAAGTCTTCACGTCTCCCAATGGTTCCCCGATCGTATAGAAAAACAAATTTCGGGACAGCGGATACTGGCTGCTTCTTACCGTGGTGAGCGAAGGCTTCACGGCCTCGCTATGATCGTCCTTGCGAACCGGGACGACGCGAATTCCGGAAGCATAGGCAATTCCGCCATAGCCGATCGAAGAGGGATCTTTGGACACGGCATTCACAATGGCGCCGGTACCGGGCAGTGTCTGGACCTCGCGGGCGAAATCCTCATTTCCCAATACGTGCTCTTTGAAAAACTGGTAGGTGCCGGAACTGTTTTCCCGGCCATAGGCAACGATCTTGGCATCTTTGCCGCCCAGCTCGCGCCAGTTTAGGATTTTGCCGGTGTAAATGGATTTGAGCTGTGGCTCTGTCAGCGATTGAATGGGATTGGACTCGCTGACATAGATCGCTAGTCCATCCAGAGCCACGGGGATTTCTTGGACAACTTTCCCGTGCCGGGTGCGGACCTGTTCTTTCTCAACAGTCTTCATGGGGCGTGAAGCCTCGCAGATATCGGTGCCGCCGTTGATCAAAGCGGCAATCCCGACTCCCGAGCCGCCGCCCGTCACCTGAATCGTGAGTCCCTGGTGTTCCTTCATGTAGTTTTCGGCCCAGCTCTGGGCAAGAATGACCATCGTATCGGAACCCTTGACCGTAACAGGTCGATGCTGCTCGCCGGAATTCGGTCCCCCGCATCCTGCCAATATCAAACCCACTCCCAGCAGAAGAAATGGAGCAATAGACTTACCCTTCATAAACACCCTCCAGAAGAAGGGCATTGTATGGATCCTTTGTGAAGATTTGATAAGGATATTGTTAGAATCTTGTTAAGATCCATGGAACGTATTCAATATCCTATTGTTCCACGGAAAGCCGGGGACACAACAGACAAGCCATAAATGGCAGAAAATATTCGATGCTAACGTCGCCATCGAATATAAATGAATAATGGGGGGGAGGCGCCGGCGGGCGGATGCGCGTTTGCCCGGCAATGAATTCGGCAGCAAGCCGCCTGCGGCGCGAGCCTTGGCTACTCCCGCACTTCGGCGTGATGGCGAACATCAATGCCCTTGACATAAAAGATCACATCTTCGGCAATATTGGTCGCGTGGTCCGCAATCCGTTCCAGATTGCGGACGATCGAGAGCAGGCTGACGGCCTGAGGGATGTTGTGCTTGGTCCGCTCCATATAGCTGATCAGTTCGTGAAAGCTCGCCGTGCGGAGGTCGTCGACCGCGTCATCCGAGGCGAGAACGCTTTTGGCTAGTTCCACATCTTTGTTGACAAATGAGTCCAGCGCTTTCTGCACCATGGATTGCACGAGCGCGGCAATGTGCGGGATATCGACCATCGGTTTGATGACCGGCTCTTGATAGAGCTCGATGGCGCGCTCGGCGATATTCACCGCCAGATCTCCCATTCGCTCCAGATCGGTGTTGATCTTCAGCCCTGCCGCAATCAGCCGGAGATCCACGGCCATCGGCTGCTGGAGCGCGAGGAGCTTGATGGCAAAGTCGTCGATGTCGACCTCCATCTGGTTGACGGTGGCTTCCTTCTCCAGCACGCTCTCCGCCAGGAGTTTGTCCTTTTGTACCACCGAGTTGACACTGTTAGTGATTGCCGATTCGACAAGCGATGCCATCTCGAGCAGCATCACCTTCAATTGTTCTAATTCCTGATCAAAGTGGCGCATGAGCCTCCGCTATCCCGGCAGGTTTTAGCCGAACCGCCCTGTAATGTAATCTTCAGTTGCCTGGATCTTCGGCCTCTCGAAGATTGTTTTGGTCGTATCATACTCAATTAATTTCCCCAAGAGGAAAAAACCGGTGAAATCCGCAACTCGCGCCGCCTGTTGCATGTTGTGAGTCACAATCACAAGGGTGCAGGAATTTCTGATTTGAAACAGCAGTTCTTCGATCTTGGCCGTCGCGATAGGGTCTAAAGCGGAACAGGGTTCGTCCAGAAGCAGCACTTCGGGATCGACCGCCATGGCCCGCGCAATGCACAACCGCTGCTGCTGCCCGCCGGAAAGCTCGAGGGCTGATTTGTGCAGGTGATCTTTCACTTCGTCCCATAAGGCTGCACGTTGCAGGCTTGTTTCCACCACCTCTTCAAGATCCGACTTTCGCCTGGTTCCGTTGACCCTGGGGCCGTAGGCGACATTGTCAAAAACTGACTTGGGAAATGGATTGGATCGCTGGAAGACCATGCCGACGCGCAGCCGGAGTTGAGAGACTTCCATCTCGAGGATATTCTCGCCATCAAGAAGGACTTCCCCCTGCATGCGTGCGTGCCGGAGGGTTTCGTTCATGCGGTTGAACGTTCGCAGGAAGGTCGATTTTCCGCAGCCTGAAGGTCCGATGAAGGCAGTTGTTTTGAGTGCCGGGATCCTGAGGCTGATTCCGTGCAGTGCCTGGTTGTTTCCATAGAAGAAGTCCAGGCCCGAGGCTTGAAGCTTGGGGCTGCCGTTGATTTCAGCCGCCGTGGCTTTGTCGCTTTCGACGATGGCCTTTTGCGCAAGCCAGGGAGCTTCGGATTTCACACTAGCTTGATTCTTAATGTTTGGGTTCACGATTTTATAGTCTCGATTTGTTGGACATCCCGGATGCAACGATCGTTCTGGCCGTTATGTTGACAATGAACACCATTGCCAACAGGATGAAACCGGCAGCCCATGCCTGGCGATGCCAGTCCGGATAAGGCGCAATGGCATAGGTATAAATCATGACGGGCAGGCTTGCCGTCGGTTGATTCCAGCCCGGGCTCCAGAACTGATTACTCAAGGCGGTAAACAGCAGGGGCGCTGTTTCTCCCGCAACGCGCGCCAAATTCAGCATCATGCCGGACATGATGCCGTTAATGGCGGCAGGAATGATCACGGTGACGATGCTTTTCCACTTGGCGGCGCCGAGCGCCATCGCCCCTTCCCGCAGTGACGCGGGAACGGCGCGCAGAAACTCGTCGGTGCTGCGCAGGGCGATCGGTATCATCATGATTCCCAGGGCAACCCCGCCGGCGAATGCGGAGAAATGTTTCATTCTCAATACGATGAGGGTGTATGCAAAAATGCCCATCACAATGGAAGGGACGCCATTCAAGAGATCCGTTACAAACCGGACTACGGAAGAAAAGGCGGCATGGCCATACTCGGCCAGGAAGACACCGGCCAGAAAGCCAATCGGCACGCCAACCAGGGTTGCCAGCAAAAGAATTTTTCCGCTTCCGACAATGGCATTGGCCATCCCTCCGCCGGCCTCTCCCACCGGGGCGGGCAGCTTCGTGAAAAAATTCCAGCTCAAGAATTTGCCGCCCTGAATCAAGAGAAACCCGAGTATGAAAAAGAGCACACCAATCGACAAGACCGTGCAGACGCCGGTTGCCGAAAACATAATGGCATTGATGGCTTTTCTGCGAAAGGATAGCGGCTTCTTCACCTGCCCCCCTTCTTCTCTGTCATAAGGATGAGCAATCGGGCGGCTCCATTGATGACAATGGTCAGGCAAAACAGCACGAGCGCGAGTTCAACCAGCGCGCTCAGGTAGAGGTCGCCGGTGGCTTCGGTAAACTCATTGGCAATGACGGAAGCGATGGAATAGCCCGGCGCCAGCAGCGAGGCCATTATCTTTGGACTGTTCCCGATGACCATGGTGACAGCCATCGTCTCCCCCAGCGCCCGGGCCATGGCAAGAAATATCGAACCGATGATTCCAGTGCGGGCAAAGGGGATGACAACCTGCCACGTGGACTCCCACTTCGTGGCTCCCAAAGCCAATGCCGCTTCGCGCAGGTCTCTAGGCGCAGAGAGCAGCACCTCGCGCGAGATGCTGATGATGAAGGGAAGGATCATAAAGGCGAGGACCACCCCTGCCGAGAAGATGCTGACCCCGTAAAAAGGCCCCGAGAAGATGGGAAGAAAGCCGATCACTGATTTTAGCACTGGCACGATTCGTTGCAGGATGGGGATAAGGACGAAAATTCCGATCAGCCCGATGATAACGCTGGGGACGGCGGCGAGCAGTTCTATAAGGAATGTCATCGCATCGGAAATCCGCGGCGGCGCAAGTTCCGCAAGGAAGATCGCCGCCCCCACTCCGAGGGGGATCGCGAGAAGAAGCGCCAGCACCGTGGTGGTGACTGTGCCATAGATAAAAGGCAACGCGCCGAATTGTCCTGCGATTGGATCCCAAGTGTTGGTGAAAAAAAAGTGCCAGCCAAACTTCATTCGGGACAACGCGGAATTGGCCCACAGCTCATAAGCGAGCAGAACCGTGAGCAGGATGATGCAGGCCGCACAGCCGGAAACCAATCCGTAGGCGAATCGGTCCATGTTCAGCGTACGCCTTAACAGGCCGATGATACCGGACGCCCGCCTCGACGGGCGGGCATCCGGTCCGATCACTATTGCGGCTTTCATAGCGGATACTTATTTCACTTTATCGATGGCTTTCTTTTCTTTTGCCACGACTTCCTTGGGCAGGCGGGCATAGCTGAGAGCTTCAGTCATCTCCTGGCCGGAAGACAGCATCCAGCGCAGAAAATCAGTGAGCGCTTTCTGTTTTGCCGGGTCCTGGATCTTTTCGGGAATCAGCAACCAGGTAAACGTTGCGATGGGATAGGCCCCGCGGCCGGGTGAGTTGGTGATCGAGACCCGGAAGTCCTCGGGCATCTCTTTCGCCGCGCCGGCCGCCGCCGCAGTGGTAGTCGAAAGGTCAGGTTTGACGAAAACGCCGGCTGCATTCTTCACGTTGGCGTAGGGAAGGTTGTTCTGGACTGCGTAGATCAGCTCCACGTAGCCGATGGAGCTTGCCGTTTGCTTGACCTGTCCCGAAACCCCTTCGTTGCCCTTGCCGCCGATGCCGACAGGCCAGTTCACCGATGTTCCCTTGCCGACCTTTGTCTTCCATTCATCGCTGACTTTAGACAAATAATCCGTCCAGCAGTAGCTGGTGCCGCTGCCGTCCGATCGATGCACCACAACAATGTCCGCATCGGGAAGTTTCACCTTGGCATTGGCCGATACCAGGGCGGGATCGTTCCATTTGGTGATTTTGCCGAGAAAAATACCACTGATGGCTTCGGGGGTCAGGTTCAAAGATTCCGTGACTCCGGGGATGTTGTAGGTGACAACCACCGCTCCAAGCACCGTGGGAAAGTGGAGCACGCCTGAATTTTGTTTCTTTTGAAATTCCCGCAGCTGCTCGTCATTCATTGGTCCATCGGTGGCGCCGAAGTCGACCGTGCCCTCGGTCACCTGCTTGATGCCTCCGCCGGACCCGATCGACTGATAGTTGATCTGAACCTCGGGATGGAGTTTTCGATACTCGCTAAACCACTTGGAGTAGATCGGGTAGGGAAAAGTCGCCCCGGCACCGTTCATCAGCGTCTGCGCAGAACAGAGCGCAGGCGCGACCAGGAACACGGCTGCCACTAGCAGAATCATGGCGATGTTTTTTGAGTTGAATTGGGCCACGTTCGTTCCTTTCTAAAGAATAGCATGCAGTTGATTAATGTGAAGGGGGGCACGGCTGTGGGTTGAGACCGGTCCAGCCGTGCCTGATAAAAGGTTGAGCTACTTCGGGGAAGGCGCAGAACCGGGCAATGTATAGCGCAAATTCAGCCAGGCTTCGTTCATGTGCGTTTCCCTGGGTGTCCCGGAGGGTATATTCCACGGGTCGCGGGCAAAATAGGCGTACTGTCCCATCAAAGAAAGAGCTCCGTACTTTGCATCCTTCCAGAAGTCTTCGATGAATCCAATGGTGCCTTCCTGAACGCCCCGATTCTGGCTGTTGGCGCTGCCGGGATAGCCATAACCGTAGAAACTGCCGGTGACCGGGTCCACAATGACATTGCGCTTAATGTAAACGCCGCCATAGTAGGTATAGGCTTGGAAACTCTTATGCTTGAATTCGAAACCGGACACGGTCGAACCCGATTTGACGAGCGAGGGACTACCATCGCTGCGGATTACGAGATCCGGAGCCTGGCCAAAGATATACCGGCCGCCGCCATCGCTCCAGTAATTATTCGTCACGAAGCGGAAATTTTTCAAAAGCTCCAAGTTGAAGTTGGCCTCAACGCCGCCACCCGCAGCATCGAAATGCTGTGCCGTTAGCGGATTGTAGGTTCTGAATGTACGCTCTAGACCCGTGAATTCGAAGTGGACGCGACTTGTCGGATCGAAAGCAAACTTGAGGATAATGTCCGGGAGCACGTTCGGCACGGCCAGCACCGTTGTACCATTGTCCAATTCGCTTGCATAAGAGCTTGCCAGGCTGGTTGGGATGACAATGGCTCCAGAGCCCCCCGAACCGCCGATGTACTGCTCGGGATTGCCCAAAGCCAAGGCCATAGCCACCTTGTCGCTGGGGTGATAAACCATGCGGAACTCGGGAATGCGCCCCCAGACGAGACCGAGATGGTAATTCACATCATAATCATTCGTATAAAACACGTCTGCGGGGAGCGGTGAGATTCCTTTGCGGCCCGGCGTCATCAAGCTCCAGGTCTGGCCTCCGAGAATCTCGAATTTGCCTTTGCGCAGATCCACCCAATAGAGCCTGAGGCGAAAGGCGTCGCTGTTCGTGGTGACGGAAATATTGCCGACCGGCGGGTTTCCAGTGCCACCGAGGAAGTCCGATTCCCAGTAACCGATAACTTGGGTTCCATGGACCGTGGCGTCGACGCGCATGCCTATGCGGGAGTTCTGCAGGCTCATGCGGAATTCGGTCAAATTGGCGGGCACGCTCGCTGCGGTGCGGTACGGGATGCTGCCGAAATTGGTGCCGATGCCGCTTCCGGCATCAGTGTCGCGAAAGACGCTGGTGAAATCCATGAATCCGACAGGCGTGAAAGTGGCGCTCCCCAACTTGAATTGAAGAGGTGCGGCTTCCGGCTCCTTGTGCTCCGCCTGAGGAAGAACCGGCGACGCCGTGGCAACCGGGGCCGAGGGGATCATGGGAACCATGCTGGCTACCTGCGCCTGTGCGCCGGCTGTTGTTCCGCTATCTTGGCTGGGATTGGTTTGCTGTTGAAGGATGACACTAAGCTTCTCGATCTGACTCTGCTGTTCGGCCAGTTTTTGCTTCAGTTCAGTGATTTCTTTCTGATTGCCGGCTGCCGAACTTGCCGATGGCTGGGGCAGCGCAGAATCCGGATCAGGCCCGTTTGCTTCATTGGAGCCCGGCGCTGCAGCCGCGGACGCAATTAGTAGAAAACAACCCCATACGGCGCAAACAAAGTGCATGATGTATTTGCGCCGCCACCCTGCTGTTGAATTCATCTTTCACTCCTTTGGCTATAAGTAAAGGTTCGAAGTAAATCTGCTTTTGTGCACTACCGGCACAAATGTTTTTGCCTCTCCTGTGTCGGATCAACGCAGAAACGCAAGACCTGTAAAAAACGAAGCATGATGATAGAGATCGATTGTTATCGGAATGTGAGGGATTTATTAAGTTTCGGTTAATTTGATGATTTGCGTAGACGATGGGTTTTTCTTGATAACCCCCCGAAGGGCGTAACCTCAGCAGAATTGTGTCGCTATCTATGGTTCTTTGCGGATCGCCTGATGTACCATAGATGTCTTGATAACACGGTAAATTCGGATCCGTTGTTCCCCGGCGGCTTTGGAAGGAATGAATATGTCGGTAGCCCATAGAACGAGAGGCAGGCTCTTCTGGAAGATCGGATTTGTTTACTTGCTCATGTTGCTGCTGGTCATGATTGCCTTGGATACGTATGTCGTCCAGGCCCTGAAACGCGAATACCTGGAAGCGGCGTTTTCCCAGCTTGAGTCACTGTCACGTTTGGCTCAGCGAAAGCCGCCCCAGTCACTGGAGTCATCCGAAATAAAGGAGTGGTCCGGTTGGCTGGCACAGAGCGGAGTACGGGTAACTCTCGTCGCGAGCGACGGAACGGTGCTGGCCGATTCGGATGAAGACCCTGCAAAAATGGAAAATCATCGTGAAAGGCCGGAAATACGGACCGCGTTTTTAAGCGGCTCAGGACGCGCGGTTCGGTACAGCTCAACACTAAAGTACGATCTCGTCTATCTTGCCCAGCGCTTCACCACCAAGGGCGGGCCGCCGCTTATCATGAGGTTTGCCTTGCCGGTATACCGTCTGAACGAAGGAGTCGCGGAATTTCGCAGACGGCTTTGGAGCGTATCGCTCTTGATCCTTGCCTTGGCCGGAGGAGCGTCGCTGTTTTTCTTCCGCAAAACATCAAATCGCATCGGCCGCTTAAACGCCTTTTCCCGCAGAGTCGCCGAGGGAGATTTCCGCCCGATGCCTCTCGAACGCAGCAACGATGAATTGGCGGATCTATCCAGCACGCTCAATCAAACGGCTGTGGAGCTGGATCGAACTATCCGCATTCTGACCGGGGAGCGCAATCAATCGGCCGCAATACTGGCCAGCATGGAAGAAGCCGTTGTTGTGATCGACATCAATGAGCGAGTGACTTTCTGCAACCGGGCCTTCTGCCAGGCGGCGAGCTCTTCGAATATTGAATGGGAAGGCCGACCGGCCGTGGAACTGATCCGGCATTCCGACCTGCTGTCCATGATCCGGCAGGCTCTGGCCGGGAACGAAGTGGTCCACGGCGAAGTTGTCGTCGGATCTGTCCGCACGAGGAGCTTTGCCGTAACCTCAGCCCCGATTCGATCGGATGTATCCACGGCGGGCGCAGTCATGGTGCTGCACGACATCACGGAAATCCGCAGACTGGAACGGGCGCGCCGCGACTTTGTCGCCAATGTTTCGCACGAATTCCGCACTCCTTTGACCGCCATCCAGGGATTTTCCGAAACTCTGCTGGAAGGCGCCCTGGAAGACACCGGAAACAGACGGCGTTTCATTGAAATCATTCACGATCATGCGCTGCGGCTCGGGCGCCTCACGGATGACCTGCTCCGGCTGGCGCAGATCGAGGCGGGCCAATTGCAGCTCGAGTTCCAGCCGGTCTCGGTCGACGGCATCCTCGAACCCTGCCTCGAGACCACCCGCGTCAAGGCAACGCAGAAGGGGCTGAGAGTGGAGTATCAATCTGCTCCCGGGTTGCCGGCTGTGACGGGTGATCTCCGCTCATTGCAGGGAGTCCTGCAGGAGCTGCTGGACAATGCCATCAGGTATTCTTCCACAGACGGCCTGATCAGCATCAAAGCCGCCCTCGAAAAATCCGAATTGGTGATTTCGGTCTCCGATACGGGCATCGGAATTCCGAAGGCCGATCAGGACAGGATATTTGAAAGGTTTTATCGGACGGATCCAGCGAGGTCGAGAGAGTCCGGGGGGACCGGATTAGGGCTCGCGATTGCCAAACACCTCATTGAAGCGCATGGGGGCCGAATTAAAGTGGAAAGCGAAGTAGGCCGCGGCTCCACGTTTTCCGTTTTTCTGCCGGCCCGAGCTTGATGAAATAAGGGGGGCCAGTCACCTCATATCATTTGGTTCGTTTCATTCCTCCTTAAATCGATACCCGAAGCCCCTGACGGTTTCAATCCTTTCGCCGCAATTGCCCAGCTTTTTTCTGAGGCCGGTGACATGGACATCGATCGTGCGATCAACTACAGATATCTCACGTCCTAAAGCGCCATCGATCAGCTCGGAACGTGAAAAGACCTGCCCGGGATGATCGGCCAGGAAGTGCAGCAGCCGAAACTCCGACGCCGTGAGGGTTATATTTTTTTTGCCACAGCTCACCTCGCGACGGGTGAGATCGATGGTCAACTCACCATGCCGGATCACCGAGGAAGGCAGCGTCTGCGAGGATGTGCGGCGCAGTACGGCTTTCACTCGGGCTGCGAGCTCACGCGGGCTGAAGGGCTTGGTCACGTAATCGTCCGCCCCGAGTTCTAATCCCACAATGCGATCCGATTCAGAGGATTTGGCGGTAAGCATAATGATCGGGATGGCAGCACTTCTCGCATCCGCTCGGAGGCCGCGGCAGACTTCGAGACCGTCGATGCCCGGGAGCATTAGATCGACAATCACAAGGTCCGGCACATCTCGAGCCGCTGTTCTCAGGCCGGATTCCCCATCGAGTACGCCTTTGACCAGAAATCCTTCCTTTTCGAGACCGTACTTCACCAGCTCTATCAGATCCTTCTCGTCATCGATGACGAGAATCGTCCCTTTCGTCATGAGGTTCTCCCAATCTGCGCTCCAACTAATACCACAAAAGCACCGCACTACAAAACCGGCACTCAGAACGGGAAACAATGATTCGCTTCGGTAGCCATTTCCCGGTTTCCTTGAAACGATCGCACCGAGGCCGGCAATCCGCCTGCGCAAGCGCGCGGCCCTTATGCACCCTCCGTACCTTTTCCGGAACGATCCTCTGGGTGTAAGGGCGTGCTGGTCACATGGCGATGGCTGATCAGCCACTGCTGACTGTCCAACACAGAAATACCAGGTCCCTGCGATACGCGTTCAAAGGATCCATCGGGCAACATGCGGCGCGCTTTGATGTTATCTGCAAGATAAAGCCCTAGGACTTCATCGCGGAGATGGCGGATGAGGCCCTTGTCCTCGACAGGAAATAAAATCTCCACTCGACGATCGAGATTCCGCGGCATCAGGTCGGCGCTACCCAGATATATTTCCTCCGCACCGCCATTTCGGAAATAAAAAATGCGGCTATGCTCCAGGAACCTTCCGACAATGCTCAAAACGCGGATGTTGTCGCTGACTCCCGAATACCCAGGACGAAGACAACACATTCCGCGCACGATCAAATCAATCTGAACTCCAGCTCGGGAGGCTTCATATAACAGCTGGATGATGGATTTGTCCACAAGCGAGTTTATTTTGAAGATCAAGTGGCCAGCCTCGCCGCTCTGGTGATGCTTGATCTCCCGCAAAATCAAGCTTTCCAGTTTGCTCCGCATGTTAATCGGCGCCACGAGAAACTTGCGGTAGTCCTTCTTGGCTGAATAACCTGTCAGGTAATTGAAGACATCGGAGGCATCTTTCCCCATCTCCGGATCGCACGTAAAAAGGCCCAAGTCCGTGTACACCTGTGCCGTAACGTCGTTATAGTTTCCAGTGGCAAGGTGGACATAGCGGCGAATGCCATCTCCGTCTTTTCGCACGACAAGCGCAATCTTCGAATGGGTCTTTAGTCCGAGCAGGCCATACACGACATGGACTCCTTCATTCTCCAATGCCCTGGCCCATTCAATATTGCTTTCCTCGTCGAACCGCGCTTTCAGTTCCACCAGGACAGCCACCTGTTTTCCGTTACGCACCGCCTCCAGCAATCCCTCGACAATCGGCGCGTTTTTGCCGACACGATACAGCGTCTGCTTGATCGCGAGCACGTCAGGGTCCCGCGCGGCGGCGTGGATGAAGTCGAGGACTGGCCCGAAGGAATCATAGGGGTGGTGGAGCAAAATATCCTGCTGCCGGATTGCTTCGAAAATATCTTGTTGGGATTCGAAGGCAACAGGGACGGAAGGCGTGAACGAAGGGTATTTGAGATCACGGCGGTCGAGCGAATGCAGCCCGCTCAACGCACTCATTCCCAGTGGCGGCTCGACCACATAAACGTCGACCGGCTCAATATCCAGATTTTCGATCAAAAGGTCACGAATGGGATCGGTCATCGATTCGGCCATTGTCACACGCACTACGGAACCAAAACGTCTGCGGCGTATGCTCTCCTCAATGGTCTCGAGCAAATCGGGCGCTTCCATTTCCTGAAGAGAAACCTCTGCGTCCCGTGTGACGCGGAACGGGTGCGACTCCACAACACTCATGCCAGGAAAGAGTGAACCCAGGTGCGCTGCAACAACCTGCTCCAGCCAGACCAGGGACACCTCGCGCGTTTCGGCTTCGCCGGCGTTCACACCCGGACGCACTGGAACAAAGCGCAGCAGCGTATCGGGAAGTTTTACGCGGGCAAAACGCTTCTGCTCCAGTCGGTCGTGGATCACGACTGCCAAGCTAAGACTCAGATTAGAGATATGCGGGAAAGGGCGGCCCGGATCGAAGGCCAGCGGCGTCAAGACCGGAAAGATCATTTCGTCAAAATATGCCTTTGCACTCGCCTTCTGCTGCTCGTTGAGCGCCCCATAATCCAAAATGTGAATGCCTGCATTATTCAAAAGGAGGATAAGTTCCCTTAGGCATTTACGGGCATCCTGCATCACCTGCAGTGCGACTGGACGAATGGCGGCTAACTGCTCGGCGGGAGTCCAGCCGTCCAATGACAACTCCACAACCCCCGCTTCAATCTGCTGTTTCAGCCCCGCCACGCGGATCATGAAGAACTCGCTGAGGTTCGAGCTCACGATGCTCAGAAAGCTTGCGCGCTCGAGAAGCGGGACCGCCGGATCTTGAGCTTCTTCCAGCACCCGCTTCTGAAACTCGAGCAGGCTCATTTCCCGGCCGATATAAAGCCGGAAATCGTCCAGGGTAGCTATTGGAGCGGTAGCTTGGGAGGGCGAGGTCAAAGCAAGAGGGATCATAGGGCGCTTTTTCTCCTCCGTCATTCGGCCTTCAATCTATATTTTCAACAGCCCGTCCCGCAATGAGTTCCATCGAGGAATCACGCGCTATTTCTCAGAGGAGGGGATTTTGAACTCCAATGATTGCGGTTCCCCTTTTTTCAGGGCTTTATCTGCTGACGGATCCAGAACAGGCAGTATCCCTTTGACGCCATGCTTTTGATGTTCAATCCCAGGGGCATAATTTTACGCCGCAAGTTGCAGATGTGGACCCTCAGAGCCGATGGGTTGAATCCCTCTCCCTCCCCCCAGACATAAAGCCACAGAGTTTCCGAAGGCAACATGCGGCCGATTGCGCGAGATAGGCCGGAAAGAATGAGAAATTCCTTCGGAGGCAGGAACAGGACGCGGCCTCCGAATGTGACATGAAAAGAATTGTGTTCTATCCGAAGGCATCCATCGTCATAAACATCGGGATCCGTTTGAATGACTTCAGGCTTGGTACGATTCATAACTCTAGGCATGATTCCCAAAGTTTTGATCATCGCACCCAAAAATTTAGGAAATATAAATTTATTGTTATGATTTGGTTAATTTGGAGGCCTCGGTTTAAGCCCTGCGGCTGGCGAAAAAGATCCATCCTCAACAAAAAAAGACAGAAAATTTTAGCCATCCCCTCTGAAAACAGAACGATGAGGCTATTGTGATTTTAGCTGTCAATTCGAAAAAGCCTGATGCTGGAAAATCATTCGACAAAAACTTCGGGGCAGAGGTCAAGCCAAATAAATGGCTGGCCGGGGTCAAGTCATCCTTAAGTTTTACCCCGGCCACCATTCAGGAGGTTGTTTCGCAGAAACTTTATCGGCTCAGTTTTAGTCTTTGATTAAGAAACCGTTTTTTTAACCGCTCGATCGCCTGCAAAATGCTCACCGGGCGTTTCGAGGGCTGCCAAGCACGTGGCCGCCGCCTGAGTTGCGCTCCAGGCGCGTTATTGAGCTTCCTTATTAGTGCCATTGGCCGGTGACCAGCAGCGCCAATGTTCTCGCCTTGTAGTTCCTATGAAATCCAGGATTTACGGCGGAAGGATCTTGGGGCTTGGCGTGCCGGTAGTGTCATTGTCGTCTTCGAAGTCTCGTCTCTTGACGCATGGACGACCCGCACTATTTTCCGGTTTCCCGCCCGATTCTGGCGATCACATTCCTTGCCGTGATCAGTCCTGAAGGCAATCCGCCGCCGGGACTGATCCACTGGCCCACCATGTAAAAGTCTTTCAACCCCGCAACGGTGCAGGGCAACTGCTTTGTGCCGGTCTTCGGCGTAAGGAGCCAGCCTTCCATGCTTCCTTGCCAATTATTCGTATACCGGATAACCGTAGCCGGCGTTGCGACATCAACAACTTCGATCTTCTTTTTCGAGCCGGGATAGCGCTTCTCGAAAATGCGGATGATTTCACCCGCGATTCGTTGTTTTTCGCTTGCGTATTTTTCAGGCTCGTTCTCGTGCAGTTGCGTCCAATACTCATAACCGTAGGTCGCAATGAATGAGACTATGGCAGTTTTTCCGCTGGGCGCGAAAGTCGCGTCGTAATTGAAAATCCTGAACGAAACGGTATCAAGGTCCGTCTGGTGATCAATGTGGATCGGATCGTCGAGAAGGATCGAGAGCAACTCGGGTTCTTCATTGAATTCACGGGCAACACCGAACGAGACCATCAGGTAGGAAGGAAACGGCTTCAACTCGCGATATCGTCGTTTTGTCTTTTCGTCCAGGTATCGTTCTCCCAGCATTTCGAAAAGCGTAGCGTGGCCGTCAGCAGCGGAGACCACGACGTCCGCATCGATACGCTCCCCGGTGTCGAGAACGACTCCCGAAGCGCGTCCGCCCCTAACAACAACTTGTTTGACCGGCGAGTTGAAGCGAATCGCGCCGCCCAGGCCGCGGTAATTCTCTTCGATCAGGCTAATCATGCGCAGAGAACCGCCAATAGGATATCCGCCATTGCCGCTATTCATCCAGGCAAAGCTGAAGAGGATAGCGACAGCGGAAAGATCGCTCATGCTTCCGCCGAAATGGGACTGGAGCAACCGATTCTTGAAGCGTTTCCCGTATTGCGCCACCGTCATTTTCGACGCGCGGGTGAGGAGCGGAAGATAGGGAAGAGTCCGGAGATAGGACCACGCGGCTTTCAAGATATTGCTTCCGCCCGGGATGCGGAAGGAGGTGAGCTTTTTCACATCCCGCATGAATTCCCTAATCGCGGCCGTATCCTCCGGCGCCTTGGCGATAAGTTCCTTTTCGAGGCGATTATTGTCGCGGTAAAAAGTGATGGATTGACCGTTGTGCTCGAGGACGGATTGAATCGGACTTTCGTAGAATTTGATTCGATCAATGTCGAATACTTCGCGCCATGAGTCATTGAGGTCGCCGCCTTGTTTCGACCCGACGAGCCAGTGGACACAATTCTCGAAAGTGTATCCGCCCCGTGACCACGCCGTGGCGAGTCCTCCCGCGATTCTATGCCTCTCGAGGATTTGCGTTTCGAAGCCGCTCTTTCGCGCGTACACGCCGGCGCATAATCCAGCGATGCCTCCGCCGATGATGATCATCTTTCTTCCGACGTTATCCATGAGCTGATATGGGGCTGCAAGCCCATGCCAAGTGAAAAACAAGGAGGAATGAGGCGCATCCCTTCAGCCTCTTCTTAGGCAACGCTTGCAGCCGATCCTTGCTAAGTCGAGGACCCAAGATCTATCTCACGTTCAGCGCGATACCAATCCTCTTCAGGGGAGCCGCCTTGCCGGCCCCGCTGCTCCCAATAGGTGTAGGCGAGCAGCGCAATCTTTTCCCGCCTTGAAACTGCAGAAGAAGTTTCTTGGGTGAGCCCCGAAGCCTCGGCAACGGCTTTCTTGGCTCTATGTCTTGGTTTTGTAGAAGGAATTTCGACTGGACTCGGTATGGATGCCTTAATACAATCCTTATTGTCAGCTTTTTTCCTAGGCATTTTCCCCTCCCTGTGGATGAAAGTGTTTTTTCATCTGCCTGCGTTCTCACCGGATATTTATATTCTACAGCAGAGCGAGTTTGTGTGAAGTCTCCGTTAAGAGTTCTATAAGACGTTACCGTTCAGGATACTTCGGGAATCGTTGATGGAAAATTTTCTTGTTGCCGGGAAAAATCATGTAGGCGGGCCCGATTCGCTCCTATGCCGCTGTTCATCATGGCTTTGCCCTGCGGTCCGGGCAAAGCACGCTGAACCGCTAATCTCGCCACAATTATCGGAACCAGCGTGACTTCCGATTTGTCCGCCCGGTCATGCCGCTGCCAGCCGTCATCACGGTTATTGCCTCGCAAACCCTGCTTTGGGGATTCCTCCTTAGCATCACGTGCCGCTTGGTCGTGGGCTCCAAGTCTTGGTGGCGGTGTTCATCGATCCTGTTCCCTTTGTGGCTGCAGACACATCTAATGGAAGCGCTCCATCTCAGCCATGAACCTGCATAGGGGCACTGGTGAAATGGCCAGGCTTATCTCGCATGATCCGGCAAAATCCATCGTTGTCGAGATCGATGAACATGGCAGAGCATAACTTTTAAGATCTCGTGGCTATTTGACCTCAGCCAAATGAATGGGAGAGCATAGATTCTCTCCCTTTGCCGCTGCCCGGCCACAAAGTGCGCAGACATATTGAGCGTCTTTGACCAAGCGCGCCAAGGTCAACATCTGCTTCCGCATGGCGAGAGAGCAGAGGTGATCGTCATAATGTATTTCCTGATTACAGTCAACCAGCGTCAGAGGCATTATTTCCATCTCCTCGATCATTTTATCAAAATGCGTTTTCAATCATAAGATCGCCACAGGATAGGCGCAACAAGCTTAATCGTATGGCTGCTGGAATATGCCTGCGCCGACTAAACCGTTGGATGAAATACCGTAGCGGGGTTGGATCAATTCAGGGACAAACTACGCGTGTTTTCTTATCTGATCGATGGACTGAACAGACAGGGCATCGAACCGTCCGCTCGAGGATTGGGGGGAACCTCCTCGGGGACAACGGCGCTTCATCGGCGATTCAGGATCGCCTCCTTCATCGCGGCCACCTACTGAAGTTCGAAGGCAGGAGCTATCGTCTTAAGGAGGCATCCATCCGGCTGACGGAATGCAGACAAAAAGTCACAGGATGAAAAGGGGATGAGCTTGGATCTCAGAATGGATTGTTAGTAAGCTGTTTTCCTGCTGTCGCTTGGGGTGGAGGATCTTGAACCGGCCACAAGTGGGGGATTTTGAAGTGGCCATCGGGGATCGAGGGATGAATTTAATGGTGTCACAGATTTGTACCGAATATGTGGCTCAAAATGCAACGACCACGTCAGTGAACGACATCGCAGAGAAAGTGATCCCGGTTTTAAATCGATTCCCAAAGAGCCAAGAGCTCGCTTAGCCGCCTCCCGTATCCACTTCCGGCAAAATGCCAGCCCGGCCTCGACGAGGACGCAGCGCCGGCTGCTTTCCTCTTGCGTATACGCAAGGGTCTGAACGAACCCCCTGACGGATGCGGACCAAGGAGGCACACGGGGGATCGATGATGGCATAGGTCCTCCCGACTTATCTGTTAGCGATACTTAACCGAATCTTTTTCTAAACCTTACCCAACGGCGCCGAGACTTCTGCTACCTATATTGCAGCTTACCTCTTCGGGGTGGAGAACCCTTCAACTCCACCCCTGGCGGCATCGGATGTCACACAAGAACTTAATCAAATCTTCACGAATGAAATCCCGTGAGTCCGTGTATTATCCAATCCAGCGAACAACGGAAACGCTGAGGCAATCCTCCTTGCTAGGGGAAGGGGATGTTGCCGATCGTGAGGAAACGCATTTTTCTGAACACCCGCCGTCATGCATGCCCCGCAAAGCAGGTAGCCGACATGAACAACATCCTCCTCGTCAGTTGGGTTTCACCAAGCCACTT
>Ga0326728_10003934_pt1 | contig 44880 bp, 41 predicted proteins | sample MB3enrmetagenome_FD_207602 | JGI IMG/M metagenome (GOLD analysis project Ga0326728, IMG submission 207602) | Lab enriched peat soil microbial communities from McLean, Ithaca, NY, United States - MB31MN | ecosystem: Environmental > Terrestrial > Soil > Wetlands > Peat | place: USA: New York...
CGCGCTGGCCAAGGCGCCTCCCCAACTGCTGGCCCTGGCCGATGAAATGGCCGCGCAACGCCTTTTGGTCTGGCCGGAGAAAAAGGAGCCGCCCGATGCCTGACCTCAATCTCATTGAGCATCATCTGCGAGGGGACTCTTACGTCTATGCCGGCCTGGCGGTGGTGCCGGGCAACGCCCATGAGGACCCGGTGCTCTATGAGTTGGTGGAAAACTTTGTCCGCCAGGTGGGCCGGGGCGTGATCAAGCTGCTTATCCTGGATCGCGGTTTTATCGGCGGCCCCCGCATCACCCGTTGCAAAAGGGAGTTGGGCATCGACGTGCTGCTGCCAGTAAAGAAGAACATGGATATTTGGGCCGATGCCTGGGCGTTGGCCAAACAAGCTCCCTGGCAACCGTGGACCCCGCCCGTGACCCCGCCCAAAAGGCCGCCGGCCCATCGTCCCGAGGGGATTGTCCGCCGGGAACTCAAACGGCAAAAAACCCTGGCGGCCCAAGCGGCCCAAGAACCGCCGCCGCCCCCCAAAGAGACGCTCACACGCACGGAACTTTGTCCGATCAAGGGCTGCACGAGTTGGACCGAATGCCCAGTTCCGATGAACGTCCTGCTCTTGCGCGAGCACGACGCCGGCGGTCATCAAGACCAATGGGCTTTGATGACCACTACCTACAGGAGTTCATTCGCACGCACGGCGGGCCGGATTGCATCCAGCTATTCAACCAGGTCGAAAGCTGTGGGCAAAAGCGTCTCGATTTCGTGCTTTTCAACCGCGCGAATGACGAGGGTTGTGCCGTGGAAGTCGATGGCCAACAGCATTTCATGACCGGCGGCCGCTCATATTCTGAAGCGCACCTTGATCGAATAGCGGTCCTCAAGCGCGCAGGCTGGAAAATCGTTCATGTTCCTTATTATCATTGGTGGCGACGCGGTTGGCTCTGCGGTTCCAATGACGAGCAGTTTCAACGCTACGTCGAAAGTTTGTATGCTGAACTGCGGCAAAATCTAACAATTCCCGGTTAGCTGCGTGTGGGATGAGCTGCTTTTCCTTGCACTGCAATATGTCAGGATCACTCCATTTCGCGGCAAGCTTCTGAGCCCACAGTTTTGCGTGGAGAATTCAAAGTCAGGGGAATGATTGTCAAGGGAATGGGAAAAGGCGTTTTCAGGATTATTCATCTGACAATCACTCCCCTGCTCTGCGGCTTTTTCCATCCTCCATCCTCCTTCTGCGCCTTGGTTGCGGCTGACCGCGCTGCGTGGCTTTAGGGCGAATTTGAGTTGGAGGACTTGCTGGCCGGATTTGTCCGGCGGTTTCATGGCCACGGCCGCCTATTTTCCGACTTCAACCAGCCTGTGATCATCCCGTACCTGCTGGAATCCGGCGAAAGCGTCTCGAGCATTTTGGGGATTTCACTATCATTGTTAGCTGCTTCCGGTTTCACTCTCTTCACCGCGTCAATAAAGAAGTATCGTTGCTGAAGCAAAAATCGCTGGAAATCAATGCGCTGCCGATACTGAAGGTAGTCTCTGTTCCTCTGGGCATTTTCCGGATCGGGCGAATTTAAGAAGATCGGAATCTTAGGTGGATTAATTTCGGGCCACCCTCCTGTCAAATCATAATACGAGCAGGCCAGTAAGCCCCTGAGATAATCCGTCAGCGCTTCATTGGGCTTTTTGAGCTGTTCTTGGGAATTGCCCCGCCACATCAAAATCTCAATGCAGGTTTTTTCCGGAAGATCGTGTCCGAGCGCCGCAGTAAAATAAAACACCGCCTTGCAAGGGTCCACTACCCCGGTTCTCTGACCGTATGTCAAGCCGATTGACACCTCCAATTCGGCTTGTTCGGTCTCATTGGTATAGCGCCGTTGCAGGGCGATGAGTGGTTCCGCGGATTTTGTCTGGTTCACCATGTCCTGCGCGGACTTGTAGTCGCGCAGGAACGCCTCCGAAAACCCCGACAGCCCCGAGAACTGCGGAAACGCTGGCAAGCCATAAAAGGCGATCATACAGGTTATTGTAGCCGTGATGTTCCTTTTCGCATTCATGCATTGGAACTTACCACTCTTACGGTCGGTGGAAAGGCGAAAATCGGTCGCGCGCTGGGCAACCCATCCGCGGTGGTGCCGACATGGTCCCTAATGCCGCGAGGGCGTTGAAAATCAATGAAACGGATTCGTTCGGAGAGAAGATGCAGTGGAAACGAAGGTTTTCTGGTTCTACGACGCTCTTTTGCGGTTCATTTGCAGGGGAGGTTTGGCCCGGCAGGAGCCTCGCCCCACCCAAGGCGAGGGCGGATACACGATCACGCCAGATGGATCCGCCCAGCCCGGCGCGGGCGCACGGATTTGCGCCCCAGCGCCGCCCTACCGGGAAGATAGGTCTGCCCAACCCGGCACAGGCGCGGGGATTGTCCATGCTCCTTTTTAAATCGAGACCGCCAGGAGAGACCGAAAAGAAAAAAGGATCCCTTTTCTTGTCGCGCCGGAATACGCGCTTTAGAAAAGCAAACTGCCCCTCATATTCTGCTTGTCATCGTCCGCGCCTCCGGCCAAAGATAGCCCCCAGCGGAAGGCGGGCCGGGACGCCTGCCGTGGCTCTCCGGCCGTCGGCCGGCAAGGTTGACTGCCCAAGGGCGGCGGGCGGAATGAAACGGACTCTGTTGCCGGCCGTTAATTGAGCGGTTCAATGAGAACTGGATATTGGACATTGTGCGCGATCGGTTAAAACAACTATTGGCGGCGGCGTGGCTGGCGCTCCTGGCGCCGGCGCTGGCCGCGGCGGGCGCCCCGGCCCATGTCTATAGCAGCGGCTTCAGCCAGGCCTGCAAACTGGGCGGCGATCTTTACCAGACGCTCGACCCAAAATACCAGAAGGGCATCCATCCCGAACCGATCAACGTGGAGCCGATGGAGGCGCCCATCATCGTGCCTGTGGAAGGGGCCGACGGGAACAAACCCCTGCGGGTGGTGAAGATTTCGGCCGGTTTCATTGATTTGATGAACCACATCGCCCACGCCAAGGCGATTGACCGCATCCAGCCCGGCTATTTTAAACTCTACATCCTCAATCTGTCCCGCGCGGCGGAAAACGACGCGGCGCCCGAGCCGCCCAATATGGTTGACAACCGGTACTGGACCGACGACGTGATGAACGACCAGGCCAGCTTTTTCAACCAGATGATTGGCCTGACCATGGCCCTGAACCTCTCCCATCATTACCTGGGCCATTACGCCAAGTTCTCCAGCCAGATGCTGGCGGGCAAACTGGTGCCCATCAACAATCTTCTCGCTCCGGCCGAGTGGGAAGCCAGCGTCAAGGCCGCCACCCTCAACGCCCTGAATTGCGCCCTCGGCACCGACGGCCCCAAGGCGCTATTTGAGGCGATTGACCAAATGCCCAGGCGCCCGGCCTGGACGGCGTTTATTGTGCCGCCCACCGCCGACCTCAAGAAGCTGAACAAGCAGCTAAAGAAGTACGAGGATGATTATTTCCATGGCGGGCTAAAGTAAGGCATGGCGGGGTTTAAACCACGAACTCCAGCTCCGGCGGCCGCGGCAGCAACCCCCGCTCGTGCGCCAGGCGCAGAAAACGCCGGATCGCCTCCCGCCCTTTCTCCCCGTAATCCAGCGTCCAATGATTGACATACATGCCCACGAACTGGTCCGCCCTTTCCCGGCCCATGTCGCGGGCGTAGGGCAAGGCGTGGGCGACGGCTTCGGCGCGGTGCTCCAGGCTGAATTGGATGCTGGCCCGCAAAATCTCCGCGATGAGCCGCCGCGTCGCCGGGGCCAGCCGCTTGTGCGCCACGTTTCCCCCCAGCGGCAGGGGCAATCCGTCCTGCCCGCCCTTCCACCACGCCCCTAAATCCTGGCACAACGCCAGACCCTCCTTTTGGTAAGTCAACTGGCCCTCGTGAATAATCAGCCCGGCTTCGGCCAGCCCGCTGTGGACCGCCTGAAAAATCCGGTCGAACGGCACCACCACATAATTGAGGCCGGCCGCCGGACGTTCCAGCCACAGTTGCAGGGCCAGGAAGGCGCTGGTCATCGTGCCGGGCACGGCGATCTTTTTGCCGGCCAGTTGCGACTTCGTCAACGCGCGCCGCGCCACGACCAGGGGCCCGTAGCCGTCCCCCATGCTGGCGCCGTTGGGGAGCAGGGCGTATTGGCCGCTCACGTAAGCGTAGGCATGAATGCTGATGGCCGAAACATCCAGTTCCCCCCGCGTCGCCCGCTCATTCAATGTTTGGATGTCCTGGAGAACCTGTTGGAACTTCAGCCCGTGGGTGGGGATCAACTCCCTGGCCAGCCCGTAAAACATGAAGGCGTCATCCGGGTCTGGCGAATGCCCCAATGTTATCAATTGCGCCATCTCCTTAAATTAGCCTCTCCGCCGGCCAGCTGTCAGCAATGAAACGGCCAATTTTGCGGCTGTAGGACAAAAGGGCTGAACTGGAGCGGGGAGGAATCGGAGCGCCGAGTTGCACTCGGCTTCCCCCCAAGAATCCCGATGAAAGCCGGCTGCAAGCCGGCGCTCCAACTTTCTTGTCCTGCACCCCAATTCTGCAATTTTTGGTGGTGTACGGTTAGATTGCATCAGGCGGAAATTAACGGCACGTGGGATGCTGCTGGGCGGCATTTTGGCCTGGAGGCTTGCCGCCCAACATCCTCAAATTTTGAGCTTAACTTTTGGAATGGACGTTCTGCGCGTGCTGAACACCGTCTTGTTACCGATTGCGGTACTTTTTCTTTGTGCTTTGCTGGCTGGGTGGATGCTGTGGCTTGACGATTTCCATTTCCTTCTTTTTTTCGCCTAAATCGGCTGTATCTCTATGTTTGGAGTAAACAAATACGGAAACAAGCCCAACAAGAGGAGTGCCACCAATTACGCCGCCAGCCCAAGGCTGTCCAGAAACAGCCACGTAAGACCCACACAACAGGCCAACAATGGCGATTACAAAACCCAAGAATTGGCCCCTAGATTCTTGGCCGTGTTGACTGGATATGACCCGTTTTTCAATTTCAATCCGATGTGAATTTTGCGCTTCAGCCATCTTCATTATTCGATCAGCACCTTGAGGGATTATCTCATTATATGCAATTAACTCTGAAGGAGGGGGCAGAGGCCCCGACCTCTCCACCGAAAACCTCATGCGTGCGCTTACCTCTCGCGCAACCATGCCGTTGAGTTTAGGTAATGGAGTTTGTGGATTATCCTTTAAAGCATTAGGATTTGCCACCGGAAGCCCTCCCGTGGGTGTTTTGATTGGCTCCGGGAGGTGTCCTTGCGGTGCCGGAGAAGGAGGTATGCTCTCGCTCAGGTGCGAGCGGGCTGTTCGCGATATTTAGCATCAGCTATTTTTAAAGCATCATACAAATCCTGACCGACCATGTACCAATCATGGGAAAGCGCAATTTCATCTGCATCGTCAGATTCATCAGATTCATTGTACCGATGTGTCTGCCCTCGGAGATTCAAAACGCTTCCCATACCGGCTAGGAAAGAGGACGATTCGCAAAGGAAATCTGTTTTAAGCCTGCCTCGCATATCACTTTTTAAAATTCAGCCTTGCTATTTATCGCTGAAAACCAATTCTACTACTCCCCATTTATTGCCAATTCTTAACCATTTGTTGCGCTATAATCTCTCACTATTTTAACCCCCGGTCAAGGGAAAAGTTCTTTTCCTTCTTTCATACCCGCATTGAAGAACGGCAATGCGGGTGTGTTCTTTCCATGAGGACATCGCATTCAACACGCTGGGTCTTCTGGAGTTCATTTCATCTTCTGGAGTTCATTTCATTCAACACCCTCGACTCATGGCGCAGGCCAACAAAGGTTGCAAAAGATGTTGCAAAAAATCTTGACTTTTGGTTAGTGGACACTAACTTTGCCGCCAATGAAACGGCGGCGCATGACGGCGGAGGACCGGAAGCGGGCGATTGTCGGAGCGGCTTTGCCGCTGTTCGCCCGCCAGGGTTATGCCGAGACCACAACCAAGGACCTGGCCCTGGCGGCCGGGGTTTCCCAGCCGCTGCTCTATAAACATTTTCCCAGCAAGGAGGCCCTCTACCGCGAAATCCTGAAATTCAGCCGCCAGGACGATGACCGGGCCGTGCAAAAACTGGCCGGTCTCAAGCCCTCCTCTTCCTCCCTCGTTTATCTGGTCTATTATGTCATGCGCGCCCTGGTGCTGGGCAAGCCGGTTGGGGTCATCGAATGGGACACGCGCCACCGCCTGATGCTCAAGAGCCTGCTGGAAGACGGGGCCTTCGCGCGGATGGTGTATCGGAGCCGGTTCGATTGTTATTGCTCGCGCATCGAGGCGTGCCTGGAGGCGGCCATCGCCGCGGGGGACGCGGTGAAAAGCCCGCTCACGCCGGGCAATCGCGCGCGCTTCGCCTACCATGTGGGCGCGTGGACGGCGCTGGTTCATCTGCCGCCCAAACCGGCCATCAATTACCGGGTTTCCCGCGAAAAGCTGCTGGACCAGTCGGTCTGGTTTGTCCTGCGCGGCATGGGCCTGACGGACCAGGCCCTGGCTACTTATTACAATCCCGGCGCGCTGGCCCTGTTTTTTCAATCGTAAAGCGGGCGCCGTCCATTAAGTTAGCAAATGTTCACCAATCGAACCAATATGAGAATCACCAGCCATAACCGGAGGGCCTCCCATGCTACTCCATAATCGGAAACATCATGTCGTTCTTCCATGGAAAGCCGCCCTGGCAGCCCTCTGTTGCGGGCTGTCTATGACGGCCTGCCATCGCCAAGTCCAGGCTCCACCCATGCCCGTGCCGGAAGTGGCGACGGTCACGGTGGCCCCGCAGCGGGTGGCGCTGACGACCGAGTTGCCGGGGCGCACCTCGCCCTATTGCATTGCCGAAATCCGCCCGCAGGTCAACGGCCTCATTCAGAAACGCCTGTTCATCGAAGGCTCGGATGTCCAGGCCGGCAAGGCGCTTTACCAGATTGACCCGGCTCCCTTCCAGGCGGCGCTCGACAATGCCCAGGCCGCGCTGGGCCGGGCGGAAGCCAATCTGCCCGCCCTTCAGTTGCGGGCGGATCGCTACAAGCAAGCCCTGGCCGACAAAGCGGTGGCCCAGCAGGACCTGGATGATGCCACGGCCGCCCTGAAACTGGCCGTGGCCGATGTGGCCTATTATCAGGCGATGGTGGAGACGGCCCGCATCAACCTGGGATACACGCAGGTGGTCTCGCCCATCTCCGGCCGGATCGGAAGATCCTCCGTGACCGATGGCGCCATCGCGACGGCTTATCAACCCATGGCCCTGGCCACTATTCAACAACTGGATCCCATTTATGTGGATGTGCCCCAATCCACCTCCGAACTGCTCCGCTTGCAGCGCCGCCTGGAGGAAAAGCTGATGAACCGTGACGGGACCAACGCCAACCAGGTGGATCTCATCCTCGAAGACGGCACGAAGTATCCTTTGGAGGGGAACCTTAAATTCCGCGACGTCTCGGTGGACCCGACCACCGCCTCTGTTATCTTGCGGATGGTTTTTCCGAATCCGAAAGGGGTTCTTCTGCCAGGCATGTTCGTTCGCGCCGTGGTGAAAGAAGGCGTCAATGAGCAAGGCATTTTGATTCCCCAACAAGCGGTCTCGCGCGATCCGAAGGGAAATCCCATGGCTTTGCTGGTGAACGCTGCCGGCAAAGTTGAGCCGCGGATGCTCACCCTGGACCGGGCCGTTGGCGATCAATGGCTGGTCTCCTCCGGCCTGGCCCCTGGGGACCGGATCATCGCCGAGGGCATGCAAAACGTCCGGCCCGGCGTTGCGGTGAAAGAGGTCCGCTTTGAGCCAGACCGAAAACCCGCAGTGGCGCCGCCGGTGAAAGCGCCCCAACCACCCCCGGCAACGAACTAACGGAGACGCGCCATGTTATCGAGGTTCTTCCTGAAACGTCCGGTCTTCGCCTGGGTCATCGCCATCATCCTGATGGTGGCGGGCGCACTGGCGATCCACACCCTCCCCATTTCACAATATCCGCCCATCGCGCCCCCTTCCATCGCCATCACGGCGTTTTATCCGGGAGCCTCGGCGGAGACGGTCGAAAACAGCGTGACGCAAATCATCGAGCAGAAGATGACCGGCTTCGACACGATGCTCTACTTGGCCGCCACCAGCGATTCGTCCGGCAATGCCCGGGTTGAGTTGACGTTTGCTCCCGGCACCGATCCGGACCTGGCCTGGGCCCAGGTGCAGAACAAGCTCCAACTCGCCACGGCCAGCCTGCCGGAAGTGGTGCAGCGCCAAGGGGTGATGGTGAGCAAGTCCACCCGAAACTACCTGTTGGTCATCGGCCTGATCTCGGAAGACGCCAGCATGGACGGGGATGACCTGCGGGACTATGCCCAATCCAGTTTGGAGAAGGTGCTTTCCCGGGTGCCGGGAGTGGGCGAAGTGGACGAATTCGGCAGCCAATACGCGATGCGGGTCTGGCTGAACCCCGACAAGCTGACCGAGTATAACATGACAATTCAGGATGTGATCATGGCACTCCAGGCCTACAACGTGGAAGTGTCCGCCGGGCAGTTCGGCGGAGCGCCGGCGGAGAAAGGCCAGCGCCTGAATGCCTCCATTGTTGTCCAAAGCCTGCTCAAAACGCCGGATGAGTTTGCCGCCATCCCCATCCGCACCAACCCGGATGGGTCGGTCGTGCGCATCCAGGATGTGGGACGGACCGAGCTCGGCACCGAATCTTACGGTCTTGAGGCTTTTTTCAACGGCAAGCCCGCGGCCGGCATGGCCATCCGGCAGGTCGCCGGCGCCAACGCCTTGGAAACCGCTCATGCCATCCGGGCCAAGCTGGACGAGATGAGCCACTTCTTCCCCCCCGGCATGAAGGTTGTTTATCCTTATGACACCACTCCCTTCGTCAAGGTGGCCATCATCGAGGTGGTCAAGACTCTCTTCGAGGCGATCGCGCTGGTCTTCTTGGTCATGTATCTGTTCATGGGAAACATGCGCGCCACGTTGATCCCGACCATCGCCGTGCCCGTGGTGCTCCTGGGTACCTTCGCGGTGCTGGGGCTTTTCGGCTTCTCCATCAATATGCTCACCATGTTCGCCATGGTGCTGGCCATCGGCTTGCTGGTGGACGACGCCATTGTCGTGGTGGAAAACGTGGAACGGATTATGAGCGAGGAAGGTATTTCACCCCTGGAAGCCACGCGAAAATCCATGGACCAAATCACCAGCGCCTTGATCGGCATCGGATTGGTGCTCTCGGCCGTCTTCGGCCCCATGGCGTTTTTCAGCGGCTCCACGGGGGTCATCTACCGTCAATTCTCCATCACCATCATTGCCTCCATGCTGCTCTCGGTCCTGGTCGCTTTGATCCTGACCCCGGTGCTCTGCGCCTCGTTTCTCAAGCCGGTGCCCAAGGGGCATGAACCCGCGGAGGCGGGAATCTGGTTCCTGCGGCCGTTCTTCCGATGGTTTGACCGCCTCTTCTTTCGGGCCAGAGACCGGTATTTGCGGCTCGTGGGCCATTCCCTTTCCAAGCAACTCCGTTATCTGCTCCTGTTTCTTCTGATCGTCGTGGCCATGGGATGGCTCTTTAGGCGCATGCCCACCGCCTATCTGCCGGACGAAGATCAAGGAATCCTGATCGTGATGGCCATGCTCCCGGCCAACTCGACCTTGGAGCAGACTGAAAAAGTGATGGATGGCGTCAATGACTATTTTCTCAACCAGGAAAAGGACGCGGTGGAATCCTGCTTCACCGTCTCCGGCATGACCCTTGCCGGCGAGGGGCAGAACGGGGGCCTGGCCTTCGTCAAGCTGAAGGATTGGAATCTCCGGAATCGTCCGGAGTTGAAGGTTGACGCCGTGGCCGGAAGAGCCATGGGGAGTTTTCTCAAAATCCGCACCGCCATGGTGTTTGCCTTCGCCCCGCCGGCGGTTGTGGAACTGGGCACGGCCAAGGGGTTTGACTTCCAGTTGCTGGATCGCGGCGGTCTGGGCCATGCCGAATTGGTGGCCGCCCGCAATCAACTCCTCGGCATGGCCGCACAGGACCCGGTCTTGACCAAGGTTCGGCCCAATGGCTTTGAAGACGTGCCCGAATATCGGATTGACGTGGATTGGGAGAAGGCCGGCGCCATGGGGGCGCCCATCAGCGACATTCACAATACCATCTCCGCCGCCTTCGGCAGCGCCTATGTCAATGATTTCATCCAAGGCGGACGGGTCAAACGGGTCTTTGCCCAAGCCGACGCCCCCTACCGCATGTTGCCCAAAGATCTCGAGAAACTCTATGTGCGCAACAATCTGGGCAGGATGGTTCCCTTTTCTTCCTTTGCCTCCGGACACTGGACTTCCGGTTCTCCCAGGCTGGAGCGCTTCAACGGCTTTTCCTCCATCAACATTTTGGGCGAGCCGGCGCCAGGGAGGAGTTCCGGCGAGGCCATGCAAGCCATGGAGGAGTTCGTCAAGAAGTTGCCGCAGGGGACCGGCTTTGACTGGAACGGGCTTTCCTACCAGGAACGGCAGGCCGGCGCCCAGGCGGCTCCCATTTACGCTTTTTCCGTCCTTGTCATCTTCCTCTGCCTGGCGGCCCTCTACGAGAGCTGGCCGATCCCCATTTCCATCCTGCTGGCCCTGCCTCTGGGCGTCATTGGCGGCGTGATCGGCACCTCGCTCCGGGGATTGCCCAATGACATCTATTTCCAGATCGGATTGTTGACAACTTTGGGTCTGACGACCAAGAACGCCATCCTGATCGTCCAGTTTGCCAAGGCCCGGGTGGATCAAGGAATGGGCCTGATCGCGGCGACTTTGGAAGGGGCCAAACTGAGGCTGCGTCCCATCATCATGACCTCGCTGGCCTTCGGCTTCGGCGTTCTGCCGCTGGCCTTTGCCGGCGGGGCGGGCGCCGGCGCGCAAAAAGCCATCGGCACCGCCGTGCTGGGTGGCGTGGTCACCTCTACCTTCCTGGTCACCTTATTTGCGCCGCTGTTCTATGTGTTGATCCAGAAGACCCTTGGCAAACCAGGTCCGCAACAGGCCGCCAAGGCCGTGGCGTCAAATCCATCCGGCCATCAATAAAATGAATAAGAACACATTTCTTTTACTGGTTGGAATCGCTCTCATCCAGGCTGGCTGCACCCTGGCGCCGCGATACACCCGGCCGAAAGCGCCGGTCCCCGCCGGCTGGCCCGCGGGCACAGCCTACCAGCCAATCCAGCCCGCCAGCAATGCGCCGGACTCCCAACAACTGCCCTGGCGGGAATTCTTCACCGACGAAAAACTCCAACCACTCATCGCCGCCGCCCTGACGAACAACCGCGATCTGCGGGTGGCCGCTCTCAATGTGGAGTTGGCTCGCGCCGAGTACGGCATCCAAAGAGGCGAATTGCTGCCCGTGGTCAATGCCACCGGCCAGATGAGCAAGCAGCGGATCCCCGCCTCTTTCTTTGGGCAGAGCGGAGGCGGTGCGATAACGATGGAACAGGACAGCGTTAATCTCGGCGTCGCGTCCTGGGAAATAGACTTCTTCGGCCGCATCCGCAGCCTGAAGGACCAGGCTCTGGCGCAATACCTGGCCTCCGAGCAGGGCCGCCATGGCGCGCAGATACTGCTCGTCTCTTCGGTTGCCAGCGCCTATCTGACTCTGGCGGCGGATCGGGAGAGTCTGGCCCTGGCGCAAACCACTTTGGCAGCGCAGCAGGGCACTTTTAATTTGATCCAGCGGCGCCACGACCTGGGTCTTTCGGCAGATTTGGATGTTCAACGCGCCCAAACGCAAGTGGAGGGCGCTCGCAGGGACATCGCCAGTTTCCAACAAGTGATCGCGCAGGATGGGAACGCATTGAACCTCCTGGTTGGCTCACCGGTCCCGGACAACCTCTTGCCGGCCGAGCTGGGCAGCGTTGTCCCTCCCAAAGAGATCAGCGCCGGTTTGTCTTCCGAGGTGCTCCTGCGCCGGCCGGACGTCCTTCAAGCGGAGGATCTGCTCAAGGCGGCCAACGCCGACATCGGCGCCGCCCGGGCGGCATTCTTCCCGCAAATATCCCTCACAGGCGCTGTCGGCACCGGCAGCGGCGACCTCTCCGGCCTCTTCAAGTCCGGCTCGGGCACTTGGTCCTATGCGCCCCAGATTGTCATGCCGGTTTTCGATGCCCGCACCTGGTCGGCGCACAAGGCCGCCAAAGCGCTGCGCGAAATCGCCGTGGCCCAGTACGAAAAGGCGATTCAAAGCGCCTTCCGGGAGGTGGCCGACGCCCTGGCCGCCCGCGGCACCGTGGACCAGCAGGTCGAGGCGCAACAATCGCTGGTTCATGCCGTGGCGGAAACTTATCGCCTGTCCAATTCCCGTTATGACATGGGGATAGACAGCTACTTGAGCGTCCTGGATGCGCAACGCTCCCTCTACGCGGCCCAGCAGGGACTTGTCTCCCTCCGCCTGGCCAAGCTCGCCAGCCAGGTCAAGCTTTACGCGGCGCTCGGCGGCGGTGCTGATAAATAGGCGACGGCAGCCGTAGCGGCTTTCGGCAGAAAGCCGCAAAAACTCCATCCCACTGGAGACCTTGCGCGCAAAAAAAAGTCGGCCCAAATCTGGAGCCGTGCTATATTTCCGGGCAAAGATTCGTCCACCGTTCCATTTATGAAAACAATTCGCGTTCACAAATTCGGCGGCCCGGAAGTCATGACCCTCGAACCGATGCCCGACCCTCAACCGGGCCACAATCAGGTGCTCATTCGTGTCCGGGCCATTGGCGTGAATCCCGTTGAGACTTATTTGCGCTCCGGCTCCAATCCCGCCCTCCCGCTCCCCTACACCCCCGGCACCGACGCCGCCGGCGAAGTCCTGGCCGCCGGCGATTCCGTGCGCGGCCTTCCCGTGGGCGCGCGCGTCTATATCAGCGACACCCTCACCGGCGCTTATGCTGATTTGACTCTCTGCGAAGCCTCCGATGTCCATCCCTTGCCGGAAAAGATTTCTTTTGCCCAGGGCGCCGCCGTCAATATTCCCTGCGCCACCGCCTGGCGGGCCTTGTTCCAGCGCGCCCGCGCCGTGCCCGGCGAGACTGTTCTCATTCACGGCGCCAGCGGCGGCGTGGGCAATGCCGCCATCCAACTGGCCCGCGCCGCCGGTTTAACGGTCATCGCCACCGCCGGTACCCCGGCCGGCGGCCAGCTCGTCCGCCAGCTCGGCGCCCATTTTGTGCTTGACCATCACACGCCGGATTACCTTAAGGAAGTCGCCACCCTGACCGACGGCCACGGCGCCGACATTATTCTCGAAATGCTGGCCAACGTGAACCTGGCCAGGGACCTTTCTGCCCTCGCCATCAATGGCCGCGTCATCGTCATCGGCAGCCGCGGCAAAATAGAAATTGATCCCCGCGAAACCATGAAGCGCGACGCCGAAATCCGCGGCATGTTGCTCTTCAATGTTTCCGAAAAAGAGAAACACGCCATCCACGCTGCCTTGGGGGCCGCCCTTGAAAACGGCGTCCTGAAACCCGTCATCGCCTGCGAGCTGCCCTTGTCCCAGGCGGCCCGCGCCCACCAACAAATCCTCCAACCCGGCGCCCGCGGCAAGATCATCCTCCTCCCCGACGCCTGAAAAAAGCCAACGCGCCAGTCTCTCACGGCGAGACTCCGTCGAGCCGTGACTTGATTTCTTGGAAAAAAGTCCCTGGGGAGCGCGGGAGTCCGCGCCCGCCGTGCCCGGCGTCCCGCCGGGCACATGTTCCAGAACCCCCGTCTCGCAGCCCCAGGCCGGAAGTTCCACGTCATGGCCCTTCCCAAAACTGTTCAAGGTCTCGCGCCCCGTGAAGAACATGCAAGACCTCAACGCCATCTGAAATCGGGCAATAAAATCCTCGATGTTGTCAATGGCGATGTATTTCCAAATCGCATCCAGTTCGGGCTCGACGAATTCCGAAAGGATGAATTTAGGCATTTTGACGCCGTCTCTTGATCCGCTTCCGCAACCGGGCAAAAACCTCTTCGCCATCCACGCCCTTCCCGGCGTCGAGCGATTCTGCCGCTTGCAGCAATTTTGCCTCCAATTCCGGCAGCGACCCCGCCGAAATCCGTTTCAGCCATTCCTCCTTTTCCAAAAGCCGCAGACCGTCACGCAAGACTTCGCTTGCGGTCTGGTAATCGCCGCACTTGACCTTGCCTTCGACAAATTGCTCCCTTCTTTCTCCAAGTGATACGTTCATGGGGTCCTTCCGTAAAACTGTTCGGCCCTCAATCTACCAGAATAACAAAAAATGCGCAAGCGGTGTTATCCGCCCCAATTCCTTAGGCGAGGATTTGGGGCATGACCGCTCATGTTGATTTTTCCTCACGACAAAGGGTAGCATCCTGTCATGCACGATGTGAAATGGCGACTGTCCGGGTTGGGACACTTTATTCCCGGCCTTCTCTGCCTTCTTCTCTTCTGTTCCTGCGCGACCGCGCCGCCGCCATCCGGCCACAGCCCCAAACCCGCCCTCCCCGCCGACACCTCATTTAACAAAGGAGCGGGCCGGGGAAATCCACTTTTTTTAACGCTCCGTTTGGAGGGTGGAGAAAAATTGCTCTTCATGGTGGACACCGGGTGTTCCCGCACGATTTTGGATAAGTCCCTGGAATCGAAATTGGGAAAACGCTTATCCACGGCCTTTATTTGGTATGGGTACTTCGGCCTAAGCGGGGCAGGCTGGCATGGTGTGTACCAAGCTCCCGCGCTTTACCTGGGCGCAACCCGGTTGGTGACATCGGATCGAATTTGCACGGATGACCTGCGGACAAAGTCGTGGCTCGGCCGTCCAATCATGGGCATCTTGGGCATGGATTGCCTGAGACACTATTGCCTTCAATTGGATTTCGAGGCCAATACAATTCATTTTTTTGATCCCGACGAACTAAAAACCAACGGGCTGGGCAAGTCGTTTCCTCTCGCTCTTGACACAGACGAGGTGACGATTCACGCCGATTTTTTTGGCGCGAAAGACGTCAGCGTCCGGCTCGATACCGGCGATTCCACCGATGGCGCGTTAAGGGCCGGACTGTTCCACCGGGAAATCAAGAAGCAAAAGCCCCTCCTCACCAACCAGTGGAAATCCCCCGGCGGCACCTTATCTGCCCGTTTTCCAGAAACTGAATTCGGCGGGGCGACCTATACTAATCTGCGGTTGCATAAATGCCCGCTAACAATGGCCCTGGCGGATACGAGATGTTATGTCGGCCTTCAATTCCTTGCGCGGCATCTGGTGACGCTGAATTTCCCCAAACGAATGGTTTATCTCCAGCGCCGCTCGGTCGGCCCGCTTCCGGATGGCATGGCCGAGCTGAAGGAATCATTCGGGTACGTGAGTGACCAACCGCCCAAGGACGTGGAGGCTCGGTTTGAGGCTTACGCCAAACAAAAGCCCGGAGGCCGCCTTTTCCTGGAAGCGGGGGCATACTCACTGAACCTCAAAAAGCAAGGCCAATTACCCGGTTGGCTGAAAAATGATACCGGGTACGGAAAAATTTGGCTTGATCCTGATCTCGTATCTGAATGGGCGCGCATGATCAAGCCCGACGATTTTCCGGTCGCCCAAACCCTGACTGTCTTTAAGAAAGGCGACACGTCCATCTATAATTATACCGTTGTCAAGCCATCCCCGGATGCTCCCTGGCAATTGCAAAGAGCCTGGAAGGCCGCCCCCAACGGGCATATCCTCAAGGATTATCCCATCCATTGAGCAACCGGTCAGTCTTCGCCGGGGGAAGGTAGGGCGGGCAGTCCCCTGCCCGCCGCGGCGCGCACGGAGTGCGCGCCCTACCATCAAAGGCGGACGCATTACTCCGGGGGGGGAGGCGCTCGCAGTTATTTGGCGGCGGATGGCGAGTGGGCTTCGAGAAATTTCTTCAATTCCTCCGCGGTCTTGCCGCCAAAACCGGAGACGGCCGCAATCTGCTCCACGCTGGCCAGTCGCAACCGTTGCACGGAGCCGAATTTCTTCAGAAGCGCCGCCTTGCGCTGGCCGCCAATGCCCGGGAATTCGTCCAGAATGCTCTCGGAGATGCGCTTCAAGCGCAGTTGCGCGTTGTAAGTATTGGCAAAGCGATGCGACTCATCCCGCACCCGCTGCAACAGCTTCAAGGCGCCGGAATCATGGCTCAACCGCAATGGCTCAGTTTCTCCGGGCCGGAAGATCTCTTCAAATTCCTTGGCCAGGCCGATCACCGGAATCTGCGGCAAGCCCAGCTTGACCAATTCGCCGAGGGCGGCGTTCAACTGGCCTTTCCCGCCGTCAATGAGCACCAAGTCCGGCAGCGCGGCTCCTTCCGCCAGCAACCGCGTGTAGCGCCGCCGCACCGTTTCCGCCATGCAGGCGAAGTCGTCCTGGCCGGCCACCGTTTTGATGCGGTAACGGCGGTAATGGGAGCGGTCGGGCTTGCCGTTGCGAAAGCTGACCATGGACGCGACGGCGAAGGTGCCGCTGATGTTGGAAATGTCAAAACCCTCAATGCGCGCCGGATTGGCCGGCAAGGCGAGAACTTTGGCCAGTTCCGCCAGGTCCGCCTGCGGCTCGATGGCCACGGGCAGGCTGTAAGGCAGGCGCGGAAATTTCTTCGTTTTTTTCACCGTGCGGCGCAGGTCGTCCAGCGCGTCGCGAAATTGCGCCGCCTTCTCGAAATCCTCCGCCGCGGCGGCTTTCTTCATCTGCTCCTCCAAATCGCGCTCGATTTCGCCGGTCTGGCCGTCCAGGAAATCGCACGCCGCCTGCGCCTGGAGGCGGTAATCCTCGCGGCTGACATTGCCCAGGCATGGCGCCGTGCAGTATTTGAGATGGCCGTAGAGGCAATGTTTGTAGTCCTCCTCCCCCGGGGTGAGCGGGCGGCAGCCGCGCAAATTGAACTTGCGCCGGGCCAGGGTCAGCGTGTGGCGGGCCGAGGCGGAATGGGCGAAGGGGCCAAAGTAGCGCGCTCCGTCGTCCTGGCGCAGGCGCGTGAGCATGAAACGGGGGATGGGATCGTTCAAGTTGATCTTGATGAGCAGAAAACGCTTGTCGTCGCGAAAGCTGATATTGTAGCGCGGCTGGTATTCCTTGATCAGCTTGCCTTCCAACAAGAAGGCCTCCGGTTCGCTGCGCACCGTGTAAGTGTCCAGATCATGCACCGCCTCCACCAGCGCGTTGAATTTCAAGTCCCAGCCCAGCCGGCGCGAAGGATGAAAATAGCTGCTGACCCGCTTGCGCAGATCGCGCGCCTTGCCCACATAAATGACCGTGCCGAAACGATCCTTCATCAGGTAAACGCCCGGCTTGTGCGGCAGGTCCCCGACTTTTTTCCGAATCTGCTCCGTCGCGGGCATAAGAGATAAGCGCAGGCGCTCAATCTGCCGGGTTCAGCCGGAAAGTGGAGGGCGGAACACGGGGGCGCCGGCTTCTATTTCGCCCATTGCGGATTTTCCATGAAGGCATAACAAAGCATGTGGCAAATGGCCATCTGGGCGTCCTCGACCCGGCCATAATGGATGGAGTCAATCACAATGACATGCTCGGCGGTCCCGGCCAGGACGCCCCGTTTGCCGCCGACCAGGGCGATGGTAATGAGGCCGGCTTTCTTGGCCCAGACCATGGCTTTGACCACATTGGGGGAGTTGCCGCTCACGCTCAGGGCCAGCGCCACATCGCCTTTGCGGCCGTAATTTTCCAACTGGCGGACGAAAATATCCTCGTAGGCGTAATCGTTGGCCAGCGCCGTCATCCAACTGACGTTGTCGTTGAGGGAAAGGCAGCGGAAGCGTTGGCCCACTTTGTCGGAGGCGCCCTTGCCCAGATCGGTGACGAAATGGGAGGCGTTGGCGGCGCTGCCACCGTTGCCGAAAACAAAAATCTGGCGGTCCTCCTGCAGCGTTCGGCGCAAGAGTTTGAGCAGTTCTTCCACCGCCGCCTTCGGAATGGAATCCAGCGCCGCCTTTTGCGCGTTAATATAATCGGAAATCCAGGAGTTCATTTGCACCAACTCTAAGGCAGTTTGGCCGCGATTCAAGACCCCTTTGCCAATTCCAACGCCCCGACCGGCACGGCCTCTTCCCCCAGCCCGGCCAGCAGGACCTTTGGCCCGGGCCGAAACGCTTTCATCACGAACGGGAGCAACGATCTTTCCACCGCCGCTCGCAGCGGTTCGCCGAGGAGCGACAACCCTCCGCCCAGCACAATGGCCTCCGGATGGAACAACTGCGCCACATGCGAAAGGCCAAAACCCAAATCTCCCGCCGTCTCGTCCAGAATCCTTCGCGCGTCCGGGTCGCCTCCCGCCAGAGCCGGCGCGATGAATCTGGCCTCCCCGCCCGTGGCGCGCCCGGCCTGCCCGGCCAGCAAACCGGATGGATTTTCCGCAATGGCTCCGCGCACTTTCGCATCCACCGCCCAACCGGAACACCGGGATTCCAGGATGATGCCGGACCGGTCCAGGCGGACATGGCCGATCTCCGCCTCGCCGGGCCTGGCCCCGTGAAAAATCCTCCCGTCCAACACCAGGCCGCCTCCCACGCCGCTGCCGAGCGTGACGTAAAAAACCGGGTTCAATCCAGCGCCGGCTCCGCGCCGCGCCTCTCCCAGCGCCGCCACATTGGCATCATTGTCCACCAACACCGGCGCGTGCGCCAGGCCGGACAGCCATTCCCCCAGAGGAAAATCCGTCCATCCGGCGATGTGGTGCGAACAGCAGATGACCCCGGTCTGCCAATCCACCGGACCGCCGAACCCGACCCCAATGGCGGCCGGTTTGAAGCGCGGAGCGAGATGGCAAAGGGTTTCTTCGATTTGACGGCGGATGCCGGCCCCACCCTCGGCGGGCCTGACGGCAAAGCGAAATCGCTCCTCAATCCCGCCCGCGCCATTCCCGGCCACGATTTGCAGTTTGGTGCCGCCGATTTCAATTCCGAGAAAACGATTTTCCATGGAGCAAATGCGATCCGGCGCAAGGCCGCGCGACTTTTCCACCACTTCCGTCTCCATTCAAAATCCCCAATTCTAAATTCTTCCCGCGTAATCCGGCGCGTGGCCCGGCTTCCACTTGATGTTGCAGCCAATGCTGGCGGTCTGGATGGCCGGACCCGGCTTGCCCGCCAACACCGCCTCCAGCGCGGCCCGCAAATCCCGGCCCGTCACCGGAACGTTCTTGCCCGGACGGCTGTCGTCAAACTGGCCGCGGTAGGCCAGCTTGCGCTCTTTGTCAAACAGAAATATATCCGGCGTGCAGGCCGCCCGGAAGGCCTTGGCCGTCTCTTGCGATTGGTCAAACAGGTAGGGAAAAGTGTAGCCGGCGGCCTCCGCCTCCGGCTTCATCTTTTGCGGGTGGTCCTCGGGGTGCTCTGCCGGGTCGTTGGCATTGATGGCCACCACCGCCGCGCCGCGTTTTTGGGCGTCGTGCCCGAAGTCAGCCAGGCCGGCGCGGATATGTTTGACGAAAGGGCAGTGATTGCAGATGAACAAAACCACCAGGGCCGGCGCAGCCTTGAAATCCGACAGCCCGACCATTTTTCCGTTCACATCGGGCAGCCGGAAATCAGGGGCGGCGGTCCCCAGCGGCAACATGGTTGAAGGAGTTAAAGCCATGAGGGAAAATATGGCAGCGCCCGGCCGTTTGTCCAGCGCGGATTCCGGCTGAGGGGGCGAATTGGTGTGGCGTCGAGCCTGTGGCTCGACATCGGCGCACAGCGCCGACGCCACAAACCGCGCCGACGCCACAAACCGCGCCGACGCCACAAATTGCGCCGACGCCACAAATTGCGCCGACGCTACAACAATTGAATCAAGGCGCTACCAAGAAGTCCGGGGAAAATGGTTCCGGGGTCGGCAACCATAGGCCGATTTATGCTTGCTTTCCATCGGAAGAAATCTGCGGGTTGAAGCTCGAGGTTAAGCACCGTGAAGAAGAACACACCCATATTGGACTCCCGCAATATGGGTGTGTTCATTTTAACAACGCCACCGGGCATGTCGAGAAAAAAGTTTGCAGCAAGGTTTGCGGTCGGCGACCGTTGGCCGACCCATCCTAATTCATTCTGGTGGTGACAAAGTGGCGGCGGAGCGCGTACTTTAGCGAAATGGCGCAATTGATATCATCGCGATATTCGCCCGACCCGGAGGACGTCTTCATGGCGGCGCGCGACCGGCGTTTCCGTTGGAGTTTGAAATAGCCGTACGAGCACGGCCCGCAAGCAATGACCGCGACCCAAAACACGATTCCAATCCAATATCTCCTCACCTTGCCCCCGCGCATGGCGGCGGAGTTCGAGGAGTTGGAGGGACGCCGGCGACCGGAATGGTTTGCCGCCTGTGATCCCCCCGGCCAGGCGCTTGGCTCAGGCGGCGGCACGGCCAGCCTGCTGGCCCAAGCCTGGCGCCAGAACGCCTCCGATGAATCTTTTGAGAATTGGTTGCGGAAAAGCCGCAAGCTCATTCTCCATGCGGGCGGCCAGAGCCGGCGGTTGCCGGCCTATGCCTTGGTTGGAAAATTGCTCATGCCCATTCCCGTCTTCCGCTGGGCGCGCGGCCAGCGCCTGGACCAAACGCTGCTCGACCTGCAATTGCCCGATTACCAGCGCGTCCTGGCCCATGCCCCTCCCGGCGTCGCGGCCATGGTCACCAGCGGCGACGTGCTCCTGCGCTTCGCCCGCGAACTGCCGCCTTTTCCCGAGGTGGACATGCTCGGCCTGGGCATGTGGCTCGCGCCGGAACGGGCCTGCGACTTCGGCGTTTTCTGCGCGCCGCGCGGTCATCCCTCCCAACTGGCCTTCTTCCTGCAAAAGCCGCCCGCCGCCAAAATCCGCCAACTGGCGGAGAATTATCTTTGCCTGGTGGACACCGGCATGTGGCTCTTGAGCGCCCGCGCCGTCCGCGTCCTCATGGAACATTGCGGCTGGGACACGCCCAAGTCGCAATTCCACGGCGGCTCACCCGCCGCCTACGAGCTTTACGCTCACTTCGGACTGGCCCTGGGAAAATCGCCCGCCGTGCGGGACGAAACCATCAACGCCTTGACCTGCGCGGTGGTGCCGCTGCCCGAAGCTCAGTTTTATCATTTCGGGACCAGCCCGCAAATGATTGAATCCATCGCCGCCCTGCAAAACCTTGTGCTTGACGCCACCAAGATCGGCCTGGCCGGCGGCCGGCGGCATCCGGATCAAATCACCCAAAACTCCGTCGTCAGCGCCCAGGTGCGCCGCGAAGACAATCACACCTTGTGGATCGAAAACAGCGTCATCCCCGCCTCCTGGCAACTGGCTTCCAGCCACGTTCTCACCGGCGTCCCGGAAAACGACTGGCCCTTGCGCCTGCAACCCGGCGTCTGCCTGGATTTCATTCCGGTGGGCGAGCGCGACTTCTGCCTGCGCGCCTACGGTTTCACCGACACTTTTTCCGGCAACGGCATGGAGGCTTCCACACTCTGGCTCGGACGACCTTTGCTGGATTGGTTCACCGCGCGCGGTTTTCAGCCCGAAGACAGCGGCCTTGACAGGGCGGCGGACATCCAGGGCTTGCCGCTTTTTCCGGTCTGCCGGCAGGCAGACCTTGAGCCAGCTTATTTGACGTGGCTGTTTGCGGCCCAACCGGAAAACCGCCCGGATTTTGTGAAACGCTGGCGGGAGTCCGCACGGCTCTCCGCGGGGGAAATCGCCTCGCAGGTCAACTTGCGCCGCCTCTATGCGCGACGGGCGGAATTGCGCCGCGCCTGCCTTCTGCCGCTGTTGAAAAACTTTCGCTGGAGTGTTTTCTTCCAACTGGATCTGGAATCCACCGCCCGCGCCTTCGCCGCCACCACGGAAGCGTTGCCCGATCTGCCCTTCGATCCCCAGGACGATCCCATGCAACCGTTGCACGACCAAATGTTCCGCTCCGCCGTCCTGCGCCACCGCGCCGATCCGGCCTGGGAGAAATTCGAGGCCGGCGCTTTCGCGCGCCTGCGCGACATGATCGCCCGTCAGGCCCAGCTTTCCCCAGCCGCCCCCTCCCGCAATATACTGGAAGACCAGATCGTTTGGGCGCGCAGTCCAGTGCGGCTGGATCTGGCCGGCGGCTGGACCGACACCCCGCCTTATTGCATCGAATATGGCGGCTGCGTGCTCAATCTGGCCGTGGACATCAACGGCCAGCCGCCCGTCCAGGTCTTTGCCAAACTCTCCGACCGGCCCGAATTAGTGTTGCGCTCCATTGATCTCGGCGTGGAAGAACGCGTCAAAACCTACGCTGAATTGGAGACATTCGCCCGGCCCGGCGATCCGTTTGCCCTGGCCAAGGCGGCCTTTGCCCTGGCGGGATTCTTGCCCCGCTTCCATTCCGGCGGCGGATTCCCCTCCCTGGCGGCCCAATTGAGTGAATTTGGCGGCGGCATTGAGCTTTCCCTGCTCGCGGCCACTCCCAAGGGTTCGGGCCTGGGCACCAGCAGCATTTTGGCGGCGACGATCCTGGCCGCCTTGAGCGATTTGTGCGGACTGGGCTGGGATCGAAACGTCCTTTTTGCCCGCACCCTGGCGCTGGAACAAATGCTCACCACCGGCGGCGGCTGGCAGGATCAGGCGGGGGGCATCTTTGGCGGCATCAAACTCATCGAAACCGCGCCCGGCCTGGCCCAAAAACCGACCCTGCGCTGGCTGCCCGGCCGATTATTCGGCCCGGACTACGTCAACCGGTCCATTCTTCTTTACTACACCGGCCTCACCCGCCTGGCCAAGAACATCCTGGCCGAAATCGTGCGCGGCCTCTTCCTCAACTCCCCCGCCCGCCTGGCCGCCATCGCCGACATTGGCGCCAACGCCGCCCTGGCCGGCGCCGCTATTCAAAAGTGCGATTATGAATTGCTCCTGGCCGCGGTGCGGGCCAGTTGGCAATTGAACCAGCATTTGGATTCCGGCACCAACCCGCCCGCCGTGCAGCTTATGTTTGACATAGTCGGCGACAACCTGGCCGCCGCCAAACTGCTCGGGGCCGGCGGGGGCGGCTACCTCCTCATGTTCGCAAAAGACGAAGCCGCCGCCGCCAAAATCAAACAGACCCTAACCGCCCGTCCCCCCAACCCCCGCGCCCGTTTCGTAGATTTCTCCCTTTCCGAAACCGGCCTCCAAGTCACCCGCAGTTAATTTTTTTCAAACTCAGGCTTGGCCTGAACGCGAGATTGGGTGGACGAGATAAAAGTGGGGGGCTGCTTTGTCCCGGAGGGACATCGGATAATAGCCCGGCACGCCAGTGCCGGGCACATGCGGCAAAACACCGCAAGTCCCGGAGGGACCAATGGAATTAGCCCGGCGTTACTACTTCGGTACGTCCCGGAGGGACATTCGATAATAGCCCGGCACGCCAGTGCCGGCTCAATATGGCAGAACACCGCAAGTCCCGGAGGGACGGCTGAAAAGCTGGCCGTCCAATCCACCGTCGTCGCTCCTGGACAGCGAAGTTTGTAGCCTCACCACTACAACATCTGGACATTACGGAGGCGGAGTTCTCCAAGCCCCCATTTTATTTCGTCCACGCCGGACGATTTCAGCAGTTGCCGAATTCTCCTATTTCGGCGAATATGTCCCCATGAGTGTTGCCGAATTGCCCATTCAAATTGACCGCGAGCAAATTGCGCGTTTCTGCCGGGAACGCGGGATTCGTAAATTGAGCCTGTTCGGTTCGGTCTTGCACGACGATTTCGATCCGCAACACAGCGATGTGGACGTGCTGGCCGAATTTGAGCCGGGCGTGCTGAAAAACGTCGGCTTCCAGTACTTCGGTTATGGCGAGGAACTGGCCGCCATCATCGGGCGCAAGGTGGATTTCTGTTCCCGGTTGCACCCGTTAATTCATGGCCGCGTCAAGGACGAGTTGTTTCCCCTGTATGAGCGCGCCTGACGCAGATTTGACGTTGCGGCAGATCGTCGAGGTCTGCGACAAAGCCATCGAGTTGAGCAAATCCATGACCTGGGAGGAATTCCGCCGCGACTGGCGCCAGCAGATGTTGGGCGAGCGATTGGTGGAGGTTTTAGGCGAGGCAGTGAAACGGTTGCCCGATGAATTGCGCAACCGGCATCCGCAATTGCCTTGGAAGAAGATCGCCGGCACGCGGGATCATATTGCGCACGGCTATGACAGCGTGGACTACGATGTCATCTGGGGCGTGCTCAACGTTGAGGCGGGCAAGTTGAGAGAATCCGTCCAGGCCATTCTCGCAAAGGAATTTCCCCAACCGCCCCCGCGATAAGCGCGCAAGCGAAAAAAGCAGTGTCAATTCGATTAGGCATCCTCATCTTTATGGGACTCTGGGTGGAAACCAATCGCCCTCCGATGCTCTGAAATCTCCTCCGGTGACAGAAACGCCAATACCGTCGTCCGCATCGTCTCGGCCATTGCCAACACGTCCACGGGACTTGATGACTCCGTAATGGTCGGGAGATTCGATAAGCACTTTCCAGTAGAAATGGATGCGAAATCCGCGACAAGCTTCTTGAGGATGGCGAGCGTGTCCGCGCCCGGGGCAAGGCCGTGTGGCACGGTTAATCGCAACGCTGTACATAAACCCTCAAGCTGATACGAGATGATGAATAGCCCTGTCCGGTCAATTAAGATAGCTGGTTTGCTCATTCGACATGACCGTGGACCAAGCCGAAGTCGTTGTCCAGCATAAATTTGCGCCTACTCCCATCTCCCAAAACTTCGACCGTCCAGCGCCCCGTGTTCGCCTGGCCTACGGCGGACAAGACGTCGAACAAGACGGCAAGCAGGCAAGCCAGAACTCGACGTTGCAAAAAAGCTTGGCCGTGAAATCTCGCGACCACAGTGGGCTTGCCACGGCAAAAGCTGAAATCTGAAATGAGTGACCTCTGACCTCGGACCTCTGCGCTCTGTCCTCCGACCTCCGCCCTCATCCATTAGTAAGCAATGCGCCGAAGGCCTCGCACTCGATCAAAGGCTTGGTCATTGGACACCAGGGGAATTCCATAATATCTGGCCGTTCCAGCAATCAAATTGTCCGCCTCGCCCAATCTGCCGCCCGAGGCAATCAGTTCACGATCTATGGCTGCGGCCTCGTACGCGGCCTCGGGAAACAATCGCAAGCAATGAAACGTATCCAAAAAGACCCGCGCCTAGAGAGGATTTGGAAACCCGGCTGAAAATTCAGCAATGGAAACGACCGAAATTCTGAACGCGTCGGTTTTGTGCCGTGCCAGGCAGGCAGTTGCCGCGCCTGGCCGCCTGGCCAACCGTTCCGCGTAAAGGTCAATTAAAAAAGTGGTGTCAGCAAGCATGCCGGAAAATTCCATGGGAACGCCTGCCCCTGCCGCTGCGCACAGCTTTTAAAAGGTTCGCGTCCATGGGGGGAAGTTCCTTGCCTTCCAGTTTTTCCAGCATCTCGCCGCAGGTGTTGGCTCGGTCAGGCAATTCCCGCAGGAGCATTTCGGAAAAGCTCTCGTTGCCGACTTTCAGCTTTTTCAGCTTGTCGTGAACCTCGGTTGTGACTGTGAGTGTGACAGTAGCCATGAGTTGATCATACACGAACCATGCACGAAAACAAGGCAAAATGGTGTTCAAAAAGAACCGGTTGACATTATCTGGCTTAACTGCTAATCTGTCCTGAGTGAATGCGGGAGACGCAGAGCCAGACAGCGCCGGGAGAAGGGTGGGATTCCTCCTATTTATCATGCCTTTGTCATCTCGACGAGGCTCCCGTCCAATCATTAGATACTCTATCAAATTACTATGCTTTATGATTCCATCACTGCAAGCATGGCCTTTTCTGCGCATTTTGAGCCTTTTCGCGGCAAATCAACTCAAGTGCCTTTCTATGAACAATTTACGCTCAAAACAAGGCTTTTCCAATCAAGCCCAATCGTGTCTAATCAAGGCAAATCAAGTTATTTTTTAAGCCAACATGTCCGCCAATCCGTCACTTAAATACTATATCACTTCAGTAGGGTATCCGCATTTCGCGACCCAACACAATCCGCCATTTGCCGGCGCCTCCATAGTGCGAGATCGCAAAGTTGTGCATTCTTGGCAAAATGCTTTTGGCTCTTCGTTTGCTTCGTTTGCTTCTGTAAAGTTCTTTTGGTTGGCGCTCCGTCGCGTTGTGAATTGGCCATGCGCATTACCCTTCTTTTTCGTTTGTCTTTGGCCGTTTGCTGCTACGCTCGGACGCATGGAAATTCCGACGCCGGTGCCGCCGCCGTCCGCCGCTCCGAGCCTGATCGAAGCGGCGGGCCTGACCAAATTATACGGCGAGTTTCCCGCGGTCACCGATCTTTCTTTCTCCGTCCGCGCCGGGGAAGTGATCGGGTTGGTCGGCCCCAACGGCGCGGGCAAGACCACCACGCTGCGTTGCCTGGCTGGCATCATCCCGTCCACGCGCGGCTCGGTGCAAATCTGTGGACACAGCATGGGGACCGATCCCATCGAAGCCAAGCGCAACCTGGCCTTTTTCCCCGACGAACCGCGCCTGTTCGATTACCTGACGGTCGCCCAGCATCTGACCTTCACGGCCCGCATTTACAACGTGGCGAATTACCAGGAAATCGCGCGCGGCCTGCTGGAGGAATTGGAAATCGCCGACAAGGCGGACAAGCTGCCCGGCGAATTGTCGCGCGGCATGAAACAAAAGCTCGCCATCGCCTGCGGTTTCCTCCACGCCCCCCGCGCCGTTTTTTTCGATGAACCCCTCACCGGCCTGGACCCGCTGGGCATCCGGCGCATGAAGGACTCCATTGTCAAGCGGGCCGCCGCCGGGGCCGCCATTTTGATCAGCTCCCATTTGCTCCATTTGCTGGAGGAGGTTTGCTCGCATGTCCTCATTCTCAAGGACGGACGCAAAATTATTGACGGAACGATGGAGGAAGTGCGCCAGAAATTCTCCGAAGTCTCCGCCGGCGCCAACCTGGAGGAGATTTTCTTCCGCGCCACGGGCGAAAACAAAGGACCGTGATGGGCCGCGCCTTGTTCTATTACGAATGGCATTCGCGCCTCAACCGGCTGCGCGCGCGCCTGCAACGCCTGCGCCAGCCCAAGTACCTTTTTGGCGCGGTGGTCGGCGGGCTTTATTTTTACTGGTATTTCATCGCCGCTTGGTTCCGCGGCGGCCCGGCGGGCCGCGCGCCGCCGCTGCTGGCGCCGGAAAACAAGGCTCTGGTCGAATCGCTGGCGGCGCTGGTTTTGCTGGTCGTCATTCTCCTGATGTGGATCATTCCCCATGAACGCGCCGCGCTCATGTTCACGGAGGCGGAGGTTGCCTTTCTTTTCCCGGCGCCCGTGGGACGGCGCACGTTGATTCATTTCAAACTGCTCAAATCCCAAACCGCCATCCTGTTCAGCGGGCTTTTTATGTCGCTGATTGGGCGGCGGTGGGGCGGCGGAAATTACATGTTCCACGTCATCGCCTGGTGGGGGGTGTTTTCCATCATCAATCTCCATTTGCTGGGAAGCTCCTTCGCCCGAACCCTGCTGCTGGAGCGGGGCATTTCCAACTGGCGGCGGCGTCTATTTGTCCTGGGCGGCGCGGGATTGGCTGCCGCCGGAGTCATCCTCTGGGCGCGCCGGGCGCTGCCGCCGCCGCCCGATCTTTCAAAAGTGCAGGATCTCTCCGCCCTCACCGGTTACGCCTCGCAGCTTTTGCAGTCCGGCCCGCTGCCGTGGTTGCTGGCGCCCTTCCGTTGGGCCATCGCCCCGCGATTTGCCATCGGCGCGAAAGAGTTCTTTCTCGCCCTTATCCCGATGCTGGGCCTCATCGCGCTGCATTACCTCTGGGTCATTCGGTCCAATGTGGCTTTTGAAGAAGCCTCGGTCGAGTTGTCGCGCAAATTCGCCGAACGGATTGCGGCCGTGCGCTCGGGCAACTGGCAGGCCATGAGCAAACCCAAAAAGGGCAAGCGGCCTCCCTTTGTTTTGCGCCCGGAAGGTTGGCCGGCCGTCGCCATTTTTTGGAAGAACTTGATCAGCGCCGGCCAATTTTTCACTGGGCGCGCCTGGTTTTTTCTGGTTTGGATCGCCGTGATCGCGGGTGTGATCCTGCGTTCGCCCGGCCGGCATTCGGGCAGTGGCATGGCCCTGGCAATTTTGGCGGTTATCCTCGGAATGATGTCCCTGCTCTACGGGCCGGCCATTTTGCGCCACGATTTCCGGCAGGATTTGCGCGTGGCCGACATTTTGAAGTTGTTTCCCATGCCCGCCTGGCAGGTGGTGCTGGGCGAGATTCTCGCCCCCGTTGCCATTCTGGCGGGAGCGCAATGGGCGCTCCTCATCCTCGCCTTCGTGCTTTGTCCCGCGAATATCGGCGATACGCCGGCGCCGCTGGTCTTGCGCCTCGCCGCGGTCCTGTCCGCCGCGCTGGTGCTGCCGTGCGTGGATTTCATTGCCCTGCTTCTGCCCAACGCCGCCGCCCTGATTTTTCCCGCCTGGGTGCAACTGGGCAAGGACACCCCGCGCGGCTTTGAAACGATGGGGCAGCAGTTGATCCTCATGTTTGGCCAGATAATAGTATTGATGCTGACCCTGCTTCCGGCCGGTCTGGCTGCGGTGGCGGCGTATCTCACCGCCTGGTGGCTCTTCGGCAAGGTGATGGCGGTGGCGGTGGTTTCAGGGGCGCTGGCGGCGGCGCTGGCCCTGGCCGCCGAAGCCGCCCTCGGCGTGCTCCTCCTGGGCAAGGCCTTTGAGCGTTTCGACTGGAGCGAAGGCTCCCCCGAGTGACGGCGCGGCATGGTGCTCATGTTATTTTGCCGGGATGGAGGCTTAATTGCCGATGACCAATTTTCAATTGCCAATTGTCAATCCAGAGAACCCAAGAGGTGTTACTCCCGGCCGGAAATCGAGAATTTGTCATTGAGTATTTGTCATTGATAATTCAGCGCAACGCTGCGTCTTTGCCTATGATTTGGGCGGCGGAGCACCGCCGCCCTACCAGTCATGGTCTTTATGAGCCACCTGTCGTGATCTGCGGGCAAAGGCCTTTCTTCCTGGATTTGCGGCGGTAAAACTGCGCCAGGTCATCCGGCAATACCGTTGTGCGAACACGCCCCCGGAGAAGCGGCCATATCTGCGCAAGAGCCAACTGGGGGTCGGAAGATCTCACGGCAAAGCTGTTTTGCAACGTCGAGTTCTGGATTGAACGTCTGCCGAAATGGATCGAGCTCCAAATTCCGGGTTGACTCCTGCTATGGTTGAAATGCCGAAATTGGTGTAACCCATTGACCTAATTTGAACAGCGATTTTCATTGACAGAGAGCCGCCTGTCTTGTTGCTTAGGGCACTTGGAACAACATGACGTGGAGATCTATAATCACAACTTATGAATGATATTCACGATCCGGACCTGCAAAGGAGATTTCTCGCCACGAAGGAGTTTCAGTTCGATGGCAACAAGCTCGATGAGAAGTGGCCGCGTGCGTGTTGGGGCTCGGCAAATGCTTGGATCATTCTTGTCGGCCCCAGCCCCGGCGCACCCAAGGATGCGAACAACAGCTGTCCTCGTGAACCGGACCGCCCAGACGATTCTTGCGCAAGCATTTCCCTCCAGGCGGGCCACATCGACTTCCCGAACAGGAAAAATCGAAATGTGCTGTGGAGGTCTTTGATTGATCAATTCACCGGGTGCAACAAAGAATACACCGAGGCATTGACAGGCATTTGCAACTTGGATTGGGTGGAGCAAGCGAACCAATCGTTGGTTCAGGAAAAATATCTTCGCCAAGGCTGTCTCGTTGTAGATCGAATAATCCGAAAGACCAAACCGAGGGTTGTTGCCGCCATGACCGTGAGGGTCTGGGACCTTCTCTCGGAATATTATCGCCAGAACATCGAGGCGGAAGTCCCCTCCTGCGGCCTTAAACGCAATCCGCTTCGGCTCCGCATATTCCAGGAGTTTGAGACTTTTCTGATAAAGACCAGACACCCATCATGGCCCATCTCAAGCGTAGAGAAGGACGCCTATCGTCGATTTGCAAAAGATCATTTACTAACGAATCAATGCCAAGCGGGCGCAGTGGACGATGGAAAGGCAAGTTCCTGAGAAGTCGAAAGCGGTCAACCCCGAGAATCTCCGGAATATGCCAAGCTTGAGAGGGAGCATTGCCATCCTTTTAGGATTCCAGGTTTTGGTGGCCGCGGCGGCGCAAGCCCAGTTCATTTACACGACGAACGACGGCGCGATCACCCTTGCCGGATATACGGGTAGCGGGCCCGCTGTCGTCATTTCCAACTTCGTCACCAGTATTGGCACGACTGCATTTGAGGGTTCCACCAGCCTTACCAGCATCACAATTCCCGCAAGCGTGACCAACATAGGAAGTTATGCTTTCGCTTCCTGCCGCGAACTGAAAGAGGCCATGATTGCCGGGAGCATCAGCATTATCGGAGATTCTGCGTTCTCTGGCTGCTTGGAGCTGACAAACGCCACGATAGCCAACGGCCCCACCACCATCGGGAATTCTGCGTTCTATAATTGTCGCGACTTGACCAGCTTCATGATTCCGGGCAGTTCAACGAGCATTGGGGACTCTGCGTTCATGATGTGCGCGCGACTGACTAGCGTAACGATTCCTGGTAGCGTAACCAACTTGGGAAATTTTGCATTCGCTTCTTCCGGCCTGACCAGCGTCGCAATTCCGGGCAGCGTCGGCAACGTTCCAAATTCTGCGTTTTCTGAATGCGACGGCCTGACAAACGCCACCATTGCCAACGGCGTTACCAATGTCGGAGGGTTGGCTTTCTTGGAATGCTCCGGCCTGGTCAGCGTCACGATTCCTCTCAGCGTGACCAGCATCGGGACGAACGCGTTCGAATCCTGCACCAGCCTGACCAACGTCACCATACCCGCCAGCGTCACCACCATGTCTGATGATGCATTCGAGGATTGCACCAGCCTGACCAGCGTCTATTTCCAAGGCAACGCTCCCACCGCTGATTCGACTCTGTATGCCTCCGACAACAACGTGACGAACTATTACTTGCCTGGCACCACGGGCTGGAGTTCTCCCTTCGCCGGTCGTCCAGCCCTGGTGTGGAATCCTGTTATCCAAACCGGCGTCAGCGGCTTTGGAGTTCAGAACAATCAATTTGGGTTCAACATCACCGGCACAAACAATTTTACCGTTGTTGTGGAAGCCTGCACCAATCTCGCCAGCCCGGTCTGGGTTCCGCTAACGACCAACACGCTCGTCAACGGTTTGTTTCATTTCAGCGAGACCTTTCAACCCAGCACTCGCGCCCGCTTTTACGGCCTCGGCTTGCCTTAGGGCGGGGGTGGGCAGGATGACGCAAAGCGGCCCGTCGGCGGAGATTCGAGCCTTTTGATTGCAAGAAATGACCGAAGAGCGCAAGCCATCTGGTGGCGGCATTGGCTCCAATGTTGCGAGGGGGCCGGGCAGCAATGGGTTTCCAAGTCACCGCGTGTAAAGCGACTTCCATAACTCCGGGGAAGCGCGAAAATTCGTTTTGCGGAGGAGGTCGAGAGCGGCAGGAAGCTTGAGCAGCCCGGCTTGAGCCGCATCGCAAAGGACCCCTAATGTGCCTGTCACTTTCAGGCCGCGCTGAACCCCAAGCGAACGCGCGGCAGATTCATCGAGCAACACAACGTCGCAGCGGATTTGCGCCGACAGAAGCAGCGCCGTGCGCTCCCCAGGGTCCAGTGCAGCCAATGTCTGGTCCGGCTCTTCCGGGTCGGAATGGATCTTTAACCAGTCGGGCGGAGTCGTTGCCCAAGTGCGAACTGACGACGGCGCGTCCGGATGGCGAAGTTCCTCCAAAACCTTTTGTGTGATGTGGATGTTGCCGTAGAGCTTGGGCAGAATTACTGCGTGGCCAATCAGCGTAAGGTAGCAAAGCGGCGAGGTGTTGCTGACGATGGTCATCAGCCGCGAGCGGCGCGCAGGGCCGCGAGGTCACGCTCAAGGTCGTCTTCGCTGTAATGCAAGTAGGCTTGAGCCTGCTTGAGAAACGTCTCGGTCTCCCAACGCGAACCGTGGCCGAGCATCTCGCCAACTTGATGCGCAGTCAGCGCACGGGAACGGTAGGCTTCAGCCGCGACGGCTTCGAGCGCGCGCCGGGGAACATCCTTCCAACGCGAGCGCAACGGGACGGACACATTTTCAGGAATTTCAATCGCAACGTTCATTGCCATGAAACCATAAGGGCAACCTGATGCTGTTGCAAGACATGGTTTTCCGGTGGTGGACGAAATAGGAGTGGGGCTTGGAGAACTCTGCCTCCGTAATCTCCAAATGTTGTAGTGGCGAGGCTACCATCTTCGCTGTCCAGGAGCGACGACTGTGGATTGGAGGCCGAACTTTTCAGCCGTCCCTCCGGGACTTGCGGTGTTTTGCCGCATGTGCCCGGCACTGGCGTGCCGGGCTATTATCGGATGTCCCTCCGGGACAGAGCAGCCCCCCACTCTTATCTCGTCCACCCTTTTCCAGTTTGGCGGGATAGGGATTTCAGATTCAGACGCTCCGCAACCGTCCGCCGGCCAACACCCGGTAGCGCTGGCCGCGCCAGCGGATTTGGTTGCCGGTGAACGCCGCCACCCACACCGCCACGTTCAGCAAATCCTTCACCGGCACCATCCAGAAATAGCGAAAGTGTCCGCGCCCGCCGGTCAAGCGCCATTCCTGCTGCAAGGCGGTGACAATCCGGAAAAGAAAAAAGAACAGGCAGACCGGAAGGACGGGGCCGTTCAGGGCAGACAAGGAGGGCTGGCTGGCGGCCAGCCAGAGGAGCGGCCAAAACGTCGCATTGTCAAGTATGCTGAAAAAAAACAGCAGCGGCTGGCAGACGCGGATGGTGCGCGCCCAGCGCACTTGATGCGCCCAGGCTTGCGCCCAGTTCCGCGGCGGTTCGTGGCAATCCACCACCACCGGGCAAAAGAAAATGCGCTTGCCCAGCCCGGCGATTTGCCGCCCCAGGCGGTAATCGTCGGCCAGATAATCCGCCAGGCCGGCAAAGCCGCCGATTTCCCGCAGTTGCGCCGCCCGCAGGGCCATGACCGCGCCGAGCGCAAAATCCACTTTCTTCAAACTTTGCGCCTGCAACACCGAACTCCAAAAATCCGCGTTGATGGCGATGGCTTCCCAGCGCATGGCCAGGCCGCCGGGATTGCTCAACCGATAAAGGCAGGTGACCAGTCCAATTTCCGCGTCCGCCAAGGGCGGGGTCAGGTTGGCCAGAAAATCCCCCGCCACCCGCACATCCGCATCACTGATGACGACCAGCGGATGGCGGATGAGCGGCTCCAACTGGCGCAAGGTGGAGATTTTCCCGTTGACACCCAGCGTGGCGGCGCAGATGACCAACTGCGCGTCCGCCTGCGGAAATTCCGCCAGCAACTCGCGCACGAGCGGGCAGACCGGATCGTCCGCGGAAGCGACGCCGAACAAAATCTGCGCCGGGCCGGGATAATCTTGCGCCAGCCAGGTGCGGAGGCAGGACTTGGTTTCGGCGTCGCAACCTCTCAACGGCTTGAGCACGGTGCAGCCGGGCAGGGCAGGGGAGAGGGCGGCGCGGCGATGCAAAGGAAAGCGCGCGCCGGCCACCCACCGCCAGAAGGTCAGCCCAAAGCTCAGGAAGCTCAGGAAAGCCAGAATGCGCAAGACAAGATGAAAGTTCAAAGTTTCAACCGGGACGGTGTGATTTTTTTGGGAGCGCGGGCGTCTCGCCCGCCGCTTTGGGCCTCTGGCCGAAAGCTTTCCCCTCTGAATGCAGTCGGCGGGACGCCGACTGCGGCGACCGGGACGGTCGCGCTCCCCAATCCCAAACGGATGGTCGCGTATGCAGAATTGGGAGGTTGATTCTTCAAAAGTCTATGCACGGATACGTTCTAAATCTCGTCCACCGAAATGACGCGCTGGATTTCCTCCAGGGTGGTTTCGCCGGAGAGCGCGCGCCGCAACCCGCGCTGCCACATGGTTTGCATTCCCCGGTTGATGGCCACGTCCTGCAAAGCCCGGGTCGGGAGTTTGTCCAGCACCGCCTCGCGGAAGATCTGGTCCACCTTGAGCAGTTCATTGACGAGAGTGCGGCCGGAAAAACCGGTGTTCAGGCATTGATCGCACCCGGCCCCGCGGCGGAATTGGGCGTTTTCGCGGTCGGGCAGCGGCACGTTCTTCAGGATGTGCGGCTCCGGTTCATAAGGCTGCGAGCAATAAGGGCAGTTCTTGCGGATCAACCGCACGCCCAGGACGCCGGTGATGCTGGAGGCGAGCAAAAACGGCTCGATTTGCATATTGATCAAGCGCGCGAACACCCCCGCCGTGCTCCCGCTGTGGATGGTGCTGATGACCAGATGTCCGGTCAGCCCCGCCTGCACCGCGATGTTGGCTGTTTCCGGGTCGCGGATTTCCCCCACCATGATCACCTGCGGGTCCTGGCGCATGAGCGAGCGCAAGGCCTTGGGATAAGTAAATTCCTGCGCCAGATTCACCTGCGCCTGCGCCACCATCGGCAGGCTGAATTCCACCGGGTCTTCCACCGTGGCGATGCTGATGCTGGGCCCGAACTTCTGCACCAGCATGTACAAGGCCGAGTAGATCGCCGTCGTCTTGCCCGAGCCGGTCGGCCCGGTCAGCAGCACCAAACCGTTCGGTTTGCAGACCAGCTTGACGAACTCGTTCAATACATCCTCTTCAAAACCCAGCGTCGCCAGGTCGAAACTGCGGTTGCTCGGATCAAAAATGCGCACCACGATTTTTTCCCCGCGCGTGGTGGGAAAAATGGAGATGCGTTGTTCCATTCCCCCCAGTTCAGGGTCGGCCGGGGCGTGCCCCTCCTGGGGCAGCCCGGTTTGGTAGGTGACCAGATTGCCCAGCACCTTGAACCGGCCGGATATCTTCTCCATCAACTCCAGCGGAAGATGGACCAGTTCGGTCAGCACCCCGTTGAGGCGCAGGCGGACCGCCAGGGTGCTCTCCCACGGCTCGATATGCACGTCGCTGGCCCGGGCGTTGACGGCGTCGAGCAGGATGTACTTGACAAGAGTGCCGATATCAATGCCGGCCTCGGCCGATTCCGATTGCAAATAACGCAGCGTTTCGCTCACAGGTCTCCCGGGTTGTCACAGGGCTTTTCAAGGCTGTTAAGTAAGCCTTTTTGGGGTGGATGTCAGCAACATTCGCGAGACAACATTCGCGCGCGACACAACATTCGCGCGAAGGCGAAGGAGGCCATTCCAGCCTGGGCGCATTTGCGGTTTCGCGAGCCTTCCTTCTGGCTCGACGGGTTCTTGGAGGAATCATCAAACCACTGAATTACCAATGACAAATCCTCAATGGCAAATTCTCAATTTCCGGCACCGAGCCACACCTCATGGGTTCTCAAGATTGAAAATTGGTCATCGAAAATTGGTCATTGGTTATCAAGAGGATGCCTCTTCTTGACAGCTTGGGCACCAGCAGGTAGTGCGGCCGCCAATGGTGTCGTGGCGCAGCGGGGCGCCGTCCCTGGGACAGTGGCCGCCGCGTTGCCAGCGATGGTCAAAAAGCCAGGCGCGCGGCAGGCCGCCATAATCCACCCCCACCGTCCGCAAGGCGGTGCGGGAAACGGATTTTACAGTGCGATGAAGTTTCCTGGTTTCAGCGGGGCGCAGTTTTCCGGCGGGACGGAGCGGGTGAATCTGAGCCTGCCAAAGAATTTCGTCGGCCATCCAGTTGCCAAGGCCCGGAAAACCAGCCTGCAAAAGCAACACGGCCTTGACCGGCGCGGCGCGATGGCGGCTGAGGAATTGTGCCATGACGGGAAGGGAAAACTCCCTGGCGAGCAGGGCCGGAGGCAGGCCGCGCCACCAGGGCGGCGCGGCGCGCCCGCGGTGAAAAAGCACGCGGCCAAACTGGCGCGGATCGCTGAAAACCAGACTTCGTTCCGCCAGACGCAAGACCAAATGGTCGTGCCTGCCGGGCGAAAAGGGGACGGCGCGAGAAGGAACGGCGTGGAGCTTGCCAGTCATGCCCAGATGAATTCCCACCCAGGCGTTCCTGGAAAAACGAAAGAGCATCTGTTTGCCGTGGGCTTGCGAATCCAGCAGCCTGGCGCCGGTGAGAGCTTGCCGGAGGCTGGCCGCGTTGGTCCCTCGAAAAACTCTTTTCGTTGCGTGAAGGCGGACGGCGAGGATTTTTTGATTTCGCCCCACGTCCCATTGTTTGCGAAAAAATTCAACTTCGGCCAGTTCAGGCATGTGGCAGAAATGATAAATGCAAAATGATAAATGCAAAATGGAAAAGAGGGCCATGCGTTAGTCTTGAGTGGTAGGGCGCGCACTCCGTGCGCGCCGCGGCGGGCAGAGGACTGCCCGCCCAACCATTACCCGCAGTCAGCGACGTATTGCATAGAAGGCAGTAATTGTCAGATTGTCAGACGCGCCGGGGGCCATTAGACTCGCGGCATGGTCCCTGAACAGGCAGAGCGCCATTACTGCGGCGAGGCCGGAAAACGCTATCACGGGGAGAAGCGCGCCATCCCGGAGGCGGCGATTGCCTGGGTGGCCCGGCTGCGCGCGGAAAAACTGGCGGCTCAAGTGCGCCCGTCCGACGTGGTTTTGGAATACGGGGCGGGCTTCGGCTGGAACCTGGCCCGCCTGGAGTGCCGGCGCAAACTCGCCTTCGATCTGGCTGATCTTCTCCCGCCCTCCATCCGCGCCGCGGGCGTGGAATTTGTCCCCGACACCAAGGCGCTGCCCGGCGCCACCGTGGACGTGGCCGTTTGCCATCACACTCTGGAGCATGTCATGCAGCCGGCGGCGGCGCTGGAGGAAATCGGGCGGCTGTTGCGTCTGGACGGAAAGCTGCTGCTCTTCGTGCCGTTTGAGCGGGAAAGAAAATACCGGCGGTTTGACCCGGCGGAGCCAAATCATCATCTCTATTCCTGGAACGTGCAGACCTTGGGCAATTTGGCCGAGGAATCGGGCTTTGGCGTCACGGCAGCCGCGACGGGACCATTCGGCTACGACCGTTTTGCGGCGGTATGGGCGGACAAGCTGCGCCTGGGCGAGAAGGGTTTTCGCGCCTTGCGCCAGCTTCTTCTTATGCTCCAACCGGCCCGTGAGGTGCGGATCGTCGCCACGCGCCGTTGAATCATAATTCTCAATTCCTTGAAATCCTCAATCCGCAATCCGCAATCCGCAATTCCCACCCCTCCCTCCCGCTTGCCGCTTGCGGCCCCGCCGCCAGATGTGCTTTAATCCCCCCTCATGGACGTCAAAGTTAAAATCTGCGGCCTGACCAATGTGGAAGACGCCCTGGCTGCCGTCGAGGCCGGGGCCGATCTGCTCGGCTTCGTGCTTTGGGAAAAAAGCCCGCGCTCCGTGACGATCGAAACGGCGCGGGAAATCGCGCGGCGGCTGCCCCCGGCCACGCCGCGCGTCGGTGTCTTCGTGGACGCCAGGGTGGAGAAGGTGATGTTTTCGCTTCGCATCTGCGATTTCAGCGCCCTCCAGTTTCACGGCCAGGAAACCCCGTCCTTTTGCCAGCAGTTCAACGTGATGACCATCAAGGCGTTCCGCGTCCGCGACGCCGCGTCTGTGCAGGCTCTGGCCGGCTACGACACCGACGCCTTTTTGCTCGACAGCCAGGTGGAAGGGCAGCCAGGCGGGACCGGGGAAACGTTCGACTGGTCCCTGGCGGCGGCGGCAAAAAAGTTTGACAAGCCCATTTTCCTGGCCGGCGGCTTGACGCCGCAAAACGTCGCCGCCGCCGTGCGCGCCGCGCAGCCCTTTGCGGTGGATGTTTCCAGCGGGGTGGAGGCCGCGCCCGGAAAAAAGGACCGCCAGAAGATGCGGGACTTTATCGCCGCCGTGCGCGAGGCAAGCGGTAAATGATCCATGCGACTAACCGGCCAGATTTGGCGAGGGGGAAGGTAGGGCGGGCAGTCCTCTGCCCGCCGCGGCGCGCACGGAGTGCGCGCCCTACCACCCGGCACCGCAGTTTTACTCATGCACAATGATCAACGCAAAATGAAGAAGGAGGGAGCGTCGCGCTGTCCCTGGCCCTCGGACGATCTTTACATCGCTTATCATGACCGGGAGTGGGGCGTGCCGGAACATGATGACCGGAAGCTGTTTGAGTTTCTTGTTTTGGAGGGGGCGCAGGCCGGATTGAGCTGGCACATTATCTTGAAAAAGCGGGAGAACTATCGCGCGGCTTTTGACCAGTTCGACCCGGCCCGGGTGGCGCGTTACACCGCCTCGAAAATCGCCCGGCTGCTGGCCAATCCGGGCCTGGTGCGCAACCGCCTGAAAATCGCCGCGGCGGTGCAAAACGCCCGCGCCTTCCTCGCCGTGCAGCAGGAATTTGGCAGCTTTGACCGCTATATCTGGCGTTTTGTCGAGGGGCGCCCCGTTGTCAATCATTGGCGGAGCATGAAGGAAGTTCCCGCCCGCACTCCCCAATCCGACGCGATGAGCCGGGATTTGAAACAGCGCGGTTTCACCTTCGTCGGCTCGACCATATGTTACGCCCACATGCAGGCGACCGGGATGGTGAACGACCACCTGACCGGCTGCTTCCGCCACAAGGAATTGGCCTTGCCGGGGCCGAAAATGGACTTGGTTGATCATCTCCTGCGACTCAAAGGCTTGGCCATCCCACAGCGAAAACACCTTGGCCCGCGTCGCGCGTGACTTGGCTTCACGAAAGCAAAGTTGCAATGCGTTCGAGGGCGCATGACACAAATCTTCACCTTACTGGTAGGGCAGAGCTGCCGCTCTGCCCTGAACTCTTTGGCGGCGCAGCAGCGCCGCCCTACCGACAACGTGAAGATTCTTGTCCTGCATCTTGCCTTCGACTAAACGCCAAAATGGCATTGCGGAAGCCGCCGCCTTGCGCGAGAGTTTAACCATGAGTGTTGCCGCGGAAATGAACTTGCCCGATGCCCACGGGCGTTTTGGGCCGTATGGCGGACGGTATGTGCCGGAGACTTTGATGCATCCCCTGCAACAGTTGGAGGAGGAATACCATCGCGCGCAGTTGGACCCGGATTTTCAAGCGGAACTCAATTATTATTTGCGCCAGTTCTGCGGACGGCCCACGCCGCTCTATTTTGCCGAGCGGCTGACGCGCCAACTGGGCGGCCCGAAGATTTATCTCAAGCGCGAGGATTTGCTCCACACGGGCGCGCACAAGATCAACAACGCCCTCGGCCAGGTCCTGCTCGCCCGCCGCATGGGCAAGAGGCGTGTCATCGCGGAAACGGGCGCGGGCCAGCACGGCGTCGCCACCGCCACGGTCGCGGCCATGTTTGGCTTGAAATGCGTCGTCTACATGGGGGAAGTGGATTGCGAACGCCAGGCGCTGAATGTGTTTCGCATGAAAATGCTGGGCGCGGAAGTGGCCCCGGTCGCCGCCGGCCAAAAGACTTTGAAGGAGGCCGTCAATGAAGCGATGCGCGACTGGGTCACCAACGTGCGCGACACCCACTACATTCTGGGCACGGTTTATGGAGCGCATCCCTATCCGCTGATGGTGCGCAATTTTCAGCGCGTCATCGGCGACGAGGCGCGCCGGCAAATCCTCGAACAGGAAGAGCGCCTGCCGGATTTGCTGGTCGCCTGTGTCGGCGGCGGCTCCAACGCCATCGGCCTTTTTTATCCTTTCCTGGAGGATGCCTCGGTAAAAATGCTCGGCATCGAGGCGGGCGGGGAGGGGATCATCCCGGAGCGGCACGCCGCGCGATTTCAAGGCGGCTCGCTGGGGGTTTTGCAGGGAACGCGCTCCTTTATTTTGCAGGATGAAAATGGTCAAGTACAATTAACCCACAGCGTTTCCGCCGGGCTGGATTACGCGGCGGTCGGGCCGGAGCACGCCTGGCTGCGCGATCAAAGGCGCGTGGAATACGGCTTCGCCACCGATCCGCAGGCGCTGGACGCCTTCCTCCGCCTGGCCCGCCTGGAGGGGATCATTCCCGCCCTGGAATCGGCCCACGCCATCGCCGCCGTCATCGAGCGCGCCCCGAAAATGCCGAAGGACCAGTTAATCATCGTCAACCTTTCCGGCCGCGGCGACAAGGATGTGGCCCAAGCTGTCAACAAGATTAATCTTTAGACGGTCGGGCGAGACTCCGTCGAGCCGATACTCGATTTCTTGGGAAAAAGTCACGGCTCGACAGGGTCTCGCCCTAGCGGCCATGACTGACACCTTGCCTTAAGGCTCCAGCAGCGACCGCCACGGCGCGGCGGGGTTTTCTTTGTGTTCGGCCAGATCGCGCGCCAGCCGCTGTTGGCAAACCCAAGCTTCTACTTCGTCCCATGTGAGGGTGCGCGCGCCGTTCGCATCGCGTTTGGAGGAGCGATACGACGCCAGACGGAACTGCCATTTGTCCAAGTCCTTCACGCGATCCAGCGCGCCGAGAATGCGCAGCGATTCAAAAGCGGCAAAGGTGTCGCGAGCGCTGCCGTCAATTTTGTATTCGTTGTAGCTGCCGGAACTGGGCGAATCAAAGAATCCCTTGCCATGATGCCGGCGCAAAATGCCGCGAACGCATTCTCTGCGGTCAATTTCGTCGAGACCGCCGAGAATTTCCAAGGCGGCGACCGAATAATAAGTGTCCTGCAAGGCCGGCCAGCACGGCGTGAAAAATAAACCGCGCACATCGCGCCAGTCGTGAATCGGCGGCTGGCCGGGGGGCGTGCCGGAGAGCACCTGCACCGACGCGATTTGCCGGATGAGTTCTGCGCGGTCAACGAGGTCGAGACAATTCACGTCGCGCAGCCAGCGGAGTTGGACCAAGGTTGGATAACCAACTCGTTCGACATCCCATCCTCTGTTGCCCACCCAAGACCACGCTTTTTCGTGGGTCAGCAAAAATTCCAGCGTGAACTGCAATTCGTTGGCTTTTTGGTTTCCATGAAGGAATTCGGCAACATCCCGCGGCTTAAGATTGACATCATCCCAGCCAATCCAGCCGCCGCCGATTGCCCGCTTGACCTGTGGCGAGTTGCATAGCCAGGCCGGTTTCCATTCCTCCTTGATTTGCGGTGTCAAACCGGAATTGAGGAGAACCTCCGCGCGCATGGCTCCCAATCCTTCCGCTGAGAATAAATTGGTCGGCGGGAGAACCAGACAATTCCACAGCGCCATTGCCGAATCGTTGAACCTATATTTCCTCGGGCTCGGATTTGGGTTTGGTGTGGTGTCGTTCAAAAACGCGCGGACCTGCGCTTCAGTCACGGAAACGGGTTTCTGGCCGGAAAGTTTTTCTGGAAATAACCATACTGTTCCCAGGAGAATCAGGCTCACACCCATCATGCCGCCAAACACAATGTGTTGCCAGCGGTTCGCCCTGGTTCGCGTAGGTGGCACAACAAAAATATCCGCGTCTGGAATTTGTCCAATCGCCTTCTCGGCCAAGGCGGTTTTTCCTTCGCGAAAATTCCGCCAAGCCTCTGATACCGCCGTCGCCACTTGATGTTCCAATGCGCCCAGGTCCGAAACGGAATTGCTGGGCAAAGCTCGCAATCCCGCCGCGTCTATCCTCCCGCAGCGAGCCGTCACCAGGCCATCCCATCCCAATGTGATGTTTGAATCGTTCCTCACAGACGGGAAAATGCGGTTCCAGGTCCTTCGCAGGGGCGACTTCACGCCGGGCAAATAAAGTATCAAGCCCTCTGGCCTCCAGCGAAAATCTCTGGCCAGTTGACGTTCACCTAAAAACCGGGCAAAGGCGCGGAGCGCCGCGCGGTCAAACCGGATGGAGAGTTCTTTCCGACCCGGCGCGTCGGAGGATGGCAACATTCCCTGTGTGGCGCGGAGAAAGAGATTGGAATCCATCCGCGTCTGTGCCGGGCGGGAACGGTTCGTCAAGAGTGTCAGAAGTGCAGAGAGAACGAGGGTAGGCGTGATGATGAGGACTGAGAGCCAGCCCAGCCACACACACAAGAACACGGCACCCATGATCAGGCCGTTGAGAAGGACACCGAGTTGAAAGAGGCTGCGGTTGATTTGGAGTTGCCGCGCCGCGAAGACCGTCGTCACCAAGGCAAAGAGGCCAAAGACCAGAAACAAGTTCTTCGTATTGAGAACACTGGTCGTCATACAGACCAAATAGACGAGCACCACGAACAAAAACAAAAGGAACAGCGGATGACTTTTGTCAATTTGCCGGTGCAAACTGGCGCGAAACCCCTTTGCGTCACGATAATTTCGTTGCTCATCGCGCCTCTGCCAGCGATGGAGGAGCAGGCCCGGCAAAAACATGATCAGCGGAAACAACAACGGGCCAAAAGCAAAAAGCCATTTGAACGGGGTGAACTTTGCCAGCGCGGCCAGAATCGTCGCGCCCATTCCTCCCGCCGTTGCGGCTTTCGCGGAGGATGAGGCCAGCACGCCGGCCATGACGGCGGGAACCAGTGTTTTGGCCGGGCGCAATTTGGCCAGCGAGCCTTCGAGTTTTTCTTCCAGCCGTTCGCGCAGCGCGGCGCGGGCGCGGTGCAGGCGGACCCGCAACGCCGTTTCAGAAATGCCCAGCGCCGCCGCCGCTTCCGCGCCGCTTTTGCCTTCGAGGTAAAACAGCACCAGGCATTCCCGGTGCGCCGCGGGCAACCCGGCCAGCGCCTCGCGCAGGGTTTCGGGCGGGCAAAGCTCGGCTGGCTCATCGGCGGGCGCGGCGGTTTGTTCCACGGCCCAGCGTTGGCGCTTGTTCAGTTCGCGCCGATTGCGCAATCCACAATTGATCGCCAGACGGCGGGTGATGGCGGCGATCCAGCCAGAAAACTTCGCGCCGTCGCCCAGCAGCCAGAGCCGCCGATAGCCGCGGATAAACGCCTCCTGCGCGACTTCTTCCGCCAGCGCGGCGTCGCCCAGCCGGCTCCACGCCAGGGCGAAGACGCGGCGCTCGTGGCGTTCCACCAGTTCCCGGTAGCGGTCGGCGTCGCCGCCGCGCACGGCCTGGACGGCTTGCTGGTCTTGCACGAAGTTGAGGTTTGTTTCCGTGTCCATCATCTAACCACAAGACACCGCCAAAGCGAGAATGTTACATTGAACCACCTTCACGGTGTGGCGAGACTCCGTCGAGCCGAAACCTTCACGGTAGGGCGAGACTCTGTCGAGCCGAAACTCGATTTCTCGGGAAAAAGAAAAAGTCACGGCTCGACAGAGTCTCGCCCTACCGGCGGGGCAAGAAATGATTTTGGAAGGGCTGTAAGCCGAATTTTGTCTGCCCCGGAAAAACCGGGGGAGAGAATCATTTGTCTCAGCAGCCGATACCCGAGACCTGTCCCGCCGAGGCGGAACGCGGAGCGGGCCGCTCCGGGGTCTCCTATTTGGCCTTGCACCCGATGGGGTTTTCCGTGCCCTGCCGGTTGCCCGGCAGGCGGTAAGCTCTTGCCTCACCTTTTCACCCTTGCTCCGCCCTTGCGGGCGGGGCGGTTTGCTTTTCTGTGGCACTTTCCGTCGAAATGCCTTGAAACATTTCTCCCGCGTCTATCCGCCCGCCGCGGCGCGGCGGGGGTTACGCGGCATCGCGCCCTCTGGTGTTCGGACTTTCCTCCCCCGTCCCGCTTGCGCGGGACGGAAGCGATTCTCCGCCCTTCCAAAATCACGGTTAATATAACCGGAAAATGCGGAATGACAAGCGCACGAAAATCGGCGCAGAGGAAGCTCCCTTGTTCATCCCAGAACAAATCTCCCCGTTATTATTCCAATTACGCCGCAATCGGGACGGTGTCACTGCGGTTTGCTGATGTCTTCCCTCAGGCGAAGGAGAAGATTGGTATTCCCCGCGAAGGTTTGCACGCTGATGGAGGATCCATGAATATTGAAGTTGAGTTGGATCGCACCCTTCCGAATCGTGTGGAAGATGAAGTGCCCTTGTTTGTCGGTCAGCGTATTGCCAAAGTCTGGTCCGGAGACTTGCTTTGCCTCCCAAGCTTCCGGCTTGTCGGGCAATGGCTGAAGGACCTGTGATACCGCCACGGCTTGTACCCAGGCCCCGACGACCGGATTGCCATGTTTGTCCAAGACACTTCCAGCGAGTTCTTGGTCCGCAATTGGAAGCACAATAGTTGGAAACTCGAAGCGGTTCGTTTGCCGGACTGGTCCTTCCAGGCGCTGCCCGCTCCCGACGTATCCTATGGCCCAGACGTTAAGAACGTAGCCTTCCGCCTGCGGCACGGCGGGAATCTCGATAATGCCTTGGGAATCCGAATGGCAGGTTTCTTCCAGATGTCCGGGTTTTTCACCATCAGCGTTTCCAAAAGCGAGCATTCCTATTGCATTGGTCACTGGTCTTCCCGTTTCGTCTTTCACATTCGCCACGAGTCTCACACCCGGTTGCAGGGTCATATCCAGGTTGGTGGTGTGCTCATTAATCTGCTCCTTTCCCGCCAGAGCCCGCTCCACGCTGCGGGCAATCAAACAAGAATAGGGGGCGCCTGCAAGATAGACATCCATCTGTGGAATGGTAACCCATGTAATCTCGTAACGCCCGTTGGTGTCGGTCGTGACGTCATGGCCGGAGGAGAAATCCACGCAAACCGAGACAACGGCTCCCTTGACCGGCGCGCCATCGGCATCGCGCACCGTGCCGGAGATGGTCCTTGAAGCCGGAGAGCAAGGTCCTGTCCGTGGCAGGCCAGACCGGAAACCAAAGCCGCGCCCAAAATAAAAGCCATCTCCCGAAGTCCCATCATTTTCCGTGGCGTAATGCCACATCCGGTTTGTGAAAACGCTTGTTGGGCTTGCATGGCTTTGAATTAATTTGATGCAAAGTGTGAACGGTTGCAACTTAATCTCCTCGTCCTAATCTCTGAGATTAGGATTAAGATTAAGAGCAAGATCAGGACAACTGCACGCTTAGTGCCCGTGGCAATAAATAATGTGACGTATTAAAGTTGCATGTTACCGCGCCCTATGTGAACATATTCCCGCTCTGACGAGCGAGAATATGTCACGCACAAGCCCTTATTTAATCAAGCTGAA